>Ga0123355_10000130_pt1 | contig 87371 bp, 71 predicted proteins | sample TergutEmb28metaG_3_FD_89872 | JGI IMG/M metagenome (GOLD analysis project Ga0123355, IMG submission 89872) | Embiratermes neotenicus P1 segment gut microbial communities from Petit-Saut dam, French Guiana - Emb289 P1 | ecosystem: Host-associated > Arthropoda: Insects > Digestive system > Gut ... | reverse complement strand
GGCGTTTCGGTACTATGTGGGATGAATTTTATACTCTTGATGAAAATGGTGATTTAATAGAAGTAGGTGGCTTTTACTCTAGGGAGGGTGCTAGATGGTGTGAGTGTTGTAATGTGTATGATGTTTATATGACAATATTGGGCTAGTTGAACTTCCATGGAAACGTATTTTACAGGAATAATAAAAATAAAAGAAGGCGCGGAACTATAGTTTAAAAGCCATAGTTCCACGCCTTTTTTACTCATTCATAAGTCAACCGAAGATCACCATTCTGCAACCAGGTCTAACATTTACTAATCGTATGCTTGCCTCCGAAGTATATCCACAGGATCTGCAAAAAAGAAGTTCATAATCCTCATACCTATCGCAGAATGATAGACCACCAGGAAGGGGAACCCATATCTGAATTGTCCTAAAACCAGTCTCAATACTTTGATGTAAACAACATCCAAACAATGGTTGTATATCCCCATATTGCGGAACAAAATACGGCTCATCCACAGCAACAATTTTAATAATTGTACCATACTCAAATTCACGATTCTCTAATAGATAATCAATTAAGGCGCGTGAAACATCATCTACATACATGCCTACTTCTCGTTGTATATCCCCATATTGCTGAACAAAATACGACCCATCCACCACAGCAACAAGTTCAATAATTGTACCATACTCAAATTCACGATTCTCTAATAGATAATCAATTAAGACGCGTGAAACATCGTCCACATACATGCCTACTTCTCTATGAGGTCTTGTAGGGAAGCAATCGTGACAATAGACACTTATTATCCTGTTCTCATCTGTGTTATTAATCTTGCCACACTCAGGAAAATCACATGCCCTGAATTCCATAGGCAAAATGAATACAGCAAAAACAGCCAACACTAAAACACCTATTAACTTCTTAAACATACTAAAAATCCTCCCTTGGATAGTTTAACTTTCTAAACAATAATTATTGTTTTTTAATACCAAATTCAAAGTATCATATGATTATAATTGTGTCAACGCTTTTTTTCACAATGTTACAACGAATGCATGAAAAAATTAAAAAAAGCGACATAGTCGCTTTTTACTTCTTTTTAATCATAAATCAGCTGAGGTCTTATTAATTCTTTTTCTTGTGTAATTTGCACATAACTTAAAAATTTTGGTTCTGCAACTTCAATATCAGTGTTATTTGTGTATAATTTTGCAAAAGGGAAACCTTCTTCTACAAAATCACCTGTTTTTGCATAAAGCTCAATGCCAGCACTGTAATCTATAATATCATCAGGGGTTTCGCGCCCAGCCCCTAACATCATGGCAACGATGCCAATACCTTCTGTGTCCATTGCACCAATATAACCTGTTTCAGGCGCAAGAACTTCTATAATATTGGTTGCGCTTGAGAATTTGTTGGGGTTGGTAATATATGAAGAATCCCCGCCTTGCGCTTCAACCATAGCAACGAGTTTATCAAATGCCTTGCCTGATTTTATAACCTCATTTACTCTAATTCCCGCCTCTTCATATGTGCAATTTGTTGCAAGCATCAACATCTGAGCGGCAAGGGCGTTACATACTACAGCGATATCATCAAGGCTGTCACCAATTTTTTCACCTTTTAACACTCGGATAACTTCTTTTAATTCAAGACTATTACCAATTGCTGAACCTAGCGGAACAGACATATCTGTGATAAGTGCGGCTGTTTTTCTTCCGCAACCCACCCCAATATCAACCATAGCTTTTGCAAGCTCTTTAGCCTGATCCAAATCTTTCATAAACGCGCCACTTCCTGTTTTTACATCTAACAGAATGCATTCTGCTCCAGCGGCTATTTTTTTACTCATTATACTTGCTGCTATTAGTGGGATGCTGTCAACAGTAGCGGTAACATCACGTAATGCATATATTTTTTTATCCGCGGGGGCTAAATTGGCAGACTGCCCCACAACACTAAGCCCATGTTTTTGCACTATAGACAAAAATTTATCACCTGAAAGGCTTGTTTTAAAGCCTGGGATTGCTTCAAGTTTATCAACTGTTCCGCCTGTATGCCCAAGCCCGCGCCCACTCATTTTGGCTACAGGTAAACCCAAGGCGGCAAGAATCGGCACAACAACAAGGGTAGTTTTGTCGCCCACACCACCTGTAGAGTGTTTATCAACAGTTATACCTTTACTCTTAATAGAGGATAAATCTACTCGTTCGCCTGAATCAACCATAGCAAGAGTTAGTGCGGTAGTTTCCTCTGCATTCATGCCATTAAAATATATTGCCATAAGCAATGCTGACATTTGATAATCAGGGACATCCCCATTTGTATATCCCTCAACCACGCTACTTATTTCCGCTGATGTGAGTATCTGACCACGTTTTTTCTTATTGATAATATCATACATTCTCATGAATTTTCTTCTCCCCAATTGTCTTTGTTTAAAACAAAACCAAATAATGCTCCACACAATCCACCAACAATATGTGTCATGTAGGCAATGTTGTTATCTAGTGTCATTGCGCCATGAATTTCACGCCCGAGATAAATGGCAAGGATTAAAATTAAAGTAATTGGAATGCGTCCGCGTTTTAGATTTGTGAATGAGCTTAACAAAATTAACATAAACACAATACCACTAGCACCCAGTTTGCTAACCCAAACAGGAGAAATTATTACATGTAATATACCTGTGATAAATGCGGTTATAACCATCATAACAATCAATGATTGCCCGCCATATCGTTCTTCCAACATAGGGCCTACTAATAAAATTATCATAAAATTATTAACGAAATGCGCCATATTTGCATGTCCCAATGCATGAAAGAACAAACGTGGATACATAAATGGGTCATTTAGTGGTGAATGATATACAGAAAATAATAACCTGTTACTTGCACCATCTGTAATCCAACTTAACACAAGCACAAAAAAACAGATTGCTGCAAAAGACAAAATTACTGGAGAATTAAAATCTAAACGTTTCATATCTTGCTCCTATTTTTACTCCCTATTTTGACATTGCCACTGCAATAGCTTCTTTTAGCCGCTCTGCTGATGTGAGGGGTTTTAGTACATAATCTAATGCACCAGCCACCATACAATTCATTACATTGTCTGTTTCTATTGAAGATGAACACATAATAATTTTTGCATCCACATAGTGTTCTAAAAAGAGCGAAACAGCTTCTACTCCACCAATTTCAGGCATAACAATGTCCATAAACACTAGATGGGGGCTTACCTCCGCATACTTTTCAAGCGCACCCTTTACATTGTCTGCTTCGTAGATATCATCCTCGGCTATATTACAAAAACCCACTAATAACTTTTTTAATGTGCTTCTAAACAATTGAACATCATCAACAATTAGTACTCTCACATTATCCCCTCCTCATAAAATTTTACATCCAACCTCCATTGTACATGATTGCTTAAACTATCTCAATAATTTTTTACAATTTATTTTTTAAATATGCAAGTTCGCGATTATAACGCACCGAATTTCTAATACTAATTGCTTCTTCATAGTAGGCTATAGCTTTTTGCAAATTATTTTTTGCCACTTCAATTTGTGCTAAACCATGTATACATTCGTTGCATTTTGGTCTAATACACCATGATTTTGGATGTGTTGGGGTGTCAATCATGTTTTCTAATATTGATTGTGCCTTATCGAATTGTTTTAACTCAATGTAGGCTAATGCAATGTAGATATCCCAACATGGAGAAAAATCTTTTTCTTTTCCATCATGATACAATTCTATACCCTTTAAAAAATCTTGCTCGGCTTTGTCTTGTTTCCCCAGATGCTTATAAGTACGTCCACGTGCCATATAGGTATGGCAAATAGAATGTTTATCAGGGTTTATTTCAATGACCCTATTGTAATATTCTAGGGATTTTGTATAGTCCTCAGCATAATGTAACATGTAATATGCAAGATTATCAATTGTTTCTTCATCATCTTCATCCAGCTCTAATGCTGTTTGATAATGATGTAATGCATTTGTGGCATCATTAAAGTTCCCCATATATAAATCGCCAATACGATTATGGATTTCAACTATAGTCCATTCGCCATCAAGACTGTCTTCCATTTCAAGAGCTTTTAGCATACATTGCAGAGCTTCAGGATAACGGAGCATATCTTCCAAAACATCACCACGACGCATAACTATAGCCCCAAGGTTATCACCGTGTTGTTTTTCGCCTTTATCCAAAATATCAAGAGCCTCTTCATAGCGTTTTTCAAGAGACAAATAATATGCGAGAGATTCATAAAGGCTGTAGTTGCTTTCATCTTTTTCTAAAGATATTTTAAATTGTTCTATTGCTTCAGCATTTTTATCTATGCTAGAAAGAAAATACCCATAATGTGTGTATGAGTCTGAATAATGGGGGTATTTCTCAATAATTTCTTTGTACAATTTATCTGTTATATCATTGGTATGATAGCGACGGTAATAAAACCCTATGGTTAAATAATGATATATTCCATCAATTTTTTCAAGACTACGCTCTGCCCAATGTATTACATTTTCAACATTGCCAGCTTCGTCATATATTTCTAAAATACTATAATATGCCTCCGTATTAGTGTCATGTATGTCAATAACTTGCTTGAAAATCTCTAAGGCTTTATCATTATCTTCTACTTTTAAAATTTCAGCTTTTTCCAATAATGCTTTTATATTAGTTGGCTCTTTTTCCAGAACATTATTAATAGTTTCCATTGCTTCATCATAACGCTCTGAATGGCGCAATATACCACATAATATTATATTTCTGTTGATGTTAGACTCTATTTTAAGAGCTTCGCGAATATGCTCAAGTGCGGTGGTATAGTCATCTTCTTCAATAGCAAGTGCAAGTAAAGCGGCTTCTTCATAAAGGCGGTCAAGGCATTCATTTTTGTCTTCTCTTTCAAATAATTCATTAAGACGTTTTTGCGCTTCTTCAAATTGCCCAGTTTCACGTTTAGCAAAAACATAATAATAATTTAGATGGATATTGTTAATCCCCATGTCAAAAGCCTGCATTACAACTCTTAACATTTCATCATACATATCCATACTGGCATAAAGGTCTATTTGACGGAGGTATATAATATCTGCACTGGGGTCTAGCTCTTGTGACTTCTCATAATGAATAACAGCTTCGCTAAATTGCCCTCTAGCGCGAAGTATATCGCCTTTTATGATGTATAGATAAGAGTCTTGCGACAAATCTAATCCTTTGTTGATTGTGTCCAATGCCTCATCTACTTGTGAGGCTGTAAACAATTGCATTGCCTTTAGAGTGTAAAGGCGTAATTTGCTGAGAACATCATTATCTTCTATGGCTATTCCTTCGTCCAATACAGGCATAAGATTATCATGGTTAATATTCGTGAGTGCTGTTGCATACAAATAATATATAATGCTAGTTGGTTTTATATTGATACAAATTTTGCATAGTTCAATGCATTTATCAAAATTATCTACATTTAGGTAGGCATGAGTTAGATTCTCATAATACTTCATATTATCCGCATTTTGTGGAGGTGGGTCTAATGTAAGTAATATCTCTATGCATTTTTCAGATTTTTGTACACTTAAATAGTGCGATGATAATTTCATTATTGTATCAACATCACTAGGGTCTTGTTTGTACTTTTCTTCATAAATTTCAATAAACTTTTCAGTAATACTATTTTTTCTGAGATTTGCATGATAATCAGACGGGTTTAACTTTAAAATATCACAAACTAACTCATATGATTCTTCATATTCACCCATATAATAGAGTGAATCTATGAGTCCACGTTTTGCCAACCAAGAGTCAGGATAGATTTTATGCAATCCTTTAAAAAGTTCAAGAGCTTCTGGGATTCTATCATCACTTGAGTACATAACTGCCATGGCATAACCATACCATATATCTCTATCTTCTGGAAACTGATTATAAATAGGTTCTATGACTTCCAATGCTTTTTTAGGCTCTTGATTATGAATATGAAATTTTGCAATTTCCAAATCATAATATGCATGGTAAACAGGTAATGCTTCCATCGCTTCTTGTATTTCTGCGAATTTTTCTGAACCTGAATTTTTGTCCATGTGTCGCAAATCACCAAAAAGATTAAGCCATTGGTCAATTTGTTCTGTAGTTGCACCTTCATATTGCAGATGAGAATAAAGTAATGATGTATCATTTGAGAGTTGACTTAATACATAATTAATAAAGTTTGGTGGGAAAGTATCTTTTAATAGCTTTTCGCGTGATTGCCAGTTAAAGTGACTATCTAGTAATTTCCACACTTGGGGTGATAGAAGATTATGTCCCATTAGATAACCAAGTAGTGCCATTTCTGTTTCATCCATGTTATCAAGACGCATACAAACTTCATCGGATAAAAATTCTTTCCATAGTTCCAAGTTGTTTCGCTTATCAAAGTCGTGATATACAGCATCAATACGTTTAAAAAACTGACCTAGGGGAGTAGATTCAAAATCTTCATCTTTGTTGTTGTCGTTTTCCAGTGATTGCAAAGCCTCTTCGTATGCCGAACGTAATTTTATAAAACCCTCTGGATCATCTTCTGGGTTGCAGTAAGATAATTTTGTCATATAGGCTTCTTTGATTTCTTCAGGGTTACTTGTTTCATGAATTCCTAAAATATCCCATTTGTTCATAACTAGCCTCCGCTCTTGTTTACTCATTCTTTGCAATAGCATTATATGGATTGTACAAGATATAGTCAACAATCAAGGTGTTTATATGGTGTGTTCACGTAAAGTTGTATGAAATTATTTTAAATTATTGATAATATGAATACCCAAAAATAAATTTGTTTGGTATTATAGACATAAATACTGTATAATGGTTGAGGGGGAAGCTATAAAAAGCGACCATGTCGCTTTCCGAAGGAAGTGTAGTTGGGCTTTGCCCAACGGAATGGTGGGGGTTTGCCCAACGGAATGGCGGGGGTTTGGGGGCAGCGCCCCCATTAATAAAGAAAAAGTTCGGGGTGAAAAGTTTGCGTGTAAAAGAAATGATTGCTATGTTGTTAGCTGGTGGGCAAGGAAGCCGTTTGGGTGTTTTAACAGCAAACAAGGCAAAACCAGCAGTACCATTTGGTGGTAAGTATCGACTTATAGACTTTCCAATGTCTAATTGCATTAATTCTGGGGTGGATACTGTTGGGGTATTAACCCAATACCAACCTTTACAGTTAAATCAACATATTGGAATTGGAACACCATGGGATTTAGATAGGCGTTCTGGGGGTGTGGCAATCCTTGCGCCTCATATGAAAAGCGAACATGGAGAATGGTATTCAGGTACAGCAGATGCTATTTTTCAAAATGTAGACTACATTGACCAATATAATCCTAACTATGTACTCATTTTGTCTGGTGATAACATTTACAAGATGGATTATTCTCGTATGTTAGACTTTCACAAGAAAAACAAAGCAGATGTGAGTATTGCTGCACTTACGGTAAGTCTGGAAGAAGCGCGTCGTTTTGGTATGATGAACATTCATGCAGATAATCGCATTTACGAGTTTGAAGAGAAACCACCAGAGCCAAAAAGTAACTTGGCTAACATGGGTGTATATATCTTTAGTTGGAATGTTTTGCGAGATGCTTTGATTCGTGCAAATGAGCTTCATTCAGATTCTGATTTTGGCAAACATGTATTACCTATGTTATTAGGCGAGGGAAAAAGATTATTTGCATATCCATTTAATGGATATTGGAAAGATGTGGGTACAATTGAATCTTACTGGGCAGCTAATATGGATTTGATTCAAACAGTGCCTGATTTTAATTTATATGAGAATTTTGATAAAATCTACACAGATTCAGACCACCAACCCCCATTGTATACTGGTCAGAATTCAGAGGTTAGAGGAAGTATTATCTCAGAAGGTTGCGAGGTTCTGGGTTGTGTTTACAATTCTGTGCTGGGTCCAGATGTTATTGTTGAAGAAGGTGCGATTGTTCAATCATCCATTATCATGAAAGGTTGTGTAATCGGCAAAAATGCCTATTTAGAAAGATGTATTATTGACTCTGATTGCACAATTGGTGACAATGTAAGAATCGGTGAAGGTGAACTTATTCCAAATGTGCAAAAACCTAAAGTATATGATACAGGTATAACTGTTTTAGGCGAATTGAGTTCTGTGCCTGCGAATGTTTCAATAGGCAAGAACTGTGTAGTTTCTGGGAAAACAGAAATTGAAGACTATCCAAACAGGCGATTGGAAAGTGGAGAAAGTATTGTAAAAGAAATTATAGTAGTTGGTGGGGTAACAAAATGAAGGCTGTAGGTATTATTTTAGCAGGCGGTAAAAATGAACGCCTTGGCGCACTTGCAAAATATAGAGCTACTTCTGCACTCCCTGTGGGCAGTTGCTATCGCGCCATAGATTTTCCATTAAGTAATATGACTAACTCAGGTATTTCTAAAGTTGCCGTTATTACTCAATATAACTCACGCAGTTTGCATGACCATCTTTCGTCGCCAAAATGGTGGGATTTGGGTAGCAAGCAAGGCGGAATGTTTGTATTGTCTCCTTATTTAAGCAGTGAAAATTCGTTTTGGTTTAGAGGTACAGCAGATTCTATATATCAAAATTTAACATTTTTGAAACGCAGTAATGAGCCTTATGTAGTAATTTCTTCTGGTGATTGTGTATATAAAATGGATTACAATGATATAATTGCATACCACGAGAGTAAGGAAGCGGATATTACTATTGCCTATCGCCAAGTTCCTGAAACTGATGACATCCGCCTTTATGGTGTAATGGAATTAGGACCAGATGAACGGCTTCTTAATTTGGAAGAAAAACCTTTAGAGCCGCAATCGGATTTTGCATCTATTGGAGTGTATGTAATTTCGCGTCCTCTTCTTATAGAGCTTATTGAAACCATTGTTTCTGAAGGACGTTATGATTTAGTGCGAGATTTATTTTCCAGATATCGCAAACGTTTACGTATTTTTGGCTATCGCTTTGATGGTCATTGGTATAATTTGGGAAGCATTCACTCTTATTTTGATTGTAATATGGATTTCTTGCGCCGTGATGTTTGGGCTTCATTTATTGTGCAAGCACCATATATTAATACAAAACCAAAAGATGAACCCCCCGCAAAATATAATAATCAAGCCCATGTAACAAATTGTTTAGTTGGTAGTGGTGCAATTCTAAATGGACATGCATATCACAGTGTAATTTTCCGCAAGGTGTATACTGGTGAACATTCAAGTGTAAGCCATGCTATACTAATGGAAGGCACATATATTGGAAATCATTGCGTTGTTCAACATGCTATTCTTGATAAAGATGTAATTTTACACAATGGTGCTAGGGTTATTGGCACACCTGAAGCTCCTGCTGTTATTGCAAAGGGAACAGAAGTAAGACCTTAAAGCTGTAACTTTTTATCAAGACCACAAGTGTGGTCTTTTTTTTATTTATGATTACTCAATAAGTTACTGCTTAAATGTAATCAAACTGTAATATATATGATATTGATGCGTATGACAAGAGGCAGTAGAATGATACGATTATAATACGTTTTGAAATTACTATGAACTCACGAACCATTACCAATATATCCACTAATTAGGGAGGAATCTGTCATGCACAAGTTTTTTAAAGTAATTTTAGTCCTTGTTGGTCTTATGTTTTTGAGTGCTTGTTTATCTTATAATCAAAATATTGATGAGCCAGTAATTATATTTTTTATGGCAGATTATCCACACTATAATAGTATTGAACATTTAGCTTCTCATGCAACAGAAGTTGTGAGAGTAGAAGTGCTTGACGAAAGAATTGAAATGATAAACTCATGGTCGTCTCCCACAAACGAACTTGAGGACACAGGTGGGGGAACAACTGAAACCTATGATATGTTTACAGTGTATCGTATCAAGGTTTTAGAAGTATTCCAAGGCGATGTGAGTATTGGTGATATTTTGGAAGTTAGGCAAATGGGAGGTCAATCTGATGATTTAATTGTGATAAACCTTGATAGAACTCCTTTAGTTGTAGGTGATGACTTAGTATTGTTTATATTATCGTTTGATATAGAAGATTTGCCCTCTGTCTTATTAAATCCAAGGCAAAGTGCATATCGCTTTACCCCAACAAACGAAGATGCTAGAGTGCGTAATGTTAATGATACATTAGAAAGTCTCTATGCTGAAAATGATTTAGTCCTTACTTTAAGTGATTTGGCTCTGATTGTCGAAAGCAATAATAATTAGTCTTATATTAAACTTGGCGATACCACTCGAATTAATTGCATATATTAAGATAGGGTTTTGGGATATTCTCCAGAAGCCTTTTTTATTGCGATCAATTGCCAGCCTGATTGTGGTATAATTATCAAAGCGCTCTCAATATTTTGCTGATGTTTTGTCAGTCAGCACAGAAAAATAGATGTCAGCGGTGACATATCTGTCAAGAGCGTAACGACAAAACATCAAACTGCAAAATAAAAGGATTGATTGTGATGAAAAAAATAGAAGATTTAATAGGCAGAGATTTTAATGGTGTTGTTTCTGTTAGCAAAAATGGTGAATCCATTTTCAAAAAAGCATATGGTTATGCCGATTTGCCTAACAAAAGACCAATTAATGTAGATACAATATTTGAGGTTGCTTCTGGCAGTAAGGCTTTTGTTGCTACAGGTATTATGAAGCTGATAGAAGAGGGTAAACTCTCTCTTGAAAGCACTATTGATAATTTATTAGATTTTGACTTAAAGCAAATTTCGCCGAAGATTAATGTTCGCCAACTCCTTAACCACACATCAGGCATACCAGATTATTTTGATGAATCTGTGATGGATGATATGACAGAATTGTGGGCAAAGTTCCCAAATTACCTTATGCGTAAGCCATCGGACATGATACCCACATTTGTTGACAAGCCTATGATGTACAGTCTTGGTGAAAAATTTCAATACAACAACACTGGCTATACTGTGCTTGCCATGATAATTGAAAAAATTACAGGTATGGATTTTGACCAATACCTTGCCACATTGATTTTCGAGCCATGTGGCATGAAAAGCACAGGGTATTATGAGCTTGACCGCTTGCCTGCAAATTGTGCAACGGCGTATATCTATGACAAGGTGCGAGGTGAGCATTTCACAAACATTTACAGCACCAACGCAAAAAGTGATGGTGCAGGTGGGGTTTATACCACGGTTGATGATGTTGAGCGTTTTTGGAAACATTTTTTAGCTGGTGATATTGTAAGCCTCGAAACTGTAAAAGCCATGACATCAGCTCAAGCAACAGACGAAGATGGTGATGGATATGGTTTTGGTTTTTGGCTTGATGGTGATGTTCCATTTTTCCAAGGTTGTGATCCAGGCATAAGTTTTATGACACGTCGTCAAAACAACGGCTTATTAACAATCATCATAAGCAACTTTTGTAATAATGTTTGGAAGATAAACAATAATATAGAAGATGCGCTTTGTGAATTATAAGCACATCTTCCATATCTGTTGTTTTGTTGATGTGATTAAAGTTGTGCATATAAAGATACTCCCGATATTTCCTTAGGGAGGGTACTTTGTCAAGGATATTTTTAATCAGCGGCAAACTTTTTCATTGACGAATAACCATCTCTTTGTTATTCTATTTATATGATAGTTCGGAATTAAAAGAGGTGTATGCCATTCGGCACATTTGATATTGGATAATATCAACAATATAAGTGTGTGCGGAGAAGATAGATAAAACATAATTGAACATGAAAGAAAGTAGTCGATTTTCGGCTCTATTTCGTGTATAAATTACGTTTTATTTCTATCCTCCCACACTGAGTAAGATAAGGCTTTTAAAGCTGTGGGATGATACCCACGGCTTTTTATTTTGTCCGAAATATCACAAATAAAAAAATGGAGGAACACTCATGTTTACACAGCTAATAGCAATGATGAACAAACCTGTACTTTATGAAAGAGGTTCAATGGAGTTATGGACAGACGAGCATATTTCTAGGGGTATGCTTGAAGCCCACCTAAATCCTAATGTTGATGGAGCCACACGCAAACATACAACTGTACGAAAAATTGTCAAATGGATTAGTGAGGTCGCCCCTGCGGAAAAATACCGTGATTTACTGGACTTAGGTTGTGGTCCTGGTATTTATGCAGAAGAATTTCATAAAACAGGGTATGATGTTACTGGTTTGGACTTTTCGCAGTATTCTATAGAATATGCAAAAAATTCTGCATACGAAAAAAAATTGCCCATCACATATCATCAGTGTGACTATCTAACAATGGATTTTAATGAGAAGTTTGACCTAATCACATTAATTTACTGTGATTTTGGCGTGCTTTCCACAGAGGATAGGGCAAATCTGCTGAAAAAAATTCACACTGCACTAAAACCGAATGGACTGTTGATACTTGATGTTTTTACACCACATCAGTATGTAGGTCGTGAAGAATATAAAATTTGGGAGTTTTTTGAAAAAGGGTTTTTCTCGTCTGAACCACATCTATGCCTCAACTCGCTTTACCGATATGATGAACATAACACATTTTGCAGACAGCATATCATAATGACGGAGCGAAATGTTAGACATATAAATGTCTGGGAGCATACATTCACTAAAGACGAGCTTTCACAAGATTTGAGTTCAGCAGGATTTTTCGCAATTGGATTTTATGGAAATATAGCAGGGGGCAATTATTGTGACAGTAGTAAAGAAATATGCGTCATAGCAAAAAAGGCTTAAACGAATAGATAACGAAATTACAGGCAGGGCTTGTGGCATATCACTCTGCCTGTGGTTTTGTGTCAATGATTTTTTAAATCAATTTTTGTCTTGCTTTTCATCTAGATAACAGCTTATACTTAAAGGGAATCGAATTTATTTTGGAGGCAATACAATGACCAGTAATGAAAAAATACTACTTGCTAAACAAAATTTTGCAAAAATATATAACTGTGACAATAATGCATGGGATTCTAATGAAAATATATTCATCGAATCAGAAAAAATGTTTTTTCGGATAAATACATTCGGCAAAAATACCGTTATGTTTGCGGACAAGCAACTTATAGGATGGCTCACCAAAACATTCAAATCTACACCTACTCAAGAGATTTTAGACACAGATAACCGCTATATTATAAATGAGAAGCTCCGCACTTTTGGGAAAAAATTAAGTGGTGAAGATATGTGGTACTTGCATCTCTTACCCGAAAAGGTTGTTAAAAAGCCAATGGGGTTTACCTATAAGATTTTTGGTCAAGACTCCATAAATGAAGTCCATGTTTCGATGAAAGCCCAAGATGTTTACAAAGTTCTTACACATGCTGTTGAAGAGGAAGGAGAATATACACTGGCAATGGCAGCTTATGATAATGATGTCCTTGTAGCTGTAGCGGCTTGTGAGGACTACAGAGATGTATGGGATATTGGTGTAGATACGCTACCTGAATACAGGGGGCGTGGACTCGCTGGATATTTGGTTAAAGAGCTTGCACTAGAAACAGAAAAACGTAGTAAGATAGCACGATATACCACATGGAGTGCTAATATAGCTTCTACCAAAGTTGCATTAAACACTGGTTTTTACCCTGTTTGCTTATCCCATTTTTGTGTTGACTTATAAACTATCCAATACCCTGTCATCTAACGTCATATTAGCAAGTGGGAGCAGAAATATCGCCCTGACCTTTCAAATGATTGAAAATATTATTAATAAAGATATAATTTGCAGTTCAACATTGTGCTTTCTTTTTTTCCTTGATACAATGACGGCACGGAAAATAGGCGCAATACGAAAGGTAGTATATACATGAACCTAGCAATAGATATGGTTATGGATAGGGAAATAATATTAGAGTAGCAATTGGCGGTTTAATTGAAGAAGCCAACAAAATAGCGGAAGGCAACCTCACTTCAACCAACATTGAAGAAATTTTTACGAGGAATTAAAACGAATTGTTAAATGACAACAAAATGCATGAGGAGGAATTATAGAATGTCAAACACAATAATAACAGGGGAGAGAGTTACACTTAGGTCAGCTACCATTGAGGATTTAGAGGTTTGTTATTATTGGGAGTATGAAGAAGAAAAACAAGAAGCTACAAAATGGAATAGCCCTTTTGCTATCTCCGAAAAAGTTACTAAAGACGAATTTATTGAAGAGTGGAATGGTTACGAAATTTTCCCCAATGTATCAGGGATATTGGTTGTTGAAGCTGATGGAGAGATAATAGGGGAAGTGGATGCCGACTGGATTGATAAACACAATAACTGGCTTGAAGTGGGCATTGTTATTTACAAACCAAAGTATTGGGGTGGTGGTTATGGTTCTGAAGCGTTTCGGCTTTATATTGACCATATTTTCTCAAATACCACAATTCATCGTTTGGGTGCGACAACATGGTCTGGAAATATACGAATGATAAAAACGGCTCAAAAGATTGGCATGAAAGAAGAAGCCTGTATCAGAGAAGTGAGAACCGTAGACGGTAAATATTATGATGCCATTAAAATGGGTATTTTACGGAGTGAGTGGGAATCAACAAAGCAAATCTGAATACAACCATTGTGCCTACACTTGTGATTAAAAATATCCCTAACTAACATACACCTCGCAATTTCACCTATGATAACCAAGTCAATTATAATATATGGATTTTTTGAGCAAGCCATAAAACAAGGCAGAATAATATCTGTTTTGTTTTTATTTTTGTACACAGCACATTTATTATAGTCTCATTCCTGCATAGCCATGACAATATAAAACCACTGTGATATACTAACAACCTGTGTTTAATAAGTTGGCAAAACAAAAGGAGGGCAAAATTATGCATTCAATAAAATGGGGCTTGCCATATGTGACACAATATAAAGGGAGATTAATTTTCGGTCAAATTATGAATTTAATCAACATATTGTTGGCTATGATTAATCCATATATTGCTGGGCTGATTGTCAGAAATGTTATTGAGGGGGCGCAACATGATTTATTGTTTCGTTATCTTATAATCATGATAGGCATTACAGTGTATCGCAGTGTAGCGCGATATCTTTTTTTGCTACTTTTTGAAACAACATCACAAAAAGTATTATTTGAGTTACGTCGGGATGTATACCATAAGCTACATATTCAAAATTTCTCGTGGTTTGACAAGAATCGTGTAGGCGATATCATGTCACGCATGACAGGCGACTTGGATGCTATACGGCATTTTGTTGCTTTTGACCTCCATGCAATTCCTGAAAATGTGGTTTTATATATTGTAGCAGTAATTGTAATGGGAACAATTAGCTTGCCTTTAACCTTAGCATTACTTATTACCACTCCAATTATAATGTTCTCTGCACTTAGGCAATCAAAAGAAATTCGCCCTGCTTTTCGTAATGTGCGTGAACAGTTTTCAAATTTGAATTCCATATGTAGTGAAAACATTGGCGGTAATCGTGTGGTAAAAGCATTTACAAAAGAAGCATATGAAATTGAAAAATTCACAGTGGGGAATCAAGCCTTTTATGACAGTAACATGGAGGCGGCAGAAGTCCGTGTGAGATATTTCCCCATAATGGAGACATGTGCCGCACTTCTTCCACTTATTTTGATTTTTGCAGGAGGGTTAATCACTATATGGGGGTATATAGAGCTTTGGCAACTGGTGGCTTTTAGTGGTTACTTGTGGATGTTAAACAACCCTTCAAGAATGTTTACATGGTGTGTGAATGATATTCAAAATGCTGCGACTTCATTGGAAAAAGTCCATGATATGATGAAACAGGAAATTTCAATCATAACACCAGAAGAAAACGCTATAACAAAAGAAATCAAAGGCACAGTTGAATTTCGTGGAGTCAATTTCAAGTATGATAGATTTGAACCAAGCGCGCCACTTACGTTAAAAAATATAAATTTCCGCGCAGAGGCAGGGCAAACCATTGGTATAGTTGGTGGTACTGGGTCAGGTAAGACTACTTTAATGGGGTTGATCGCTCGTTTCTATGATGTGCTTGATGGTGAAATTCTGGTTGATGATATTAATGTAAAAGAGTATTCATTACCTAATTTGAGAAGTCACATAGCTTATGCAATGCAGGATGTATTTTTGTATTCCGATACTGTGGAGGGAAATATTGCATATGGTGTACCTGAGGCAGAAATGGATATTATTTATGAATCAGCCACAATTGCAGATGCAGATGAATTTATCTCAAAAATGCCCGAGGGTTATGATACAATTGTTGGAGAGCGTGGCGTAGGTCTTTCAGGTGGGCAAAAACAGCGTATCTCATTAGCACGTGCCATAGCTGTATCACCTTCTATTTTGGTTCTTGATGATGTTACATCGGCAGTTGATATGGAAACAGAATCACGTATTCAAGAGGCATTGGCAAAAAAACTTTCCGATGGAGATACTCGCACTACGTTTATTGTGGCGCATAGGTTATCTTCTGTAAAAGATGCAGATTTAATTTTGGTTCTAGACAACGGTGAAATAGTAGAGCGTGGCACACATGATGAACTTCTTGACATGGGTGGTTATTATGCTAATTTATATGTTATGAATGGGGTTTCGCCCCAAACCCCACAAGGGTAAAACTCCAAAGTCTTTATCTTTGACACCCATAAAAAGAACACCCCTAAAAAGGAGGAATTCCAATTGGCACGTAATACCTTTCGCACAGATGAAACACTAGAAAATCAATTTAATTTTGGGCATTTAAAACGACTAGGTAAATATCTAAAACCATATCGTAGACAGTTTATATTTACACTTTTGTGTATTATTGTGTCCAGTACATTGGGGCTTCTTTCCCCATTTCTTACAATGGTGGTAATCGACTCGTCTATCCCAAATGAAGATATTAGGCAAGTTTTAATAATCTCAGGCTTTATGTTCGCCACAATTATTTTGAATATGTTTGTGTTGCGTTATCGTATAGATGCTATGGCGCGTGTGGGGCAGGGAATTATCCGCGACTTGCGCCTTGATTTATTTACTCATTTGCAAAAGTTACCCTTTAGTTATTTTGACAGCCGCCCACATGGCAAAATTTTAGTTAGAGTAGTTAATTATATTAACTCATTAAGTGAAATGCTTTCTGGTGGGCTTATGAACGTGATTACAGATTTGCTTTCATTGGGGATTATTGTTGTTTTAATGCTCCTTATTGATGCCCGCCTAACGCTGGTTGCAATGGCGGGAATGCCGTTTTTAATAGGAGTCGTGTTTTTTTTGCGAGTTAAAAACCGCAAGGCATGGCAAGTTTTTAGCGCGAAGCAGTCTAATCTTAATGCATATATCCATGAAAGTATTGCGGGTGTAAAAATTACACAATCCTTTTCACGTGAGTCTAAAAATCAAGAAATTTTTGCAGAGGTAAGCAAATCTGTATGGGGTTCATGGATGAGGGGTATTAAAATCCAGTTTTTATTATGGCCTAGCATTGAAAATATATCTGTTCTTGTTGTATCGTTTTTGTATGTAGTGGGTGTTAGTTTGATTGCCGAAAATGCCCTAACTGTGGGAATTTTAGTTGCATTTATAGGATATATATGGCGTTTTTGGATGCCTATTAATAATATGGCGAACTTCTATAATACTCTTGTCACCAATATGAGTTATCTGGAGCTTATTTTTGAAACACTTGATGAACCAATTAGTATAAAAGATAAGCCCAGTGCGGTTGATATGCCTGTAATCGCTGGGCATGTTGAATTTAGAGATGTTGAATTTGCATATGAAGCGGGGCAAATGGTTCTGTCGGGGGTAAATTTCACTTGTGAAGCTGGAAATACTGTTGCATTGGTAGGTCCTACAGGGGCAGGCAAAACAACAGTAGTAAACCTGTTGAGCAGATTTTATGATTTGGATTATGGGCAGGTTTTAATTGATGGATTTGATATTAGTCAAGCAAAATTGGCTTCTTTACGTGGTCAAATGGGTATTATGCTACAAGATAGTTTTTTGTTTTCTGGTACGATTATGGATAATATTCGTTATAGTCGCTTAGATGCTAGTGATGATGAAGTAATTGAAGCCGCAAAAGCTGTACATGCACACGAGTTTATCATGGGAACTGAAAAGGGATATCACACAGAAGTTAATGAAAGGGGAAGTCGCCTTTCTGTAGGGCAACGGCAACTAATTTCATTTGCCCGCGCACTCCTAGCCGACCCAAGAATACTTATATTGGATGAAGCAACATCAAATATTGACACTCACACAGAAAAAGCCCTTCAAGAGGGCTTAAATCGCCTATTGCAAGGGCGTACATCATTTATAATTGCACATAGGCTTTCTACTATTCAACATGCCAATATTATTATGGTAGTTGACAAAGGTACTATCGTTGAATCAGGTAATCATGATGAACTTATGGCTTTACATGGGGATTATTATAACCTTGTTATGTCGCAGTGGGTGGATACTTAATTGCAATTAGGTATTGAGTGTAGAAATTGGTGAAAACTCTATATTAACTGTATCACAAATTGGGATGTATCCAATTTCTTGATAAATCTTGTTTGATGTTGGATTTAATAAATCCGTTGTTAAAATGCTTTTTTCAAACCCACGGTCAAGAATAATTTGGCTAACTTTTGCCACACATGAAGAGGCATAACCTTTCCCACGAAAATAGGGTGGAGTATAGACACCAGCAATATTACAACCTATCTTTAATTCCCTTGTGATTGCTGCCATTGAGACGGGAACACCTTCATATTCCAATATAAAGCGATTTTTTAATGAAATTAGGTGATGGAAAATCCCCCCGTCTTGTGGCTCGTTCATTATGACTCCGTTTTTAGTTATACAAATTTGGAATGCCTCATGCCAGTATGGTAAAAAATGCATGTCTCGCTCTTCTGCAAGGCGCAATGTACCTATTTGGGGGAGAGTGGGGTTTACTTTTGTAAGTTCATGTAAACGCATATTATCCTTTATTTCATATTTTAAACCCTTTGATTTACAATACGCCTCTGCAAAATAGAATGATATATCGTTTGTGGATATAACACTTGGAATAGTATGGTTTTTTAATCCTTCAACCAAACAAGTTATCAACTCTTCGTCAATTATATTATCCTTTAAGTAAAGGGTTAAACCTTTTGGCGGAGTCATTAATGCAACAAGTTGTATTTCTCCAGCAGTTTCTACGGTTGCCATAAGCCAATTAGCGGGGTCACGCCATTCTGTTTTATCAGTGCCAGTATGTCCTATTATTATATTACCAAGTATAATAACATTTTGAGCTTCGTGGCGCATTAGTAGATCAAAAGTGACATTGTAAAACTTGTGAATATCTGTGTATAGCTTAAACGCCATATTAAACATTAATAATCATTCCCTTTTTCTTTATTAGGATAAGTATACCACAACTTAATTAACCCGTATACGCACAGTCTATAAACTTTTGACTTGAACATGCGTATGTTGTTTTAGATTGATAATTGAACAGCAATAAAAAAGGAGATGATTTTATGCAATGTCGCGCACATGGTGATAGAGTAGCAAATAATACATGTAATCAATGTGCAAGCTGGCTTTGCGATGAATGCACAATTGATGTGCAAGGGAGACTTTTTTGCAGAAGTTGTTTAGCTTCTTATGTTTCCACAGACCCTGTGACAACCCCCACAAAAACAACACGTTCACATGTTAATTGGGGATTATTGTTTATGTTTTCGTTATTCCCACCTGGGGCAAACTATATGTTTATGGGGCTTATGAAGCGTGGATTAGCCACAATGTGCGGATTTTTCCTGTTAATATTTATGATTACGGTATTGTCTGGCACAAGCATGTTATTAGTAGTATTTGCACTGATAATATATGTTCTCACCAGCGTATTTGATGGTTTTAATATCCGTCGCCGCATAAATGCGGGCGAATCTATAACAGATAATCTTGATGATATGTTGGGTGGGTTATTCCGCAACAAATTATTTACCTTTGTTATTTTTGTTTTGTTAGCTTTAGTTTTTCTTGGTGGTTTGTTTAGTTCTGTGGCTTCATTCCTTTCTGGTAGTGTCATTAATGTAATTGTTTGGATTGCAATAATTTTAATTATTGTGAAAGTAGTTAGTAAAAAACGTACTTCCCCTCGCGAATAATATTTAAAGCGGCATAGCCGCTTTTTTTTTGTTTGCTGGGAAATTGCTCTCGCAATTTCCGTTGCTAGGGCATATAATGGGTCAACAACAAAAATGAAAGGATGATTAAATTGTCAAAGTCATTACTTGGCACAGATGTTGTAACGCAAATAGGTATCTTAGTATATGATATTGAAAAATCAAAATTGGACTTTGCAAAATTTCTTGGAGTAGACCCTCCAGAGGTTATGGTAACAGGAACACTTAAAGAAGCACAAACTGAATATAAAGGCAAGCCCTCAGAAGCTCGCGCAAAACTGGCATTTTTTAATGTTGGTGCTAATGTCACCATAGAATTAATTGAACCTGATAATGACCCTAATTCTACATGGCGAAATGACCTAGAAAAAAACGGAGAGGGATTTCATCATATAGCCTTTGTTGTTAAAGGTATGAAAGAGTGTATCGCAACTCTAGAAGCAAATGGTATGCCACTCCTTCAAAAGGGCGAGTATACTGGTGGGCGATATGCATATCATGATGCAACTGATAGCCTTAAAATGGTATTTGAACTTTTGGAGAATGATTAATGTAAACATGAAGCAAGCCCATCCATTAGGACAGGCTTGTTTTTTCATTTGTTGCTTTATCTAGAAGAAAGGACAATTTCTTTTGTATACATAGTTCTTGTGTATATACATCTCTCTCTTGTGTATTCCTATCTCTCTTGTATATATTTATATAGCGTTGTGAGTAAAGCTGGCAATTTTTTCGATTGGAATTTGAGTTACAGAACCTAACCAGTTCCAGCCCCCATATCCGCCCTTACCAATGCGTCCGCGCCCACGTCCGCCACAACATCCGCCACGTCCGCCACAACATCCGCCGCGTCCACCACATAAACCGCGTCCGCGAGGTTCAATTACTTCCATTTCACCTTCGTTAAGGAAGCCGCCACAACACGCGCTGCCAATTGGACAGGCTGGAGGTGCGCCTATATCTGTGATAAGTTTTACACAACCGCCGCAAATGCCTGCAAGTACGCCAGTAAAGCCATTACCAGACAATCCACCACTGGTTGTAAAAATTGTTACTGTTTGACCAATATAACGGGCCATGCTTTCAATAAGAAATTCACCCATGATTTCATCCTCCTGAATTGTTTCAATAGATGTTTCTGTAATTTTTGTGTTACTGTATCTTCATCAATGGGGGCTCTTCTGCCCCCAAACCCCCGCCGTTCCGCCTACCGTAGGCAGGCTACACTTCCACGGAAAGCAACGGAGCCGCTTTATCTTCATAATTGACGAGGCGGGTACGAATAATTTTTGCAGTTAATGTGTTGATACTAACCCGCCCGCGCCTAATCTATTTTAAAGAGCTTTTGCTCTTGGTACATACTATGCAGTGTTGTCCTCAAACGTTACATGGGTGAATGAGTGATTTTAGGCGTAAAAAAATCGTACATATCAGAATGATATGCACGACATGGAAACAGATTCTAGATTAGTCTGGTTCTTTAAGTATTATTTCCTCAATAAAAATCGCCTCATTTGTTTTATCATAAAGGTCTACAATTTCGTCTGTTTTCCAAATTTTAACTATTGGGCGTGTGCTTGAATCATTGCTGACTACATGCCCTGCGCGCCCATCAGATAATATTACCATTGTGTTCACTGGATAGAGTATAATTTTTTCCTGAAAAGCATTTACTACATCAGGGTCAAAGGCTGTGCCACTATCTTTTGCTATTATTTTAAAGGCTTCACATGGAGGAAGTGGCTTACGATAGGGGCGGTAGGAAGTTAGAGCATCATATACGTCTGCAACGGAAATAATGCGACTGTACATAGGTATTTCTTTATCAAAAAGCCCTTTGGGATAACCTCCTCCCCCATATTTTTCATGGTGGAATTGTATAATGTTCCACATGTTTTGATTCCCATAACCTTTAGCTTTTAACAAATCTGCGCCAAGTTTTGCGTGTTCCTCCACAGTTTTGCGTTCTTCAGGTGTTAGTTTGCCAGGCTTATTTATTATTGATTCAGGAATTTTCTGTTTACCAACATCATGTAACATTGCACAGCGCGCCAACTCTTTAAGTTGTTCAAGGTTATATCCTAATCCGTCGCCAATTGCAAGCGACAACATTGCCACACTTAGAGAATGATGGAATGTGTATTCATCATATGTTTTCAAATCTAAGATATAGTTTAAACCCGTTCTATCACTTTTTATGGTAACAGCAAGGTCTTGTATTACAATTTCAAATTCACGAATATAACCATATGCTGTAGTAGCATCACTAAACCCCTTGCCTGGCTCCATCATAACAGAAAACATTTGAGTCATACTACTAACTACTTGTTTATGTTTTACCTCGTCTATACAACTGTGTGTGAGGGTTGAAACTTTCCGCCTCAAGTTCGCATAAGTGGACGAATCATGTGGGTCAAAACGTATAAGTTTTGGATGAGGTGGCGGTGAGGTATGGCTCGGAATTATAGGTTCAGTTTTTTTGATTGTTACTGTAGTTTCAGGGGGATTGTGAGTATAAACTTCTAAAGTTTCCATTTTGTTGCGTTTTATATATTTTAAAATTCTCTCAGTTATTTCTGTTCCTGGTCTGGCAATGAGCATATCCTGCCCATTACTGGTCACATTGATTGGTTGTGCCAATACCATTCCTATCTCTACATCTTTTATATAAACTTCACATTTAACCAAATCATGTCACATCCTTGTATGTGTTTCTAAAGTGAATGCAATTGAAAATGAGTGTGTTTGTACATAACCATTTTCAAATTGAAGCCGCTGTATCATACCATAATATCATTAGCTTGTCACGGCTACTGTATTTGCATAAAATCTTGCTTTTTGCACAAAGTTATGTTATACCAATTTGCAACCTATATTAAATATATGATTAACGTGAATAGGAGTATTTTATGAACCCACAAGTTGTATTTAAGCATTTTGAAGCACTAAGTCAAATTCCACGAGGTTCTGGCAATGAAAAAGCAGTGAGTGACTATATTGCAAATTTTGCTCGTAATTTGAATCTAAAAACTGTACAAGATGAATTGTTTAATCTAATTATATTCAAGGAGGGTACAAGTAGTTACGAAAACAAACAACCCGTAATATTGCAGGCTCATTTGGATATGGTATGCGAAAAAAATGCTGGAACAGAACATGATTTTTTAAAAGACCCAATTCAATTTATTGTTGAGGGTGATTTAATTAAAGCAAATGGAACAACATTAGGTGCAGACAATGGTATTGGTGTAGCTTTTTGTATGGCACTTTTGGAAGCAAACGATTTGCAACATCCACCACTTGAAATTGTGCTAACATCCCAAGAAGAAACAGGCATGGATGGTGCATTTGGCTTAAATTATGATTTATTTAAAGGTCGTCGTATGATTAACTTGGACAGTAGTGATGATAAAGTTTTTACTTTGGGTTGTGCTGCTGGAGCATCTGCAATTTTTCATATTGATGCAGACTATCAAAAGAATCAACGCCCTGATGGAATCTCATACACAATTAATATAAGTGGCCTAAAAGGTGGGCATTCTGGTTCTGATATTCATTTGGGACGTGGAAACTCCCTTCGCATATTGGGACATTTACTTCATGAATTGACGTATGATTTTGATTTTGTTGACATATCTCATATCTCTGGGGGAATGAAAATGAATGCCATTCCAAGGGAAGCTACAGTAATAATAACATTTGACAAAAAAGACAAAGACTCCATCATAAAAACAATTGAGGATTATAAAAAATCTGTGAAGGAGTTATATAGAATTGCAGACCCTGATTTAGAAATAACATATACACCTTGTGAAAATCCAAAACGTTTTTTCTCACAATTTGCTACAAGAGATATGATTAATATTCTAATGCTTTTACCATCAGGTGTACAAAACATGAGTTTAGAACTTCCTGGTCTTGTTAATGCTTCAAATAACATTGGTGTAATAGAGACTCTATCAAATGAAGATGATGATGAAGAAATAAAAATAACTTCAATGTTAAGAGGTAGTTCAGAGCATTTTATTAATCAAATGTCAGCCCAAATCGATTGTCTTGCATCAACATCGGATGTGTGTTTAGAATTTATTGAAAGAAGCCCTGCATGGGTATATAATCCTAATTCCGCACTTTTGGAAACAGCAAAAAAATGTTATCAAGATTTATTTGGGGAAATGCCAACGCTAGAAGCAACCCATGGTGGGCTGGAATGTGGAATTTTCGGCAATAAATTACCAAGGATTGAAATTATCGCTTATGGTGCAACCTGTAATGAGTTGCATACACCAAATGAATATTTGTCTATTTCATCCACAGAAAAAGTGTGGAATTTTTTGCAGTCGCTTTTAAAAGAATTGGATTGATTGGAAAAATGGATTAAAGGAGATTTTTCGTGAGTAATAACTTTGGGTGTTTTTCAACATTGATTTTAATGGTTTTGTTTTTAATGATTTTGGTTGCATGTTCCTATACTGGTTCAAATGATTTTGAAATGGGAGCAGAAACATCGCAAATATCGGAACAAACTTTATTGCCAGAGGGACAAAATCCTACGATATACAATGGGACAAATGAGATAAATTACACTGCAACTGTTCCATCATTACCTATTTCAGAGCCAACTTATGAACCAACACCCACCCCAGCACCTGAGCAAGAGTTATCATTTGTTGATTACTGGCTAGAGCAATTAACATTGGAAGAAAAAATAGGGCAATTGTTTATGATTCGCTTGCCATGGCAGAGTACTAGTGTTGACGCACGTATTCGGCGCACACTTGAAGTTATTCCTGTTGGGGGTATAATCCTTTTTAGAGATAATGTAACTTCTACATCACAGGTGCAAACTTTAATATCAGACTTGCAAAATCTTTCACCACGTTTGCCGCTGTTTATGTCAGTTGACGAGGAGGGCGGAAGGGTGTCACGGTTGGGGCATATCTTCCCTGATGGTCCAACTCCTTCGGCTTTGGAAATTGGGCAATCTGGTGATATTGCACGGGCGTATGAAGTTGGGCAAACACTTGCAGAGAGACTTTTATCCCTTGGTTTTAACATGAATTTTGCACCAGTTGCAGATGTTTGGAGTAACCCAACAAATACAGTAATAGGTAATCGTGCCTTTGGGCATACAGCAGAAGAAGTTATCCCTTTTGTTTCTGCCACAGTGGAAGGTATGCAAAACAATGGGGTTTTTGCGGTGCTTAAACATTTTCCTGGGCATGGTGATACTAATGAAGACAGTCATTTTGAATTAGCTTTTCAGAATTTTGGACGCGAACGTTTTGACGAACTTGAATCACGCCCATTTATAGCAGGAGTAGAATCAAATGTCAGTGGTGTGATGATGGCACATATCTCAACCCCTGAATTTAGGCATCTTCAAAATCCACCTTTATTTGATTTTCTAGTACCATGGCATGAAAACGGTAATTTACCTGCTACATTTTCAAGTTATTGGATTAGAGATATTTTACGTGGAGAAATGGGTTTTGATGGTTTAGTTATTACAGACGCGTTGGATATGCGTGCCATATCGGATAATTTTGATGATGGGCAAAGTGCTTTAGCCGCTTTTTTAGCAGGCGCGGATATTCTCCTAATGCCTGTGAATGTGGAGAATGCATTTAATGCCATGGTTGAGGCTTATCATGCGGGTGTTTTTGACCGCGAACGCCTAAATGAATCTGTTCGTCGAATTTTAACTGCAAAGGAAGTAATTATATAATATTAGAAGAAATGCGGAGGTTTTGTTATGTTATTGTCTATCTATATGATAGTAAAAAGTGAACAAAAATATTTGCGTGAGATTTTAACGGCTGTTCGCCCTATTTTAGAGCAACTTGAGTCTGAATTAATTATTGGTGATACAGGCTCTAATGATGACACAGTTGAAATTGCAAAGGAATTTACAGACAAAGTAATTCAAATAGAATGGGGAAACGATTTTGCACATGCCCGCAACCAAGTTTTAGAGCAAACAAATGGCAAGTGGCTTATGTCTTTGGACGGTGAAGAAATATTACAAGATTGTGGTGAGATTATTGAATTCTTTAATTCTGGAGAATACAAGAACTATGCCAGCGCGGATATTCAAATGAGAAACATAGTACCTAGAGAACTTATAGTGAATGATATCGTTCGTGATTTTTCTCGAATAGGTAATTTTGAACAAGCTCTTAAATGGAAAAAAGAATTACCAAACTATGATGAAAGCAAAAAAACAGATATTTTCTTATTTTATGCAGAGCTTGTTAGTGAAGCAACTCCAGACAAGAGCGGAGTTCTTGCAAAAATATATGAATTTGCAGCTGATCAGTTTAAAGAAGGCTCTGTGGATTATGATATGGCAATAGGCATATTAGAATCTTTTATTAAAACCCCTATAATTAAAGTTGAAGTAGCAAATTATATTGTTGATGGAAATATCGCTCCTGAAACAGATTATTTTCGTTTGCAACAGTTGAGAACTTATTATATGGATGGTATTCCTGAAACTCCGCCTATGCTGGACTACTTTTTAAAATCAGACAAGAAGTATAACCAAATATTTGGTGATGTAATTTTTGCAGCCATGGATTATAAACAGGATTTTACAAAATTTATGAATAACTTAGTTATTAATGATAATAAAAAATTTGTTAGTTCCTTTGTTTTGGCTAATGATGATGTGGCAAGTGTGTGTATCGAATATTTAACTCATCATCCTTTGGAATCCGCCAGTAAATTTGCTTTATTAGGTCTTACAGAAATTTTATTTGTTCTTATGACTGTTGAACAATTGCAAGGACAAGGGGTAAATAATGCTGACAGCAACTACTTTATCTTATTGGAACTATTTGCAACTATACACCATAGATATTTAAAATTGAACTATGGCGAAAAGAATTATCGCGAAACTAGGGCAAGTAAATTGCCTGAAAGAGAAAGATTAACTTTCTTCTTGGGTAATGCCTATGAAGCTAAAAGTAAGGGTGACACCACCAAATATATTAATTATCTTCGTAAAGCACAACATGTTGTGCCTGAGATGGAAGCTACAGTAAAACAACTGCTATTTTTTTCAAAACAAGAAGTGGAAGCGGAAACGCCCACAAAATCAGCATCAGAGCAGTTGGAAGAAGAAATTAAAAAGTTAAAATCTGCAATTTATGCCCTAATCTACACGGGTAATCATAAAAAAGCCTCTGAAGTTCTGGATTCATATGAACAAATAAATCCAACCGACCCTGATATATTGGTAATTAGGGATATGTTAGAGAGCTAGAAAGTGTTGTAGTGCAATAAAAAAGTCCCTCACTAACCGTAAGGTTAGTGGGGGCTTTTTGGATGTTGATTCATTCGGTGGTTACTTTTTTAAGGTCTAATTCATACCCTATGGCATTCACATATTTTACAAGTGTTTTTAGGTTCGGGCTTATTGCTTTATTGGTTTCAACTCGGCTGATGGCTCTTTGGTCAAGTCCAGTCAACATACCTATGGTTTTTTGGTGAATACCCGCGTCTTTTCTTGCCTGCACTAACCGTTGGCGAAATTCGGCTTCTTTGTCTAATTCTTCAATATGCAACTTAACTTCGGGGTCTTCCATAAGTTCTTCCAAAATTTTATCTTCTTGTTCAGGGTTAGATTTCACAAATGGCATCATACTACTCCTTTTTATTTCATTATTAATATATTTTTAAACCTGCTTCCTTAGCTCTTTTAATTGCTTTTTCCATCTCGAATTTTTCAGCTTTGTTTTTTTGTTTATGGCAAACGTGGAGGAAGTAAACGCTATTCTCATCATATAGGACGTACATTATGCGGTTGTCGTAAAATTTAATTTCCCATAGTTTACCCTTTAATTGTCTGGTATCAAGCTCGTCAAAAGCAATTAAACCCTTGCGTCTTATAACATGCCGTATTCTGATACCTTCGGCACGTTCTTTTTTTGGTAAGCTGTTGATATATTCAAATATTACGTTTTTCCCACCTGCTGTCCTATAATCAAAAATCTCAATTTTAGCTGGTTCGTTTGGCATTGGTTACTCCCTTCTTTTCATTTTTCAGTATTATACTACATAAATGATGTGTGAGCAAGAGATTAAATTCCCATAATTTACTATTAAAGTTTATTTAATATGTGACGAAGATATTAGTGAAGGCAAAAAACTTCTTTTAAATTTCATGATAAAGTTTCTTAATAGAGTTTCATAAAAATGTTTAAAAAATATGAAATTTTACCTACTTGACATTCATTTAAATTAAGTTTACAATCCCTTCAATGGCACAAAACACGGGTTACATACGTGGGGGTATTAATACACACGCACCGTAGTTTTGAAATGCCATACACTACCCCATAAGGAAATGGGGGAAGCCTAACACAAGGATGTGTAGGTGACAATGAGGGTAACCCCCTCAATTACAAGGAGGACTATAATATGTCTAACATGGTTGTACGTACTAACGTATTCGCGCTTAACGCGCACAGAAACATGAAAAATGTTGGTCTTGAGCAAAGAAGAAGCTCTAGCAGACTTGCAAGTGGTTACAGAATTAACAGCGCAGCTGACGATGCTGCTGGTTTAGCAATCTCTGAATCCATGCGCGCTCAAATCCGTGGTCTTGACCAAGCAAGCCGTAACGCTCAAGACGGTCAAGCAATGCTTCTTACTACAGAAGGCGGACTTGAAGAAATCGGTAACATGCTTGTTCGTGTACGTGAACTTATGGTTCAAGCTGGTAACGATACAAACACACAAGAGCAACGTGGTATGCTTGAGCAAGAAATTGGTCAACTTGGCCGTGAAATTCTTTCCATGCAAAACCGTGTAGAGTTCAACTCTAACCGTGTATTAGCAATGGGTCCTGCAATGGAAGCTGGTGTTGTTAAAGCTGCTGGTAAAATGGCAATTGATGCCCACAATGCTGGAATACACGCTCAAGTTGTTAATCAAATGATGGATAACGTTATTGCTGCCATTGACCTAATTGGCGAAATGGATATGGGTGACCCTTCTACATTTAAAGGTGCTCAACTAGCTGCTTTTACCCTTGCAAACAAAAATGGTGCTGACTTACTAGCTAACTTTGGTGTACTAAGAAAAGGTGGTGCCGAAACAGGTGTTGCAACAATGGCATTTGCACCTGCTGCTGCTGTTGCTGGTGATACTGTAGCAGATGCTCTAGCTAACTTGAATGCTAGAAGAACACTTATTCAAACAGAAATTGACACAGGTGCTGCAGCAACAGCAGGGAATAACATGCGTAATACATTTGATGGACAACAAACTGCTATCAGGACTTTTGCAAATGCAGAATCTGGTGGTCAAAATGTTGCATTCTTCCAAGTGGGCGCAAATCCTTCTCAAGGTGTAAACTATGACTTCGAGCGCGTTTCAAGAACAGTAGCTAGTGCTGGATTTACAGTTACTATGCTTGCTTCTGCAATGTCTGCTCCTGGTGGTGGTAGTGGTATTGGTAATGGTGTTTCTGTTTCTCGCCTTATCAATGCAGTAGACTCTTCTATCAATGATGTAAACACTGTTCGTGCTAATCTTGGTTCTGTTCAAAATCGTATGGATTACACTATGCGCAGCTTGGATATCTCTAGTGAAAACTTGTCTGATTCTGAAAGCCGCGTTCGTAATGCAGATATGGCACGTGAAATGATGCGCTTTACTATGGCTAACGTGCTTCAACAATCTTCTGTATCTATGCTTGCACAAGCTAACCAACTTCCAAACAACTTACTACAACTTTTACGCTAATTTTTTAACTCTATATAAACAAAGTAAAATCCCCGCCAACCGAAAGGTTGCGGGGGTTTTATTTTATACTTCATGTGGTGATTACTCTTTAAGGTCTAACTCATGTGCCATTGATAGTATGGTATCAGGTGAAAGTTCAGTAACCTCAATTACTTTTTCGGATGAAATGCCAATCATTAACATTTTTTTTGCCATTGTAATTTTTTGTTCAGCGGTTACTTGGGCTGCTACTTCATTAGCTATTTTGTCATACCTCTTATTAAGCCAACCATATTCATCTGCACCCTCCAAAAAAAGTTCTTTCATATCTTCGGTGAACATTCCAAACGCCTCCTTATAAGACTTAGAATTTGCTTTTGCCAATCTGTCTATAAACACATTTTTTTCATTTAGTTGCCTTTGTTCTTTGTATGCTTTTAATATCGTGAAAATATCCTTAGAAGTTAGATTGCTCCTAAGGTTACGCAAAAATAAATTTTCATTTTCAGATAAGTTTTTACTTTCCAACACCTGAATAGGTACAATGCCACCATCTACATAATGGATTCCATTATCCATATTGCGAATTTTGAACCCATAATTATTTTCAAGAGTTTTAATGAGTTCCCGTGGGTATATTGTCAATGATATGGTGATGGTTATGTCCGATATTTGCACTTTTTCAAATGACGAATATATAAATGCATAACCAAGTACTTTTTGATAATCCCAAAATGAAAAATTATCCTTCTCTGATTTATATTCGACAATATTATGAGTTCTAAATATTTTACCTATATTTTTTGAAATCTGAACATCTTTAATCTTTTTTATAACTAAAGTGTCCATGCGTAGGGCTTCTTTACTCAGCTCATGTTCTTCTATAAACTCAAGTGCATCTCTATACTCGTAAAGTTCCAATTGTAATGCTTCGTGATGCGCACTGTGCCAGTAGATTTTGCCTTGTTCATCCAAACTCCACCACCTCTTTATTCCATTATACTCTAGACAGGGCTTGTACTCAACTACCCCTCGAAAAAAGAGGTTTGACAATATGGAAATTGTTTTGTATTGTTTATAGCAGAAATAGAGCAGTAAAGGATAAAAAAGAAAGTGGTGCTACCATGAAAAGTTTTGGATATCGCGCGTGGTTTCAGCCTAACCAGTATATTGGCGAAACTACACAAAATCAAACCTTTAATATAAAAGGTGATGGTTATGAATTTGCTACACAGGAATGTAGCGACGGGTTAAAGAAGATGTTTAGCACATTACCATTTAAAGATGGTTATAGTATTTCTTTGGGTGTGGACTCTGATTTACCCACAGAAGGTTATAGACTAACCAGCTCGCCTGATGGCTTGAGTATGACTATTGAGGGTGGAAGCCCACAGGGTCTGTTGTATGGTGTTTACAGGTTTTTGTTCCGCCTACGCCTTAATAATAGCGCGGAGAATATTAATGAATCTTGTAGCCCAGCTGTGGCAAAACGTATGCTTAATCATTGGGATAATGGTGATGGTAGCGTAGAGCGCGGTTATAGTGGCAATTCATTATTTTGGAAAAATGGTAAACTTGGTTATGATTTAGAACGTCTTAGAGATTATGCACGATTGCTTGCAAGCATAGGAATTAACCAAGTTAGCGTTAATAACGTAAATGTTCGCCCATTAACCGCAAAGTTACTTACTGATGAAGGATTGACGGATTTAGTTAAAGTTGCAGAAGTTTTTCGCCCCTTTGGCATAAGACTTATTATAGCGGTGCATTTTGACAGCCCTGTGTGGATTGGTGGGCTAAAAACCTCTGACCCCGCCGATGAAAAAGTTAAACAATTTTGGACAGAGGCCGCCGAACGAGTATATAAGCATGTACCAGATTTGGCTGGATTTTTAGTAAAAGCAGATTCGGAATTTAATTTAGGTCCTCTTGCGTTTGGGCATACTCAAGATGTGGGTGCTAATGTGATTGCCAAAGCATTAGAACCGTTTAATGGTGTGCTTTACTGGCGTTGCTTTATTTATAATTGCTTGCAAGATTGGCGTGATACAGTAACTGACCGCCCTAAAGCTGCTTATGATACATTCTTTCCAATAGATGGAAAGTTTGCGTCTAATGTAATTTTGCAAATAAAACATGGTCCATCTGATTTTCAAGTGCGTGAACCTAATTCACCACTTTTGGGTGCAATGGCAAATACTCGCCAAGCATTGGAGTTACAAATTTCTCAAGAATACACAGGGCAACAAAAAGATTTGTATGCATGGGCTGTTCAGTGGGAAGAAATTTTTAGTCATCCCTTTAATGAATCACGAAATACACGCGATTTAATTGGACAAAACAAAGAAGTGGAAGCAGTTGTTGCTGTGTGCAACACTGGTGATGATGACAACTGGTGTGGGCATTTAATGGCACAAGCAAACTTGTTTGCATTTGGTAGACTGGCATGGGATTCTTCCCTTACAGCAAAAGAAATATTAGAGGAATGGGCTGGTTTAACATTCCCATGCGAAACAGTAGAGACAATTGCCAAAATGATGCTTGATTCGCGCCTTACCTATGAAAAATATAACGCGCCACTGGGTATTGGCTGGATGGTGTGCATTCATCATCATTATGGACCAAGTGTGGATGGTTATGAATATATGAAGTGGGGAACTTATCACCGCGCAGATTCAAAGGCTATTGGTGTAGACCGCACACGCAAAGGGACGGGTTACACCGCACAATATCAGCCATATGTTAGAGATTTATATGAAAATTTAGATACCTGCCCCGAAGAAATGTTATTATATTTTCACCGTCTAAACTATGATTATAAACTCAAAAGTGGAAAAACTCTTTTGCAACATATTTATGATACCCATTTTGAAGGCGTGGAGGAAGTCGAGGCGTTTATTAAAACATGGGAATCGCTTAAAGGCAAAATTGATGATGACGCGTATAACTCTGTGCGCCAACGTTTTGATATGCAACTTGAAAATGCAAAAGAATGGCGTGATGTGATTAATTCGTATTTTTATCGGAAAACGGGCATTGAAGATGCAAAAGGAAGAAAAATTTACGTTTAAAAATTTTATAATTCGCTATAAAACAGCTCTGTATGGTATAATAGCCTTGCATGGCTGTTTTTTTGCAATGGGGGTTTGGGACAGAGCCCCCATTTAAATAATAAATTAAGAGAGAGATTATTATGACACAAAAAATCAATTCAAAAGTTACAGACGCAATGAATTTTTTTCAAGGGCATGACCCCTACAGTTTAATAAATACTTATGGAAGCCCTCTTTATGTATACAACGAGCGAATATTTCGCACGCGTTGTAAGGAAATGAGGACAAACTTCCCCAATTTCATAGTAAATTACGCAATAAAAGCTAACTCTAACCTTACTTTGCTTTCTATAGCACGCGAAGAAGGTCTAAAAGCAGATGTCAGTAGTCTTGGTGAAATAGAAGCCGCTTTGAGGGCAGGTTTTAAGCCAGATGAATTATTATTTATTGTAAATAATGCTTCTGGTGAAGAAATGAATTTTGCTGTTGAGCATGGCATTACAGTTAGTGTGGATTCACTTTCTCAGCTTGACATCTTTGGTAAACTAAAACCCAAAAATAAAAAAGAGATTCCACCATCTTCTGAAGGAAGAGTACGTCTTATTCCACGCTCTGACGAGGATAAACCTCCATTAAAAAAATTGTTTTTGCGCTTTAATACGGGTATTGGCGGAGGGCATCATCACAGTGTTGTTACTTCAGGTGACGATACCAAGTTTGGAATCATGGAAAAGGATATTCCAGAAGTAAAAATATTGCTTGAAAAATATAACTTAACCCCTGTGGGGATAAATCATCATATAGGTTCAGGACCTGAAGATTTTGAGGATATGTATTATGAAGGTGCAAAGGCTTTGTTAAAAATAAGTACCCAATTTGAGGGCTTGTCATTTGTAGATTTTGGTGGTGGTTTTCCAATACCTTATGAAAAACAATCAGGTGAATTACCTTTGGAGTTATCAGGTATTGCTCAAAAACTTAATGAACTGGTAACAGACCATACACATAAACATGTCAATCATCTTAAATTTATGATTGAACCTGGACGATATATATGTGCCGAAAGTGGCGTTTTATTAGGTACAATCCATTCGATAAAAGACAATGGTGTTAATAAATATGTTGGTTGTGACATAGGTTTTTCTGTATTAGCACGCCACACTCTTTATCAAGCCCATCATGATGTAGAAATTTACAGACAACCTTGCAGTAAAACACAATCTTCTAATGAGAATGGAGTGGATGAATCTTGTGAAGTAGTAAGTATAGTGGGCAACATGTGCGAATCTGGTGACTATGTTGCAAAAGACCGAAAGTTACCTACTTTACAAGTGGATGACTTGATTGGTGTTTTGGATGCGGGTGCATATGGATATTCTATGAGTTCGTTGTACAACATGCGACCACGCCCAGCGGAGGTGCTTATTAGAACGGATGATACTATATCTCTTATACGCCGTCGTGACACTATTGAAGATATGTTAAACACCATGCGTATATAGACAATAGCGTTATCTGCACGGTTATAAAATGCCGTGCAGATAACGCTATATCCTCGTCCATTATAAGAAATCAAGATAACTGTGCTTGGTTATAGTCAATTTGATAGAAGTATGCACAATCATCAACCACAACTAGAAACTGTGCAAGCTCATCATTATGATAACAAATAATATGTTTATTAAGGTTTACTGCTAATTTAACCAACTCATTAACATTATTTACATGCAGCATATTGTTGTACCCTAGAGAATTAACGGTGCTTTGAGAAACAATAATTTCGTTACCGTATTTCTCAATCATTTCAAGAGCTTCTTGACGATATTTGTTATCATCAATATTCAGACTTTTTAGATTTCTAATTATAAAAAATAGACTGAGTGCCATACTCAACACTAATAGTATAGATACGGGGATGATTATTCTGGTGGGTATAAATTGTGATGTTGTAGATATTCTATCTGTAAAGTTATTCCATCCAATGCCAGAAGGTGTGATATTAAAAACCTCAGAACTAATTGGAAGGCGATATCCTTGAGTTAATGTATGATTAAAATTAAGTGATGGTATTTGTATTACATAGGTGAAATCAACAAATAGCTCTGCACTAAACCCACGAACATTAGGAGCAACATGCCCATCCCCCATTTGTTGTGAGTGGCTATCCACAAAATCAAGATAACGTTGAAGATGTTCCCAAGGTCTAATTTGATAAACTCCCCCAGGGGTATCATTATTTTGAGGCATGAATATCAACATGTGTGTATCAGTAAAACCATATGTTTCTGATATGGTACGAGTTTCTTCATGAACAATAGGATTCATATTGATATCCCCAGTTGCTGCATATCGGATAACCAGCCTCTCGATGGCAGTATATTCGTAATAAATGCGAACTGGTTCATTGCCAAACTGTGCTATAAGACTAGAATCCATCTCAATAAAATCGGTGAACGATTGTAGAAAATGCAAAGTATTAGGTATAGGATTGGGGGGAAAAATATCATTTTCATGATAGAAGACTCTAAAACTTGAATGTATTCGCCCATCCACTACAATACCGTCCGTTTGCCGTAATGTTGTTATTAAAAATATTGCAATTATTGCAACACAAAATATCATGATAACAACAGGAATAATAAACAATTTTAACATTTTTAATTTATTCAAATTATCACTCCTATAATACTTTCATTTTGGGTTATGAAGAACAATAGGGAATTAACTTAAAAATTCTCTAAAAAAGAGATATGGATATCCAACAAAAGGTATATGCCCCAATACCCTTCCAATGACATCATCCTGTGATACTAAAAATGGGTCTGCGGCATCATTGGCATCCCCCTTTGTGCGGTAAGTTCTTACCCCACCTTCATACTCAAAGCCTATTACACGATGAATAATTTCAATATCCCTATGTCTAAAGTGTATGACAGTACCATCATCAACACGATTTAGTACATCATCTGACGGAATGCGTTGTATGAATACAACACTTCCCCTATTATAAGTACCCTCCATAGAACCTGTTAGGACAATAACAGGGTATATGGGAAGCAGTTGAAAAAAGAAGGCAATTATCACTGCGATTATTGTTATAGTCATGATATTAGCTAAAACACCTTTTTTTTCGTATTGCATGGCACGTTTAACATGCAAACGCGCCGCTCGACTATTATCACTTGTAACATGGTTTAATGCCATTGCAACAACAAATAACATGGCACAAACTATCAAATTCCAAATGAGTACGGATACTCGCGGAAGCACTGGTGTCAAAAAAATTGTTAGCTTAAAGACAGCACTCACAACTATTACAGATAAAATTCCGCCTTTATTTGCAAAAAAAGTGATTACAGCACTTGTCACAAGCACTGGAAACAAGTGAGAAAATATAAAGTCGCCCCAATTAATATTTCCAGAATGAATTAAATTGCGAAGTATATTAAGTTGCTCAAAGGTAAATACTACTGTCACAAGCAGATTTATTACAATAGTTTTTTTTCCAGCATGTACAAGTTTGTAGCGCACAATTGCACCAAGAACTACAGTAGCCCCTATAGTCCATGCGTTGTGAATAAATATGGAAAACACCCCTGGTTGAATGGAGTTTGTTCCTCCACCAAACAGGAAAATAAGTACAATAAATACGGTTGCATATAATACAATGGAAAATAGTGCTATCATTCTGCTTTCGAATTCTTTGGTGCTGTGACGAAAATCGCAATGTATATAAATCACAACCAGCACAGTTAAAAGCGCAAAAACCATTGGACGTATCAATGTTTGAAATATTAATATAATTGATGGTGGGATGACTACATGTATTATTTGCAGTGTTATTAAAGAAACAAAGCAAAGGATTATCATTTTTAACTGAATTTTCTCTCGCAATATTACACCTCACTATACACTATAAAATGCATGGGGAGCTTCTTAAAAAAAACACGACCGCGAAAGGGAAAACGGTCATGTTTTTAGTCTACCTCATATAAGGTTAATAAATAAATCGTTATTAGGGGTTAACTTCCCAATTAAGGTTGAAATAGAATGAAACAATCTCATTTAAGTCAAAATTAGGAGCCATGTCTGCACTATCCCATATGACGGCTATAGGAAATATAATTGTTTCCATTGGAGAGATAAAAATATTGTTAAGAGGAATATCAAAATATATTCCCATACCTGCAAAATTAGTTGTAACATTACCAGGATTTGTTAAATCAATGCCAACGGTAGCACCAAAAACAGGGCTTGTGTTTGCAACCTCTAACGCAAGAACTGAACCGCCACTAGGTGCAAGAGCCTGTGGCTCAATTACTACATTCCATGATACAGACTGCCCATCAGGACTAACGCTTAAAACATTGGAAGAAAGAGGACCTGAAGCGTTGGCATCAACTATACGCACTTCACCGTCAAGGTTGTTAAGTCTTACACTACCTGTAACATTAAGTGTGCCTGTGCCAATGGCAAACGCTGTGCCTGTAGCAAAAACTAGCATAAATGATAAAATTATAGCAGTTAAACGTTTTCTGCTTTTTGTAATATTCATACAAAAATCTCCTTTTTATACATACTTTATATGTGTTATTTCCCTTTCTACATTGTTTCATATTAAATTGACAGTTAGTGGCTTTTTAATAGTAATCAGCCACATCATCAATATTAATAGACTGTTCTGGAATTGACAGTGCCTGTGGTGTAGTTGTAACAATGGGGGGAGGCATAAATCCATCTGGTAAATTAACTTCAACAGTGCCAGCTACATGCAGGTTGCCACTGTTAATAGCAAATACAGAACCTACCCCAAACGTAATCATAAATAGGGATACTACACCAATAAACAGGGTTTTATTTCTTATTTTCTTGCTTAACATCCTGTTTTTGATCCCATTTTTCGTTCTTTTTCTCATAAGTTCACCACTTCTGTTAAATTTTGAACCTATTTTAATATTTAATTATACATAATCAACCACATTATAACACGATGCTTTTAAAGTTGCAAGTGCATGAGTGTTTCCCTAAAAAAATATGACCGCGAAAGGGAGAAAACGGTCATGTTTTTTAATTTACCTCATATCAAGGTTAATAAAGAAATTATTATTAGGGGTTGAGTTGCCAATTAAGATCGAAATCAAATGAAAAAGCCTCATTCAAGTCAAAATTAGGATCCATTCCGTCACTGTTCCAGTAGAGAACGACAGAAAATAGATTTCTTCCCATTGGAGGAACAATAAAAGAATTGCTGCCCCATGGACCTATATATAACATTCCCATGTCTCTAAAGTTATCTATAGAAACAGATGACATATTAACAGTAGCCCCAAAAACAGGGCTTGTATTTTCAATATCTAACGTAAGAACGCCAGTGGTAGTTCCCTGACCAAATTCTGATGGCTGAATTACTAGATTCCATGATGCAGATTGCCCATCAGGACTAATCGTGGGTGCAGTAGGAACAAGAAGAGGACCTGTAACCCTACCACCAGTTATAAGCAACTCGCCATCAAGTTGATTAAGCCTTACACTACCTGTAACATTGAGTGTACCTGTGCCAAGGGCAAACGCTGTGCCTGTAGCAAAAACTAGCATAAATGATAAAATTATTGCAGTTAAACGTTTTCTGCTTTTTGTAATATTCATACAAAAATCTCCTTTTTATACATAATTTATATATTTTGTTTCCCTTTCTGCATTGCAATGTTTCGCATTAAATTGACAATTAATGGCTTTTCAAATAGTAATCAACTACACCATCAATATTTTTTGTGTTCCAGTGACTATATCGTCATTTGTTAATAAAACATGATGTAACATTTTTGTAGCACAATAAAAATAGACCACCTGTCTTATAATTGTGGGCATTGTCGGATTTGCCTTCAGAAAGGCGACAACGGGCAGTTTTAAGACAGGTCTATCAAAATGACTATACCAGCCGCATATTGGAGTATTTTGGCTTCAAGGGCTATATATTGACAAAGTTCAAGTTGTGTTCTAAACTATTGCGGTTGAGTCTTAAATTAGAATGGGTGGAGGAATGTAATGGATGAGAAGAGTCCCACTGTAATTGGTGATAAAACGTCTACAGCAACATCTAGAGAAGAGTTGCATGGTAAGGCACATCACTCGTCAAAAAGTGGTACAAGCTATCCACATGAAGTTAAAGTAACTCTCCAGCCACCAGCACATGAAGAATCTGCATTTTCAGTAAGGACTGTAGCTAACACAATAATGAGCCAAATGCGTATTATCATCTTAATGTTTACATTATTTTTGATATTGGGCATTGGCGCGGCATTTGCTTATATTAATTTTACACGTACACACACAGGTGTTGCTGGTGCTGTTATTCTGTTTGGTTTTCCACAAGCAGAGCAGGGGCTTGACCCCCTTGGCAGTAGGTTGGATGTCAATCGCATACGTTCGCCATATGTAATTGGTAACGCATTGGATAATTTGGAGCTTAGAGAACGCGGTATTTCGGCAGAAAGCATAAGGGCTAATTTAGTACTTAGGGGTGTAGTGCCATTTGATGCCATACATCAGCTTATGCGAATCCATGATATAGCGGCTAGAGTCCCTATGCGGCTAGAAGAAGTTGAAGGCGTAATTTATCACCCTACAATGTTTGCGTTACAACTGTATCGCAGAGGTGCGCTTGAGTCTTTGAATGAGCAAGAAATAAATGAGTTACTTAACGAGATAATCTTTCAATATAAAGAATATTTCCATCGAACATACAGCGATGTATATTTCTTGGATGTGGTAGTGACTCATTTTGACCCACTGGAATATGATTATTTCGAGTTAATTACCATTTTAAATGGTACACTTGGCAATATGATTTCCTATACAGAATCTAGGTTTAATGTTGCGCCAGATTTTCGCTCCCCAAACACACAAATGACATTTGGAGATATTCGAGCTAATCTTAACCTGATTAGAGATGTAGATGTTACTCGTATTGCCGCATTAGTTCATACTAACAATATGAGCCGTGATCGTACACGTTCAGCAAATATTTTGGAATACCAAGTCATTCGCATGGAAATGGAAAGAACTAGAAACCAAGCCAACGCAGATGATGCATTATTTTTAGCTGATCTTTATACGCGTGACACTTTTGTTTATCATCATGGCGGGGAAAGATTTTTTTATGAACGTGGCTCGCAGACATATAGTAATTTCTTGCAATCTGCGTTTAATTATAAGCGAGAAGTAAATAGGCTTGATGTGGAAATTGAGTTTTATCAAAATAGAGTAAACTCATTACGTTCCATTCCAAACCCAGCAAATCCAAATGATGTGATATTCGTTGAAGAGGCAATACCAACTATTTTAGAGTCTTTGAAAAACTGGGAAAATATTATAAATCAAACAGTGCAAGATTATCTTACAATAGAGTTGTTTGGAGATGCAGTTAGGATATTATCACCATCAAGGTTTAGCAATTCTATGGCCGCATACAGACAACAAATGATATTAATTGTCTTGGTTGCCGCCGCCGCTGGTGCTTTCTTAGGGGCGATGATTGCGCTTTACAAAGGTGAAAGGCGTTTGAGCAGGTCATAAGAAAGCTAGGGGTGGGCTATGCCCGCCCCTAGCTAAGTGGTTATAGAAGGGGGAAGTGAGTATGGATAGGTTGTTGATACTAGCAAATGGCACTATATGTTTATATCGTTTTCGTAAAGAACTTATTTCTGCTATAGCAGAGTATAAACAAGTATATGTATCTGCTATGGATGATGGTTTTGCTGATGAGTTACGAGAAATGGGTGTAACTTATATAGAAACACCTTTTAATCGCAGAGGTGCAAATCCCTTTCATGATGTTATATTGTTCTTCCGTTACTTATTTATTATGTTAAGAGTTAAGCCTGTTACTATTTTAACATATACAATCAAACCTAACATATATGGGAATTTTGCCGCAATGCTTTGTAGAATTCCAGTAATAAGCACTATATCTGGTCTTGGTGATGGTTTTTTAAATAAAGGAATTGTAGGTTCTTTGGCAAGATTTATGTTTCGTGTTGCGTTTTTGCGAGTAGCTACTGTTGTATTCCAAAATGAAGCAGACGAGCAAGTTATGCGTGAGGCTAGGATTATCAGAAATCAGAGAGTAGTTTTTGTGCCAGGTTCTGGTGTTAATCTGAAAGAGCGTAGTGTATTAGACTACCCTGAAGATTCGGAAGTTTCTTTTCTGTACATAGGTAGGATTATGTATACCAAGGGAATTTTTGAACTAATTGAAGCCGCCCGCAGGCTTAAAACTGAAAAGGTATATGATTTTTCGGTTAATTTGGTGGGCTTTATTGAGGATAATGCAGACGAGTTACACGAACTCATTAAAGAGGCTAATAAAGAAGAAATTATTTCACATCTAGGGTTCAAAAGAGATCTTACACCATATATAGAGAATGCTCATTGTGTTGTTTTACCTTCTCACAGTGAAGGCATGTCTAATGCTTTGCTAGAGGCTGCCGCACATGGGAGAACACTTATTGCAACAGATATTAGTGGTTGCCGAGAGGTGGTGGAAGATGGTGTTAATGGGTTTCTTTGTACCCCCAAAAATGAAGAAAGTTTGTATAGCTGTATGGAGCGTTTCCTTCAGCTATCAAAAGAGCAACGTGTTCAAATGGGACTAGCTTCGCGACAAAAAGTAGAAGATGGGTTTAATCGAGAAAGAGTTGTTAATACTATGCTTGATGCAATTTTTCAATTGGAGGATAATTTATGATAACTATAAACAATATACTGTCAAAAGAGACAGCGGTTTCTGTAATAGGGCTGGGTTATGTAGGCTTGCCAATAGCAATAGCATTTGCGAAAAAAATTTCCGTTGTTGGGTTTGATACAAACAGCGGAAAAATTAATGATTGTATTAATGGATTGGACTATACAGGAGAAGTTGATCCACAAGACTTAAAAGAATCTACTGTAAAATTTACAGACAATGCAGACGAACTCAAAAATGCGTCTTTCCATATTGTGGCAGTGCCCACCCCCGTAAACAACAACCACAACCCAGATTTAAGCTATCTAATTAGTGCCTGTGAATTATTAGGTCCTAGGCTTAAACAGGGGGCTGTGGTAGTTTTTGAATCTACTGTTTATCCTGGTGTTACAGAAGATGTGTGTGTGCCTGCATTGGAAGAAAAATCTGGTCTTGTATGCGGTAAAGACTTTTTTGTGGGATATTCTCCTGAACGCATTAATCCAGGGGATAAGGATAACCGTCTAGAAACTATTGTAAAAGTAGTAGCTGGTATGGATGAGGCGACACTTGAGTTGGTTGCACAGGTGTATGAGCTAGTGGTAGACGCAGGGGTATATCGTGCCTCAAGTATAAAAGTGGCAGAGGCAGCAAAAGTAATTGAAAATAGCCAACGTGATATAAATATTGCTTTTGTAAATGAATTGGCTGTGCTTTTTAAACGCATGGATATTGACACGTTGGAAGTGCTTAAAGCTGCAAGCACAAAATGGAATTTTCTCGCGTTTGCCCCAGGGCTTGTTGGTGGGCATTGTATAGGGGTAGACCCGTATTACCTGACGTATCGCGCACAACAACTTGGATATCATCCTCAAGTTATTTTAGCGGGGCGCAGAATTAATGACCACATGGGGCGTTTTGTTGCGGAATCTACGGTAAAACAACTCATAAGGAAACATGCGAATATAACCAATTGTAATGTAGCAATTTTGGGATTTGCCTTTAAAGAAAACTGCCCTGACATACGCAACACCCGCGTTATTGACATTGTAGATGAACTTAATGAATATGGTATAACTCCTGTAATTTGTGACCCTGTTGCAAGTGCTGACGAAGCACGAGAGCATTATAGTATGGAATTTGTGCCATTGGAAACAATACGAAACATGTGTTGTGTGATTATAGCCGTTGCGCATGATGAATTTAAAGCATTAGACTTAGGCAATTTATTAGCACCAGAGGGCTTAGTTGTGGATGTTAAAGGGGTTTATGATTTAGCTACTGCAAAAAGCAAAGGTTTAGATTATTGGAGGCTGTAATCTTGGAAAAATATCTAGTGACAGGTGGAGCAGGGTTTATTGGCTCCAATCTTTGTGAAGCTCTTTTAAATAAAGGGGCGTTTGTATCTTGCCTAGATGATTTTTCTACAGGCAAGCGCGAAAATATCAAAACATTCCTAGACAACCCACTGTTTAAACTAATAGAGGGTGATATCCGTAATTTAGATACATGTATGGATGCTTGTAAGGATATTGACTTCGTTTTACATCAGGCGGCATGGGGAAGTGTGCCTCGTAGTATTAAAATGCCTTTATTATATGAAGATATAAATGTTAAGGGGACTCTTAACATGCTTGAATCCGCAAGGCAATGTAATGTTAAAAAGTTTGTATATGCCTCAAGTTCTTCTGTTTATGGCGATAGCCCAACGCTTCCTAAAATAGAGGGAACAGAAGGCAAAGTGATTTCTCCATACGCACACACAAAGTATTCCAACGAAGAGTGGGCAAGACTTTACACCAATCTTTATGGGCTTGACACATATGGTTTGCGCTATTTTAATGTATTTGGGCGCAGACAAGACCCTGATGGTTCTTATGCGGCGGTGATTCCAAAGTTTATAAAAAGTTTGCTAAATGATACAGCTCCTTCGATATATGGAGATGGTACTCAAACGCGTGATTTTACCTACATCGAGAACGTAATAGAGGCTAACTTAAAAGCATGTAAAGCCCCCTCCAAATATGCAGGTTTATCTTTTAATATAGCCTACGGCGGTCAAGAAACACTAATTTCTGTATATGATACCTTATGCGAAATTTTAAATAAAAATATTGCTCCTGTATTTGAACCACCTCGAACAGGTGATATTTTGCATAGTAAGGCTGATATTTCTAGGGCTAGAGAAATGCTTGGATACTCTCCAGAATTTGATTTTAAAAAAGGCATAGACTTGAGTGTGGAGTGGTATAAAGTGGTGATGGGTCAGTGAGCAACATTAATGATGCGGAACGACAGGGTTTGGCGCGCCCTATTGAGAATGAGAAAAAAGCGGCTACCCCGCTTTCCGAAGGAAGTGTAGCTGGGGTTTCCCCAGCGGAACGGCGGGGTTTGGGGCAGAGCCCCATTAATAAAAAAATAGCAATCCATAAAAATGATAAAATATTTAAACATTTTGGAATATGGAATGACTATATAATAGAATCTTGCGAAAAACTGGGACTAGATTATGATGTTGTAGACTGTTATAAAAATGGGTTTATACATCAAATGAGGAATTATGATTATTTATTTTTTCCTCCAGATAATCATGTGCTTGCGGATAAAATTGCAGCGTCAAACATTTTAGAAGTTGCACACAGACAAGGATTGAAAGTTTTTCCAAATTTCGATACTATTTGGCATTTTGATGATAAAATAGCAGAAGAATATGCTTTCCAATCTGTAAATGCACTCACGCCCAACTGTTGGATATTTTTTCTCTTAGATGAATGTTTAGAGTGGCTCAATAATGAGGCGACTTATCCTATTATTGCGAAACTTCGTTGTGGTTCTGGCTCTAATGGAGTAACTCTGTTAAGAGACAGCACACAGGCAACTAAATATGCAAAAGCAATGTTTTCTAAAGGACTTGACCCGTCACCAAGTCTGATGTACAAAGCATACTCTAAGGCGCAATCCTCTAGGAGTTTAAAGACGATTTTGTCAAGAATAAAGAAAATACCAACATTTTTAAATACAAGAAGACATGCGAAAATGCTCTCACGCGAAAAAGGTTATTGTTATTTTCAAGAATTTATACCCAATGATGGATATGATATAAAAATCGTTGTTATAGGAGATAAACTCTCCTTTTTTGCGCGAAAAGTTAGAAAAGGTGATTTCCGCGCCTCTGGTGGTGGAGATGTTATGTATGACAGAAAACTTGTTACAAAACAAATTATTGATTCTGCATTTTATGTAGCAGACAAATTGGGGCTGCAAAGTGTAGGATTTGATTATGTTGTAAATAAAAACACTGGTGAGGGCTTGATTATTGAAATGTGCTACGGTTTTGACTGGCGGCTTCTTTATGATGCAGGTGGGCATTTTACACGGGATGGTATTTGGTTTGACGAACCTATTAACGCGCCAGAAGAAATTGTGAAAAATCTGGTAATGGTATGAAGCCGCCACTACGTGTATTGCATGTTTTTGCCGTTTTAGATAGAGGCGGCGCTGAATCAAGAACCATGGACATATATAGGAAAATTGATAAAACAAAAGTGCAATTTGATTTCGTAGCTTATAAAAATGATTATGCATATGCTTTTGAAGAAGAAATTCAAAACCTTGGTGGTAGGGTATACCATATGCCTAGATACAAAGCATCTGGTCACTTCGCTTTTCGCAAAGCATGGAAACAGTTGCTGAAAAACCATCCTGAATGGTCAGTTATACATGTACACAACACCTCAACTGCTGTTTTTTGGATTGGAATTGCAAAAAAGTTAAAAAGAAAAGTAATTGCCCATAGCCGTACAGCTGGTGGAACACTTGATAGAGTGTCCATATCTAAGGTGTTAATGAGATATCCACTTAGATACAAAGCAGATTATCTTTTTGCTGTATCTGAAAAAGCGGCACAATGGATGTTTGGAAAATATGGTTCACAAACCACTATTATAAGAAATGCAATTGATGTAAATACCTTTGTTTTTAACCTTGAAACAAGAAATAGAAAAAGGCATGAACTTGGTTTAAATGATAATAATTTTATTATAGGGCATGTTGGAAGATTTGTTCCAGAAAAAAAGCATGACTTTATTGTTGATATATTTGCAGAAATTATAAAACTCGCCCCCAATTCAATTCTTCTGTTTGTTGGGGATGGGCTTTTGCGAGAAGAGATATCAGATAAGGTTAAAACCCTGTCTTTGACTGATAATGTTATTTTTGCTGGTGAAAGGGCAGATGTTGCAGACTTTTTACAGGCAATGGATATATTTTTGTTTCCTTCTTTGTTTGAGGGAATGCCAGGGGCTGTAATAGAAGCACAAGCAGCAGGTCTTAATTGTCTGATTTCAGATACAATAACAGATGAAGTAAGGATTACAGATTTAGTTGAATCGTTATCCCTAAGTTTAACTGCTGATGTATGGGCTAATAAAGCTGTGGAACTTTTAAATGAAAAAACTTGCAGAGATACAAAATATTTAATCAAAGCGGCGGGTTTTGACGTGATCGATGTGGCAGAGCAATTGTGTATGTTTTATGGTGAAATTGATACCTATAAGAATTGAAATGATGGTGATGTAAATGATTATCACATGGATTGCATTTCTTTTGCTGGGTTTTTTAAGTTTTATAATTAAAGATGCACCATGGTTTTATGAAAATAGAAATACTGTGTCATGGTATATTATATTTTTTTTAAGCCTTGTTTTTATCATATCTATGTTCCGCAAATACAATGCTAGGGATTTTGACTGGATTGCGTTATTTGTTGTGTTTACAGGATTCTTTATAAGGGTGTTTTTATTATATTGGGATTTAAATTTTAGACATATCTTTGTGCTTCCAAACAGTGGTGTTGATTCAGAGGGATTTTATGCGGCGGCTTTAGGGCTAACAGAAAGAAGAGCAGGAAATTTCACCAGAATTATGGGATGGATTTTTAGCCTGTTTGGTCCTCAGCGGTATATTGCCCAGTTTTTTAATCTCTTGCTTGGTATTTCAACTATATTTATTTCGTTAAATCTGTTGCGGAAAGTAACAACCAACAAAAATTCAACTATCCTTTTGCTGACTGTGGGAATTTTATTACCATATTATATGATAATGAATGTAATTTTCTTGCGTGAAGCATTAATTTCTTTCTTTGTAACATGTGGTTTATATTTTTTTATATCATGGTTTAAAGATGGCAAACTGTGGGGCATGTTTCTTTGTATGGTATGCTCTTTAGTAGTTGGACTTTTGCATTCAGGTTCTATTATTGTTGCGCTGGGGTTTGCAGTTTGTTTTGTACTGTATGACAGGAAAAGAAAGAGTTTCCGAGTTACTTCAAAAACTTTATTGCAAGGTGCATTTTTCTTCATGATGTTTTTTGTATTTGATATTATATTTGATGATGCATTGTTTGGTAGATTGTTATATGCAGACGTAGCCTCATTAACTACGTTTGCCGAGCGTGAAACTGGAGATTCTGCATATACATTTTTTATTCATACAGGTGTTGAAGCACTTGATTTTTTGGTAAACACACCTTTTCGCATGTTATATTTTCTTTTCTCTCCGTTTCCTTGGTATTGGCGCGGTCCATTTGATATTATTGCCTTTATATTTAGTGCAGGGTTTTATATAACATCTTATATAGTTGCATTTTTGGCACTGAGACGCAAAGATGTAATAAACAAAGAGTATATAGTTATGTTTCTTATATTAGGGCTTGTTAATGCTTTTGTTTTTGGTTGGGGTGTGCGTAATATTGGTACTGCCATGCGACATAGGGATAAATTTCTTTCAATTCATTTGTTATTGCTTACCTTTAGTATACACAGCCTACAAGTTAAGTCGATCATTGGACAAATTCGTTCGTTATTCTATCCTAGACGAAATATAGCATTAAAGGATTAACAGCGAAGTTTAAGCCCAATACGAAAAGAGGAGTGTCCCATTGGCATGAAGGAGAATAAATCAGTGATTCGTGTGTTAAATATTGCACCTCTTAATATAGGTGGGATGCAGACAACAATTATGAATTATTATCGAAATTTAGATAAAAATAAAATTCAATTTGATTTCCTTAGTGTTCATAAGGGAGTAGGGCACGGTTATTATGAAGATGAAGTGCATATGTTGGGTGGCAGAGTATTTCATATATATTATTCCCGTGAAAACCTACTTTTTGATTTTTCATTTCATAGGGCATTTATGCGATTTCTGAAAAACAACCCAGAAATAAAAATAATTCATATACATGGTGGTAGCCCTGCAAGAACTTCCATATTTGGGGTTCTTTCAATGATATCTGGTTTGCCAATACGCATTATTCACAGCCGTGGTGCGCAAGGCACATTCCCTTTTTTTGTATCTATATTTAGACCTCTAGCACGTTACTGTGCTACTCATTGGCTAGGCTGTTCTACAGAGGCTGGGCAGTCTTTATTTGGAAAAAAAGCATGGGATAATAGTAACAAAACATTCTTATTTGAAAATGCCCGTGATTTAGAGCAATTTCGATTTAAACCACAGCAGAGAACACAAAAAAGAGAAGAACTTGGTATAGATAATCAGTTTGTTGTATTACATGTGTCACGACTTGACCCTATAAAGAATCAAATACTCCTTTTGGATGCTCTTGCCCATGCAGTAAAGGTACAACCCAATATACTCTTATTGATGGCAGGTGATGGCGTGTTACGAAATGCTCTTGAAGACAAAGTCAATTATTTATGTTTAAATGACCATGTTCGTTTTTTGGGAATGCGTAATGATGTGCCAGAATTACTTCAAGCGGCAGACCTATTTGTATTACCATCCATTTCGGAAGGCTTGCCTGGCGTGGCTATTGAAGCCCAAGCTACGGGGTTGCCGTGTTTGTTAGCAGACACAATTTCCCCTGAAGCTAAAGTAACCAATTTAGTTGAATTTCTCCCAATAAACAAAGGCGCGTTTATTTGGGGTGATTATATGTTACGATATGAAAATTTTGAAAGACAAGATACATTAGACGATGTTCGACGGGCTGGATATGATAGTCGTGATGCCGCAAAAAAATTGGAGAATTTCTATTTTGATATACTAAAAGGGAAAGGATGACAAGAATATGGTTCGTGTCTTGCATGTATGTTCTTTAATGTGTGGTGGAATAGAAACGGCAGTGATGAATTATTATCGGCATATAGATAGAAATAAAATACAATTCGATTTTCTTTGTACCTTTGGAGATATTAAACAGCTTTCAGTTGAACAATTTTATGAAAATGAAGCTACAATGCTGGGTGCAAGGGTATTCAAGTTGCATTCAGGCATGAATCCCATGCTGAATCCAGCATATCTTCACTCATTTATTCGTGTAATTAAAAAAAATTCAGATATAAAAATAATTCATATTCATGGTAGTAGCCCTGGAAATACAGCATTGAGAGCATTTTTAGCAAGAATTGCTGGTTTGACTATACGCATTGTCCATAGTCACAATGTCCATAATCTTTCCTTGGCAAGAACTATGCCAAGACCATTTTTGCGTTTTTTCGCCACTCATTGGTTGGCTTGTTCTTTAAAAGCAGGGCGATCATTATTTGGGCAACATGCTTTTGATAAAGAAGTGGCTAAGCCGCTTTCCGAAGGAAGCGCAGCAGGGATTCATTCCCTAGCAATTAAAAAAAACAAGGCGTTTTTGTTCCCTAATGCTTTTAATTTAGAATTATTTCGTTTTAATCCAGAGATACGGTTACGCGTAAGAGATGAGCTAAATTTAGGAAATATGTTTGTTTTACTACATGTGGCACGTTTGCATCCTCAAAAAAATCAAGGGTTTTTGTTAGAGGCGTTTTCTCTGGCAGTTAAGACACGTCCTGAGATGATTTTGTTGATAGCAGGAGATGGAAAATTGCGTGCAGAACTTGAAAAAAAGGCTTCTGATTTGCAAATAACTGATAAAGTGCGATTTTTGGGGGTACGAAAAGACGTATCAGATTTACTTCAAGCGGCAGACATATTTGTACTGCCTTCCTTATATGAAGGTTTAGGTATAGTGGCAATAGAAGCCCAAACTGCGGGGTTGCCGTGTTTGTTGTCAGATACCATCACTAAAGAAGTTAAAGTAACTGATTTGGTAGAGTTTGTTGCCATTGATAGAGGGGCGCAAATATGGGCTGAACGCTTGTTGGATTATCATTATTTCAACAGGCAAGATACATTAGAGGATGTACACAGAGCTGGTTATGATATACATGCTGCAGCAGAGCGTCTTTTAGAATTCTATCTTACCAGTCTGTAATTTTAAATGTGAGGAGTGTATTTCTATGAACATAATAAAAACAGATTTGCCCAGTGTGTATATTATAGAACCTACTGTATTTGGTGATAACCGTGGTTGGTTTATGGAGTCATGGTCATTGTCAAAAATGCGAGATGCAGGGATTAGTTGCGAATTTGTCCAAGACAATCATTCATACTCTGCCACAAAGGGTGTATTGAGGGGTATTCATTTCCAAAAAGGCGAAGCAGCACAAGCGAAATTGGTGCGTTGTACAAAAGGTGCGGTTCTGGATGTGGCTGTGGACTTGCGTAAGGGTTCACCCACTTATAAAAAATGGATAGCAATAGAACTTTCTGCTGACAACAAGCGACAATTATTAATTCCTCGTGGTTTTGGACATGCCTTCTTAACCCTAACCGATGATGTTGAGTTTTTATATAAAGCAGACAATTTATACAATGCCACAGCCGACCGTAGTATTTGTTGGAATGACCCAGATTTAGCTATAGACTGGGGTATTGTCCAGCCGATTCTATCCGAAAAAGACGCTAATGCCCCTTTGTTAAAAGATAGTGATTGTGATTATACTTGAAATGGGGAAAGATAACCTATGAAGATATTAATAACTGGTGCAAATGGTCAACTAGGTCATGATGTAGTTAAAGAGTGTGTTGCTAGGAATATCTCACACAAAGGCGTAGATTTAAACGATTTTGATATAACTGATGAGTCCGCAGTTTTAGAAGCATTTGCTTTATACAATCCAACTGTTGTAGTCCACTGTGCTGCTTACACTGCTGTGGATAAAGCAGAGGACGAACCAGAAGTGTGCAATAAAATAAATGTAGATGGAACACGTAATATTGCCTTGGCTTGCAAGAAATTAGGGGCAAAGATGCTCTACATTAGCACCGATTATGTATTTGCAGGTGATGGTGAACATTCCTACCAACCTAGCGACTCAACTGCTCCCATTTCTGTATATGGTAAGTCAAAACTAGGTGGAGAAAGAGTTGTACAAGAATTATTGGAGAATTATTTTATTGTGCGTATTTCTTGGGCATTTGGGGAGAACGGTAACAATTTTGTTAAAACTATGTTGCGTTTAGGTAAAGAGCGCGATAGTCTAAATGTAGTTTGTGACCAAGTTGGCTCACCCACTTATACTGCTGACCTTGCACCACTACTTTGTGAGATAGCTCTTTCAGATAAGTTTGGCATATATCATGCCACAAATGAAGGTACTTGCTCTTGGGCAGAGTTTGCACAGGAAATTTTCCGCCAGGCAGAGTTGTCTGTGAATGTCAACCCGATTCCAACCAGTGAATACCCCACGAAGGCAACACGCCCATTAAATTCTCGTTTAGACAAGACTTGTCTTGTTGAGGCTGGATTTAATCCTCTCCCACATTGGGCAGAATCTTTAAAACAATATGTAAGTGCTTTGTCAGTTTCATAAGGAGGTTGTTTTTATGAGTCAAAAAATCACTGTTATAATTGCAACGTATAATGGGGAACGGCACATAATAACGCAGTTGGAGTCTATATTATTTCAAAGTCGTAAACCTGATGAAGTGATTATTTGTGATGACTGTTCAACCGATAATACCCCCCTAGTTGTGAATAACTTCATAAATGAGCATAACCTTGATTGGAAATTTAATATAAATGCTGCCAATTTGGGTTATCAGCAAAACTTTATTCAACTAATTTTAAAATCAACAGGAAATATTGTTTTCTTTTCAGACCAAGATGACATATGGGATTTAAAGAAAATAGAGATTATGTCTAAAATAATGGAAGATGACTCTAATATATTTGCTCTTACTTGTAATAGGAGTTATATTGACGAAAATGGGGAATTATTAGAGCATGAAATTGTAAAGGGATTCCCAAAAGCAAGTTTAATAAAAACTACTATTTTCACCAAATTTGAGAAACCAATTTATAATGGTATGTGTATGGCAATCAGTAGGCGTATCGCTGAATTCATTAGTGAAAATACAGAGTTGTTTGTTTCAGATACTTTAGGGCATGATTTTATTTGTGCAACTGTAGGCAGTGCATTAAATGGATTTTATTTTTACAATGAGGTCTTAGCATTTCACAGAAGCCATTCAACAAGCCTTGTAAATTCTGATACAAAAACCACCTCACGCAATGCCAAGAGTCGAATTAAATATCTACAAAAAAAATTGTCTCGTTTTCAATTTGCAATTAAAGTATATGAAAAACTAGATGATAGAAATGTGTTGTATTCTGAAAAAAAGGTTTTACACACGCACATGAAAGTTTATGAAAGACGTTTAAAAAATTTCAGCAGGGGCAGGATGGGGCTATTCTCCGCAATACCTATGTTTAGATATGTATTTTTGAAGTATTTGCCGTTAAAGATATATGTTAAGGATGTTGCATATATAGCAATTGGAACTCGTTCTGTGTAGTATGGGCATTTTCTTCTTAATGTTGTTGCAAATTATGATGGCAATTTCTAGAAAGAAATAGGCTGATATATGATTAAAAAGGAGTATTATTTTGGCTAACATTCTCATGCTTACCACTCATTATGGGTTTTTTATGACTTCTGTGGTTGACAGAAACCCCAAAAACTCCAGTGCCCATACAGGAAGAATTGTGGAAATATTAAAACAAGCGGGGCATCATGTTATCGTGTGCAAGTTTGAAGATATAAAACATGTAGAAGATTATAAAGAATGGTTTGTTTTATACTCATCATCAGAAGACCCTGGGCTTTTTTACAAAGACTATATAGAAGATATAATTCTACGCCTACATTTAGCTGGAGCTATTTTATTGCCACGGTTTGAATTGTTTAGATGTCATCATAATAAATGTTTTATGGAAGGATATCGACTATCTTTAGAAGATGATAGATTTAAGACAATTAAATCTTATATATATGGATCATATGGGGGATATTTAACCTCGAGTCAACGCCCCGAAGAATATCCTGTGGTATTAAAACCCTCTGTAGGAGCAGGCAGTAGTGGAGTAGTTATTGCAAATGACTCAAAAGATTTGGAAAAAAAGATTAAAAAATTAGCAAGAAGGCAGCTATATATTGAACTGCCAGGCTTGCAAGGACTTAAATTTCCAGAGAAACTTAAAAATATGTACAGAGGAATAAGAGGTATTCCAAGGGTTAATTATCCACCTAAGGCATTTAATTTTGTTGTGCAAAATTTAATACCAAATTTATCTGGTGATTATAAAGTTCTTGTATTTGGCGAAAAATATTATCTCCTCAAACGAGAAAATAGAGATGGTGATTTTCGCGCAAGTGGGAGCGGCAAATACTCTTTTCCAAGTGATGTAGCAGATGTGCGTGCTGTGTTAGACTACGCAAAGTTAGCTTATGAAACGTTTAATACTCATATTTGCTCACTGGATATAGGATATGACGGCGTTTCGTGCCATTTGATTGAATTTCAATTTTTACACTTTGGTCCGATTACGCTTCAAAAATCGGCATTCCATTTTATTTTTAAGCAAAATGAATGGGTCAAAGTTGATGAAATTCCTAACCTAGAAAGGGAATATTCTCATGCAGTACTCAACTATCTCACATGTTTAGAAAATAAGGAGGCATTAAATGGCAACCGTGCAAAAATTTCGCCGAATTTTTGATAAAGGTGAGAAAATAAAGTTGTTTTTTTTATTGTGTGCTATTATATTTGGTGCATTACTGGAAATGTTGGCACTGGCATTAATTTCACCATTCATATCTGTTTTGATTGACAATTCAACAATTCAAACTAACCCATATATTAATTGGGTTTTTAATTTTCTAGGATTTAACAATATTACACCCTTTTTGGCACTTTTGACATTCTTGTTGGGAGCTATTTATCTCTTTCGTGGGATTTACATGTTTCTCCTGAACCACTTTAAATTTCGTTTTATTGCTAAAAAACAAGCGGCATTGTCTGAGCGTTTGTTAAGTAAATTTTTAGGCTATTCATATTTGTATCATACAAAACGTAACATAGCAGAATTGCAGCAGACGATTGTAAGAGATGTAGACTTTATGTTTGGTTTGTTAATTAATATTATAAGACTTCTAACTGATTTTTTTATAACGTTTTTTATATTAATTTTTTTGGTGATTGTTTCTCCATTAATGACGTTGATGATAGGTGTGTTGGCACTTTTATGTGTTTTTCTTTATTTAAAAGCATTTAGAAAAAAGATACGCGATTCAGGTGCAAAGAATCGTGAATCTAGTGTGGGAATGACCAAAGCCGTAAATCAGGCTATTGGGGGAATTAAAGAGGTTAAGTTGTTGTGTCGGGAAAGTTACTTTCAAAAGGCATTTAAAAACAGCAGTAACATTTTTGTAAAAGCATTTACACAATATCGTTCCCTTGACATTGTACCAAAGTTGACAATTGAAACTGTATGTTTTGGTGGAGCATTTATTGTTTTGGGAGCTTTTATTTTAGGTGGTGCAGATGTTTCGGAAATGGTACCCCAATTGAGTGTGTTCGTACTGGCAGCATTCAGATTACTGCCTTCTGTGTCACGACAAGTTACTTATGTGAATAGCATCATATTTAATCGTGCTTCTGTAGATGCTGTTTACAAAAGTTTGTTTGAGGATAATGACATGGCAGCAATGCTACCTACAGAGGAAGTATATGACTCAGGCAATGATATAGTTGTTCGTAATCTTACTTTTGCTTATCCAGATACAGTTGAGCCAGTTCTTTCTGATGTTTCGTTAGTTGTGCCAGAAAAGAAATCAATAGCTATTATTGGTATGTCAGGGGCAGGTAAGACCACGTTAATTGACCTTATTTTAGGGGTAATTGCCCCCCATAAAGGCGGAATTTATTATAAAAATAAGTCAATTCATCATAATTTTGAACAATGGAGCAAATACATTGGGTATATTCCGCAACAAATTTATTTGCTAGATGAAAGTATTCGTACAAATGTAGCTTTTGGTGTCGAGCGTGAGAATATTGATGATGCAAAATTGTGGCGCGCTCTGGAGCAAGCCCAATTAAAAGAATTTGTTGAATCGTTGCCAGAAGGTCTTGAAACAGTTGTAGGAGACAGAGGTGTTCGTTTGTCTGGAGGGCAACGGCAAAGGATAGGAATTTCCCGTGCTATGTATGAAGACCCGCCAATTTTGGTGCTTGATGAGGCTACATCCAGCCTAGATAATGAAACCGAAAAGGCTGTAATGGACGCAGTAATGGGATTTAAGGGTAACAAAACAATGTTAATTGTAGCCCACAGACTAAGCACTATTGAGCATTGTGATATTACTTATCGTGTAGAAGATAAAGGCGTTAGAGAAGAAGAGAAGAAATAAAAAAGTGGCTATGCCACTTTTTTATTTGCTAGGAAATTGCTCTCGCAATTTCCGTCGCTCAATGGGGGCGCTGCCCCCAAGCCCCCGCCACTACAGCGCGAATGAATCGCGCTTCCGTTTCCTTCGGAAAGCGACGAGATCGCTTTTTATTTGAACATTATTGCCTAAAAAATACAAATACAAAAATAGTCCCTGAGACTTCTTCGCCGTTGATATGAGATGGAAAATAATCAACTGGTGGTAGAATTCCTCCAATGGTCGCATTATCCAATAATGCAATCGTTTCAACAAGACGCCAGCCACTAAAATACGGAATAGGTCTTTCTAATGGCAAGTCTTGTGCTTTATAAAAGTTATCGAGCCAAGATGGTAAATTTCCATTAAGATGTAGTGGTTGCAGTTCCGATAAAATTTGGGGTAGTGGTTGTTCAAAAAACGGAATGAATCCACCTGCACTTGCTACAAGTGATGTAAATATTGGGTCATACCAGTTTATATAAATGTGAGTGATTCTGTTCCAATTTTCCCAAATCCATGTGCCTGCCATAGGTGCGCCATTATAAGTATTCATTAATTGCCCCGAAGTTAATGAGGCTAATTGCGGTGTCTGGGGGATTAATCTGTGCCAATGACCAGTAAAATAATTGTTTAAAGGTACTGGTGGTAAGAGTGGGTTGTTGTTATGAAATCTAAAATCATCACCTAATGTAATTTCTCTTATACCAGTGCTTGTAAACATCTGTGACATGTTTGGCAGATTCATGCCTGGCCCTCTGGGGGTGATAGTATCCCAATTTGACAAATCAAGACTAGCAAGCACTATTGTATTGTTGAACATTCTGTACGTAGAAGTTACATTGCCGACATCCCAATTGAAAATACCCATGATGGTTGTTAGATTGCTTGCATTACGAAACATGCTTTGCATAGTTGTTACATTACTTGTATCCCATCCACTAACATTTAGGGTTGTCAAACCACTTCCGTCAAACATTCTTAGCATAGTAGTTGCACTGGATGTATTCCATTCAGATAAATCACCAACACCTGATAGGCTTTGTGTATTGTTAAACATGAAAGTAAAGTCGGTAACATTACCTGTATTCCATCTGGAGCTGATTAAACATCTAGTTAAGTCCAAATTTGCTAAGCTAATTGCAGCATAAAACATGCTATTCATAGTGGTTACACTATTTGTATTCCAGTTCCCAATACCAGCAATGTCAACTAAATTAGCCGCATTATGAAACATGCTTTGCATAGTTATTACATTGCTTGTATCCCACCCACTAACATTTAGGGTTGTTAAGCCACTCGCATTAAACATTCTTAGCATAGTAGTCGCACTGGATGTATTCCATTCAGACAAATCCCCAATACTAAATAGGCTTTGTGTATTGTTAAACATGAAGGAAAAGTCAGTAACATTACCAGTATTCCACCTAGAGTTGATTAAACATCTAGTTAAGTCCAAGTTTGCTAAACTAATTGTACTACAGAATATTCTATGCATAGTAGTTATATTATCAGTGTTCCAGTTCCCAATGCCATTAATACTAACTAAACTACTTGCTTCACGAAACACTTGCCTCATGTCTGAAACATTACTTGTATCCCATCCACTTACATCTAGGTTTATCAAACTGCGCGCTTCAAAGAACATATTTGCAATGCTCATCACATTGGATGTATTCCAGTTAGATAAATTACCAACAGTAGTTAGGCTGGGTGTATTCTGAAACATGCCATTCATGGTGAGTACAGCATTTGTATCCCAAGTAGCTAGGTTTAAAGTTGTCAATTGAAGCGCACTATGAAACATGCTGCTCATGTTGGTGACATTACCAGTATCCCAGCCAGACAAACCACTAATAGATACTAGACTATCCGTCTCATTAAACATATTTTGCATAGTAAGTACATTACCAGTATCCCAAGGCAAGTTAAGATTTGTTAAGCTCCTTGCACGCAAAAACATGTGTGCCATGTTCGTCACGTTTGATGTATCCCAGCCAGATAAATCACTAATGCTGGTTACGTTGTATGCACTCTGGAACATTCCGTTTGTACTAGTTGTTCTGCTCGTGTCAAAATACTCCAAACCCGTAACTGAGATTAGATTTGGTAAACTAAAAAATAATCTTGACAAAAGAGTACCAGCAGTAATTGGTCCTGTAAAAACAATATTTTGAATATTGTTACGATGTGCGTTCCAAGGACTTGCCGTCGCATTACCCTGTATAGAACCACTATCTACTACCAATGTACCATCAGCATATAGCCGCCAAGGTGCCCGTGGTATACCCGCTACTGTTGCTGTTCCAGTAAGCCCAGAAGCTATCTCTACAGCGGAAACCCTAATGGGAACGGTTGTTGAAATAATCAGTATAAAACATATCAGTAATAAATGGATTCTCTTTTTCATGATTATCCGCCCTCGTTTACTTATTTTCAATGGCGGCGGTTGGATTCTCCCCAAGCCGCCGCCGTATAGCCACTTTTTTACCCTAACACGGTATGATTACTAAAATCAAAAGCCTCTCTATCTCGTGGATGTTGGTCAATTCGGTCATCATCATCAAGCGTTCGCACATTTAGAAGTGCATGAACAGAATCATGTCTTACTTGCATAGCTTGTGCCATCATAATGGTGCTGGCTTGCCTTAATAGGTTGTGTCGTGTAAACCGTGACATTTCTCTGGCAGAGTCTACATTAACTATATTTGAGTATGCTTCTACATGGGCAAGATATGTGGTTTCGAGTTGGTTTGATATATGAGATAAGCGGTTTTGAGATGCCCCTAAATGCCCAACTTCAGCTAAAACACTAGTACTTACATCATCCATAAACCCAATCATTTGGCTAAGTGCAAAGCTACCCCTGTCTATTACATTAATGGTGTTATTGCCATAACTATCTCGCAAGCCCAATGTTTCCAATGTTAATGCGCCTATATGCTGGAACATTAAATTAAAAGAATTAGGACCTACTTGAAACACCATTGGTCTGCCAACTATATGCGGACGTGATGGACGTAAAAATACATCATCATCTGGAGGAGGTGGCGGAGGAGGTGGTGGTATGTCATCGGGTATGAGAATAAGAGTATTACCACGATGGTTTGGGTTGGAGGGGTCGCCAAGAGCAAATTGCCCAGTGTAATCTTCCCCACCCACAACCATAAAACCAGCCCCGCCAAAGTTTCCATGAGCATCGGCAGGAAGATAGAAAAACAATCGTCCTTGACTATCAGCTGTGGCGCGGATTGTCCGCCCCCCAATATTAAATGTGTATTCTTGATGCGCTGTAAACGGGTGGTTGTTTGGGTCTGTATCATATAAGAAAATTTCAGTTCTAAAGGCTGGTTGCCCCGTGTGAGTATTGCCTAAGTTTATAGCCGCTACGTTACTTCTGTCAATATAGTAATATGGTGCAGGTGCGCCACTTACTGTACCTGTAGCATAATGTATAGATAAATTCCCACCTTGTACAGTAGTGCGTCCTTGGTTTGTAGCATTATCAGAACCACCAATCCAACCACGGTGAATTTCTAGTAACCCTCTGGTAATTAAAACCTCTGCACCAGAACTATTTCCAGCACCAGCACCACCCACAGCGGCAGAGCGTGTACCCCCGAACACATTAACAATACCACCATCAATGCGAAGGCTGCCCCCGTGACTGCCTGAACTCCAAGCACCTGAGCCTATGCCCGCACCACCATAACCCATATTGGGTCCTGTAGTGAGTGCTTCTCCTCCTTGTGCATTAACTACACCTCCAGTTATATGCACATCCATACCAGAACCCGCTCCAGAACCACCGCCGATACCTGCCGCACCATGTCCACCTCTTGCATAAAGTGTTCCGCCTGTAACAATAAGTTGTGCAGTATCAGTTGAGTTATTAGTAGCGCGGTTGCTTCCGCCCCCTATTCCAGCTCCGCCATCATTGCCATTATCAAGACTACCACCATAAGCACGTACAGTACCCCCTGCAATAGTTACAGAACCAGTGAAAAGACGCGGATCGTTGGGATTAAGAATCATACTTGCATGAAGTGCCTGACGACCGCTTCCAATTCCAGCAAAAGCTGAACCGCGTCCTTCGTCACTGGCGCGGGCAACCAAAGTGCCAGAGCCGTCGATTACAAGATTACCAGAGGATATTGCAATACCTGCGCCCCCTGTTTCACCAGGTCCATGAATATTAGATGAATTTGTTTGTAGGACATTATTACCTTCTAGCCACAAGTTTACATCATGTGCGCCAATATCCATCGCATCGCCACGACTAGTATTTATGTTCACATCATTTAAGATAATGGTAGAATCACTTTGCACTACTATGCGCCTATCGAGAGAGGTGTTTGCGTCACCATCTATTTGGAAAACATCGTTACCAGTTATAAACAAAGTCCCATTTAAAAAATGCCATCCGTTTCCAGTTTGACCCTCAAAGGCTGTTGCAAGGTCTATGAACTCATTAGCAGTTGGTGGGATTGAAAGTGGCTGTATAGAACTAACTGCTGACATCCTGACAAAAGGCTGAACAGGACGAGAATATTCTGGCAAAAGTGGCTGAGGGTGTCCCATCATACCCGTCAAAAGTGGAATTGTATTAAATGTTGCAAGTGAGGATACTTGGCCTATGTTGTGTGTAAGTTGGTTAATTTCCTCTTGTTGCATACGTCGTTCATGTTCGGTAAGCATTTCATTAGCCGCTTGTACCAATATTTCACGGATTCTATGCACCATACTCAAAATCTCAGAAGCTCCTGCCTCTGCCACTTGCAAAAGGCTAATGCCTTCCTGTGCATTTCTGCGCGCCATATCCATACCACGTATTTGTGCTTGCATTTGTTGTGACAGCGCCTGTCCAGCTGGGTCATCTGCCGCGCTGTTTATACGTGAGTCAGTGGTAATTCTTCTGATTGCAATACCCATTTGAGCCAAATGAGTGTTGTTTTGCCTATTTGCAAAAATTGCACTTGCATCAAAATGTACAACCATTGTTTATTATCCTTTCTGCCAGAATTATGCTAAAAAGAGTTTTATGAAATATTATGCAAAATACGTTCAAACAGTCACATATATATCTTCTTAGAGCTACAATTATAACATGATTTATCATTGCAAGCAAATTTTTCGTAATAAAAAAGTGGCTACGCCACTTTCCGAAGGAAACGGAAGTGCGATTCATTCGCACTGTAGTGGCGGGGCTTGGGGCAGCGCCCCATTGGCAAGAGTGGTTTATTTATTTGCCTCCAATGGGGTTAGTAATTGATATGCAAGACTTGCCCCTAGCTTCATGCCTATCTCTGTGTATACATCTTTATGCTCTGAGAGGGCTTGATATAATTCGCCGAGTACCATATCTCGTTCTTGCCAATCTGGGTAAAGACGTTTTAAACGTTTTTTAATAGCAGATTTACTCTTTTCCAATCGTTCATAATATGATTCTTCATGATTAATCTTAATGTTAGATTTTTCACCATCAAGCATAAAGCCACGAATCTGTTGTATGTTTGAGTTTTCGTAAATTTCTTTGATACAGTTATTGCTCACCATTTTAATTAGCTCCTTTTTTATCATATGCACTAACATGGACTTAAAACCGCGGGACGACTATAATAAAAAGCACACAGGTGAGGAAATCAATCCCACCACATGTGCTTATATGTAAACACAATGCAACGCAAACGAAGGCAGTTACCCATATACACCAGAACATAAATAAGGAATAAAACAAAACCACTTGAAAACGTAGTTAATGTACTATATACTTATCCAGTCCATAGTGCTTGGGTTTACCCAAGTTGCGTTGGTGGGGGATTGCAAAGTTGGTCACCTGCGTAAGTCAGCAACCAGTCCTGGCAGACTGTTGTTGACCCTATGGCATCTTACATAAAGTTAAATCTCATTTGCTATAATAACATATTGTAGAAAATAATCAATACCCTATCTTATGTTTATCATAGCAATTGGCTATTTTTGCGTAAGATAATTTAATTCGAGTTAGGGCATTATACTATAATATTATATCTTTTAATACCAGCTACTGTTTTGTTTTCTCAATTGCAATGAAAAATACAAGGGATCGTTTTTTATTTCATCAAGTTGCTTTTTATATTCAGCCGCGGTGTCAGCAGCAATTAACCCTGCGGAAAGGGCTAAAGCAATATGCGCTGGTATATTTGTAAAAAATGTTGTTGCTAAGGGGACATATGTTTTTGGGTCTCGGAAATTACTAATAAATTTTTGAAATGTGTTCATTTTCAACCCTGATACTTTTCTGCTTAATTCATCAATAGAGGGGTTTATTTTCTTTTCGAGATGAAACTTTAACTTTTCATGTTTTAAATCATCAGGTGAAAATTCTTTGGAAAGATTGTCAATGTAATACCTCATGTTTGCTAACTCGTCTTTTGAATGATGACGAAGTTCTAATATATCATCTAGCTCCATTTGATGTATATTTGGAAGAAATATAGGTAGGGCATTCATGGCGATAATATCATTTTTATTAGTTCTATCACTACCATAATGATATTCTATAATTTTTTCTATGATGGGATTGTTCGATATATAATTTTTATTTTTTAATATGCAATAAATCCAAGCGGCACCATGTATCAAATTAAGAGCAAGGAATTTACCTGCAATTTCAGCATTATGTTTGTGCTTAATTCCAATAATATTAGATACCTTTGCACTAAAAGGTGTAGTTTTACCAAAATCATTGAAGTTATTATTATAGATTGTTTTAATTTGATCTATAAAATTCATTAAAGCATTTTCATCTTTGTCAATTTCATCTAAGTTTAATCCCATTGTGTGTTTAAAACCTTTAAGTATGAGATGAACTATAGCTAAAATACGAGGGCTAGAAGTAAAAGCATCAATTTTTTCAATTGTGAAAAAATTTCTGTTTTTAAGCGAATTCAAGGAATCAACTACTCCTTCATCATAATATTTATGAATCGCTGAGTCTTTGGTCATAGTACAAACAAGGTTTACTTTGTCAAAATAAAGAGAAGAAAATTTTACAAGTTCCATTGACTGTTCTAAACCATCAAATGGTATATTTATAGTCATTTGTACCCCTCCACTCAATTCAAACTCGCTTACACCCACCCCACAATATCATTATAATATACATTATCCTAGTTTTCAATCAAAAAATGGCAATATACACACTAATTTAATTTGCAAATAAAAAGCCACAATATTAATGCTTACATTGACTGTATATGAAATTACAATAATGGCTAAACTAAGTGATGAGAAAATACTTAGGGGGTTGCAAAGATGCGCCGTAGGTATGTAATCATTGCTTTTTTATTGCTTTCTATATTAGTGGGGTATATTACAGGCAGTGTCACCTATCTGGTTAGGTTGCCAAATGAAATTCGGCTAACAGAATTTAATACCCACAGCTTAAATATTAGTCTGCCATTGTCTGCCACTTTTCATAGTGAAACAGCAGCCGTAATAAAAGTTAATGACCAACCTGTAACAGATGGTTTAAATGTTAGTTTGCAAAGACCAATAACTATCCAAACGGATAGCACAGGTACAGCAGAAATGACAATTGGCGCGTTTGGGTTGCCACTGCGTCGAATTGTTTTGGATGTTGTGCCAGAAATTGAAATAGTGCCCTTGGGAGTAGCGATAGGGGTGCGGATCAATACAAATGGTGTAATGGTGTTGGGTAACAGTAGTTTTCAAGGTGTGGATGGAGAACCCCACAACCCAAGTGAAGGGCGGCTTTTTGGCGGAGATTTAATTATCCGTGCAAGTGATTCCAAAAGGGAAACTGAAATAAAAACCAAGGAAGAATTAAGCCATTTTATAGCAACAAGCGAAGGTGATGTTACGCTGTTGGTGCGCCGTGAAGATTCAGATCTTGAAGTGACTCTAACGCCTGTGGAAGCCGCAAATGACAATGTGCGCAGGGTGGGCGTGTGGGTACGTGATTCCACAAAAGGCATAGGAACTCTTACATTTTACAACCCACGTAATGGGACATTTGGCGCGTTGGGGCATGGTATCATGGATGTTGATACTAAAAAATTGATGAGTATAAAAAGTGGGATAATTATGCCCTCTACAGTAACATCGGTGAAAAAAGGGGCAAGAGGTGCGCCAGGCGAATTGGTTGGCACTGTTGATACAGGGCGAATTTTTGGGCAAATTTCAAGTAATAGCCCCAGTGGCATTTATGGTGTGCTAGATCCTTCTGCTCGTGGTGAATTAGTAACTCGTGAGGCTATGCCAATTGCTTTGCGTAGTCAGATTCTTGAAGGTCCCGCTACAATCCTAACTAGTGTTTCAGGCGAAGATGTTCGCGAATTTGATATCTACATCGAAAGCGTCAACCGTTTTACCACAGATGAAACAAAGGGCATGATTATCCGTATTACAGACCCCGAATTATTAAAACTCACTGGAGGAATAGTACAGGGAATGAGTGGTAGCCCTATTCTTCAAGCGGGGCGGATAATTGGCGCGGTAACACATGTATTTGTTCAAGACCCTACAAAAGGTTACGGAATTTTTATCGAAAGTATGATAGAAGCGGAATCATTAACCGCATAAGAGGATAGCATTTATGATTTACCCTAAAGAGTCTTAACATCTCTGGAACATATGAAGATGTTAAGGCTCTTAAAATTATGATATACTATTTTTACAAAAACAACTCCCTAAGAACCTTTTTGGATTTGGGGATTGTATAGTTAATATAGGGGTGATATTTTTGCAAATACTGTTCCCATCTGAGGAATTCGCAAAACTCAAAGAATATCTGGTTCTGTATCGTTGTGCATTAATGAATATGGAAACACGAGTACACACACTTCTTGAAGATTTTCAAAATTTACAAACCTACAACCCGATTGAACATGTAAAATCACGCTTAAAAGGGTCAGAAAGTATTGCCGAAAAGCTGCACCGTCGTGGGCTTGAAGTTACAGCAGAATCTGCACGTGTAAATCTAACAGATATTGCAGGAATACGTTGCATATGCTCCTATGCGCGTGATATTCATTCACTTGCAGATGTATTTAAACGCCAGCAGGATATAAAAATAATCAGTGAAAAGGATTATGTTAGTCACCCAAAGCCGTCTGGTTATCGGAGTTATCATCTTATTATTGAAGTACCGATTTATCTTACCACCAAAACCGAAACCTTGCCCGTAGAAGTGCAAATTCGCACACAAGCTATGGATTTTTGGGCATCACTTGAACATAAAGTGCGATATAAATATAATGGTGATATGCCAAACCCCCTATTACAAGACTTAATCAAATGTGCCAACCAAATTGCAGAACTGGATGAACGCATGTTACTGATACAAGAAATTGCAGACCTAGCAAATCATTAACGCCTACCTTGCACCACTAAGTTGTTACCCATGCAGGATACACATTATAAAAGCCTTGTAATCTGCTTGATTACAAGGCTTTTGCTATAGAATTAATTATTTGTTATTTTACAACATACCATTTGCACTAAGCCAGTTCACTTTTGCTTGCACTATTCTTACTGACCTTGTGCGAGCAGGCGACAGACCAGGAAGCTGTACTGGTCCTGTTGCAATTCCAATAACAGAGCCGTTTAAGTCGAGTAAAGGAGCTCCACTGACACCTGGGTTCCCTATAACAGTTGTCCAAATCATATATGACCCTATGAAAGAATGAATTACGCCATTGCTTCTAAATCATAGTATTCGGTGAGAATTGGACCATTCTAGGGTATCCAATCGTGGAAACAGAAATTCCGCTCAAATGTGCATCTGTAGCAACCCTGAGAGGAAGATGGTTTGGTATAGGGGGAGTCGTTGACAAACGCATTGCACCCCAATCAGCATCCATAGCAATATTATGGTTTCCACCAGATTGACTCCATGGACCCCCAACAACCCATGAATTTACATAATGCGTACCATATGGACGTACAATTCCAGTCACTGGAATACTAGGATTAAATAAATGAGTATATGTTGCGCCAGGAGAAAATCTAGCATTCCTTATCCATACATTATTCTCAAAAATGACATGCCCAGCAGTGAGCAGATGATTTCTGCTGATCATAAATCCAGTACCCCATGCAAACCAAGTGTCTCCTTGTGAAAATTGTACTTCCACAAGGCCAACAGCAGCATATGGGGTTCTTTGTGTATCAACAACTCTCCTTTGTTCAGTGGAAAATTCAAAGTGAGGTTCAAAACCAAAGCGAGCGTGACTTGTCAAATCTTCAAATATCTCTTTTGCAAGTTCACGATAGTTTTCTGAAATATCAAGAAAATCATTAAGATATGCTTGATATAACGCTAAAATCAACTCGTCAGCATCCCTAGCACCCAAATAAACCTTCAAATCATATTTGCGGAACAAAAACATGATGTGCGAGTCTTCATGAAATGGAGCTATTTCTCTTGACCTAATTTCATGAATGTCGAAAACAGTAAAAGCGGATGTGTCAAAATCAGTCAATGGTTCATTTGTTATCATACAATAGGCAGTAGTAGTTTGAGTAGATGGATCAAATGCCAATACAATTAATTTATAACACGATGAATCGGATTCATATTCATCTGGTATGATAAATTCACTTGGGTCAATCGAATCAAAGTCAAAACTCGAAGGTAAAGTATTCCATGAATATGGCGGTGCAAAACCAACTCCTGGTATATAATTTGTACTGTCAAAACTCAAAGGGAAAGTAGTCCATGAATATGGTGGCTCAAAACCACCTGTTAGTTCATGATTTGTTATCACATCATTAGGTTCGCTGAAAGTAGCTAAAAGAGTGATAGCACCAAAAGACAAAGAAAATATTAAAATAAATACTAATTTGATCGCCAATGCCTTGGTAATTTTTTGCGAAAAAAATCTCTTACACATAGATAATATCTCCATTTCTCTACTAGAATTTGCAATGCAAAAAACAATACTTTTAGGCTATAAAGCGGATGCAGATAGTAATAAAATACTATCTGCTAAAATTCAATCCAAATCACACAAACCACCCCCCATCCAAAAAACACATAAACATGTTGAAAAAAAAATGATGAATTCATCTGTCTCCCATTATATAGTAAAATATTCATGCTGTAAATTCCAAATTATGCTATATAACAAGGCCTGGGATTCTATGATTTATAAATGTTGAGTTGAGCATTTTTTATATCGCAAAAACAGCAAACAGGTGGTATACTATAATTAAACATGGAATTATTGGAGAATAACTTATGGAATATTTATATGAAACTCATGTACACACATCAGAATCAAGTGCCTGTGGGCATAGTTCTGCTGTATCACAAGTTAGGGCATATAAAGAGAGAGGTTATACAGGAATCATTATTACAGACCATTTTGTTCACCATTCTTTAAAACATATACCCCTACCTTGGAAATCAAGAATGAAAATCCTCATGCGTGGATATACAGCCGCACAAAAAGAGGGCAAGCGATGTGGATTGGATGTATTTCTAGGGTGGGAATTCACAGATTACAGTGATGATAGTCGTGGTAGTGATTTTTTAACTTATGGTTTGGATATGCAATTTTTGCTTAAACATCCCAATTTAGATAAATCGACAATAGAGCAGTATAGCAAAATTGTACGTGGAGCTGGTGGTTATCTGGCACAAGCACACCCTTACAGGGATAGGGCGTATATTTATAAAAAAGAACCTGTATCTCCAGAGCTTATTGATGGCATTGAAGTATACAATGTCGCAAACTCAAATAATGAGAATAAAATGGCTCTTGATTTTGCTGTAAAGCATAATTTACCAAAACAATCTGGCAGCGATTCTCATGGTGTAAATATGAAGTTCTGTAGCGGAATCTCACTAAAAAGCCGTGCAGAGAGTATTTTTGATATTATTGAGGCTATCAAAAATGATACCAGTTCTCTTATATTACCTGATTATTTGAAAGCGGAAGGTTGGGGATTATGAAATTTATATGTGCTAATGAGTTACCTTTTGATGTACGCCCACAAATGAGTTATCTCTTTGTAGAAGGATTCTATTCATGGATTAAGTATTTTTCAAAGGATAAAGATAAGCTAAAAGAAACATTTAAACATATATTTGATTTAGAATATTTTTATGTAGCAGTGGAAGACGGAGATGAAAAAGCGAATGCATCGCTTTCCGAAGGAAGTGTAGCTGGGGTTCCCCCAGCGGAGCGGCGGGGTTTGGGGCAGTGCCCTATTGAAAACGGAAAAATTGTAGCAATGACAGCTACCACTAAAGGACATGCTCCAATAACATTACAGCGCAAAGAATTTACAAAAGCCCTTGGATATATAAAGGGCTGCATAACATACTATATATTAAATAAACATATGGTGCGTAACGCATATCCATTTACTTTAAGCCCCAAAACAGGAACTATTGAATTTGTTGCAACTGCCCCTGATTATAGGGGAAAGGGGATTGCTTTTGATTTAATCTCTTTTATTATCAATAGAAAAGGAACTCTTTTTACATCATATATATTGGAAGTTGCGGATACCAATGAAATTGCAGTTCGATTGTATGAAAAATTGGGATTTAAGGAAATAAAGCGTGTGAAAGCCCCTAACCCAAAACGTTCAGGGGTAAATTACTTTTTATATATGCGACGAGATTTGGAGTGACAGTAAATGGTCTATTTGGACAACGCCGCAACATCCTTTCCAAAGCCAGAATCAGTATATAAAGCTGTTGAAAAAGCCATACGTGAAGAATGTGGCAACCCAGGGCGTAGCGGGCATAAACTTGCGCTTTCTGCTGGGCGCATTATTTCAGAGGCGCGAATGTTGTGCGCTAGAATACTTTTCGCGCCTTCCCCAAGTGATATTGCTTTTACCAGTAATACAACCACCGCACTAAATATGGCACTCAAGGGGTTTTTAAAATCAGGCGACCATGTAATTACCACAACAATGGAGCATAATTCTGTAATACGACCTTTGAATAGTATAGATGGTTTAAGCATTACAAAGTTACCAATGAATTTACAAGATGGATTAAGCATTGATGATGTAAAAAAAGCCCTGAAGACAAATACAAAATTGCTAGTGTGTACCCATGTTTCAAATGTTACTGGTACAGTTAATGATATTGATACAATAGGTAAATTTTGCAGAGAAAATGGCATTATTTTTTTGGTGGATGCTGCACAATCTTTAGGGGTGCGCCCCGTGGATGTGAAATATGTGGATATGCTTGCCTTTCCAGGGCATAAGGGGTTGCTTGCGCCACAAGGTACAGGCGGGCTGTATGTGCGTGAAGGTATAGAGATTAATACAATAATAGAGGGCGGGACGGGTAGTAATTCAGAGCTTTTATACCAACCTGATACAATGCCCAGCAAACTTGAAAGTGGTACTTTAAATGTTCCAGGGTTGGCGGGTTTATCTGCTGGAATTAGATTTATATTAGAACAAGACGTAGAAAATATATTAACAAAGGAAATAGCATTAACTCAAATGCTTATAGATGGTTTAAAGTCAATTGATGGTATGCGCTTGATTGGGGCAGAACAAAATAACTCTGGTGTGGTATCGGTGTGTTTTGATAGAATATCACCATCAGAAGCCGCATTAATGATGGACGCTTCCTTTAATATTGCAGTGCGTAGTGGGCTTCATTGCGCTATAGACGCACATGACTATATTGGTACACTTAAAAGTGGAGGAACTTTACGAATCAGTCCCAATTATTTTAATACAGTAGATGATATTCATAAATGTCTTGAGGCTTTAGAAATTTGTGCAAAGGGGTTTTAATTGGCATGGAACGTTATGCAAGGCAATATATTTTTAGTAAAATTGGCAAAGAAGGGCAACAACGCCTATTAGATTCAAGAGTTACAATAATTGGAATGGGTGCGTTGGGAACAGTAGCCGCTAATAACATGTGTAGGGCAGGAATAGGGCATATCCGTTTGGTTGATAGGGACTATGTAGAAATTACAAATTTACAACGACAAATTTTGTTTTGTGAAGAAGATGCATTACAGCAGATACCTAAAGCAATAGCCGCTTATAATCATCTTTCGGCAGTGAATTCGGAAATGACAATAGAACCTATTGTAACAGATGTAAATTCTGGGAATATAGAATCGTTAATACTAGGCTCTAATGTAGTAATAGATGCAACTGACAACTTAGAAATACGTATGTTAATTAATGAAGCCTGTCATAAACATAGTATTCCTTGGGTGCATGGTGGGGCGATTGGCAGTATGGGGACTACATTTAATGTATTACCTAATCCTGAGGGGGCTTGTCTAGCATGTTATATGACAGATATTAATGCAAATTCTCCTGATACGTGCAGCACTTTTGGGGTAATTAACCCTGCTACGTCAATTGTTGCCTCATTACAAACCACAGAGGCTATAAAAATATTGCTAAACTCTCAAGATATTCGCAAAGAGCTACTTATGATGGATTTTTGGGAGTCTACTTTCACCAAAATTGAGATTTTTAAAGGTGAAGATTGCCCTGTTTGTGTGCAAAAAAAGTACACTCGTTTAAATTCAGGGGTAGGGACATATACTACTAGCATTTGTGGCACAAATTCAATACAAGTCACACCCACAACACAGCAAAAGAATGTGGATTTTGACACTCTAGCGGAAAATCTTAAAAAAATAGGGACTGTAAAACATAATGCCTATACATTAACCTTTTCAGATTCGAAATATGAGATTGTATTATTTCAAGACGGCAGGGCAATGATAAAAAATGCTATTGATGAGAACAACGCAAAAACAATATACAATGAGTATATTGGGTTGTAGTAAAACCTTGGCAGGAAACGCACTTCGCGCATTTTCAAAAGTATTTGCAGAAAAGTGAAGTATCACTTTTTTGCTAGCAACCGCCAAACTGCTGATGTATGGGGTAGTTTCAAGAATCAAAAAAATAAATTTAAAAAAGTTTTTAAAGCATATGTATAAATAGTCTCTAAATGGTAAATATTATTAGTGTGACCTTGAAACTATGTTTTAAGGAACAACTAAATATCCCCCCTCAAAGCCCAACCTCATCCCCCCCTGAGGTTGGGCTCTTCCTTTTCAGAACAAATTGTGGGATAGAATTTTGCGCCATTACATATTGTAGCATACACTGATTCATTACCGCGTTTGGAGATACATCGCTCTTGAGATACACATAAAAATCCCACATAAATCAGTCTAATCTTATTTATGTGGGATTTTTTATGCAGTTATAGACGAGTTTCCTAGGGGGGGATGAATCCCCCCCTGGGTCTTAACATCTTAATCACTTAAACTTTCTAAAAGCTCACTAATTTCTTTAATACGCCCCGCCCCACCATCACTGATAACTTTTTCGGTCTTTTCGTTTTTAAAATTACGTAATGTGATATAGGGGTTTGGAGTGGAAGTAAACAGCAGTTTTGTAGGGTTTTTTACAAGCAAAGCCGTTAATTTTTCAAGATTAACGGGGGCTTCTGTGTTAAAGGATATAATAACATTAAGCCCCTTTTGTGTAATAGAGAGTACGCCCAAGTCTTTGCATTTAGCCTTTACCAGTGCAATATCCAGTAGATTAACCACGGGTGAAGGCATATTGCCAAAGCGGTCTTCTATTTCTTCTTGCACATCATAATAATCATGTTGGGTTGATATTAAAGATATTTTTTTGTAAATCTCTAATTTTTGTAACTCATCGGAGATAAAATATGTGGGGATGTGGGCATCAACACTAATGTCAATGCTTATTTCAGGTGCTACTTGAATAGGAGTGCCTTGTAATTCGGCAACAACTTCCGCTAACATCTTGCAATACATATCATAACCCACACTTGCCATATGCCCATGTTGTTCCGCACCCAAAAGATTGCCCGCGCCACGAATTTCTAAATCGCGCATGGCGATTTTAAAACCTGCACCAAACTCTGTAAATTCTCGTATAGTTTGTAATCTTTTATCTGCATCTTCCTGTAAAACTTTATCACGGCGATACATTAAATATGCATAAGCAAGACGGCTGGAGCGTCCTACCCGTCCACGCAATTGATATAATTGACTCAAGCCCATCATATCTGCATTTTGAATAATAATTGTATTTACATTGGAGATATCAAGCCCTGTTTCTATAATGGTTGTGCAAACAAGCACATCAATTTCTTTTTCTATAAAATCATGCATGATGTTCTCCAGTTCCCGCTCACTCATCTGCCCATGTGCATACGCAATTCGTGCCAATGGGGCAAGTGCTTGTACTTGGCTTGCCACTTCATTAATGTTTTGTACGCGGTTATGCAAATAATAAACTTGCCCATTTCGTGCTAATTCTCGATTAATTGCCTCACGAACAAATTCTTGATTGTATTCCATTACATATGTTTGAATGGGTTGGCGTTCTTCAGGTGGTTCATCCAAAATACTCATGTCACGAATGCCTGTAAGGCTAAAATGTAATGTCCTAGGGATTGGAGTAGCTGTTAAGGTGAGTACATCCACATTACTGCTCATTTCTTTTAGCTTTTCTTTGTGCCCAACACCAAAACGTTGCTCTTCGTCAACAACAACTAAGCCCAAGTCATGGAATTGTACATCCTTTGACAAGAGCCTATGTGTGCCAATTATAATATCAACTGAACCTTCTTTTAGCTTTTTTATTGTGACTTGTTGCTCTTTTTTGGAGCGAAAACGAGACAAGCAACCAACATTAACGGGATAGTCTTTCATACGTTCTGTAAAATTTTGAAAATGTTGTTGTGCCAAAATCGTCGTAGGCACGAGATATGCAACTTGTTTACCATCTTGCACAGCCTTAAATGCCGCACGAATTGCTATTTCTGTTTTGCCATAACCAACATCTCCACAAACAAGCCTGTCCATTACTTTTGTGGATTCCATGTCACGTTTTACATCTTCTATAGCAGCAAGTTGATCGTCTGTTTCTGTATAAGGGAAATTTGCCTCAAATTCTGTTTGCCATACGGTATCATGTCCAAATCTATATGCCTGTGTTGCTTGACGTTTTGCATATAGTTCAATTAGGTCTGATGCAAGTATCTCTACAGCCTTTCTTGCCTTTAATTTTTGTTTAGTCCAATCTGCACCCCCCAATTTGTTTAATTTGGTCTTTTCCTTACCTATATATTTTTGGATTAAGTCCATTTGGGCAGTTTGTACATAGATATTCCCACCATCTGAATATTCAAGTTTAAGGTAATCACGGCTCAATCCATCAGTGGTAACTTGCTCTATTCCGCGGTATATACCTATGCCATGATTATCATGAACAATGTAATCACCTATACGCAAATCTGTAAAGTGTGAGATTTTTTCACTGTTTTGACTTTTACGCGACCTGCGCCCACGGTTTTTTTGAGTAGTAAATAACTCTTTATCTGTGATGACTACTAATTTAATATCTGGGTATTCAAATCCAGCGGAAAGTGTACCACGTGTTATTATTATAACACCTGTGGATAACTCTCTGGTTGGGTTTAATAAATTATCCGCGAAATATGCCAATAATCCCAACTCTTTTAAGGCTTCTTCAAGTTGCAACCCTTGGCGGCGCGAACCTGCAAGTAATACAATGGAGTATCCCTTGTTGACCCAGCTTGATAAATCTTGTGCTAAATCGTCAGGTTTATGGCGTAGTGGCATACATGTCCGCACATCTACAGAAAGTGGATTTTTTATATCAAAGTCCGTTAGAGTCCCTGTCTTTGATGAATATAAGACCCTATGAAATTTCTCTGTTTTAGATAGAACCTGTCCCCACAAGAGTAATACATCTGATTGTTGCGGAAGTAATCGACCCGCTGTTAAACGATTTGTAATACTTTCAGTAAATTCTGTGCGAACGGTTTCCATGTGTATTGATATTAAATTTGGCTCGTCAAAGAAAATGGCTGTATTAGTTGGAAGATAATCAAGCAAATTGCTTTCCTGTTCATAAAAAAACGGTAAAAAAGCCTCCGCAGAGGATTCCAAAGTACGCTCTAACACATCATCTAAAATCTCTGTGAGCCTTTGGGCTTCTTCTCGTAAATCTTGGGAAAGCAAAATTTCATGTTGCTTTTTATATGCCGCTCTAATTTTTAAAACGGCAGATTCGCGACATTCAGAATCAAATACCAACTCACGCATTGGGTAAACTTCAAAGGATTCTACAGTACTCTCAATGGAACGCTGTGTAAGTGCGTCAATCACACGAATTGAGTCTATATCATCACCAAAGAATTCTACACGCAAAGCCTGACCTTCTGATAGTGCAATGGGGTACTGCGCCCGCCGTTCCGCTGGGGAAAGCGGCGTTGTTGCTTTATTATTGGATACGTAATTCGCTACGGCAGGGTATATATCTAAAATACCGCCGCGCATTGCAAATTGCCCTGCGCCTTCTGTAAGCTCTCTACGTTCATAGCCCATTTGTGCAAGTTTTTGCATAACCTCTTCGGAATCTTTTACATCTCCCACTTGAAGGCTTAATTTATAATTATGAAATATTTCAGGCGGGGTCATTCTATCCAAAAGGGCTTCCGATGATAACACTACAATGGGGGGTGTTTCGGAATATTTTAGCTTGTCCAAAATTTTAAGGCGTTGGCGGGTTATATCCACACTTTTTACATCTGCGGCATAAAATAAAAAATCTCTACTGGGGTAGAAATAGCATGAATTTTGAAAAAAATAATACATATCTTGATATATTTCTTTTGCTTTAAGTTCAGACGAAGCAATTATTAATGCTGGTTGGTTTTGTAATTTTTTCAATAACCCTGCTGTTAAGTGCCATTTTTGCGCGTCAATAACCCCATTTAACCATACAGTACGGGGGGGATGGGTTAATCCTTCACTTACGCTTTTAAAATATTCTGCTTTTTGTAGTGGGGCAAGCAAGGCATGTGTTTCATTCATTCTTCATAGCTCCTATCACCAATGGGGTACTCCCTCTTTTCGCTGTGGACTCAAACTTCACTTCCGCTTGTTTTTGCCTCACGCTCAAAGAACCTCTCCCTTCCTCAATCCGCCACTGGCGGCGGTCGGGTTCGGTTCCCCCAACCCTCGCCGTTTCGCTGGGGGAACCCCAGCTACACTTCCTTCGGAAAGTGGCGTAACCACTTTTTTAGTTGGTTTACGTTGGTTATAAAAATTCATAGCGGGTAAACATCCCTCTTTAATAATCATTTGCACAGCGTCACCAGCTTTTGTTACTCCTTGTATCATAGATTCCCATTCGGCTTTTCTAAAGCGACTTAGTACATAGTCTGATAATGCCCAGCCTTCTGGTTTGGGGTCTATGCCAATTCTAACACGTGAAAATTCATCTGTGCCAAGACATGCTATAATATTTACCATGCCCTTTTGCCCACCCGCGCTACCTCTTTCACGCACGCGGACATCACCCAAATAGAGGGCAACATCATCATACACTACAATCAATGACGAATTTGGTAGTTTATAATAGTTAAGCACGGCGCGAACCGCTTCACCACTAAGATTCATATATGTCATGGGTTTTATTAGAAAAACATCTGTGTTTTCTATTTTTCCCTCTCCAACATGGGAGCGTAAACGCCTATTGTTTTTCATTTTAATTTTAAAGTCAAAACACAGCTTGTCTATCATTTCAAAACCAACATTGTGCCGTGTTCCGTTATATGTTTCGCCTGGATTGCCCAAGCCTACAATTACATACATGATAAAAAATTGCTCCTTTAGCTTTTCATAAAGTTTTTGCGTATATGGTATTATATCAGAGTTGAAAGCAGGTTGTAGTTGGTGCTAAAAAATGATATAGTTTTCTCATATTTCGTCTGGTTACACTAAATTTGTCCATCAAGGTGAGATGACTATGATTCAGGATAATGCTGATTTTGCTTGTAAAAGTTTAAGCCAATCAAATCAACTTGCAAAAGAATTATATAACAATTTCCTTCACAAAGGATACAAACATACAGGGGTAAAAATTTCATATAAAGAGCCTTACGATTCAGAGGCATTTACAATGTATTACGATGAAGGTACAACCATTTTTATTGTGCATGTGGCAAACCTTTCTCGCATACTAAAAGAGGATTTGCGCCCATGGCATGATAGAACCATTGACTGGGTCAACCCGATGGGAGCGCATTATACTCATGTGCTTAATGCATTTATTTTGGTGGGTAAAGATACTTTAAACAACCATTTTCCATTATTGGCAAAAGATGCAGAAGTATTCACAGGTCAATCGCCATATAATGTATATTGGCATATTGATGTTGCCACGGAAGATATACATTCTCCACAACTTGGCGATATTATGGGATTAAGTCCCATTATAGAACAAGCGTTAAAAAATTGCCACTCCACAAAAAAAGTTAATTTTCCTGATATTGTTGAATCGCCTCCAAAGTCAACTTACGAGAAAAAAGTGTATAGTGTAGATATAGATAGAGAAGCATCAATGGAAACGAATGAAGTCGGTTATATATACAGGCTTCTGGGGTGGAAAGAGCTGCCCCATATGGTTTGCCTTCTGTTTACTATCCATCTGTTTATAACAATTGCTATGTATACATCAGGGATTACCGTGCCTGATTATTTTTCGTTTGCCATAAGGTTTAACTCAATTGTACCTAGTCTGATATGGAATGATGGCGAATTTTATCGCTTGTTTACATCTATATTTGTGCATTATTCTGTGTTTTATATGATTTTAAATATGTTTTTTTTAGTGTTTTTTGGTGCAAATGTAGAGTATCATTATGGGCGCGGACGCTTTTTATTAATCTATTTTTCTTCTGGTTTGGCTGGGGCTCTAATCACATTTATATTAACTACATCAGATTATGCCATTGTTGGGGCGGCTGGCGCAACTGCTGGAATTTTGGGTGCTGGGCTTGCTTATACTCGCCATACAGGGTCTAATCTTGGGAAGAGTAGTAAAAATGCAATTATGGCATGTGCTATATTTGGTATAATTTTGGCTCTTATAAACTCTGGAATAAGTGTATGGGCAAATGTTGGTGGTTTTATTGTTGGCTCTTTGGTAGGATGGATGCAATTAGATAAAAACCCAACGCGTTATGGTTATAGCCAAGTAGGCAAACTTGATATGAAATTGGCACTTGTTGTGTTGTCTGTTACGTTGTTTCTTGGTGCGATTAGGTTTAATCCAGAGAGATATGCTATTGTTGCGGAGGGCAGTACTATTTCTGTTAGTGATACTGCTATAACACAATCGCCGCAACTTTCAACAGAAATACTTTCTCCACTTTCTCCGTCAGATATGTTTGAGCGATATGCAGATGCAGTATTTTCGATTTACACTTCTGTTGATGGAAATAGGTTTCGTTTTACTGGCAGTGGATTCTTTATTTGCCCGTCAGGTATTGCAGTAACAAATCATCATGTTATGAGAAACAGACCATTTGCATATATCAGAACCCACAATGGGCAAGAATTTGATATTCTGGGGTATTATTTTTATGATATTGATAATGATTTAGCTGTTATTCAAGTAAGCGGAGAACGATATCAATTTGCATATTTGATTAAGGGCAACTCTGGTTCGTTGCGTATAGGTGATAGTGTTTTTGCAATTGGTAGCCCTTTGGGGCATCAAAATACTTTCTCTGATGGTATGGTGTCAAGGCTTGACCACACAGGGCATTTTGGTATATATCGTGTTTATGGAATGATACAGATTACAGCACCAATTTCGCCTGGTAGTAGTGGTGGCGCGTTGCTTAACAGATATGGTCAAGTAGTTGGTATAACAACTGCAACTTCTGCACGTGATTCCGCACAAGCCGTAAACTTTGCTGTTCCCATTGCCCGTGTTGATATTTCCGATATTATAAGGGGGCAGTACTTTGAGTTACCAATTGATGGTGAAACTATTAGTGATGAAGTTCTTTTGGGGCATTGGGATTGGCACGCTGGTTTTTATATATTTTACGATGATGGTACAGGGAATAGGATGTGGAGCAATGTTGCCATGACATTTGAGTGGCAGTTGGATAATTCAACTCTGAGGCTTGAATTATCCGATGACACCAATGAACAATGGGACGTAGTTGTTGTTTCTGAAGATGAGCTTCTTATTGGTGGTGCTACTTTTACAAGGGTTTTTGGGTAGGCTTTAGGGTATGATAAAGACCTTAGGGGGTTCTCAAACCCCATGATCTTAGTTAAATGTTAGTGCAAATGTAGGTGATATGGTGTTTTTTAGTAAAAAACTTGTATTTTATATGGTAGTATTGCTATGTGCAATACTATTTCTTTTTGTGGGGTTTTGGATAATAACACGTGGGACAAATCCTTTTGCCCATCAAGGGCAAGAAAGCCCTGAAATTGTGACAGCACGTGTGGTAGAAATTCTCTCGCACACAGAAAATAAATTTCAAGTAGATCAGAATACTTGGGTTGTATTTATAGATATCGGCTTAATTGCAGAAATAACCACTAGACATAGACGTGGTGAACAAGTCTCCATTTCTTATAGTGCAACGGTAACACCAGACAGCACAGGGGAAAGAATAAGGGTGGGCAATCGTATTTTCTTGATTGCTCACCCAACACATGGTTTTATTTTCTTTGATTTTATGCGTTTGCACAATATAGTTATTATGGGCGTAGTCTTTCTTGGGTTGATTTTAATTTTTGGAAGAACCAAGGGGTTGAATGCTATTATTACATTGGGGCTAACATGTGTCGCAATCTTTTTTGTGTTTATTCCAGCCATTTTAGCGGGATACAGTGTTCTTTTTGCCGTATTTTTGTTGGGCGCTTATGTGATCGTATTCACTTTGTTATTGGTGATTGGTGCTAATAAAAAATCATTAGCGGCTATGGTTGGCTGTTTGGGTGGATTAATTGTATCAGGGACATTAATGCTATTTATATCGCGGTTGACAGCTTTAACAGGCGCGCAAGATGCTGACCTTAGACAACTTTTTTTATTCCCTATTCCTATTAATCCTGTGGATGTTATTTTTGCGGGGGTGATTATAGGGGCGGTTGGCGCAATAATGGATGTTGCAATGTCTATATCCTCTGCAATGTGGGAAATTCGCATTGCTGGAGAGGGGACGGATGTTTCTGCTCTGTTTAGGGCGGGAATAAATATAGGCAAGGATATCATGGGTACAATGCTTAATACATTAATCCTTGCATATATTGGAAGTTCCTTGGCTATGATTTTGGTTAGCACAGGGGATTCTCGCTCTTTAATACAGTTACTAAACTCCGAAATAATCGCTACAGAGATTTTACGGGCATTAGTGGGTAGTTTTGGAATGCTGTCAACTATTCCACTTACGGCGGCTGTTTCTGCATGGTTGTACAAAAAAGGGCAACAGGTTCTTACAATTTAAAATACCCTACTAGTTGACGTAAAAGTTCCGCCTGTGAATTAAGTTCTTCTGAAGCGGCGGCTGTTTCTTCCGACACAGCAGAATTACTTTGTACCACTGCGGAAATTTGCTGTAGCCCATTCATTACTTGACCAATAGCGTCTGCCTGTTCTTGTGAGGAAACGGAAATGCCTCTGATTATCTGCAAAACCTCATTTGCACTTGCTACAATATTGTCCAATGCCTCTGCAGTTGTTTCTGCAATACCACTTCCTGTATCCACACGATATATAGAATCCTCAATAAGCCCTGTTGTTTCTGCTGTGGCGGCTTGGCTACGTATAGCTAGGTTTCTCACTTCTTCTGCAACAACTGTAAAGCCCCTACCATGTTCGCCCGCGCGTGCAGCTTCAACGGCAGCATTAAGGGCAAGTAGATTAGTTTGAAAGGCGATATCTTTAATTGTCTTTATTATTTTTGAGATATTTCCGCTAGATTCCTTTATCCCCTGCATAGCTTCAACCATTTGTTTTACAGCGGTATTACCTTCCCCTGCATATTTTGTAGATTGCCCAGAAAGAGTTGTAGCCTCTATTGCATTATTGGCATTAAGCATAGTTTGTTGGTTGATAATATCTATAGACGCATTTAGCTCTTCAATAGAGCTTGCTTGTTGTGTTGAACCATTTGCTAAATCCATTGCACTATTTGAGATTTGACCCGCCCCAGATAAGACTTGATGAGAAACCTCAGAAATATCAACCATAGTTTTTCTTAAACTGCCACTAATATTGTTAATCGAATCTCTAATAGTAACAAAATCACCAGCATACTCACGATTAATAGTTGCAGTTAAATCACCATTCGCAATTGCAGTTAGCTTGGTGTTAATCTCATCAATGTAACCTTTGATTGAGGCAAGGGAAAGTTTTAAAGTATCAGAGATTAACCCAAATGTAGCCGCAGCTGCGGCAGTGTCTTCATCATGTGGTTTTAACTCATAGTCAAGTTGTAATATACCTTTAGCTAACCCTTCTTTAAGTTCATTGCTGAGGAATTTAGCTTGAGATTCTTGATATACTTGAATTTTTTCTGCAAGATTTTGAGCGCGTACAAGAGTGGTTATATCAGAGGCTAACAACATTACTGCTACTGTTTTTCCTGATTTGCCCTTAACTAGCAAGTAAGAATGTTCCATAGTTATGATATCACCAGTTGGCACTGTCATCGAAATGCTACTCCGCACGGGTTTCCCCGTTCTTTTTGCTTCTTCAAAATTCCTTTTGAATTCATTTGCAACTTCTGGAGGGTTATTTTCAAACATAGTTTTGCCTATCATATCAGGAGTATAACCCATATCCTGCACAAATTTGTTAAAGAAGCAACACACATAATCATCAGGGCTAAAAATAACAACACTGCCGTCTATGTTGTGTAAATAACTTGCGGAAGTTTCAACTATTCGGTTCATACTTTTAATGATATCACGATACCCGCCTCTATATAATGATTCATTGCCCCTTGTTTCTAAAAATCCAAGTGAGGCTTCCCGTCCCAATTTTACTGAATCATCAACAATAGACTTTAGGGTGCGCACTAAATTACTGGCGCAACTTGTTAATTCACCAATCTCATCTTCAGAGATATTTGAACTGTCTATGTTCACGTTCAAATTACCATTGGATACGTCTTGTAGTAATGTCCCCAACCTCTTGATGGGTGACATCTTTTGGTATATAAGCAATAACCCAATGATACCAAGTAGCATTAACACGCTTGCGGTTAAAATGGTGGCTATTCCAAATGTGTTGGTACTTGCCCTTAATGCAAGTATTGCTAATGTAATAGTTCCTACTGAAAAAATACAGAATATGGCGATGAATAACTTAATCATCTTTGAAATTCTCATGACAAACCTCCTAGATTTAGTAAATTTTATTTTAATTTGATATTAATTACCACTAACAACATCATTCCACATAGTTTTATGTTGAAATTTTATTGACTCATCTATTTTCATACAATCAACATATCGTTCTATAAATTCTGCTGTATCATTGAGTAATCTTAAATAGTATCGTAATGTATCATAAACACCATTTACAATGACTTGGCAACCATGTATCTGTGCTATGCGCCCTATTTCTTCATTTATGCCACCCCAGTCGGCATTCTCCATGTTTGCTGTGGTGAGAAGATAGTATCTATTGGTGTTAAAAATTTTAAATTTTTCGTAAGCGTCCGTTACGAATCCTTTAGTGATTTTTATATCGTGTTTTATCTCAATACCTTCAAATGCCGTATTATCGGTATTATTCACATCAATATCTCCAATCCTTCCAGATTGAGTATCAGAAGAATTGTGGTTTTCAAGTGCGCAAAGAATTTTTTTATTATAACGTGAAACTTGTCCCATCATACATTTATATGCTGCATATATAGCGAGTGTTGGCAATCTTGACGCACCTGCCGAAGCATATTTAGCAGTAAAATGAGATTCTAATAGATTTATGATAGTATTAATTGATAGACTATGTGGTTTGGCAAGTTCTACTTTCATACTATCCCTTTGCCTAATCAGTAAAACGAACATATATAATAACACATCTTGGGTATTCACGCCTTTTGTTTGAATATTATCAATAATAGTAAGAAATGCTTCCTTAGCTTCTTTTGGAGTGATTTTTCCTGGATAGTCTAATGTATAAGGATGTGCTTGTTCAAGCGAGCGAGTTAGCCAACCTGATTCTGACATTGAGGGAAATGAAACTTTCTTCATAAAAGGCGTAACATGGTTCTGGTCTATGCCGCGTCCTGCGAATCCATTTTCTAATCCAGCTTGGTGATACCTAATATCTTGTTCAGGTGAGATTACCTTGTGTGCAAGTAATGTAGTCAAAACAGCAACCATGCCCTTATTACTTTCCGAACGAGAAACAATATAGTCCACATATTTCTTTATTTCCACATCAAAATTATTCTTTTCATCAAACGCTATCCCAAGTGCAGATTCATAAATTTTGTTTAATAATTCGGTATGATTCACAAGTATTTGCCTCCTCCCCTTTAAAATATTGCTCTCTTATTGCATTTGCAATGGCTTCAACCATAGGAACACAAACCGAGTTTCCAATTTGTTTATATTGCTCCCCTGTGTTGGAGGGTCTAATAAAATCACTTGGAAATCCCATTATACGAAAACACTCATCAATTGTTAATTTTCGCACTCTATTGTTACACAGTAATATCCAAAACCGTCCAGATGTTTCTTGTGATGGTAACGTTGGATGTGTTCCAATAATTGAATAGATTCGGTTAGGTTGTTTGTGTACTCGTGACAGGTGTTCCGTGCCTGGTCTAACCCCTGCCTTACGTATTGACTTATTACGATAGCCAACAAAGCACAAACCAGATTGTTTCTGAACCTTTGGATTTTCAATAAGTGTGTAATCTTCTTCATTTAAGTATTCAAAGTTACCATCTATATCAAGAAAATTTTTTAGAACTTGACGATTGGATTTATTCAGTCTATCAAAGTCAAAGGCACAATCTTTTGAAGCGATTATAATAATTCGCTCTCTGTTTTGAGGAACACCATAATCTAAGGCATTTAATAATTTCCACGCAACTGCATATCCCAAATTTTTAAGCTGTTCAATTATGATGCTTAACGTCCGTCCCCCATCATGATGAATTAAATGTTTTACATTCTCCAAGAATACTATAGGAGGTCGTTTGGATTTAATAATGCGACATATTTCAAAAAACAATGCACCTCTGTTGTCCTCAAATCCTTTTTGCCTCCCAGAAATGCTAAATGGTTGACAAGGGAAACCTGCACACAGAATATCAAAATTTGGGATTTTGTCCTCGTGGATATATAGAATATCACAGTGAGGCATTTCTCCAAAATTAGCATTATATGTTTTCTTGCACTCGTCATTTATATCACTGGAAAATACACATTTAAATCCTGCCCTTTCCATGCCAAGACGAATGCCCCCAATTCCACAAAATAAATCAATAAAACGAAATGAATCATGTTTTTTTAATGGTTTTGTGGGAAGTGCGTTTTTCACCATGTCAAGCAAAGAGGCTTGTGTATATTCTATATTCATGATACTTGGATTGCTCATTTTAATTTTCACCACGCTTTTTAATTTTAAATTTATAAATTAAATTAACTCAAAATTCCTAAAACGCCAAACTCGTGCATTTGTATCAAAGACTAAATAAAAATCATAAACCTCAAAGTTTTGCCCATCAGGGTTTGTCACCCAAGAACCTTCATCATCCAGTACATATCTTTCGACTGTAAGACGGTAAATCACTTCAAAAGAATTTACTCGTATAATTTCATATTCCCGCTCACCTAAACTAGGGTCGTCCAAATAGTCTACAATTGTGGTATACAACACTCCATCAATTTCGGCAAACCGATGTCCCCAACCTGTGAAAAGATAATCCACTATAGAATAATAAAAAATATCTTGCAGATATTCCACAAATTCATCCATAGTGTTAAAATTAGTAACTCTATTTCCTATCCACAATGGCTGTTCGTCTGCGTCACCATCTATTGTCACCACATCACCAAATTGCATGGGTATAGTGGTGGAAGTAAACCAGCCAAATGCTTCACGTGCTATTTGATATATTTGCTCTACTTCACTGTCTGTTTTTGAAAAATCAACTGGAAGAAGCCAAACATTTCCTGCATTTGCCCCTGTTTCAGATGACGTGGCAGGTCTTGCACTAACAACTCTTGCATAAAAAAGGTCTATACTTGTACGTTGCCAAATATCACTAACTAATACTTCACCCACTGAAGTTGCTTCAATTTCAAAGAAGTATGTTTGACCAACAGTTAATTGTTGAATTATATTTACATCCATTTCAAGTATAAAGGGGTTACTTTGAAATTCTGTTAATACCGCTACACGTAATTGATTATCCAAAACATAGTTGGGCATTAAATGACGTATAGTGGCAACAAAATTACCCGCAATTACTGCTTCATCGGTTTCTAATGTGGTAACTATATTTTGCAATCGTTCACTATGTTGCGACAATAAATCAAACTCTCGTCTAATCAACTCAAGTTCTTGATTTGCGCTAAACAGTTCTATTCTCTGTGCTTCAAACTCAATTTGTTGTAAGATTCTTGTATTTTCCGCCTCAATATCAATAAATGAAATTACAGGCTCTTCTATCGCCTCTGGTGTTGATAACGCACCTATTACATTGCATCCCGTAAGTAATAATAAACTAATTAAAACAACACATTTATATGCATATTTTCTCATAAATCACCACTCCTAATTACATTTCATTCTGTGTTTGTGAACTTCCTAAAATCTCTTTAACAACACTAACACTGCCAAATGTGCAGGATAAAAAACATAAAAAAACCACTTCCACCCCCAACCTTTCTTTCCATTGTAGCATAGAACCAATAAAACAGGCAATAATCCCACTGGAATCATCAAAAGGTGCATAGTTGATACACTATAATTTCTGAATATCGAACTAATAATCCAATTAAATTGCCACAAGCACAGTACCCCCATTAACATCATCCGCAACCAAAAAGGTTTTACAACGTACATAATAAATATGAATATAACGCCATACAGTCCATAATCCGCAGACAAATAATTTGCAAGAACCAAAATACCAGAGGCAACTGCAATAAAAGTAACACAGCGGGCAAGGAAAGAATGCATAAACATATGAATCATATCCCAGCACAGAATAGCCAAACCACCCAAAAACAATGTGTAAAAAATATTATTAGTGCTAAAACTAAGCTCCCAAAAAGCAAGCCCAAAAAAAGAAACGGATTCAAAAGCCATCATATAAAGAGGCTCTGATATTAATGCAAAAATTAAAAGCCGTAACAAAAATTTTTCCTTACTTCGTGTATGCCTAAAACCTTCTGCTATTAGATATACGAATAAGGGGAAAGAAATGCGCCCGATCACCCTAAAAATTAAATCCCTTGGAAATAAAACCACACCCACATGGTCAATAAGCATTGTTGCTACAGCGATAATTTTTAATGCAAATGCATTCATGTGGTTTCCTCAGGTAGTATAGCCCTTGCCAATTCTGCAAATTGAAATAGATTAAGTTTTTCACCACGGATTTGTGCATCAAGCCCAATAGATTCTAGCACTTTGACAATATTCTCTTTGCCATTGCCAATATCCGCTGAATCAAGCGCATTAACTAATGTTTTTCTTCTTTTATTAAAGGCGGCGTGAATTATTTTAAAAATGGAATCCCTATCACCATCAACGCGCTTGCCATCTAAAATTTTCAAATGTGCTACAGCAGAGTCCACACCTGGGCGAGGCATAAAACAATTTACTGGGACATATGCGACAATCTCCACATCTGCATGATATTGAACCGCCAATGACAACGAGCCATATTCTTTTGTGCCTGCACTTGCGGCCATTCGTTGTGCCACTTCTTTTTGCACCATCACAGTTATAGATTTGAACCCAATATCACTTTCAAGCATATATAAAATAATTGGAGTTGTGATATAGTATGGGAGGTTGGCAACTACTTTTACATCCATGCCTTTAAATGGTTGTAGTATTTCACACAGGTCAACTTTTAGTATATCGCCTTGTACAACGGTTACAGGTGAATCCCTAAAATTTTCCTCCAGCACAGGAATTAGTTGTTTATCCAGCTCCACAGCCACAACATGATGTGCTTTTTCTGCTAGTCCTTGGGTTAGGACACCTATGCCTGGTCCAACTTCCAGCACAACAGTATTTTCATTTACATTTGCGGCGGTTATTATTTTTCCAAGGACTCTTTCATCAACGAGGAAGTGTTGCCCCAGTTTCTTTTTCGTTTGAAGGTTATGGCGTTCTATTATTTCGCGTACTACTGAGCGCGTGGATATTTTTTTTGTTTGTTCTTTGTTTTCTTTATTCATGTGTTATCACCTTTTTTTGTAGTTTAAGACCTTGGGGGATTCTCCCCCAAGCCCCATTGAGCAATTTCCTAGCAAAAAATAAAATCAGGAGTTATAAAAATGGAAATATTGAGAATTTTAATTACACCAATACTGGGCGGAATAATCGCCCTATCAACAAACTGGCTTGCAATAATGATGTTGTTCCGCCCACATACAGAAAAAAGAATATTTGGGCTTAAACTGCCATTCACACCAGGGCTTATACCTAAAGAGTGGAATAGACTAACAAAGAAACTGTCAGAAGCTATAAGTTCACGTCTGATGACACCAGAAGTTCTTGCCTCTACGCTGTCAAACCCGTCTATGTGGTCATTACCAGATATGACAATAGGCGAAGCAATGGAAGAATGGGGTGTAACTGATAAAAACATGCTAACCGCACCAATTGTAGAGCGGCTTAAATCTTCCGCAGACGCATTAATTCCCAAAGCAATACAAGCATTACAAAACTTTGAAGAAACACAACCAGAACTTGATGCAAAACTTTCTGAGCTAACCCGTCGTGTGGTAGATGAAAATTTGAATAAATTTGCGGGAATGTTTTTCGCAAAGCATAAAGTCTATTCCAGTATAAAAAAAGGGCTGTTTGAATACTTAGATGACACTGAAAATTACGAAATAATCCGCGAAAAAGTTCATGAAATAATTGACGATATTTTAATGGGCGAAACAGACACCCATCAAACAATAACAGAAAAAATATATAATTTCCACATTCGCGACGGATTAACCGCATTGATGGAAAAAGAAAAACACGCAGTAGACCGCGTGTTAAACATGATTGCCGAATATATATCTACACATATGCCTGTACAAACCATGCTGGAAAATAAGCTCGCCTCTCTTGATGTGGCAGAAGCAGAGGAAATAATCCTTAATGTTGCAGGGCGCGAACTTAAAGTAATTATTGTGCTGGGCGGGTTTTTAGGGTTTATTATTGGATGGTTGGCAGTGTTGCTTTAAACAAACATTTTTTGTAAATATGCCGCCTTTAGCTGTTTAAGTTGCTCTACTTTTTGGCTTTGGGCGGTGATTTGATTGTCTAAGTTGTGGAAGAAGTTGCCTATGGCGGTTTGTTCATCAATATCACTTGGTGCGAAGTAATTGAATTGGTTTAATTCATCACGATTGATTTTGGGCATACCCGTCCGCTGAGAAACAGAAACTGAGTAGTTATAAAAATGCTTACTTTGCAAAATGTTAAACAGAAAACTCTGCGCCAAGCCATTTTTAGCATTTAACACATATGCATCTGCACTACAAAGACCCTCAAAGCCAACATGGATATATTTGGCAAGTTGTGGGTTTATTTTGCCATATATAATATCTCCACTTTTAAAGTGAAATTTTCCGCTAATTAACTTATCTTCCTTCACGGTTTTGACATTATCTAATAGCTGACCAGTGAAAGACTCAATATTACCTGGTCCAATATGTGGTAGATCATCATAATCGCCTGTTTTGGGGTCTACCATGTTTGTGGATATATCCACTGTGTCTGACCATTCACGTTGTATCCATGGCTCTGTAAAGCCTTTAAGCCGCATCATTGGCACAGTTTCCCCAGATTGAGGGAACATTTTTTGCAGGTATCCTTTTTTTAACTCTTTTAGCCCGTCCAACTTACGTTTATGAAGGGCGATATTTTCGTCAAGAATGCGAAAATATTCGCCTATGGCAATTTGTTCTGCCATGGTTGGTATGCTAAACTCTGCTTCTGACACAACACTCCAGTCTGAGCGAGGCATTTTTGTTCCAATAGATAAATTGGCGACAGCTT
>Ga0123355_10000129_pt1 | contig 87734 bp, 60 predicted proteins | sample TergutEmb28metaG_3_FD_89872 | JGI IMG/M metagenome (GOLD analysis project Ga0123355, IMG submission 89872) | Embiratermes neotenicus P1 segment gut microbial communities from Petit-Saut dam, French Guiana - Emb289 P1 | ecosystem: Host-associated > Arthropoda: Insects > Digestive system > Gut ... | reverse complement strand
TTTTTACTACTCCTTGTAAATTTGAAAATTCTTGTCTAGCTTGCAATAGAATCGCAAGACTGTTGTCTTTTGAACTATCGAATAAGTTTATAAATTCGATACAATTTGGAAATTAGAAAGGGGGTAAATAAGTTGCCAAAAACAACTCTACTGATTTTATATTATCATAGATGTTTTTTAGTGTCAACAGATATTTGAAAAAATGAGAAATGGTCTTTTTTTTCTTTAGTGTATTTGTTTTATTTCTAAATTTAAAAATTCCACATGGCGAAAATAAAAAATATTGATACTTTATTTTAGTTGACTAATAGCGAAAAAGTGCTATAATATGAGACGATGGAGAGTTTACGCATTTTTGTAGACTACATAGTAAGGTTGTCGCAAGCATTGACAACCATTAGGAGAAAACCCCTTGAGTTCAAAATTAAGAACAATCAAAAAAGTTAAATATGGTAGCGTAGAGAGAATGAGCTTCTCGTCTATTGACGAAATCATTGATATGCCCTTTTTAATTGACACACAAAAGTCTAGTTATCAAGACTTTGTACAAAATGGTATAGCGGAAGTTTTAAGAGACTACTCGCCTATTACTGACTTTTCTAACCGCATAGAATTGCACTTTTTAGAATCGGAATTAGAACAAAAACCTAAATACACCGAAAGAGAGTGTAAGGACCGTGATGCAACTTATGCTGCACCTCTAAAAGTTAAAGTTAGACAAATTAAAACTGAAACTGGCGAAGTTATAGAGCAAGAAGTATTTATGGGCGACTTCCCTCTTATGACACCAAACGGTAGTTTTATTGTTAATGGTGCCGAGAGGGTTGTAGTTAGTCAACTTGTAAGAAGCCCTGGTGTTTATTTTAACTTTAGCCGTGATAAAAAAACGGGCGAAAAGCGTTATAGTTCTACTAACATCCCCGGTCGTGGTGCATGGGTGGAATTTGTCGAGGACGACAAAGGTACTCTTTGGGCATCAGTTGACCGCAACAAGAAAAAAGTTAGAGCAACTGTTTTACTTAAAGTTTTATCTGCTATTGTTAGTTCTGACAATTTCTTAAATAACGACAATCGTAATTGGGCAAAACCCAGTTTTAATTTTGGCGAAGATAAAGAGCTTAAAAAGATTTTTAATAACGATTCTCTTATCTTGTCTACCCTAGACCATAAAGATAACACCGTAAGAACTCATGACGATGCTATAATCGAGCTTAATAAAAAACTTCGTCCCGGCGAGGTTCCGAATGTAGAGAGTATTAGAGGTTATTTAGAAAACATGTTCTTTGACCGCCGCAAATATGACTTTACAAGAGTTGGTAGGTTTAAGCATAATAAAAAACTTGCACTTTGGGCAAGAATTTCTGGACACACTGTGGCTGCTACTATAGCAGACGCTGACGGTATAGTCTTGGCTAAAAAAGGTACCGTGTTAGACGAAGAACTAGCACAAAAAATTCAACATGCTGGTATTAACGAAGTTGCAGTTGCTGTAAACAACACAGACGGCGAACCCATAACTCATACTGTTATGGGTAATGCACATGTCGACCTTAAAGGATTTATTTCTAAAGACCCTAAAGATTTAGGCATTTTAGAATGGGTATATTATCCTTACCTTAAAAAACTAATCGAGCAAGCTAAAGGCAATAAAAAGAAATTAGAAGACCTGATTGTAGAAAATGTCGAAAGACTTGTTTGTCGTCATTTATTAGTAGAAGATATGCTGTCTACTGTAAACTATTGTTTAGGTTTAAGATATGGTGTAGGCTACTGCGACAATATCGACCACTTAGGCAATCGTCGTGTTAGAAGTGTTGGCGAGTTATTACAAAACCAATTCCGTGTAGGTATTGCTAGATTAGAAAGAGTTGTGCGTGAGAGAATGCAAATTCAAAACGAAGAAGAAGCTACTCCGCAATCACTTATGAATGTTAGACCTGTTACTAGTGCTATTAAAGAATTCTTTGGCAGCTCTCAACTTAGTCAATTCATGGACGAAACTAATCCTATTGCAGATTTAACTCATAAAAGAAAATTATCGGCTCTTGGGCCTGGTGGTCTTAACCGTGAAAGAGCTAGTTTTGAAGTGCGCGATGTTCACTACACGCATTATAGCCGCCTATGCCCTATCGAGACTCCTGAGGGGCAAAATATCGGTCTTATTTCATCATTATCGAGTTTTGCAAGAATCAACGAATATGGCTTTATCGAAGCACCTTATAGAAAAGTTATTAGAGATGCTAAAAATAAAACTGCAAAAGTTACAAACGAAGTACACTACCTAGCAGCAGACGAAGAAGATAGATACGCTGTAGCGCAAGCGGGCGAGCCTGTTGATGCTAATGGCTACCTAACTAACAAAAGGGTGCTTATGCGCCACTGGGACGATATTTTAGAAATTCCTAGAGAAGAGATTGACTATATTGATGTATCACCACGCCAAATGATATCGGTAGCAACTGCCCTTATTCCTTTCTTAGAAAACGACGATACTAACCGTGCGCTAATGGGTGCTAACATGCAGCGACAAGCTGTTCCGCTGCTAATCCCAGAGGCTCCTATCGTTGGTACTGGTATAGAGCACAAAATTGCTTATGACTCTGGTGTTTTGATTAAATCTAAAAACGCCGGTCTAGTTACTTTTGTTGACGCAGAGCGTATCGAAATTTTAGAAGATGCCGACAACAAAGCATATTCTTATAGCCTTAAAAAATTCATAGGTTCAAACCAAGGCACTTGTATCAATCAACGCCCTATTGTTTCTAAAGGCAATAGAGTTATAGCCGGGCAAGTTATTGCTGACGGACATTCAACCGAAAACGGCGAACTGGCACTTGGCAGAAACATCCTTATCGGCTTTATGAGCTGGGAAGGCTTTAACTACGAGGATGCCATACTTGTATCAGAAAAAATTGTTAAGGACGATGTATTTACTTCTATTCATATTGAAGAACATGAAATGGAAGCAAGGGATACAAAACTAGGTGCAGAGGACATTACCCGTGATATTCCAAATGTGGGTGAAGACGCACTTAAAAATCTTGACGAAGATGGTATCGTTAGAATTGGTGCTGAAGTTAGAGCTGGCGACATTCTAGTTGGTAAAGTTACCCCTAAAGGTGAAACAGAGCTTACTCCTGAGGAAAGACTATTAAGGGCTATCTTTGGCGAGAAAGCTAGAGAAGTTAGAGATACATCGCTTAAAGTACCTAACGGCGAGGGCGGTATTGTTGTTGATGTAAAAATCTTTACTAAAGAAAATAAAGAAACTAAAGACGATATGGCACCCGGTGTTAATAAACTTGTTAGGGTTTACATTGCACAAAAACGCAAAATTAGCGTTGGTGATAAAATGGCGGGTAGGCATGGTAACAAAGGTGTTATCTCAAGAATTATGCCCGAAGAAGATATGCCATTTATGCCAGACGGCACACCGCTGCAAATCGTTCTTAACCCTCTTGGTGTTCCCTCGCGTATGAATATAGGGCAGGTTTTAGAGGTGCATTTAGGCCTTGTTGCTAAAGCACTTGGCTGGAAAGTATCAACTCCTGTATTTGACGGCGCTACAGAGGCGGATATCGAAAAGTTATTATTAGACAATGGTTTAGGCACAAACGAAAAAGGGCAAGTTGACGGCAAAGTACAAATGTATGATGGGCGTACAGGCGAGCCGTTCGAAAACCGTGCTACTGTTGGCTATATGTATATGATAAAACTTATCCACTTGGTAGACGACAAAATTCATGCCCGTTCTACCGGACCCTACTCTCTTGTGACTCAACAACCTCTTGGCGGTAAAGCACAATTTGGTGGCCAAAGATTCGGTGAGATGGAAGTTTGGGCGCTTTATGCTTATGGTGCTGCTAATATCCTTCAAGAGATTATGACGGTTAAATCAGACGATGTGGTGGGTAGAGTTAAAACTTACGAGTCTATCGTAAAAGGTATCAACCTAGGCGAACCAGGCATTCCTGAGTCTTTCAAAGTTCTAATCAAAGAACTTCAAGCATTATCACTTGATATTAAAGTGCTAAACGAAAGTAAAGAAGAAATCGGAATGCGTAGTATCTTAGATGATGACACCGAAGCGGAAGCAATCGAAAAACGCCAAAAGCACTTTACAAAAGGTAACTACAATGTAGAGGAAGAAATTGATATCTCTAGCGATATTCTAAACGATACTTTAGGTGCAGACGACGAAATAGAACTAGATTTAGGTTTAGCAATTGATACTCCGGCTGACGCTAGCACCCCTATCGAAATTCAAACTGATGCTACAAATGATTTACTTGATAAACTAATCGCTGCTAGCGAAAAGAGCCTACCGGCACTAGATAGCGACGACCTAAACGACGACCTAATTTTAGACGACGGTTTAGATTTAGATGACGACGAGTAGGAAGTTTATTTGCTGTGCGTAAATAGTACAACTAAAAATCTCTGCTTGCAGTAATTTGCAAGCAGAGATTTTTATATAGGGGAAAAACCGCTTATTTTTTTGAAAACTTTAAATATTTAACACGGATATTACAGTTTAAGAGCTTAGCACTCCACAATATTAGTACTCTTCAACTCCTAATAATTGTCCAACAGTAACTTCGAAAATTTTTGCTAAACTAATTATAAAATCCACTGATGGCTCTGCCCTTCCTTTTTCCCACGAATAGATACTGTCTTCCGTTGTTCCAATAACAATAGCTAGGTGTTTTTGGGTCCATCCCTTTTCTTTTCGTTGTTCAATAATTCTATCTTTTAATGAATTCACATATATATTATACGCAAATTTTACGGTTTTTTGTTGACACCCGTAAAATTTACGGTTATAATTGCATACATGAAAATTGCAATATCAGATGTTCCGCAGCATTAGTATTCCTCTACTCCCAATAACTGTCCAACAGTAACTTCAAACATATTTGCTATTTGACATAGTATATTATAGCTAGGCTCAAGCCCTTGATTTTCCCAGCCCCTTATAGTTGGCTCTGCAACATGCAATAGTGTAGCCAACTGCTTTTGTGTCATTTTTCTTTCTATGCGTAATTCACGCAGTATTTTGCCAAAACACATGAAATACCTCCAACAAAAATTATAGCGGATATGTCGCTGTTTTGCTTGCAACAGCGACATATCCGCTATATAATATCTATATGAACATAAACACAAATCAAAATAAATCTATAAAGGTTGCAATCATCGGCTCAAGAAACATTGCTAATATTGAATTATCTGGATATCTCCCTAAAAACATTTCCATGATTGTATCGGGCGGTGCTAGAGGCATTGATACCTTAGCAGAAAAATATGCCGACAAAAATGGCATACCTAAACTAATTTTTCTGCCCGACTATAAAAGATACGGAAAAATAGCACCGCTACTGCGCAACAAGCAAATTGTAGATAACGCCGACATCATTATCGCTTTTTGGAAAGGACATAGTCGTGGGACAAAATATACTATAGATTATGCAAAAGAGTGTTGCAAGGAAGTTATTATCCATTTGGTGTAGCAACGACAATTTGACAAGCATTTATAAATATAACTTTCAGTCGCCAAAAGCGAGTTAGCTGGATTGCTTCGGATACAGCACAAAACTTCGATCGCAAGTTTGCTAATCCTCGCAATGACGATCGAAGCAAGTTGGTTTACCGTAAACTCCCTCATCCCTGCCGTCATTGCGAGGCTTAACTAACAACCAAAACGATTTAGCATAGTAGCCGAAGCAATCCATAAAAATTGGAGTAATAACGAATTATCCTTTACAAACACTTGCGTTTTCTTTTAATTACTCTGATTTATTCAAATTCTTTTATTTATCTATTGACACCATATATAGATAAGTTTTATACTATATATTAGACAATTATTTGTCTAGGAGTTAAATTTACAATAAAATGAAAAACTACACTTTAGCTGTTGTTGGTGCAACAGGAATGGTTGGCAGAAAAGTGATTTCTGTCTTAGAAGAAATGGGCTTAGTGCCTACAGAGTTTTATGCGTTTGCATCAAAACGCAGTGCAGGCAAAACTATAGAGTTTAATAAAAAAAAGCATACGATTATAGAGCTAACTAAGGAAAATGTTTTGGCACAAAAAATAGACTATGCTATTTTTTCGGCCGGTGGCAGTTCAAGTAAAGAATTTGCCCCGATTTTTGCACAAAACGGTTGCGTAGTTATAGATAACTCTAGTTACTGGCGAATGGACAAAACTGTTCCATTAGTTGTACCAGAGGTTAACCCTGAGGCTCTTAAAACTCATAACAACATTATTGCTAATCCTAATTGCTCGACTATTCAAGCTGTTGTAGCACTTGCCCCGCTTTACAAAAAGTACGGTATCAAAAGGATTGTTTACTCCACTTACCAAGCTGTATCAGGTGCAGGTGTAGACGGCGTTAAGGATTTAGAGAACGGCATGAAAGGTGGTAAAAACGAAAAATTCAGTCGCCAAATCTTTAGTAATGTTATTCCTCAAATTGATGTGTTTTTAGAAAACGGCTATACTAAAGAAGAGCAAAAAATGATAGACGAAACTAAAAAAATTCTATCAGACGATAAATTAAAAATTACTGCAACTACTGTTAGGGTTCCTGTTTTTAACGGACACTCAGAAAGCATCAACATAGAATTTAAGAAAAAAATTACGCTAGAAGGTGTTATGGAAGCCTTAAAAACATCAAAAGGCATTGTGCTTATAGACGACATTAAAAACAACCTATTCCCTACCGTGCTAGATGCTGATAACAAAAATGAAGTTTTTGTCGGAAGAGTTAGACTTGACACATCAGTTAAAAACGGGCTTAATATGTGGGTTGTTGCTGATAATATCCGTAAGGGCGCAGCAACAAATACTGTACAAATTCTACAAGAGTTAATTAAGTAGTAAATTTAGCAAAGATACTCTTTTTTAGAATACTTTAGTATAGACAGTACTTATGTAAATACTTAAAGTTTTTTGAAAGTTTGAAAACTTTTTTTCAAAAAAGTTTTCAAGTTAAAAAAAGAAAAAGAAAAAGGATAAAAATTAAACAATGGCGATTTTCAAAGGAACAGCTTGTGCAATGGTTACGGCATTTACACCAAATGGTAGCATAGACTATACTGCACAAAAAGATATAATAGAGCATCTTATTAAGAATAAAATTGATGCAATAGTTGTGCTTGGCACAACTGGCGAACCTAGCACAATGACGGAAACTGAAAGGCTAGAACTTTTGACATTCACAGTTAAGACAGTTAATAAGCGAGTGCCTGTTATTGCTGGTACTGGTTGCAACTGCACAAAAGACACAGCAGAGTTCTCTAAAGAAGCGACTGCTCGTGGTGCCGATGCTTTAATGGTTGTTACTCCGTATTATAACAAATGCACTCAAGATGGTTTAGTTGCACACTATCAAGCAATTTCAGACGCTGTGGTTTTACCAATTATAGCTTATAATGTACCAGCTAGGACTAATGTAAACATACTTCCCTCTACTGCAGTTAAGTTATCTAAAATCAAAAATGTTGTTGCCCTAAAAGAAGCTAGTGGCGACATGAACCAAATTCAAGAAATTATCCGTCTAACTAAAGGCAGTTTAGATATCTACAGTGGCGATGACCCACTAAATGTTGTTAGCTGTTATATGGGTGCAATTGGTGCAATTAGTGTTGCTGCAAACGCTATCCCTAAACGCATGGTTGATATGACAAACGCTGCAATAAAAGGTGATATCAAAAAAGCTAACACGCTATATTTTGAAGTTTCAGAGTTTATCAAAAATCTTTTTATCGAAGTTAACCCTATTCCTGTAAAAAAAGCTATGGAATACCTAGGCTTTAAGACAGAATATTTGAGATTACCCTTAACTGCTATGACAGACGGCAATTCTCAAATTTTGCTAGCTAGCATGAAAAAATTAGGACTTGTAAAATAATCAATTGTATTGTAAAATATTGGGGGAAAACTTTTTCAAAAGTTTTCCCCCAAGCCCCCTTCCCAAAATTTTTAAGTATTGGTTAGCACTTAAAAAAAATTAAAAAAATTGGAAAGCTTGAAAAACTAAAATAAACAAAACACGAAATTCTAAAGTGAGTTTCGTGTTTTGTTTTGTTGTTTTACCTTTTGCCTAATGGCTTGTTAGCCACACCTTTAGGAGCAGTATGCTGCGCTTTTTTTACTTTCAAAAACTCATCAACTAAATGCTCGGCTTGTTGCATTGCTTTATCCGTCTTAGTTATCTGCCCCATTGCCTGCCCCTCTAAAATTTTATCTTTAGGCGTACTTAAACAAGCACTAACTAGGTCACCTGCAGAGTTAAGTTCGTTATAAGCTTTGTTTATTGCCCTACGCGCTTTATCTTTGCTATCGTCATACACAAATTTCGATTCTTCTACTTGCACTTTTTCGGCAGCTTCTTTTTTCTTCTTTTTCTTTTTAACTGCTAAAATAATTATAAGCAATAACAATAAAAGAAGAAGTCCGCCTACTAGAGGGAAAAGCCACCTCCAGTTACCTAAAGCAAATAACCAATATCTAAATCCGCTACCAGCCTCTTCACATTTGCAAGGATAATAACCACAATCATCACAAACTATGACAATCGGAGCATTCCATGTAAATAAGCCCGTAAATGTTCTGTTCGCGTAGTTTACAATCCAGCCGCCCCATGTCCAACTGCCGCCCTCGACTAGCAATGGTGGATAATTAGGAATTGCTGGCTCTTGTGGCGACTCGCCATAATATGCAGTGCCTGCTACGCCACTACTGCCAAAAATACCCTCTGATACGCCCCAGCTAAAAGTCCATAAATATTGATCTAGCGGAATCTCAACCCAAGTAAACGAACCTGTTATCACTCTATCTCTAGTGTCAACAGACCAACCACTCCATATCCAAAAACCATTGTCGTCATATGGTGGCGGATAATCAGGTCTTAATGGCTCTAGCGGAATTTCACCATCATATATATAACCTAAACTCCCCGTTCCGTTAGAATCACATACATTTGTATCCCAAGAGTAAGTCCACTCGTACTGAGGAATATAAAACGCATTCCAAGTAAATGACCCTAAAAAGCGTCTAGTATAAGCACAAACAGTCCAACCACTCCATGTCCAATAACCCTCTGTATAATCATAAGGCGGATAATCTGGCCTTGCTGGTTCTGGCGGAATTTGGTCGTAGTATGCAATACCAACATCGCCATAGCTACCAAAATCACCACAACTTGAATACCAATCATAAATCCACATGTACTGACTAGATGGTGGCGTCCAAATAAACTCCCCTATAAAAGTTCTTGTGTAAAGATCTACTGTCCAACCACTAAAAGTCCAGAAACCACCGTACTCTAGCAGTGGCGGCTCAGACGGTTGAAACGGCTCTTGCGGTATATAACCATAATAAGCGCTACCCGCCGCACCGTATCCATAGTAGTAACCATAATCCGTAGTCCAACTATATGTCCAATCATACGGCACCGGAGGCGGTGGCGGAACCCAAGTAAATAGACCTGTAAATGTTCTTGTAGTAGCGTCAGTAACCCAGCCATCCCAAGTCCAAAAACCGCCATACTCAATTAGAGTAGGAACTGTAGGAGTTGCAGGCTCGCTCGGAACATAACCATAATAGGCAGAACCCGCTGCACCGCTACCACTAAAGCCACCTTCTGAGGTTGTCCAACTATATGTCCAATCATACGGCACTGGAGGCGGAGGAGGAGTCCATGTAAATAAACCTACAAATGTTCTTGTTGCAAGATTTGTAGTCCAACCTTCCCATGTCCAGTAACCACCGTATTCTAATAAATCAGGAGTAGTCGGTTGCAAAGGCTGCGTTGGCACAACACCATAATACGCAGTGCCGGCTGCACCACTACCACTTAAATTGCCCTCTGTAGTTGTCCAACTAAATGTCCAATCGTATTGTGCCGGTGGAGGTGGTGGACTCCATGTAAAGATACCAGTAAATGTTCTTGCTGCTGTATTAACAGTCCAACCACTCCAAATCCAACTTCCGCCCGCCTCGATAAGAGTAGGCTCTGTAGGAGTAGCAGGTTGCGTAGGAGTTTGATTTATTATAGCAGAACCCGCAGCTTGACCTGTTTGTCCGCCGTGTCCTGATGGATAAGTAGACCAGCTAGATGTCCATTGGTGCATAACAGGATTGTATTGTGCAACTATTGTAGTCGCCCCTGTAATCGTTGCAGTTGCACCTACCGACATAAGTGTACCATTAACTGTCCAGCCACTAAGAGTATAGTTTGCCCTTACTACATTGCTAGCATTAGGCAAAGTTAGATTATAAGTACCGTCAACAGAAGTTCTTGGCGTAAAGCCTGTTGCCCAAGTTCCGCCTGTACCTAGTTGCCAAGTAATGTTATGCTGCACCGCTCCACCTGTTATAAAGTCAAGCATTGGTACATTATGTACAGCACTTGCATTAGCATGAAGCGCCGTACGATTATTAGACTGAATCCACGCATTGTTAGTACCTCTGCCTGCGTTCATTCTTTCAAGTAGCGTGTCAGTGCCTACAGTATTATTAGTTGCTATTGTTGTAATGTCAGTTATTCCATGTGTACCACTAGCACCTGGACTAAATACATTCTGCACAAAAATTCTACCCTGCTCGGCGGCTGACAAGCCCGCCATCCTTGCAATCCTATTAGGCGCAACACTTGTACCTAACTGAAGATTAAAGACATTGGTTAGTCTAAAATTCATGGCAAACTGGTTAGCACCATTTCCTAAAGAACCAACTATTCCACCAACAGCCGGACTCCATGTGCTATGATTAGTGGTTACATTTCCTCTATTATAGCTATTTATTATAGAAACATCACCAAGAGCTGTTGCACCTGCAACCGCAACCCTTCCAATAAAGCCACCAACACCGATACTGTTATTAATCATAGCATTGGCAGAAGTATTTACTGTAACATTCCCATAATTTGCCGAGTTAGTAATAGCAATACCTACGCCATTAGCGGTTGCAATGAACCCACCTACTATAACGATAGGATTAGTTGAAGTCGTAAGCGATATTGTAACATTTCCATAATTTACAATACGATTTAGTCGTGCACCTAAATTCACTCCCGTACCGGACGCAACTGTAACAAGTGCACCAACTGTAACATTACCGGTACCGGAAGCCATGATTGTAATACGATTTGTTATATCCTCTAGCCTTGCGTTCCCCAGCAAATTGGTTGTCACCACGCCACCATTACCCCATCCTCCTGCAAGAGTAAAATTCCGCACAAAAGCGTTAGCGCCCGTAATTGTAGTAAAAAGTCCAGCATTATTTGGTAGAGTTATGATATGGCCGCCACCATCAAGCGTACCAGAAAAAGTTTGCATTCTTGTCCACACTCCAGTGCTTAGGTTTATATTATTCATCACTCTAAAATGACCTGTTCTGAATAAATCTCTTCTAGCAGAATGGACAGGATGATTGACCATATATGCAAAACCTGCAAACTGTCTCGCTGTATAAATTCTAAAAGGATTAGCTGCCGTACCTGCGCCCAAAAGATTTGTCTCAGGTGTAGTTGGACTAAGCCAAGCAGTATCAGTGCAATGAATTACAATATGTACAGCGGGTCTTAATTGGTGATGCTCGTGTCTTCTTGCATTATCGTCACTGTGGCCATTAGCAAGAACTGTATCTGGACGATGATAGTTAGGTCTTGTATATCGACTCCTAAGCCATGCAGTACCAGGCCTAGCGTTAGGTGCCCTATTTGCAGTAGACATGTTCCAGCCTGTTAGTCCTGTCTGCCCCCCCAACTCAAACAATGACGGAAGCCAAAAAAATTCATTATCTGCTTGACCTTGGTCATCGTTAATTCTGTGGCCGCCAGTTTGTGCAGGCTGAATAGCACCGCTGACACTAGATTGCCAATTTACAGGCAACCTATTAGGAGTTGTAGCTAGGTTATCAAACATCGGAAAATCTCGTCTGACAGTACCAACAATGGTGGTAAGTGCACCTCTGGCAAGTCCCCTATTAGCCTCTGTTGTAACATTATAAATAGCACCACTACTTGTTGTACTGCCTGTCGCAAATTGCGAAGTTCTAAACCCTGAATCCGCCCAAAAAGTAGCAACTATTCGGTTTCTGTTTGGTGTTGCAGTAAGCGCTACCATTTGCCAAGTAGCAGAAGTAAGTGCCTCCATATGATTAGCGGAATTCGGATTATTTGCGCCTGTAAAATCAAATAGTCTAAAACTAGGTCTTACCCCACTATTTGCAGCAGTAATGGCAGCGTTGTTAGCAAACAAATGATTGGCACCTGTTGTTACTACTGTTTGATTGTTTCTTTGAGTCAATGTCGTTGCATTAGCAAGCCTAACCATATCATTTAATACAGTTCGGTTAATATCACCATTTACCTGAAACAATCCTTGATTTGTACGAGAAATTTGTGCGTTTACTTCAACCGCACCTCTATTATCAGGACTAAAAGCACCCGTCGTAGATAACATAAGAAAAACGCTTGCTAGTAGTAAAACTACTAGAAACATTCCTGCCAGTAAAAATGGCGATTTTAATTTATTTGTACTATATTTTTTTTGCATGTATGCAATTCCACCTTATAGGAAAAAAACCTCTTATTATCTCGAAGAGTCCACCTCAAGAATATCATATATACATTTTAACATATTTAAACATATTTATCAACAGTTTTTTCATAATTTGCTGAGAATATTTTTTACCTAATCTTTTGGTGGTTTTATAGTTATACTACTTGCTCTTTATAAGTTAGTTATGATATTATATATTTATGCTAAAAGTTTTTATATTCGGAATTGACGGAAAAATGGGGCGGGTGCTTTGCTGCCGTGCTGGAATGTTAGATGGTTTTGAAGTTGTCGGTGGTTTTGATAAAATACACGACATGGATTTTAAGGTGTTTACAACAGTCGAGAGCGTAAACATAGATTATGATGTGATAATAGATTTTTCTAACGCAGCTAGCATAGACACAATCGAAAAATTAGTTGCAAAGCGAAAAACTCCTGTTGTATTAGCTACAACAGGTTATAGTGATGTACAACTTACAAAAATTAAAAAGATGGCAAAGCTTGTGCCAATTTTTATGTCGGGCAACATGAGTTGGGGCATTAGAGTTATGCAAAAGATTGTAGAACTTGCCAGTCAAAATTTATTTGATAGTTTTGATGTGGAAATTATAGAAAAACACCACAACCAAAAAGTTGATGCACCTAGCGGTACAGCTAAAATGCTAGCCGACAGCGTTGCTATTGGCAGCAACAAAAAACCAAACTTTATTTATGGCAGAAAAGGCGGCGACGCAAAAAGAACTCAAAACGAAATTTGTCTACACTCTGTTAGAGGTGGCACAGTGGTTGGCGAGCATGATGTGAGCTTTTATGGTCCTGACGAAACAATCACTATAAGTCATACTGCCCTATCCCGCAATATTTTTGCAGACGGCGCCCTAAGGGCTGCAAAATTTATACACAAGAAAAAACCAAACCTTTATTGCATGAAAGATATGTAATACCTAATTGCATTATGCTGTCGCACGAGATCGACAGCATTTTTTATTTGGGGAAAACTTTTGAAAAAGTTTTCCCCAAACCCCCTTTCAAAACTTTTAAGTATTATTTGGGCATACAACCTATGCTTTGCAAATATCCAAAAGTTTTTTGGATAGTTTGAAAACTTTTTTCAAAAAAAGTTTTCAAGAATAAAATAAATACTTTGTCGAAGATTGCGGGTATTAAACCTGTATTTATGAATATAATCTATACATGAGAAAAAAAATTATTTTTACTGGAGGCGGGACGGCCGGACATGTTATGCCAAACATTGCTCTTATGCCACACTTTGTCGATTATGAAATTCATTATATTGGTTGCCCAAATTCAATTGAAGAGGAACTTGTAAAAAAGCATTGCCCTGATGTATCGTTTCATGCTGTTAAATGCACCAAATTAAATAGAGGAAGTTTTATCAAAAACTTGTGCGTGCCGTTTAGATTACTAAGTTCAACCAAAAAAGCAAAACGATTGTTAAAAGAAATAAAGCCCGATGTCATTTTTTCTAAAGGTGGCTTTGTTGCCCTGCCCGTAACGCTAGCTGCTAAAAAAATTCCTGTGATTTTGCATGAATCCGATTTTTCTTTTGGACTAGCTAATCGTCTTGCCCTTAAAAAATGCAATACTGTTTGTGCTAGTTTTAAGCCACTTGCTAATAGCACAGATAAAGGCGTACATACTGGAGCGCCACTTAGAAGCTCTTTATATAAAGGCGATAAAACTAAAGTCAAACTAGATGGCTTTAATGTGGCTAAAAAGAATCTACTTATCTTTGGAGGTTCGCTTGGTGCTTTAGCTATAAACGAAGCTGTAAACACAAATATAGACGAGTTGCTTAAACGCTTTAATGTAATTCATATTACAGGCAAGTCTAATAAATATCCGCTAGAAAAGACAGGCTATCAACAACTAGAATTTGTATCTAATATAGAAAATTATTTTGCATGGGCAGACTTTTCAGTAACTCGTGGCGGCGCTAATGCTCTGTTTGAGCTTGTAGCCTTGCGCATACCCAGTCTTGTAATTCCCCTACCTAAGGGCGTGTCAAGAGGCGACCAAATAGATAACGCTGCTTATTTTGAAAAATTAGGCTGTGTGCAAGTATTGCCGCAACATTTGCTACTTGATAACAATTCTAACCCTTCTAACTTTATTGCGGCCTTAGATAACATGGTAAAAAACGGCAACAGAATAAAATCAGCTTGCCAAAACGCAGGTCAAATAGACGGCACACTAGATATAGTTAATAAAATTAAGAATGTGGTAAGTGATTAAAAAAGCAAAGAAAATCCCCATCTAACTGACGAGTTAGATGGGGATTTTCTAGTTTTAGAATTTTTCTTGAAAAATTTTTAATGCTGTTATGTATCCATGCAACAGCATAATACTTAAAAATTTGAAAAGAGGTTTGGGGAAAAACTTTTATAAAAGTTTTTCCCCAAAAAAAAATCTAGTTAGCTTTAGTTAAAACCAAAAATTCTTGCCATTTCGGTTAAGGCTACCTTACCTTTTTTACTCATACCTTTATCAAAAGTCAGTTCTTCGCCTGTAACAAATTCTATGTGAAATCTTTTGTCTTTAGAGAAGTACATATTTTAAATCCACTCTTTGCTAACTGTTGTAGTTAAAGCAAGTTCTTCAGGATTTATTGCAAAAGTAATAACACCAAATATAGCGCCGCCTGTACCTTGCGAGCATGGCGTAAAATTTAGTGCCGTTCCGTTGTTAGCAACACAAACACAAAAGACACTCATGTATGATGCCGCAAAATTTGTTAGTACAAAATTTGGGTTAGGAATTTCTTTCCGTTGTGCTTTATTAGCAACAGCACCCACGCCTGTTGGCATAAAGAATGTTGCACCCGCAGAGCCTACACGAATTTCCGCTTTACGCCCTTGAGTTTGACCTTCCATTGGACTCATAACAACAACCATGTTTTGGTCCGCTAGATTTGCATCTATAACTTTTTGTGCAGATTTCGTGCATTTAACAGCTATAAATTTACCTTTTAATTTTCCCATAATTTTTATCTCCTTTTATTTTGGGTTAATTTTATTTTTTACAAAGCCTAGTTAGGCTTTTACAAAATTTATTTATGTAGAACTCTAAAATAACATACAAACCCTTGAGTTCAAAAAAACTCAAGGGTTTGCTTATAAATTATTTTAATTCTAAAGTTGCACCAGCTTCTGCGAATTTCTTTTTGAATTCGTCTGCTGTCTCTTTAGAAACTTGTTCTTTGATTGTGCTAGGAGCATTATCAACAAGTGCTTTCGCTTCGCCCAATCCAAGACCAGTAGCTTCACGCACAACTTTAATAACGCCAATTTTGTTAGCGCCAACATCTTTTAAGATTAGAGTGAATTCTGTTTGCTCTTCAGCCGCAGGGCCAGCATCAGCCGCAGCAGCGGGACCCGCAACTGCCATAGCAGCAGCAGAAACACCAAATTCTGTTTCAATCATTTTTACAAAGTCATTAAGCTCTGTAACTGTCATTTTTTTTATTTCTTCTAACATTTTATCTAAGTTAGCCATAATTTTTTTATTTTCCTTTTTTATTTTTTTTAATGTCCGACGATTGCGAGTTTTTTTATTTTGTTTGTTCCCGCTCTCTTTTATGTGTCTGACACGGTTCACCGCATCTTAGTAGTGCGTTAATTTAGTTTAATTTTAGGTTTTGTTTTGCTGTTAGAAATTTTTAAGTCGATACAGCTAACGACCGAGAACTTGCAACTCAACAATCATTTTGTTCGTTTAGTTACAGTTTTAATTAACTTGTAGGGGCGAATGTCCTCAACCGCCCGAAAATTTTTACGCTTTTTTCTTTGCTACTTCCGAAACCGCAACAGCAAGTGAACGCATTGGGTTTGTAAGAAGCCCAAGTAATTGAGCCAAAAGAACAGGTTTTGCAGGAATTTTTGCAAGAGCAACTGTTTCTGCATCGCTAAGAATTTTACCTTCTGCAACACCGCCTTTAAGCGTCATTTTATTATATTTCTTTGCAGAGTCTGCAAGAATTTTTGCAGGCGTAACTGCGTCATCGTAACCAAACGCAAACGCTGTAGGCCCCTCTAAGACTTTATCAAAACCTTCATATCCCGCAAGTTTAAGCGCACGCAACATGATTCTGTTTTTGATTACCTTATACTCGACATTTTCTTTACGCATTAAAACACGCATTTCTGTATCTTGTGCAACTGTAAGTCCACGATAATCAACCAAAATAACTGACTTTGCCTTTTTGATTTTATCAACTAAAGCTGCAACTTCGTCTTGTTTTTGTTTTAATATAACTTTTGATGCCAAATTTTTTACCTCCTTAAATTAAACAACCCCGCCTCTGAATTTCAAAAGCGGGGTTATAAAGGAATAAAAATTGCACTAGAGTAAATCAGTGCAAATGAAAACACATTTATATACTTACCCGCCTCGGCTAGCACAACTACCAAATTGTTGTTTTAAGAAGCAAAAATGCCCCACTGGCTGTCTATAGCAAATTAAGAATTTATTTAATTGAATTTGTTAGCTATTAGGATTTCTTTATAACCAACAGTAATATTATATATTATATGAAAAACACCGTCAAGTGTTTTATTGCTATATTTTATGCCTCTTCTAATCCTACAAGATAGTCTATAGATACTCCCAGCTTTTTGGATAAATAATAAAGATAATCTATTTGAGGTAAAGATTTTTTCAATTTCCAATTGGTTACAGTGGTGCTTGGCAACCCTACCTCTTTAGACCACTCTGTTAAAGATTTTGCACCTATAAATTCTTCTAATCTTTCAGAAAAAATTTCCTTCATTTTTTGAGTTTCGTTTGATGTCATAATATAATTATGCACCAAACTTGGTGAAAAAACTTGACACCACCAAACTTGGTGAATATAATATTTAATAGGGAGTTTGCTAGCACTCTTTACCTAATCACGAGTAAAGTCGATAATCATGAATGAGTTTGCATATTTTAAGCGCAAAAAATATGCAAACTTAATATTATGATAGTATACGAGCAAGTAATTAGGGAAAACACCAATACAATTTCGTGTTGGTGTTTTTATTTCATAAAATGCAAAATACACCACTAGATGTAGTGATGTATTTTTTTGGCGAGGTCAAACCAAAAGTGGAAAGATATTCTTCAAATATTGAAATCAAGTTTTTTCAAGATTGAGTAACCGAACTAAAAGTAATTAATCTTGATTCCGTCATAAAAACATTTGCAATTATGCTGATAAAGTGATATAATTATATTGTTAGGAGATATATTTATGGCACTAGTTGCAGCAAAGTGTACCGAGTGTGGTGCAGCAATCGAAGTAGAAGATACAAAAGATGCGGGGATTTGTAGTTTTTGCGGCACTGCTTTTATTACTCAAAAGGTTATAAATCAACACCATACTCATGTTACAAAGCATATAACAAAAACTGTGTTCGGAATTGAGGGAAAATCGGCAGAGGATTTTTGTGAGAAAGCCGAGACATTTATTAAGCTAGACGATTGGGAAAAGGCTAAGGTTGCTTATGAACAAGCAACAGAAATTGACCCAGCAAACTACCTAGGATGGTTTGGTTTAGCAAAATGGCATACTAGAAATTTTTCAAATGCTCATGATACTGCATATATAATTTTTTACAACAAAGCAATAGCGGTAGCAAGCGAAACAGAAAGAAATATTATTGATACCGCTATAGGAAACTTTAAAATTTCGCAAGGAAAGCATTTCAAAAGAATTTTCATTGAAAAAACAAAGGTTGCAAATGAAGCATTACCAGACGCACGAAAAGCTTGCAAAAAAGGAAAACTTGGTTGCATTTTGTGCTTAACAATAGTTTTAATTCCTCTTTACTATATGCTTGCCAATAAAGGTCGTCCTGCGATTAAAAAATTTGTAAGAAGTGTCTTAGAGAGCAATAAGGCAGAAAGAAGGCTTATGGAATTAGGAGTAGAAGTACCTATTGTTGAAAAGACATGGGATGTTGTTGAATTTAATCGTGTTGAAGATATCTGGCGTTCAAGCGAGAATCCTAGAATTGTTGACATAGGCGATGATGTAAACATAGATAAATTTGACGAATTTGGTAAAGGGTTTTGGATTGGATTCAAATTCTTGCGCCCTATTCGTTAAAAACATAGCTAAGCGGCAGAGCGAAATTAGAACGCTCTGCCGCTCTTTTTTATTTTAAGCATATTTGTGTTTTTGCAAGTTTTAGCAACTAAACCAAAAGTAAGAGAACGATAAGTAATAAAAACCAAAAGTAACTTTTTCCTACTTTCAAATCCCATAAATAAAAACGGCAAAATGCAGACAAAACCAAAAGTGAGTAACATAGGCGATAAAAGGGCTGAAGATAACAAAACAGAACGGAATTTCACATTCCGTTCTGTCGTGTCTTTTTTGGTTGCGGGGGGCGGACTCGAACCACCAACCTTTGGGTTATGAGCCCAACAAGCTACCGATTGCTCTACCCCGCGGTAGATATATTTTTGAGACTGCTCTCGTATATGGGGTTGCGTTTCTCACATGGCTAATTTTTAAGCAATAGACTATACTGTCAACTACATAAGTATATGCACATGAAATAATACTATACCACATATAAATATGGGTTGTCTACTAAAGAATTGAGATTTTATCATGTTTTTGAGAAGTTTTTCTTTTCTCACAAAAAAAATTTTTGTAAAATTCACAAAAAGTGATAATTTTTAGTTGCAATAATTTTATTAATATTATATAATACATTTTGTAAAATATAAGTAGCTAAAAAATTAAGGCTACAAAAAGGAGGTTTATTATAAAAGTATGAAAATTGTACCTTTATTTGATAGGGTCGTGGTCGAGTCGGTTGAGGCTTTAGAGAAAACCAAAAGTGGTATTGTGCTGCTAGCAAAAGACCAAGAAAAACCGCAAATGGCAAAAATTATTGCGGCAGGACCTGGCGGATTAGTCGACGGTAAGGATATTAAAATGCAAGTCAAAGTTGGCGATGTAGTTTTATATTCTAAATACGCAGGCTCAGAATTCAAGCTAGACGGAAAAGAAGTAACTATTATGCGTCAGAGCGATATTTTAGCTATTGTTAAATAGCGTTGTAGCAATAGACAATGAACAATGGAAAATTGACAATTGTTGACTTATAACATTAAAAATTATGCTAAGTAATAATCTTAGCAACCAAAAATAAAAGGAGAATAAAAGCATAGTAAAAGTAAATTTTTGTGCAAATCGCCAGCAGATTTTCGAGATAGAATTTTCGTTATTTTTAAGAACGAGTGTAACAAAGCTACACCGATGTATTAAAAAAACGGAAATTCTAGCCGAAAAAATGCGGCAAGTTGCACAAAATTTACTTTTACTATGCTTGATAAAGAATGGCAAAACAAATCAAAACTGGTGAAGAGGCTAGAAAGGCGCTAGAAGCTGGCGTTAACATAATAGCTAACACTGTAAAAATTACATTAGGGCCTAAAGGTCGCAATGTAGTACTTAGTAAAAAATACGGCTCACCTCTTATCACAAACGATGGTGTTACTATCGCTAAAGAAATAGAGTTAGAAAACGAATTTGAAAATCTTGGTGCACAAGTTATTAAAGAAGTTAGCACCAAAACAAACGATGTGGTTGGTGATGGAACTACTACTGCTATCGTATTGGCGCAAGCTATGATGCTTGAGGGACTTAAAAATGTAGCAGCGGGTGCTAATCCTATGATTCTTAAAAAAGGAATTGCAGCTGCAACAGAGGCTGCAGTTAAGTATCTTAAAACTATTTCTAAACCCGTAGACACTAGAACATCTATTAAAAATGTAGCTAGCATTTCTGCAGGCGATGAGACTGTTGGAGAGCTTATAGCACAAGCTATGGAAAAAGTCGGCAAAGATGGTGTTATTACAGTAGAAGAATCTAAAACTATGGACACTGACCTGTCTATCGTTGAAGGTATGCAATTTGACAGAGGTTATGCGTCTGCTTATATGGTTACCGATACTGAAAAAATGGAGGCGATTTTAGATAATCCACTTATTCTAATCACTGATAAAAAAATAAATAACATTCAAGAAATTTTACCTATCCTAGAGCAAATTGTAAATACGGGTAGCAAATTACTTATAATAGCTGACGATTTCGAACAAGAGGCTCTTGCTACCCTTGTTGTAAATAAACTTCGTGGAACATTCAATTGCGTTGCAGTTAAGGCTCCTGGGTTTGGCGACAGACGCAAAGAGATGCTTGCTGACATTGCAATACTTACTGGTGGCGAAGTTGTATCAGAAGAAAAAGGTTTTGAGTTTAAGGATGTAACTGTTAACATGCTTGGTAAAGCCAAACAAATTAAGGTAGATAAAGACAACACTATTATTGTTGAGGGCAGCGGTAAAACAGCTGATATCAAGGCAAGAGTTAAATCTATCAGAAGTCAAATTGAAACTACAACTAGCGATTACGACAAAGAAAAGCTACAAGAAAGACTTGCTAAATTAGCGGGTGGAGTTGCAGTTGTAAATGTTGGTGCTGCTACTGAAGTTGAAATGAAAGAGAAAAAGCTTCGAATCGAGGACGCACTTGCAGCTACTCGTGCAGGTGTAGAGGAAGGCATGGTTCCCGGTGGCGGCGTTGCCCTACTTAGTGCTGTGCCAGCTGTTAAAAAAGTTGTCGACACTCTAAAAGGTGATGCTAAAACTGGTGGGCAAATTGTACTTGAGGCTCTTGCTGCCCCAGTGTTGCAAATCGCCCAAAATGCTGGAGTTAATGGCGCTGTTGTTGTGAACAACATTTTATCTAATACATCTAAAACTGTTGCAAACTATGGTTATGATGCACTTAAAGACGAATACGGTGATGTCGTTAAAAAAGGTATTATCGACCCTACTAAAGTTACTCGCTCTGCACTACAAAATGCAGCAAGCGTTGCTAGCATACTACTTACAACCGAAAGCGTTGTTGTAGACTTGCCAGAAAAAGACCCACCAATGCCAGCTGGCGGAATGGGTGGCGGAATGCCAGGAATGTATTAAACTCTAACTAAAAACTGCTATTGCAAATTTGCAATAGCAGTTTTTAGTTAGCAGTAAATAATTAAAAATTGTTATTTTGCTTATTTTAACACAAAAAACTCGCCTTGAATTAACAAGGCAAGTTTTTATAGTCAATTAGTTTTGAATTTAATGTATCAGGTTCTCAATATATTAATCTTTTAGGCGTACTTGTTAAATTTTCGATACCGTCTTCTTTTATTACTACCATGTCCTCTAGCCTAACTCCACCCACACCTGCAATGTATATACCAGGCTCGACAGAAACAACCATGCCAGGCAGTAGCACATCTTCTACATCTTGTTTTATGCGCGGACTTTCATGAATTACAAGTCCTATACCATGCCCTAAAGAGTGTGAGAATTCTTTCTCCAGCCCATTTGCTCTTATATATTCTCTTGCCAAACTATCCGCTTCGTGGCATGAAATGCCTGCCTTTAGGTGAGTTAGTGCATAATTTTGAGCACTAAGCACAGTATCAAATAGCGAAATGATTTGAGGGGCTGGTTCGCCTATACAAAAGCTTCTTGTCATATCAGAATTGTAGCCGTTTAACTTAACTCCATAATCTAATAGAATAATATCATTTTTTTCTAGTTTTTTATCGGAAGGTTTATGATGCGGAATAGCCGAATTTGCGCCAAATGCAACAATCGTGCTAAATGCCATATCGTCCGCACCAAGTTTAAGGCATTCTATTGCAACTTGTGCTGCTAATTCTTTTTCGCTAATAGATGGCTTGATAAAGTCTAAAATTCTATCAAAAGCCTTTTCCGCAATATGTTGAGCATCTAAAATTGCGTTTATCTCAGCTTCTGTCTTTACAAGCCTAAGTAGGTCAATTTTATTGCCAATTCCTTTAAGAGTAAAATTCTTAAACCCTGCCTTAAAATCCTTAAAATCTTTTACACTAATAACACTATCTTCATAACCTACAGTCTTAATACCCGCTTGGGTTAAATCTTTTGCAATAGCAGCATAAGCGTTATCTGCCGTTATGGCCTTCACTCCAAAATCTTGCAATTGTTCTTTTGCCCCGTGATAGTACCTAAGGTCTGTATAAAAAGTCTTAAAGTTTTCGGTAAGAACTAAAAAGCCGTATGACGCATCAAATTTGGTCAAATAAAATCTGTTTATATTTGAAGTTACAATAACAGCGTCAATTTTCGCCGCAAATAAATTCTTTATCATGTTATTATTATATCATATTGGCATAAATAAGTAAAGTCTTTTACTTGCCTATAAAATCATTTAGAATTTTATCTTGAAAACCTTTTTTTCAAAAAAGGTTTTCAAACTTTCCAAAAAACTTTTATACTTTTACAAAATGCTTAACCAATACCTAAAAGTTTTGAAGGGGGACTGGGGGAAAATTTTTCAAAATTTTCCCCCAGAAAAATAAAAAACTGCCGACTTTTTGTCGACAGTCTCATAAATATTTTTTGTAATATTAGCGTTTTGAGAATTGGCTTGCTTTTCTTGCTTTTTTAAGCCCGTATTTTTTACGCTCTTTCATTCTTGGGTCTCTTGTCAAGAATCCTGCTTTTTTAAGCTCGCCTCTTAATTGAAGATCAGCCTCGCATAAAGCTCTTGATATTCCGTGTCTAATTGCACCAGCTTGGCCCGTAAAACCACCACCTTTAACATTAACAAAAATGTCAAACTTAGCTGTAGTTTTAGTTAGCTCTAATGGTTGGTTTACAATTAGTTTCATTGTGTCCAAACCAAAATACTCGTCTAAACTGCGTTTGTTTACAACGATACTACCTGTACCCGGCAATAGTCTAACTCTTGCTATTGCTTTTTTTCTTCTTCCTGTGCCCCAAAAATGAAGGCTTTTCTTAACTGTTTTTGGCATATCTTTTTTTAATGTCCGACGGGAGCAAATTTCGCTAACTTTGTTTGCGCCGCTCTCTTTTACTAAACTAACACGCTTAACCGTAGCCGCTCTGTTTATTATCTTAATTATTGATTAAAACCAATAATTCGTCAGCCGTAAATTCCTTTTATTTTCTTACTAGTTTTAACTCTTGCGGAGTTTGTGCTTGATGTTCGTGCTTGTCGCCTTTATATACACGCAATTTTTTAATCATTGCTCTACCTAAAGCGTTTTTAGGCAACATCCCTTTAATCGCTTTATAAACTGCATCATCAGCGTTGTTTTCCATATATTTTTTATATGTAACTTCTTTTAATCCGCCCATATGTCCAGTGTGTCTACGATACAATTTTTGCTCTAACTTTTTACCAGTCAAAACAACTTTATCAGCATTTAGAACAATTACAAAATCGCCTGTGTCTACATGAGGTGTAAATGTAGGTTTATGTTTGCCTCTTAAAACTGCTGCAACTTGGCTAGCTAGTCTACCTAACGGCATATCTTTTGCGTCTGCAACAAACCAAACTCTTTTTACAGTTTGCTCATTCGCCATAAATGTCTTACTCATATTATTTTTTACCATCCGAATATACTCTGATGCAACCAAACAACGCACAAATCAACTTGTATGCCATTTACCAAAGTTATTTTCAAGATTTAATCCTTATACCCTGCTAGATTTAGTGCAAGGTTTTATGCTGCTAGATTTTTCTATTAGAAAAAACGCAACCTTAATATATTACTACAATAAAAAAATATAGTCAACGGTTTTACACTAGAAAAATATAAAGGAATTTTTTAGTGCAGAACTGCTGACTATATTAAAACATATATCGTTTTATACTGTTTTAGCATTCAAGTGGATAAGCTTCTAATCGCCCCATCCTGGCATAATTGGTGTGTTAGTATCAAAACAAAAATACCAATCTTGATATTCTTCAAATTGCCATGCACGCACCCAATCAACACGCATCTCAGCGTACTCGAATCTTTCTTCAAAAACTCGTCTTGGCATCACACCATCCATGTGCACCGGACAGTTACGGTAACCATCGTAATCTCTCGGCTGGAAACCATCGTCGTACCAACCGCCCACTGCCACATTTAGTATCATATGGAAAGGATGGTCAAACGGCGCATACGGCCTATCAGGTCTTAAAATTTGTGCTGTATTTAGTCCAGGTTGCTGATTTGGGTTAGTTACAGGATTATACCAAACACCACCCCAACCCGCATCAATACCTGGATTTGTTTGTGTACCAGTGCTACCCGAAGGCAATCGCCAAGTTTGTGCATCAAGATTAAATACATTCACATCGTTTACATACCAGCTAATTCTATTCGGATGCCAATCAATGCGGTAATAAATAAAATTATCTATTGTTACGCCCTCTGGCAGACGATAATCAGGAGACCTCCCTAACCAACGATGTCTAGCATTTGTACCTACACCAATATGAACAGTTTGGGTTACAACATATGGGTTTCTGCCCCTTGCTTCCATGATATCAATTTCGCCATTTCGTGGCCAGCCGCCACCCGTTATAGTGTTTCGTTCTGGCATCATCCAAAACGCAGGCCACATTGCCGTACGGGCAGGCAAACTAATGCGTGCCTCAAATCTACCAAACATTTGGTTAAAGCTGTTTGCGGTACGCATTCTTGCAGAAGTAAATTCCGACATAAATAATCTGCCTGGCGTACTCGGCGGACGGTTACTGGCCCCTCTAGGTAAAATTGTTACATCGCTAGCCGTATAGTTAGCCAGTGCTGGAATTGCGGAAAAATTAATTTCGTCTAATGGGGTATTGGTTACATAAAGCTCTTCAAAATTAGGAAGTCCTCCACCCTGATTACCAAGCCACCTAAAAATTACATTTTCGCGCCTAGCCGTAATTACTAGTTGACCATTTCTGATAGTTGCGTTCTCTTGTCTATAGAATTGCAATTCACGATTGCCCCACGGATTGTTAGGGCCTTGCGAACCCATCGCCAACTGAAAATCCCAATGGTCTGCTATCGTACGCGAAGCAAATTCGTCTCGGAATGTCAAAATCATGCCGTCTTGCGAAATGTCCTCTAGCGGAGGAGTTTCAAAACCACAAGTATCGCCGCATCGGCAAACTCTATTTTGATAGCAGCCACATCCGCAACCACCGCAAGTGCTAACACAAGGAGGAATAACAGGCGGCATTGTGCACCCTGCTAGTCCACCAAACGCCACAAACAACATTACCATTGCAAGCACTATAAATAAATGTTTTTTAATTGATAGTTTCATAATTTAATCCTTTTGGTTTTATCGGAAACGCACTTATAAAAATATTTTTTAACCCATGAACACGGTTTGAGAATTAGCACTAATCTCTGCCATTTCCTCAAGCGACACATTCATGTCAGCCAAAACATTAAAATAGCACAAGTCTGTGCTTTCGTCTGTTTCCTCGTCCATAATTCTGTGGTTAAGAATTATTTTTGCTTTTTTAAGCTCGTTTAGAGAACTTGTAACTTGCTTAATAAATTTTGCTAGTCCAAAATGCACACTACATCTAAATGATGCTTTTACTCTTAATGCCCCACGATAATTAGAACATAAAGTTTTTAGCACCGATTGTGCTGCTTCGGATAACTTTGAGAATTTACTCATATTGTTTTTTGTTTTCCTCTCCTAAAAGGTGATATTGTGTATCCTAGAAATAATAATACACACCCTAAAATTATATCAATTTAGCTCTTTTAAGGCAAGTACTTTAACAGTATACTTTATATTTTTATTGTCGATAATTGAAAAGTATGAAAAAAAAGGCAATGAGCATCGAGGATGCAAAAAATCACATAGCAAACCTTTCTGGCAAAAGCCTTAAGATTAGCATAAATAAAGGACGCAAAAAAATTGTCCGCTATGAAGGTACAATTGGCGAAATTTATCCTCAAGTTTTTACTTTAAATATCCTAAATGAAAAAAATCTAAACAAGTTGTCTTGTAGTTATTCGGATGTAATTTGCGGACAAATACAGTTTAAGTAAGAACTTGTTAAATTTTTTTGAAAACCTTTTTTCTTTTTTTAATGTCCGACGGGGGTAAGATTAAATAGATGTTGCTCCGCTCTCTTTTTCAAACTTTCCAAAAAACTTTAAGTATTATTTAGTTTTGGTGATGCCTAACATGAATACTTAAAAGTTTTGAAAAGGGGTTTGGGGGAAAACTTTTATAAAAATTTTCCCCCAAAAAAACAAACAAGGCTGTCGATTTTGCCGACAGCCTTGTTTGCTATACCCTAACTAGCTCATACCCATTATAGAAAAATACGCCTAGATGGGTTTTGTAGGTGCATTTATTCATAATAGAGTTTGCTAGCTCTATATTTTCGGGCGGGATTTTTACACTTAGCCCGCAGCCAATACTAATACTGCGAGGAGTAGAAATTAATCTAGCAAAAATTCCCGCATTTTTTAAGTCGTCAAAAAAATTCATACTCTCTGAACGAGAACGAAACGAATAAATATAATACATCTTTTGTCTTTTGTTTTCTCCTTAGCAAATACTAATTAAGAATTTATATGGCATATTTTTTTTACACTCATATACTATAATATATTACTTTTAAAGGGGAATGTTCGTCAAAAATGATTTATTTAGACAATGCTGCAACGGGATTTTTTAAGCCAAAAACTGTTTTAGAAAAGGTGGCCTTTTCGTTAGAATATTTATCGGCAAACCCTGGTAGAGGCGGGCATGAATTAAGTCTAAAAGTAGCAAGCGCGGTGCACAAAACGCGCCGCACCTTAAGCGAATTTTTGGAACTACCTTGTGGCAATATCGTGTTTACTCTTAACTGTAGTCATGCACTCAATTTTGCTATAAATGGACTTTTAGCGTTTAGACAACATAGTCATGTGGTTTGTAGTTGCTATGAGCATAACAGTGTTTTGCGTCCCCTTAACACTCTAGCTAAAAACGGACAAATAAAGCTAACCATTTTGCCACCTACCTTAAACGGCGGAGTTTGCCCTAAAGCAATCGAACAATCTTTGCAAAAAGATACGCGCCTTGTAATTACAAATCATGTTTCTAATGTTACAGGTGGCATTACTCCCATTTTTGAAATAGGAAAAATTTGCAGAAAAAATGGCGTACCTTATCTAGTCGATGCAGCACAAAGTGCAGGTCATATTGATATAGACATGACAAAAAACAATGTTGATATGCTAGCCCTTGCACCTCATAAAGGCTTATACGCACCACAAGGGATAGGAGTATTGGCAGTAAGAAATGGCATAGCGCCTCTTATTCCACAACTATCGGGCGGAACAGGTACAGACAGCACAACTCTAAGCCAGCCTTTTGAATTGCCAGAAAGTCACGAGATTGGCACACTCCCCACTCCAGCTATTGCAGGATTATTAGCTGGCCTAAATTGGACTAAAGAAAATCTAGACACCATAAACACAAAAACAAAAGACCTTTTTGATTTGGGCTTAACAGAGCTAAAAAAAATAAACGGCGTAAACATTTACACCGCTAAAAATAATTGTAACTCTATTTTGTCTTTTAATATCGGCAACATGCACTCGTCCGAAGTAGCCGAAATTCTATCTAACGAATATAGCATTTGCGTTAGAGGCGGCTTGCACTGCGCCCCCCTTATTCATGAATATTTAGGCACACTCGGGCAAGGCATTGTGCGGGCAAGTATTGGCTTTAATAATGAAATTGCGGATATAGAAAAATTAATTTGGGCTGTTAAGGATATAGCGGGTAAGTTTGGGGGAAAATTTTGAAAAATTTTCCCCCAAACTTACCCTTTCTAAACTTTTAAGTAAAGATAATATTTCTTAATAAAATATCATTCAACTTGTCGAATACTTAAGACACTTCAAAATATAGGATATATAATATTAGTTATGATTGAAAAAAATAACACAAACACAAAACTCGAACTTGGCAAAAAAATAAAAAAAATGCGTTTAAGCTTAGGTTTAAGCCAAAAAGATTTAGGTGATGTTTTACACATAAAATATAGCACTGTTTGTAGTTGGGAGAAAGGACATACGGCACCAAAAATAAGTAAAATAAAGCAACTAGCTAAATTTTTTAATGTTACAATAGACTACCTTTTAGGGATAGAGGATTAAAAGTGCGGAATAACAGAGTTTGTGGATTTTTTATCGCCCGTCATTGTGAGCGAATATTTGCCAATTTTCTGGATTGCTTCGCATTCGCACGCAATGACGGGCGACAAGACGATTAAAGTCTAAAGTTTTTTTGAAAGTTTGAAAACTTTTTTGTAAAAAAGTTTTCAAAAAAAACTCAAAACAAACTTAAGAACGATAATCACCGTTAATTTTTACATAATCATAACTTAGGTCGCAACCCCAACTAGTAGCAGTATGAACACCTGCTTTTAAGTCAACTAAAATTTTGATTTCGTTTGCTTTTAGTATTTTTGCGGCTAACTCCTCACAAAAATCTAATCCACCACCACCTGCACAAACTTGAATTTTACCTTCTTTACTTTCCAAAAAAATGTCTACTTTTAGTGGGTCAAATTCTGCCGTGCTATAACCTGCCGCACATAAAATTCTGCCCCAGTTTGCATCCTCGCCAAACATTGCAGTTTTTACAAGCGGCGATTTTATTACACTGTCGGCAACTAAAGTAGCTGTTTTTTTATTGCTTGCACCGATAACTTCACACTCTAATAATTTAGTTGCACCCTCGCCGTCTTTTGCCATTAGTTTAGCTAAAGATACACAAACAAAGTTGAGAGCATCGACAAATTGTTTTTCATTTGCCTTGCCTTTAATTTCTGCACCCGATTTGCCGTTTGCTAAAATACAAAGCATGTCATTAGTCGAAGTATCGCCATCTACACTAACTCTATTAAAACTAACATCCGCAGCAGCCTTTAGTATTTTAGAAAGTGTGTTACTATCAACTTTAGCGTCAGTCATCAAAAACCCTAGCATTGTTGCCATGTTAGGATTTATCATTCCGCTACCCTTGCAAATACCGCCAATTCTAACTGTCTTGTCATCTATCATAAACTCAACTGCAATTTGCTTAGGAAAAGTGTCGGTTGTCATAATAGCAGCAATTGCATTTTCGTTTCCGTCCCTTGATAACTCATTTGCCGCTAATTCTGCCCCTACTTTAATAGGCACTAGATTTATACTCTGACCAATAACACCAGTAGATGCCACAATAACATCCTCTTTTTTTACTTTAAGAGAACTTGCGGCAAGCTCTGCCATGACACTAGCTTTCTCGTATCCGTCCGCCACACACGCATTCGCTACACCGCTATTTACTATAACCGCTTGAGCTAGCCCATTAGCTAAATGCTTTTTAGATAGCAAAACAGGAGCCGCCTTAACAACATTTGTTGTAAAAACCGCCGCCGCATTACAAAGATTTTCGCTCTTTATAATAGCCAAATCTTTTTTATCTCTACCTTTTTTGACTCCGCAATGTATGCCACTAGCCAGAAAGCCAATTGGTGCACATACACCGCTATCTATAATTTTTATGTTTGAATTTGTCATATTTTTTGAAACATCTTTTGTTATGTAAATTTTTATAAATTGCTAAACTCTTCGCTAGATTGCAATTTTAGCAACAGGTTTTTCTCAAATTGGCTTTTGTTTTTTCTTTTAGGATTTCCGAAGTTATCATTTGCATTATGCCCCTTACTCTTTTTAAGTTTGTTTTGTTCAGCTAGAGTATTTCTTTCCCAAAAAACACCGTCGCAATAACCTTGTATTTCCTTATCTTTTTCTGCCATTTCTAATCGTTTTTGAGCCACAGCACAATACTCTTTTTCTTTTTCTATGCCGCAAAAATTTCGTTCTAGCTTACTAGCAACTACCGCAGTTGTACCAGAACCTAAAAAGGGGTCAAATACAATATCTCCCTTGTTTGAACTTGCCAATATCATTTTTGCAATTAGCTTTTCTGGCTTTTGCGTTGGATGGCTTGTATTTTCGGGCATAGACCAATAAGGAATAGATATATCATCCCAAAAATTTGAAGGGCAAGTATCTCTAAAATTCCCACTACTACTCTCTATCCAATCTTTTGGTTTGCCGTCTTGTTTATAGGGGGCAATAACTTTACGACGCATTTTTACATCATCTAGGTTAAAAATAAAATCAGACTTATCGACTGTCGCAAACCAAATATCTTCCATAGAATTTTTCCAATTTGCTTTAGCACCTCTACCTTTTTCCCGTTGCCAAGTTATACGGTTTTGAACATTAAAGAACTCTTGCAAAACACTACCTATTATCAGACTACTTTTCCAATCGCAACAAACATAAACACTTGCCGTTTTTTTAAGACATCGTTTTATGCCTTGCAACCAGTTTCTAGTAAACTCAACATAATCGTTGCTATTCATACTCTTAAAATTAGTTTCGCCATATTCTTTAGATAAATTATACGGCGGGTCTACAATAAGTAAATCAATAAAATCGTTTGGTAATTTTTTTAGAGCTTCAAATGTATCTCCAAAAATAACAGTGTTTCTAAGTTTGCTTGCATCGACTCCTTTTAGTTTGTCTACACTTACACATTTATCTAAATACTCTACCTGCTCTATTTGCGACAATTCAATGGTCCTGTTTCTACCTGCTGATTTTTTAATATCCAAAACTTTGCTGGCAACTTTTTTTGTTGCAGCAACTTCACTCAAATAATCGTATTGCACAGCCTCTAAATTCATAATACCTTGTAATTATAACATTACAAGGTATTATGAGTCAAACAAATTATTATAATGGAATTACATCAAAAACAAATATCTTGCTTTCTCAAACTCTACCAAAGCGACGCAAAAAAGTCATTCATCCAAACAGCTCTTGCTTGTAAGAAACCTGTCATTTGATTTATGTGGGCGTTGTGAGTTGTTAGAGTCCACACATTTGTTGGGTTTGGCCAAAGTCTTGTACCTAAAATTGGCCAACGAACAAAATTTCTGTTAAAGCAAGCAGCATTATGACTTGCATAAAATTGTACTCTCTCTATTGTTTGAGGCAACACATTTAGCATAAAGCAGCTAAATCTAGCCTCGACTAATTCTCTAAATTCTGGCACATATTCTATAAGGTTTCTTAGCCAAACATGTCTTGATGCACCACGCCCTGTTGGATGGTAACGGTTATAACGGTATACACCATTTTCCCATGGCCCTGCTGGCATATAGTCAGCGTTACCCATAGCTAAATCAAAATCCCAAAGCGGTCCCATAAAAAGTCTACGAGTTTCACCAAAGCCAGGTCTACCCCTAACTGTCATATGAACTGAAGAGAAAGCCACATCGACATCTTTAGCAATTTCGTTTACAATATAAAAGTCTACCATGCTAGAAACATCAATAATTTGTTGAATTGCTTCCCAATCACGACTAACAATAGTATCATGAACTTCTTGAATAAAGCGTTGTGCTTCATTTATAAGCGCAACTGTACGAGGACGATTTGCATGAGTAGGGCTTGTAGTCATGCCGCTATCTTCTCTAAATTCAAAACTGTTGCCGCCCGCCCAAAACCAAAAGTCAGCAGGCTGCCCGTCTGGCGTTGCATAACCTGCGGCACGGCGACACATTTCTAAATAAAATTCGGTATTAGCAGCATCGTCTGGATTCCAATGAATGTCTGCACGATTACCATCGCCGTCGTTATCCATATGGTCTACAAGCATATAAACGCCCCTATAGTCGCCATTGATATATAAATGTACAAACCTTGTAAATGCAACACTTGCAAAACTGCCCAGCATTCTGCCCATGTTGTATGCCGTGTAATGACGCATCATAGTTTTATCAGAATGACTTGAAATAAAACTCCAGTTTCTTGCCCTATAACCGCTATCTAGCATACTACGATGATTAAAAGCAGGATTAGGGAAACGAACCCTTATCGGCTGCTTGGAATGTCTAAAACTATGCCAAGTAGAATTTCCTCTACCTCTAACATCAACTGCAGTAGGTGCAAAATTGTATGAAGCGTCCCACGCGTTTTCTAAACTGATTGTCGAACCAAACTCGCCATTAGTTACCCATGTGTTTCGGGTTAACCCAAAATAACTCTCGGCTGTACGCTCATCAGTACCCGTTTCTATTCTAACTGTGGGCATCACAGAGTTTAGATAAGCATCTGCCATGCACAATGTGTGAGAAGACAAAATTGATAAAAATACTCTCCTGCTAACATTTGGATTAGAAGCGGAAGTAGCAGTAATGTACACAATGCCTGGTCTTACAAAGTTAACTCTTGAACTATTATTGTCAACCGTTGCAATATATGGGTCGCTAGTTGTAAAAATCACATCTCGATTGGGGGCGTTATTTGGATGAACTGTAGCATTTAGCACATTTAAGTCTAAATGACTATCCATAATCTCTAAAGATTTATTTTGATAATCTAAAGTTATTCCTGTTACGCCATGGTATGTAGGGCAATAAACAACAAGCGGAACACTAGTATATCGATGTAAGCCTAAAGTATCCGTAAAACTTGCCCTTAAATATGTGTTACCCGCATGTAACCCCGTAACTTCTGCACTTAAAGCAGTTAGTCTGTTTATGCTTGCAATTGCTTGAACAGCACCTACAACACTAAAGTCTACAATTGGTACTAAAGTGTTTGTAGCGGTTGCTGTTACAGTTATTGTTTCGCCTATTCTAACAACTGGGTTGTTAGGTGTTATCGTAACAGTCGCAACTAGCGGCGGTGATAGTGGAGTTATTATAATTTGCATCGTCGCACTTGCACTTCTACTAGTGCCAAAATAAGAACCTGAAATAGTTGTTGCTCTTAAAGTTACAGTACCTGGAGATACACCCACAACATCAACTATCGGCGTACTGGCATAATTAGATGGAAAAATATCTATCGTGCCAAGCAGACACTGACCTATAATTTCCCAATTCGCTCTACTTGCATTTGTATCAGCCGAAATTCTTATAGTTTCGCCAACCATTACTTGTCTACTTTCGGGCAATTTAATATAATAATTATTCCCATTACACCCAGCCACAGGAAAAACCACCACTGCTAAAACAGTAGCGAGAATAATACAAATTGCAATTCTTGAAATTTTATTTCTTAATGTCATATTAAATAATTCCTACACCTATATTATAGCACACACATAAATTATAGTCAATGGTTATTTTACTACAGATTTTGCGAGTAGAAAAATACTGCACTTGCTAAAAAAATAGCCTTTTCTAAAAGGCTGTTTTTTTAGTTAAAATTATTCGTTAGTTTCATTTTCGTCATTTTTAGGTGCAGAGAAAAAATCATTTTGTGATTCTGCAGCATCAGAGCTTTCTGAATTTGAATAAAAGTCATTTTTCATTTCGTTTGCAGTTTGAGGCGTAACACCAGATGCGCTTGCTGCAGCTTGCTTTATAATTTCTGCAACTTCTAAAGCGTTGTCAATTAAAGGTTGATTTATTGGTCTGCCTATAGATTGAAAAATTATAATTGTGCTACCTTTTGCTGTAACCGAAACAATCGCATTAAGCGGAATTGTTATGCGATTACGAATAACAACTTGATATTGGTCTATATGAATAAGCTCTTTAGGAGTTATTATCATAGAGATTGATTGCCAAATTAGTATCACGCCAACACCAACTCCGACACCTGCTATCAGCCCACCAAGTATTCTCATTCCTTGCGTATTCATCGGTCTAAAAACAAGCGTAAACAGCACAATCGTGCCAGCAATTAAAGCTGCGCCGCCTGCTATTAGCACTATATGAAGCCATATAGGAATGGCTTTTTTATTTCCTATTAGTCGTTTTTCCATTTTACCTCTTTTAATATCCGCCGAAGGCGAAATCATATATTTTGCTTGTTTCCGCTCTCTTTTTTTCCGCATAACACGGTTTTTATTTTCTCCGTTGTTAAGTCCGCTTTTATTAGAGCTTTATATAGAAACTTTGGCACACCCGGAGGGATTCGAACCCCAAACCTTCTGATCCGTAGTCAGATGCTCTATCCAGTTGAGCTACGGGTGCAAAAATTGCTAATTAGTTTTTAGCAACTTTACAAGTATATAAAATTATAAAACCATAGTCAACATTTTTACATATATAAAAATATTTTTGAGTGAAACTTTTGAATGCGATACAAAGTCGAGACTTTCGGTCGGATGCTCCCATCCGACTCAGTGCCAGGTTCTGCAAAACTCTAAGATAAAGTGTAAAAGCTTTGAAAGGGGTTTGGGGTAAAATTTTACAAAATTTTACCCCAAAAAAATTCTTTATTCATCTTCTCTTTTTTTGCGTTTTGACACAACAACAACTACTACAATAATTACAACAGCAAGCCCTACTACTCCGCCAACAACACCTATTATCCACCACGGGAATGAACTAGGCTCGTAAGGCGGCTCTGGAGTTGGTTCCGGTGTTGGTGTTTGCTCTGGCGTAACATCTGGTGTTGGCGTAGGAGTCGGGGTTGGCGTAGGTAAACCAATACCAAAACTATGCACCCATGCACTAGACGACAAGAATAATATATCATCTCCTATCGCATAAATTCTAATAGTGTGTGTTCCTACATTTAATCCAAGAGTACTTAAGTCAAATGATAAAGATCCATCTGTAATATCGATAGTTTGACCGTCAACTACTATTCTGATTAGGCTAGCATTTGAAACAGCATTCCAGCTAACAATCATATTTTGACTATCAAAAGTAACAGTAGGCGTTGATAGTTGAACGATCGTTATAGTGTTTGTAGCCGCTGTAGAGTCTAAAAAGAATAGATTATCTGCAATGGCATAAACTCTTATATTATGAGTTCCTGCACCTAAACCTAAAGCTGCTAAATCAAAATAAAGGTTAGTTGTTGTAAAGTTTTGACTACCAATTACAATTCTGTAACTTGTAGCATCAGCCACAGCATCCCAAGTAAGCATTTTTTGGCTTAGGCTTATGTTTGGTGCATCAAGTCTAACAATTTGAAAATCCATTGATAAACTTGCAATTGACGAAACAAACTTAAAGCCATCGCCTACAGCATATACAACAACACTATGGCTGCCTAAACCTAAATCAAGAGAAGCTAAATCAAAAGTTGTAGTTGCAACATTTCCTCTAAAAATGCCATTTACATAAACTCTGTAACCTGTTGCGTTAGAGATAGTATTCCACGATAAAGTCAAATAATCTAAATCTAAAATTGGCCTAGTAAGTTGTGTTATTGTAAACGAATGCGTCCATTCGATAGAATTTATAAATAAGAAACCGTCACCCATTGCTTGTACGCTAATATTGTGAGTCCCCACGCTTAAACCTAAAGTAGATAAATCAAAACTTAGATTAGTTGTGTAAAAATATTGGCTACCGACAGTTACTCTATAATTAGTTGCATTTGCTACAGCCGTCCACGATAACACCATACTGCTATTTAGCGTAGGGTTTGGCGTAGCTAAAGAGGCAACAGTAAAGTGGTGCACCCATGCACTTGACGATAAAAACAATACATTGTCGCCGATTGAGTAAATTCTAACTGTAAAGCTACCCGTTGCTAACCCGATAGCACTTAAATCAAACGACAGCGAACCATCTGTGATATCAATAGTCTGACCATCAACTATTATTCTGATTAGGCTAACACCCGAAATCGCATTCCAGCTAACAACCATATTTTGATTGTTAAATGTAGCATTAGGGACAGCCAATTGAGTTACAGTAACAGAGCTTGTACCTGCAATTGAATCTAAGAAAAACAGATTGTCTGCAATTGCATAAACTCTTATATTATAACTACCAACACCTAAAGCAAGACTTGCTAAGTCAAAATAAAGATTAGTCGTTGTAGCAGTTTGACCATTAACCACAACTCTGTAACCTGTTGCATTTGGCACAGCAATCCAAGTTAGCATTTTTTGATTTAGAGTTAAACTTGGTGCTGCTAATCTTGCAATAGCAAAATTAACTACATTGCTTTGCTCTGACACCAAAAACATAAATCCGTCGCCAATAGCATACACGACAGCACTATGATCTCCCAGCCCCAAATTTAGAGTCGATAAATCAAAACTCGTAGTTGCAATTTGATGAATTGTTCCGTTTACAAGAACTCTATAAAAACTTGCGTTTGGTATTGCTGACCATGACATTGTCATATTGCTATTATTTAGACTAACAACTGGTGTCGCTAATCTATTTATGGTAACACTAACTGTACCCGCCACTTCGCTATCTAAAATAGTAGGGTCGGCTATTGGCGCTATAGCCAAAACGCTGATTTGATGTGTGCCTACAGCAGTTAAAAAGCTACTAATGTCAAGTGTTCTTATTGTAGGAGTATTACCTGCCGCAACTGTCGAAACTAAAGCGCCGTTTATCCTTATCTCGTAACTATGCGCAAAACCGCTAGACGAGAAACTTAAAATAAAGTTTTCACTTATAGAAACTATCGGGGTTGGCAATGGTGCAGGAGGCAAAAAGATATACTGAAACACAGGTTCTGCGTTTATTGTGTTAGGGTCGCTAGATACTGCAACAACTGTTACTCTATGAAAAGCCGCTAATGCTAAAGTACTTAAATCCAACTGTAGCGACAGCGTTGCTCCATTTGGCATAACTGTTTGAGGAGACAAATTAGCAAGCGTAACAATATAAGAGTTTGCGCCTGTTATTGCATTCCATGTTAGAAGATGGGTATCAGATATATTTATAACGGGGCTAGCAAGTTGTCCTCTAGTAAGTTCTGCAGGCAACGAATCTAATCTAAATAAATCATCTGCCATTGCAACAACTCTAATTGCAATGTTGCCACCGCCAACAAGCCCTAAATCAGATAGTGCTGCACTTGTAACGCTAGCATCTACATAAGTGTAAACAAATGAACCGCCGCCCACTTGCACTCTTATTTGATATTGTTTGGCATTTGTAACACTATTCCAAGTTAACCTATATTCGCCGTCAATAAACTCTACAGCTAGATTAGGAGTTGTAAGTCTAGTTACTTCTACACTCGCCTCGCCTGCTACTGAATCCAAAAAGAATATATTACCGTCACCCATAGCAACAACTTCTATATCGTGTGTACCAACTGGCAAATTAAGCCCTGCTAGCTCGAAATAACTATTGTTTGTTGTGGCTACCAAACTACCATTATGATAAACATTATATCCACTTGAACCTGCAATAGAATTCCATGTTGCAGCCATCGTAATAGCGTTTATGTTTACTACAGGAGTTGCAAGTCTTACTACCCTAAACGGAGTTGCGGCAACGCTTTCGCTGTCGAATATAAATCGACTAGAACTTCTTGCAACAACCCTTATGGTGTAGAAAACATTTTCTGCTATTGTAATACCTAAATTATTTAAAGTTGTTTGGTCTAATAAGTTGATACTTGTTGTGCTAGCTGGCACAATAATCTCTTGGTCGTTAATACTAACAACAAATTCGTCTGCACCTATTACTGTATTCCACGATACAACTCTCTGATTACTTACGCTTATATTAGTAGGAGTAGCAAGTTGCGATGAAGTTATAGTTGTAATTGCAGGCAACGAATCGTCTGCAAAGAAACCATCACCCACTGCAATAACAGACACGGTAAAAGTACCGGGGGTTGCAATAATGCTTGTTAGGTCAAGGTGATTTGCACCCACTACCGAAACCGGTGCGTGTCCCGATACTGTAACTCGATAAATTGGAGTCCCACCTGTTAGAACTAATGTCGGAGATTGTCTATAAACTGGCGCCCACTCAACTCTACCTAAATCGTGATTCACGGTTATAATAGGGGTATCTAAAATATCCGCTGGATCTGTGAAGATAGGACCGTCTAACCATGTAGCAAACAAAGTTCTATTCTCTGCAACTGTTATCGCACTGCCCGGTGGAAACCTTAAAAAGCCAAAATCTGCAAGTTGTTGATTAAGTGTCCAACCGTAAAAATTATTACCCTCTGGATGGACAGCGTTTGCAAATGCTGCCGAGCCTACTGTTATTGACTCACCTGGATTCAATATAATCTCTCTAGTAACATTGTTTGTAGGCAAGTTGTAATTTAGAGTTAAAGTTACTTGCAAGTTAGGTACAGTTATCCACTGGTCTCTAAAACCATGTACCGGTAAATTGCTACTATCATATCTAACCCATGATTCGCTACGGGCTTGATTAGCGGCAGTCATTCTGCCAACACCATCATTCATAACCTCATATAATTCCTCGCCACTAAAGTTACTGCTGGTTAAAATATAATTTGCGTCAAAGTGACCAGTTCTGCCTGCAGTTAAAATTCCACCACTACCAGCAAGTGCAATATTAGCGCCACCCGCACCAGTGCCAGCAAGACCAAAAGCATCAGTCAAAACAGCTGAACCGCCACCAAGGTTGCCCAAAATTTGACCTCGTCTTGTTGCGCTGCCTGTCATTAAACCATAGTTGTATACATTAGTAATATTTACAACTGTACTCAGTGCTCGTCTTTTGTCGCCGAGTATTCCGCCAATACCACCACTAGCCGCACTCGGCGCGCTTGTCGAATGAATATTGCCCCAGTTATAACTGTTTATTATATTGCCGTTACGGTCAACAGCACCACCAATACCACCCACTGTTAAGACTTGCCCTACAGTAATATTGCCACTGTTATGTGCGTTGGTTACAAAAAAGCTTGTACCCGTATCCCACGACAAACCAAAAATTCCGCCAAGATAAGTTCCTGATGCATTTCCTAAAGTTATGTTGCCACTATTTACTAAATGCGTAAGCGTTACATTTGCACCTACCATAACCCCAACAATTCCGCCAAAACGGAAATCTGTGCTTTGAGTTATATTAAAATTAACTTGACTCTCAGCGTGTTCTACCCTTGCGTTGCCTGTAGCAATACCTGTTATGCCACCAACACGCATATTACTCATAGTACCACTTGGCACTGAAAGCGTAGTAACATCACCCGCAACTGTTATGTTGCGAATAGTACTGTTTGCACCAATGTGTCCAAACAAGCCCCAACCTCTATCGCCAGATGTTTGGTTTACCGCCGACCTAATATTAGAGGGTAGCGTAATGGTATGAAAGTTACCATCAAGTGTACCCCTAAAACCACGAGCCGCTCCGTTACCGCCAATAGCAATCCAAACACGATTATCAGGATAAGTTAAGTCAATGTTCGCAGTTATACGAATATGTTGATTTAGAAATAATCTAGGCGCGTTTACACCTGACGGTGCTGTTGTACTATTTGTATTACCTACACCATTTACAAGTCTAGCAAGGCCTGCAAGTTCTTGCGGCGTACCAATTAAGAATGGGTTGGTTGCCGTTCCTCGATTAGGAAAATTATCAAACCATGCCCTATCAACAAAACCATCGTCTTGCCATGTACCTGTAATAGGTGGAATTACTCTTACTACATCTGCGTCTACCTGCCTACTTGTGTTATCAGAAAAAATTGCTACACTAAGTAAACCTATAACACAAACAAATAGCACTGTTGCCAAAGAATAAAGAATTTTATTCTTTGCTGTTTTTTTATTTAATTTTTGATTTATGTTTTTTGACATGTTTTCAAACCTATATTCTATAGTATTTAGAAGTTTGTATATAACTATACAAAAAGTGCGTACCTACACAGTACGCTTTTTAATAATATCAAAAAGGTAAAAATTTGTCAACAATTTTTTGCATCTTTCTACATTTTTAATCATATTTTAATCTAACTCTAAACAAAATTATTAAATGTGTTCAGTATTTTATTTGACATAAAAATACTAATAATATATAATAATAGTATTGTCTATCGTTTTAGTATATACTATTGTAAAGACAATAAATTTATTAAAGGAGATTATTAAATGAGAGTAAGAAAAACTGGAATGCTTATTGCGGCTTTAGTTCTTGGCATCATTGGTGCGTTATTTGTATTCGTAAGTAGCATTACCTGTGGTTTATGTACAGCACTAGTTGGTCTAGAAACAGGCGAAACTGCCCTGGTTGTTGCTGGTGTATTAATGTTAGTGGCTGCTGTTATGGCTATCGTTGGAGCAGCATTGTCTATCCCTAAAGGCGGAGCAGCTGGTGCTGTTATGCTTATATCTTTTCTGATGAACTTAGCGGGTATTATTGTTTTCTCTGTGTTCTTCACGAACGAATTAGGCGTTAATAGTTTTGGTGCTGGCTTTGTATTAAACATTGTAGGCTTTATTGGTTCTATTTTTGTTTTAATTGCAAGCTTCTTAGCATTCGCAGGCAGAGGCCAAAAAGCAGAAAATTAATTTTTTAGGAAACACACCATTTCCTTTACAACTATAAAAAGGTTGTCTATAATAGAATAGGCAACCTTTTTATGTTCAGGTGAAAACATCATAGCATAAAAACTATCGGGATAGCTAGGTGTCGTCCGCCTGATTGATAACAAAATCATGATTACCTTTCCTAACATATACGGAATATTTGCAGCGTTCGGAATCGCTTCAGTATTTTTATTCTTTGTAATAATATTTGAAATAAAACGCGGCAAAGGCAGGCCCACACACGAGACAGTTGTGGTGGTTTTTATTTTGCTTATAAGCATCGGCTTTGGTGTATTGTTTAGTGCAATTTTAGATGCTATTTTTAAGTTGCCAGACAGAAACTTCGTTTTTTACTTGCAAGGGATAACATGGTATGGCATGATGATTGGCGGCACTAGCACTTTTGTAGCACTTTATAAGTTAGCCATTTTCTTACATAAAAAATATAAAGTAAAAATCTTTAGAATCGAAACTCCTTTAAGAGAATATCTAAACTTTTTAGGATTTGCAATGCCGTTAGGACATGCAGCAGGTAGGCTAGGTTGTTTCTTTGTCGGGTGCTGTTATGGAACAGTTGACACAAGTAGCGTGTTCGGTATACTCCCGCAATACGGTGCAGCCCTATGGCATCGATATGGCGAAGTTGCTATTTTCCCTATACAACTATTTGAAGCGTTTGGGTTACTTTGCATTTTTGCCTTTAACTTTTTTATTAAGCCATTCAAAAAAGAACCACACGAATTTAGGCACCCTAACGCAATTATACGATATGACAAATTTGCAAATGGTGTACAAAATCATCGTATGGGAATTTACTTTGTAGGCTATGCGGTACTTAGATTTATATTAGAATTTTTCCGTGATGACTTTAGAGGCGGATTGTTTGGATATCTATCCCCCGCCCAATTCGTATCAATTTTAATTGTCGTGTTTTTCGGCGGATTATATTCCGCACATTATTTGTGGCAAAAAAAAGCTGTATCAAATGAATGCAACAGCATTTTAGAAAAAGAGATAGAGTTAAAAGAAACAAATAAAGAAAACGAAGCAAATGAAAAATCAGATGAATAAACTTACAATCTCTGTTACAAAATACAAACTCGCTAGCTTTTGTCGTTGGGGAAAAACTTTTGCAAAAGTTTTTCCCCAAAAAATGCTTATTATTTTCTTTGCAACATGCCTACATAATTTTTAGGCTCTGTTACACACTCGTAATTAGGCCTTATTATTTTGCCGTTATTGGCAATTTCCTCAATTCGATGAGCACTCCACCCTGCCATTCTTGAAATCGCAAAAATTGGTGCGTATAATTCTTTAGGAATATCTAGCATCGAATTTACAAATCCCGAATAAAAGTCTACATTTGCAGCAACTCCCTTAAACATATTCTTTTTCTCGTTTATAACCTCAGGTGCTAATTTTTCTATCATTTCGTAAATTGCGAAATCTTCCTCTCTGTTTTTTTCTATAGCAAGTTTTTTTACATAATCTTTCATGATAATAGCACGCGGGTCAGATATCGAATAAACAGCGTGCCCCATGCCATAAACAAGCCCTGTTTTGTCAAACGCTTTTTTAGCTAAAATTTTTGACAAGTAATCTTTAATGCTACTAGCATTTGGTTTTTTGATATTAGCTTTTAGGTCATCAAACATCTCGACAACTTTTATATTAGCACCACCGTGTCTTGGGCCCTTTAGGCTACCTAATGCCGCCGCCGTAACGCTATAAGTATCACTGCCACTACTTGACACTACATGGGTAGTAAAACTAGAATTATTGCCGCCGCCATGCTCTGCATGAAGTACTAGCATTAAGTCTAAAATTTTGCTTTCTAAATCTGTGTATTTAGAGTCTGGACGAAGTAACCTTAAAAAATTGTCTGCTGTGCCTGCATTTGGGTCGGGGTGATGAATATGCAGGCTCTCTCCGTTATGATAATGTCTTTTTGCCAAATACGAATAAACAGCAAGTAATGGAAATTGTGCAATTAGTTCTATGCACTGTCTTAAAACATTTTTTATATCTATACCGTCTGGGTCTGGGTCGTACGAGTATAGAGTAAGCACACCACGAGAAAGTCCATTCATCATGTCTTGAGGTGGTGCTTTCATAATAAAATCTCGCACAAAACTTGGTGGTAATTGCCTAAACTTTGCAAGTAGATGATTAAAATCCTCTAACTCTTTTTTGCTTGGCAACTCGCCAAAAAGTAATAGATAAGCTGTTTCCTCAAACCCTTTTCTATTCTCGTCCATAAAGCCTTTAACTAAGTCTTTTATGTTGTAACCGCGATATCTTAAAATGCCATCGCAAGGAGAACCCTTTTTGCCGTCTTTATCTTTGTTAAACGCAACAATTTCGCTAATTTCTGTTAGTCCGACTAAAACACCTGTACCGTCGTTATCTCTTAGCCCTCTCTTTACATCTTTTTCTTTGTAAAAAGAATTATCAATCGTTGTACTCTTTTTGGCTAAGGTCGCCAACTTTTGTAATTGAGGAGTTGCCTCTTTTAATATTTTTTCGTATTCTTGTGTTTCCATTTTCTTTTTTACCTTTTTTATTTCTTATCCGCTTAAAAGTCCGTAGCAAGACAAATAGATTTTTGAGATAAAAGGCTTAAAAACGTTCTTTTTGCTACTAGAGATAGCAAAAACGGTTGCTTTTAGGGCTTTTTGCCAAAAAGATATTTCGTCGACTGCGGACTTTTAAGCGGAAAAGTGATAATGTCCACCGACAGCAAGTTTTTGTAGGTTGCTATATCCGCTCTCTTTTTTTTCCTCGTAACACGGTTTTTAGTTCATCCGTTGTGCGTATTTTAATTTACGCCCCCCCAAATTATTGTTGCACTAGAGCCTGCACCGATAGAAGCTGCACTTACCATTCCACATTGCATGCGACCTTGTATGATGACGGTTTGGTCGCTTGTCCAACCATAAAAAGCCTGCGGAAAAATAAGAGTAATTGTTTGTGGAATTGTAATAGTGCTTAATGTGGTTACTCCCCAAAAAGCTCCGTCTCTTATAGTTGTTAAACCCTCGGGCAAAACTATATTCTCTAAATTTGTATTTCTAAAAGTGTTTTGTCCAATAACAGTTAACAAACTGCCCGCTTCAAAAACCACGCAGGTTAAATTTCGACTTGCATCAAAAGCACGTTCTCCTAGATTTGATACCGATTGTGGGATTACTATATTTGTTAAATTTGATAACGCAAAAGCTCCGCTACCTATGCTTGCTAATTGACTATTTTGCTCGAAAACAACTGACTCTAAATTGTCTAACCCAGAAAATGCAGAATTTCCTATTGTTACAACTGATGCAGGTATTTTGAGTTCTCTAATTCTCGAACCTACAAATGCACCTTGCCCTATGGTTTCTAATCTGCTGTTTGGAGCAAAAATAAGTTGCTCTAAATTTCTTGACCAAAAAAAAGCTTGCAAGCCGATATATCTAACCGATGCGGGAATTTCTATTTTGCGCAATGCCGTGCCATCAAACGCTAGTCGCTCTATCCTTTCTAGCTGACTATTTTCGGCAAACGAAACTTCTAGATTATAAACTGCCGCTTGATTTAATGCCCCTTCGCCAATCGCCCTAACTGTCGAACTTACATGTAAATACTCTAGAAACGGAGAAAATTCAAACGCCCTGTTTCTAATCCACTCGACACCGTCTGCAACATAAACCCTACGAAGGTATTGTTGAAAATTCCATGCAGTTAGCCCTGTACCACCATAATTCCAAACGACATAAAAATCAGGGTGCATGTTGGCAAAAGCGTTGGGTTGAACACCTGACAATCTATAACTTGCCCCTAACGATGCTAAGCCTAAATGTATATCCGAGCAAAGACTCGTTATTACATGGGCATTTGTAACTATACCATGCCGTCCTGTATTATTACAAATCGCTTTTGCTGATATTGTCCCTCGCCATCTAAATGTATAATCATATTGAATGCCTAATTCGCAGTATTCTCTAGTGTTGGCATACAATCGTCCACCAGCATGTATCTCTCGGCTTTGTGGCACTATAATGCCCGTCTCTCGAAAATTAATTGCATTTAAGTTAAGCCCTTGTGTTTCGAAAAAAAGTTTTAATTGAGGAATATCCGAATTGTTTACGACACTGACCACTATTCTATTCGAACTTTGGCAAGCGCCTATACCACTTATTAATATCAAGCCACTTAAAGCCATCTCCCATATACTTAAATACTCATCACTAAACCCCTGCAATACAAAAACCACATCGCCCCGTCGTCCTTGTAAATGTGCCCATGGTGATTCTGATGTCATACCTATATGTAATCTTTGGTACGGAATGCAAACCCAACTGCCTGTAAAGTAAGGGCTATTTACCAACTCGCCATTCTCGTAAACTCTAAACACCTCTCTAATTCTAGCCGAAAACTCTAAGTCATTTTCGCCATCTCTTTGATACCAAAATTCATACGGATTATATGGGGTGGTTGGACTGTACGGGTTACAAGGGCTATGTATACTACAAACACATGGCGATTCGCCACAAGTTGTAGGCGAGCCGTTACCATTTTCTGGTTTTGTTGTAGGCGGATAACTTGTCGGTGGTTCGACTGTCGGCGACTCTACACAACAAAACCCATCGCAACCTCTGTTGCAACCCATTATTGTTACGCTACCTGCAAATGCAAGTAGTATTATCATTAAAAATGCTAATGTTTTTTTTAGTTTTGTTTTCATATGGCTAAATTATATCACATTTTTAATACTAAATGCAAACAAAAAAACATAGCCTGCTAAACTGCCACTTTTAGGCTTTGTTTCTCACTGTTAAATACTTAATTTTTTTGTAAACGCAAGGCTAGGGGAAACTTTTCCAAAAGTTTCCCCAAAAAAATCAAAAAAATCTAAATCAAATTATAAACTTCCGCCCTTAAATTACTATCAGTTTCGAACAAACCTCTAATCGCAGCTGTTCTTGTTTTAGCACCTTTACTTTTTATACCCCTTGCACTCATGCAAGAGTGTTCACCTTCGATTATAACAATTACATCTTTAGTAACTAGCACTTTTTGCAAAATATAAGCAATATCCGCACCTAGTCTTTCTTGTAATTGCAGTCGTTTTGCTGCCATATCGCAAATTCTTGCAATTTTGCTAAGTCCAATAACTTTTTTGTTAGGAATATACCCCACACTTACGCTCATGTTATAAATCAATGCCAAGTGATGTTCGCAATGACTAAACACGCCAATGTCCTTAACCACCACTAAATCTCTTGTACTTGCGTTCTCGAAGCACTTGTTAAATTTCTCTGCAATTTCATCGTTAGAATAACGCATACCTTCAAACATTTCGGTATACATTCTTGCAACTCTTGCAGGAGTCTCTTTTAGCCCTTCACGATTTGGGTCGTCATGAAGTTCTATTATAAGTTCTTTAATTAACTTCTCTATTTTTTTGCTGTTAAATTCTTTTTTCATACTTTTTAATGTCCGACGGTAGCGATTTTCAATAATTTGTCTGCTCCGCTCTCTTTTTCCTGTGCAACACTTTCTATCGTTACCCCGTTGTAAAATCCTTTTTGAGCAAATCTTTACAATATGCACAGCCAATACTTAAAAGTTTTGAAGGGGGTTTTGGGGGAAACTATTTGAAAAAGTTTCCCCAAAAAAATCACACTTCATTTAACCTCTCCCAAAGTAAATCCGCCAATTTGTCTGGCCCGTCGTGCCTACGCTCTTTTTTACTGTTTTCGATATATGGTTGCATCAACTCTCTATTCTCTGCCCACTCTAATGCTTTAGCAACAGCTTTTTTTACATTAGTGATTTTAACAGCACTACCCACCGAATGAGTATAATGCTTGCAAATCCATTTCTCAATAGGAGTCGCAGTAAAAGTTACTATTGCGGGAGCGCCAAAATAGCACGGCTCTGCCAAATTACTTGCCCCAGCTTTACCAATAAATAAATCGCAAGACGCACTAAGCAACAACATTTTATCAGTAAATCCAAACGGTTTAAATGTAATATGCGCGGGCGGAATAATTGCCTCAAACTCCTCATAAAGTTTTTCGTTCCTGCCGCATACTGGAATAATAGTTAGCGGAATAGGTGATTTAAGAAGCTCTAAAACCGCATCACGCAATTTACCAACTCCATACGCCCCGTCAGCAAGCAATATTGTAAATTTGTCTGTAGGAATTTCTAATTGCTCTCTATAAAATTCTCTACTTTCTTTATAGTCGGCAACTTGTTTTCTAATCAAAAACGGAACAACTTCAAATTTAGTTTTTCTTTTCTTAAAACCAAAATTCTTTTCTCCACGCTTTTTGCCTACTGGCGAACTCAACGCCACAAACTCTGCCCTTCTATCCCATTGCTTGCCAACAACAGGGTCAGGACAATACATTGCCATTTTTGCATTTGTTAGTCCTAACTTTTTAGCCTCGCACGCATAATAAAGAGTTGCAAAATGAGTATGAAAAATCAAATCAGCATCAAATTCTTTTACTCTTTCAAGTGCCGGCTTAAAACCTTCCTTCCACCAAACTTTATATAAAAATCTGATAGAGTTTTGCGTGCCCGCAATTCCCATCAAAAAGAATTGATAGAATCCATGAAACTTAGACTTATTGTGTTTATGCACTTCGTCAATAAGTTTTTTCTCGATTCCCTTAAGTCCCTCATTATCAGTCTCCTGAAAAAAGTATGTATTGATAATTTCGCACTTATCACCATACTTTTCCGTAAACGCATCTCTAACCGCCGTCATGGGCATAATATGCCCAAGCCCCGCCTCGACAAACGGAAAAACTATCCGCTTTTTTATAGGCGAAGTGCTTTTTGCAGAAAGTTGAAAATCATTTTCTAACTCTGCATTTTGAACATCTATGTTTTCGTTATTTATTTTTTCGTTTTTATTTTTCATTTTGTTTATCTCTATTTTTTTTACTTTCCCTACACCACATAAATCCTAACGGTCCAAAAAGTGTAATTATTAGGATTTGCCGTTACCACTAAAAAGCTTGGCCAGCCAAATGACAATATTGTACCATTGGGCATAGTTACTCTTGAACCACTTGCAAAAATATCAGTTCCGTTTACAATTACATAATTAGACCTAGAACTTGTTCGGTAATCGTTGTACATAATTTTTATTCTGCCACTTGGAATAAGATAAGCATCAGGCAAGATTATGTAATTACGACCACCAGCAGCTATACCTTGCGTTATCAAAATCGGCACAACGCCTTGCACTCTATGAAGCTCTGCCGTGTACAATCTAGCATAAGAAAAATGCCCATTTATGCTAATTGATAAACGAGAATAATTATTGATCCATGTAAAAGACAAACCATTCCCGTTAAAGGTTGTTATCCACGAGTTGGCAGTTTGACTTATCATATAATACGAAAACCAAACGAAGTCTTGATAATTGTTTTGAAAAACGCAGGTATAAACCACCTTAACAGCATAACCCGCTAGATCACTTCGACTAATCGCCATGTATGGAGAATTATCGTTTGATTGAGCACCCCTTAATTGTAACCACGCATCCGTCACTACTGGATCTATCAGATTAAAACCTGTCCAGCCTGCGTCACGATACACCTGATATGTGCCGTAAGGAACAAAGACAACTACTCTATAGCGAGATACATTCGAAAATGTGGAACTGTTAATTTCTTGTGGAATAACACTGTTATTTATTATAGTTCTCAACTCCCACAAACTTCCAAAAGCCTCGTTGCTAATTGAAGTAACAGAACTCGGTATTGTAATCTCTACAATACTACGCCTTGCACTCTCATTAAAAAATGTAAATGTGCCGATATAAGTAACACCGTTAGGAATTATTAAACGACCATCGAATCCTGCAACAGGGGTAAAAAACATAGTTCCATCTACAGTAATCTCCAACACATTAAAGCCTGTCCAACCAGCATTTTCAAAAGGTCTAGTTCCGCCTGACGGAATCGCAAGAGTAACCCTACTTCTATTTACGCCCGAAAAAGCCATAGCATTAACTCGTGGCACATGAACAGGAGTTAACCCATACATCCTAATCGTCCTTAAACTAATTACGCCAGCAAACGCATTAGCCGCCACATAATTAACACTGTTAGGAATATGTAGCTCTGTAATAGATGTATTAGCAAAAGCAGATGCGCCGATAGTAGTAACAGTGCTTGGTATAGTCACATTCATAACAGAAGATGCCCCTGCGAAGGCATTTGCCGCAATTTCCGTTACTGTTCGAGTAATCCCGCCAATAACTACTGTAGAAGGTATCACTAAATCGGCAGGTAAAGTTGCACCTTGCCTTGCTCTAACACGCACATTGTTTGTGTTGCCGATAATTTCAAAATCTAAAGGTGTAGCCAAATCTCTTGCCGCTCTCACTGCTGCATAAGCATCTAAGCGACGCACAACTTGTGTCCCATTAGTCACATTTATTGTTATTGGCGCACCCGCATTTACCAAGGTATTGCGCAGTAAAAGTGGATTCTGTTGCAAGGCAGGATTAACTGAAAGCATAAGGGCAACTGTGCCAGCAACAAAAGGCGCAGCGGCACTCGTTCCATTATAAAACCACCAACCGCCAGTAGCTGAAACCAATCTAATGTTGTCATCATTTTGCGCAGTACCCCTTCCGCCCGGAGCAAAAATGTTTACCGAATTTGCACCCCAGCACGACGAACTTGTTGCTCCGCCCCAAACAGACCTTGCACTATTGCGATCTATCGCACCTACTGAAATAACATTGTTTAGTGTAAGTGAATAATTGGTTGGCCAGTTTGGCTGAACATCGTTGTCTGCACCATGATTGCCAGCGGATACAACAAATATTCCGCCAAAATTCCTAATTGCTTGCTCTAATACTGGGTCATTAAATGGTGCAATATTTTGCCTTCTGCATCTTGTTCTTCCGCTGTAGTTAAGAACTTGTATTCCCATTCTTGCCGCATAATTAACTGCTAATACAACATTGTCAGAAAACCAAGAGCCTCCTTCGTTAATTCTTAACGAAACAATATTTACATTTTGACTTACTAAATTTACTACTCCTGCTGACATCGTGCCATGTGTTCCTGAGTCTGCTGGGACTGGTGTTGCGACTTCTCTATTTCCACCTGAAAACTCCATGTGTAGCCTATTTTCAAGTTGTGGGCGTAAAAGCGCATGATTTCCATTCACTCCCGTGTCTAGAATTCCAACCATAATATCGGCAGAACCAGCGTGGATTGTTCGAGCTGCGGGTGCATTGATTAAATCTGCCGCCCATTGATTCGTGCCATCATTAAAAGGTTCAAAATCACCAAAAGAGTCTATTGGGCATTCCACCCTTTCATGCATAAAATTGGGACCAGCATAAATTATATCGGGTCTCATTGATAATTTATCAATATAACGAAGAACATTTTCTTTACAATTCTTGCCCAGTTCCAATCTCAAAATAGTACGAAAACTATTAGTTTCCACAAGCATATCTCTATCTTTTAATGTACGAAGATTATCCCAATTGCCTGTCCTTTCTGCAACTAATTGTTGCTGAACTATTTGCTCCGTATATTTCGTCAAATTTGAGACTTCACGCACATTCATCCCAGAAAAATCACGGGCTGCAAATATGTCGAAGTTAAATGTAGCCTCTCTGTTCAATACAACCAATATAGAGTCATCAGCAAAATAATCGTCTATTGTTGCATTGCTGAAAATTCTTTGTTCAGCTTGTCCACTTGGAGACATGGCATGAGCGCTCAAGCCTCCTCTCTGCCCTGTAAAGACTATGACTATTGTCATTACTAGAGCGAGTGCCATCATTATGCTTACAAGCATAATTCTTTTAGTTTTGTTCTTTGCGTTTGTCATAATTGTACTCCTGTAAAGAGGCATATACGCCCCTGATTTTTTGTTTTATTTTAATTTAGACCAAAGTCATTAAATAGCATAGTTATTGTGAATAGTCACTATCTTAGATAAGTTTTCTCGTGTTAAAATGCCATATACGAAAATATTATCTATATCTTCAAGATTGTAAAAATTGCCAGCATTCCAAACAAGAATTGTCCATTGACTGTTTGCAGTAAAGGTTTCGCCTGCAATAATTACTGTTTTAACGCTGGCATCATCAGCTTCAATAAAAAATACTGCGCTTCCATTAAATAGCCCGTAGAATCTATCAAAATGGAACTGTCTATCAAACTTATTCAAATAATCTTGCCTAATTTTGCCCAATGCTTCTTCAGTTATTTCCATAACTACCTCCCTTGGAACAGCCCTTACCGCCGCTTTTGCGTTATAACGAGCAGTACGCACAGCTGTCTTAGTTTCGGCTGCTTTAATTGCACCCGTGCCATAAGCAACATGACCTTCTACTAATAACCAATTAGCTTCAGTAAAGTTGCTCTGACCTCTGTTTGTGGCATAGGTTTCCAATGCCTCTATTGCCGTGATTCGGTATTCCTCTATCGTGGGATTACCGCCTATCTCGCAAGCCGCTAACCCTGCGACCGCAAATAGCATAACTACTGCGATTGCTACTGTGATGAACATTTTCATCAATTTCGTTTTTGCCATAAGACTTTCTCCTTTGCCACTATGATTTTTAGGTCAGCAGCACAGCGTGGCTATTTATGCTTTACCCTTTATTCATTTGTAGTTACACAAAAACTCTCTTTCTTATACGATAAGAAAGCTATTTGAATTATCTTATTGATATCAACATTATACCATTATATATGTAAATCAACAACAAAAATTGAAATCTTTTTAACAACTGTTACTCTGCCTTCATTTCTTGACTTCTAAAAATCGCAGCCGATTTGCATTTGCTATTCGGCTGCGACTACGCTGTCGTATAAGTTTTTGTGTTAATTAACTTAGAAAATTTTCATAAAACTATGTTTTACTTTCTTTAATCGTAATAGCCTACTTGTTTAAGCTGCTCGTGCATAAGTTGCATAACTTGCATAGTAACTTCGTGCGTCATAACTGGGCTTTCCTTTATGCCGTCTCTTATAAGTTGACCGAAGTGGATAATTTCGTGCATAAAGCCATCTGGTTTATTGCGTCTACCAAAACCTTTAATTGTCCTGCTTTTTCTGCCATCTTTATATTTAATCTTGATTTTTCTAGCGTCAAAGAATGACGGAACTTTTATAGTAGCATTCTCGCACTCTATATTATAAAATTCTTTAAGTGTCATAAATTCTGTCGACACTCTTGTGTCTGCAACAACACCGTCTTTATAATAAAACTTGGTATCACAATTAAGATCAACACCATTTTTCATTTTAGCTTTCGCTTCTAATTTTTCGGGAACACCCAATAACATATGAGTATAAGTTGTTGGATAAATTCCTATATCAAGTAAACTCCCGCCACCTACAGCTTTATTAAACACTCTTGATTTAGGGCCGTGCCCAATTCCAACCTCAAACTTACTTTTTGTAGATAAAATTTTACCCACATTATCGTTAGCTAACACATCTTGAAGTGCAAGAGTTGCAGGTAAAAACCTTGTCCACATCGCTTCCATTACAAGCGAATTATTCTCTTTAGCACAATCAATAATACTTTGCGCCTCCTGAATACTGGTAGCAAAAGTTTTTTCTACCAATACCGATAGTCCTAATTTTAAGTATGTAATTGCAGGTTTTGCATGTTGATTCATATGAGTACAAATGTATACCGCATCAACCACGCTAGGATCGGCCTCTAATTCCGCATAAGTTAGCCTAAGCGGAATATCGTACTGCTCACCATACGCCATCGCTCTTTCTTTGCTTGATGAAACACAAGCCACAAGCTCTGCTCCCTCAACCGACTTAATTACTTTTTGCATTCTGCGTGAGATTTTACCTAGCCCCACTATTGCCCATCTAATTGTTTGCATTGTTTTTTAATATCCGGCGATAGCAAGTTTAACTTGTTTTCCAGCGCCGCTCTCCTTTTAGTTTCTAACACGGTTTTTGTAGTTTGTCCGTTGTTAAATTCGTTTTTGTTTGATTATATTATACCATACTCTTTTTACACTGTCAAACATGAAATTCGTTTTTCCCATGCATCCAAAAATATAAAAGGTTTTGAAAGGGGGCTTAGGGGAAAACTTTTGCAAAAGTTTTCCCCTAAAAAAATCTGTAACAATATTATCTATCATTATTCATTTGCACACAACCTGTCAAAAGCTCGCCTTTGTTTTTCCTGTTTGCATCTTTTACTATTTTAATAATTACTGACACCAATTGATAAATTCCTAAAACTATTAAAAAAACTCCGAAATATCGTCTTAAATTGTCATCAGGTATTCGCCTTACAGCAAATGCTAGCAACACTCCCAAAATAGTTGCTGGCAGTGATATTGTCAGTAAATATTTTGGTTTAACTAATCCGTTTTTTATATGCACAAAAAGCACGATTATTGCCATAGGAATAAACGCAATTAAGTTTACCGCTTGTGCGCTATGTTGTTGCATGGAGGTAAATGTAACAAGCAAGGGTATAAGCAGCGTTCCGCCACCCATGCCCATACCGCCAAGCACACCACCAGCGACACCAATTAAAATAAATATTATTGCCTGCATAATTTATAACACATATTTTATCGGGGAAAAACTTTTGCAAAAGTTTTTCCCCAAACCTCGCTTTTGCAAAACTCTTAATTTCTTAATGTCCGACGCTATGGCCAAACAGCCTACAAATAATTATCTAATCACGATATCTTTTTCCCATTTTAACACGCAGCCAAATACTTAAAAGTTTTTTGGAAAGTTTGAAAATCTTTTTTGTAAAAAAGGTTTTCAAGAAATTTTCCCAAGAGAAACCTTAAAACAACATCTTAACTCCAGCCAATATCATAAGTAACGCAAACGCTAGTCCCACAGCTTTTGCAGGCAACTTTTTAAGAAGCAATGCGCCAATTATTCCACCAACTACGACTCCTATTGTTGTGTTCAGCACTGCTTCCCCTTCAAAAAAGCCACCCATAATATACATTATTGCACTTGCAATAGTTATTGGTAGAATAAGAAGTATTGCCGTTGCATGCGAAACTTTTGTTTCTTCTTTTAGGACTTTATTTAACAGAGGCACACAAATCATGCCACCTCCACCGCCAAAAAGTCCGTTTATTGCACCCGTAAAAATTCCACCAATAACCGCAAGAATTGTTTTTTTGCGTGCTTTCTTTTTAGTGATGCTAGTGTCGTTGCCTTGCTCGCCCTCTAACTCTCTTTTTTCTCTTATGGTTTTGGTGTTCACTATTTTAGTGTGTGCTTGTAGCTATTTCAAAATACAAGGATTAGGTATTTTATTGAGGGAAAAACTTTTAAGTATTGGCAAGGTAAATTGCAAAATAATAACAGTTTTTCAAGGTTAATATTCTTCAACGCCCAATAGTTGCCCAATTGTAGCAGAAAAAAATATTGCTAGTTTTTTCAATGTTTCAATGTCAGGTTAATTTACTTTTGTTTCATATTGGCTTATAGTATTTTGACTAACGCCTATTTATTTGGCTAGCTGTGATTGAGTTACCCCTTTTTCCTCACGCAATTCTCTTAAAATCATAATAATAATTTATCTTATTATACGATAAAATATTTGATGTATCTTGTTTTAAGATACATAATATTGTTATATGAAAGTAGCAATAATAGGATCTAGAAACCTAAATGTAAATATAGAAGTATATTTACCTAAAGACATTTCGCTAATTGTGTCGGGCGGAGCTAGAGGAATAGACACTTTGGCAGAAAAATATGCCGACAAAAACGAGATTTCTAAACTGATATTTTTGCCTGACTATAAGCGACACGGAAAAGTCGCACCACTAATCCGCAATAGGCAAATTGTAGACAATGCAGACATAGTCATAGCTTTTGGGGACGGGACTAGCCGTGGGACAAAATACACAATAGATTATGCACAAAAATGTGGCATTAAAGTTGTTGTGCATTTATTGTCTAGGGAAACAAAAAAGCAACATTAAAAGTTTTGAAAAGGGGGGCGTGGGGGGGGAAAAATTTTAAAAAAATTTCCCCCCCCCCCCCCAAAAAAAAAAAGTTTTCAAGAAAAATTCCATCATATTTTGTCGAATTGTGGCATATGTTTACTGCATGGACAAGAACAAAAAACCAGTTAACAAACAGCTTATTGATTTAAATAACGGCCTTAAAGTTGCGGCGGTCGGCAGTTTGATTGTAGCATTATTTTTTACCGTTTGGGAAATTATTTTTATAACTCAAGTAGCAAGAAGTAGATATTTCGGGCAAGATATTGGTTACGGACTTTTTTCGATATTTACTTTCTTTTGGAAAACAGCACTGTTTTTGGCAAGCCTATTTTTCTTTTATAAAATAGCTAGCATAAAACAAAAAAATCGATACTATTATTTTTCACTTATAGCACTAGCACTATTTTTAATCACACTAATCATACCAATGTTTTTTTGGATTTCGTGTATAGGTTGTGGGGCACAACCTAATTACAATGAGCCTTATCCGTATGGTTGATGTATTATTTTTGTCTTATTAAAAATTTTAATCTCGGCAAATTTGCTTCCATGCTTATGTGCATCGCTATCCATTTTTGCCATAAATAACATATAAATAAGAGTAAGATGAGGAAAGAAAAACATTATGTCAAGCATTGAATGAAGATAGATCAGCGCAATTGCACTAAGTAATATTAGACGGGTTTCGGTAGGCTTATATAAGCCTGTTAAAAATAAAAACACTGTATGTGCCGCAAAAGCAAGCAAGCCGAAAATTCCACCCCACATCAAAAATTGTAGCGGTGTGTTGTGTACAAGGTATAGTGGGACTGTAAGATCATGATTTTGAAAACGATACGCAATTCCTTCACCAAAAATTGGGTTTCTTAAAAATGCGTCTATGGCGTCTCTGAACAAACTGTCTCGGCCGGTACCTTCGCTCATGTTTTGTAGCATCTCGACTATTCTATCCCATATTAAATAAAACAATATTATTGATATGAGAATCAAAATTAAACTGCCAATTATAACATGCAACCGCTGCCATTTTTTTGTTCGGATAATTAAATACACTAGCGTTATTAAGGCAAACGGAACGCTAAAGATTATCACGCCTCTACTAAAAGTCATTAGTACGCCTAAAGTCTGTACACCTATAATCAAGCACATATAAATTGGGCTTTTATGCTTTAGCGCCAAATACGCTGCAAACGGGGCACCAATTGCCATCATCGGCGCAACAGAATTTGTAATTCCCCACCCTAGTGTTATGTCATTTTTTATCCAGTTTATTCCTGTATTAGAAATTAGTGATCCGAAAATATCGCGTATCACATATACCCTAATTATCTGTAACACAACTACAAGTGAAGTATAAACAACAACCCATGCAAGATATTCCATCTTGACTTTTGGCATAACAAACCCAGCAAAAATATAAAGCCCTATAAACATTGCTGCCATTATAAAGCCGCCTGCAATATTAAGTGCTGGATAATCCTGCATAAAAAGGCCACCTAAAATAAAAGATAGTGCCATAAAAAGTATGCCTAAAAATCCCCAACTAAATCTGAACCTTAGGCCCCTTCTGTAAATACCAATAACAAGCGATACAATTACCATTACTCCAAGCGTAATTAGATACCATAGCATATTAAATATGTAATCGAGGTGCATTTCCCCATTCTCGATGACTACGCCGTTTTGTAGGCTTATTACCATAATCAACATAAAAAACGCAGGAAGTATCGCACGAATATGAGTCTTTGATAATGATACTAAAATCATGTAAGCTGCCAATAAAGTAAACCCAATTGCATCTAAAGCAAACATATGACAAAACAGTACTACAAACGCAAAAATTGGTAGCATATATTTGCTAGCCACAAATTTTTGTAAACGCTGAACTAAGCGACTTGGTGTATTTGGTTGTTGTATTAGTACTTGCATTTTTACAATTTGAACACGGCTTTTTATTGGAAAAAAATTTTCTACCTTTTAATGTCCAACGATGGCGATACATAAACACTTGCTTGTTCCTGCTCTCCTTTTGCCATGCAATATCATTTTTAGTTTCTCCATCGTAAATTCCGTTTTTTAGCACACGACAAAATGCTTAAAAGTTTTTTGGAAAGTTTGAAAACCTTTTTTGTAAAAAAGGTTTTCAAAAAAATTATTACTTACCCGCCCTTTGTTTCAAACTGCTCTTCCTGTGACTCGTCTGTAGCCGCCACAAGTACCGCTTTTATCATTTCGGGCTTATTCTTGCCAATCTCTGTTTTAAGTTCTTTAACTTTTATATCGTGGCGATACTCACTAGGAACAATGCTGAAAATGACTTCTTCTGTTTCTATACTACACTGCTTATCAACCGCCGCTTGCAGTCGCTTTAGTTGCAATGCAAACTCAGATTGTTTTATAGGTAGCATTTTGTTTACAAAAATCCCCTCGTGTACAGTTGTATCAACCGATTCTTTACTATAAGATAATTCCTCAAACATTTTCTCGCCTGGCCTTAAACCAACGGTTTCAATTTTAATGTCTTCTTCTGGCTCTAAACCATTAAGCCTAATTAAATCGCAAGCTAAATCGTAAATATAAACTGGATCACCCATATCAAGCACAAACACATCGCCACCAATCGCTAAAGCACCCGCTTGCAATACAAGTCTAACAGCCTCAGGAATTGTCATAAAGTATCGCTTGATATTTTTATCTGTTAGCGTAATAGGCCCACCCTTCTTAATTTGCTTTAAGAAAATAGGAATAACACTGCCATTAGAACCCAGTACATTGCCAAATCTTACCGCCGCAATTGCCATCTTAGAGTTTTTACCTCTATCTTGAATAACCATCTCTGCAATGCGTTTACTAGCTCCCATTACATTAGCAGGATTAACTGCTTTATCAGTCGAGATAAAAATAAATCTTTCTGCTCCTACTTTTTCGGCTACATCAATTGTATTTATCGTACCAAACACATTGTTTTTTATAGCTTCAGATGCACTAAACTCCATCATTGGTACATGCTTATAGGCTGCTGCATGAAAAACAATTTCGGGCTTAAATTTTTCGAAAACTTCCTCTAGCCTTTTTTTGTCCCTAACGCTACCCACGGCAAGAGTGTATTTTTCTTTATCAAAATTGTTCTTAAATTCTTCGTTGATTTCAAAGCAACCATTTTCGTGCATATCAAAACATACAAGGTGCTTGCATCCCGATTTTAATGCTTGACGACACAGCTCACTACCAATACTGCCAGCACCGCCTGTTACTAAAACTCTCTTACCTTTAACACTCTCTGCCAGCAATTTTTTATTTACCTTAAACTCATTTCTGCCAAGTAGTTCTTCAATCTTAATATCAACTAGGTCAAGTGTAGCTGTTTCGCTAGCCTCCTCCGCCGTCTGTAATTTTGTCATTACCCTAACAGGCAAATTATGACGCATACATTCTACATAAATTTCCTTTAATTCAGACTTGGGAATATTAACAATCGCAATAACAATCATATCTGCACTAAATCTTTTTATCGCAAAATCTAATCTATCTAATCCGCCTAAAACTCTAACTCCATGAACCTTATCACCATGTTTTGATTCGTCCTCGTCAATCAATGCTACTGGGATTTGTCCCTCACCTGGATTAGCAAACGCCCTTGTTATAAACGAATTACCAGAGTATCCTGCACCAATTACAATAACTCTTGTTGCACCCTCGTGTTTTCCGCATCGTTTTGTAATACGATTTTTAAGGTGAACAATATAATTTTTTACGCTATTGTGGTACCTAACAGTAGCGCTAAGAATAACACTAAAGAATAGATACATCAAAATAAGTTGCGCGGAAACTATTACGGAAAATGCACGATTTAATACAAATGCAAATGTAAATAATGCACCAGTTGCCGCAAAATATGCTACAACGATTTTTATAAACTCTACCCTTCCTGCAAATCTCCATACAGCATTATAACTGTCAAACACCGCAAGCATCAAAACTGTTATAGCAACAAACGCTGCCGCTATCCAAACCTCGTTATAATAAAAACTGTACCACACAGTATTAGGGTCAACAGGAATCCCTCTAAAAATAATACTTCGCGAGATTACAAAAGCCGCCACTGCAAAAGCAATATCTAATAGCAGTATAAGAAGTATTTTTCTGACCTTGGGAGTAAATATCCTAGCAAATATATTTTTTTGTTTTTTCTCTTGAGAGTCCATAGCAAAAACTTGCACGCTTATAGAATGTGCATTTATTTAATTATATATCTAATTGAGTACAGTGTCAAACCTTTTAGAACCAATTAAAAATTGTATGAACAAAAACACCCATACAATTTTAACTGAAATATAGCCGAAGTAATAGCGCAAATTTATCTGCCTATTTTACGCACCATATGTTAAGTGGCTACATAATGTCTATTTCTGCATTAAAATTTTCTTTAATAATTCTCTATCACCAAGCAATCTTCCTGCACCCGAAATTGTCGCAAACTCTGGGTCGGCTACAATTGTGATTCTCATGCCTAGCTTATTAGACAACATTTGTGCTAGGCCCGGTATTTTTGCACCGCCACCTACAAGATACACACCATTGCGGTTGAGTTCTGCCGCTGCATCTGGGGGACACATTGTAAGAATACTATCAATAGCGTTACCTACCCTATCATAATAGGGATATAAAATGTCGTACAAATCGCTAGCTGAAATAGTTACAGTAGTAAGTGCTTTAGTAATACTATCTAGTCCGCCAACCTGTTTTTCTGCCATATCGTTATCAAACAAACTTGCAATTTGTTCTTTAACTCTTTTAACAACCCCTAAACCTAATTTTGTTTTAGTTTTAACCAAAACACTGTCTGCAATTGTTTTATCCATATGATCGCCGCCAAGATTAAGACCGCAACCTGCAATAATACCTGCCATGCTAAGTGCCGCAACTTCTGTTGCACCACCACCAATGTCAGCAATAAGTCCGCCCGCAACGCTAGCAACTGGCAAACCAACTCCAATTCCCGCCAAAATCACACTCTCGACTAAAACAACTTCTTTAATTCTTTTATGAGCCTGCATAATACAATCTTCGTAAATGTGTCGTTGATCGCTTGTTAGTCCTGTAGGGATAGCACAAATAATCCTGGCTTTGGGCGGAAAGTAACTATCAGGCAAAATTCGATTAAAAAAATCAACCAACATAATATTACACGCTGCAAAATCAGAAATCACACCGTCTGTTACTGGCGCAACAATAGTTGTTTTGTCGGGCGTTTTGCCTTTCATGTTTTGTGCCGCTTCACCCACCGCCAAAACCTTGCCACTAATATACGCAACAAGTGTGGGTTCATGCAGCACAACGCCGTTGCCCGAAACAAAAATGGAAGTATATGAAGAACCTATGTCTATTGCTATATCTATCATCTTTTTACTTTTTTGGGGAAAACTTTTAAGTATTGTTTGAAAAGTTTAGTGCCTAGCAATACTTAAAAGTTTTTTGGAAAGTTTGAAAACCTTTTTTTCAAAAAAGTTTTCAAGAAAAATCTAAATAATCTCTAAATTTTTACGATATGCCCTTGCAAAATCAGAACCAGCAGCAAGCGCCTCTTTAATTTCTAAAGAGCAGTCACCCTCTACTTCGGTTTTAAGTATAACCGCTCCGCCCAAAACATCACAGTTAATATTTTTAACGCAACCATTTTGAGTCCTGTCAAGCGCTTCAGTTATTCTTAAAATCACACCTAACTTTAGCACTGCCGCCAAATCTTCTTCTCTTAAAATGCTTTTATATTTGTTCCACTCGTCAATCGGAAATTCGTCTTGACAGTGTCCGTGTGCAACAAAAGCAGTAAGAATCTGTTCTCGGTGAGTAAAACCATTTATTGTACAATTTAGTATGAAATAAAGAGAATGACGATTGTGGTCGTTATGTCTGACTTTAAGTCCTGCATCATGCAGTAATGCCGCCGCCCTCAAAATTTTTACATATTGACGCGGTAATTTATGTAATACTCTTAACTGCTTATATAGTGTAATGCTAAGTCCATGCACATGTTCGGAGTGCCGAATGTTTATACCAAAATGTTTCATGTTAGAATAAACTGAATGCCATAATACTTCGCTTAATGGTCTTTCTTGCGTTGTAGGCGCAGCATGGTTAATCAGTACACCTTCTCTTAATCCACAACGCGAAACCGTAATTTTAGGACAGTTCACTGTCTCTAAAAATGCTTTTATGGTTGCAATTGCAGCAAGGAAAATATCTGATCGCTGGCTTGATAATCCTTTAATTTTAGAACGCTTTTGTGCGTCTAATTTAGTGATACTATCGTATACTTTATTAAGCGTTTCCGTTTCCACAACAAAGTTATGCACATTAGCAACAGGATAACGACTAGATAAATTTATAATTCTTGCTAAATTTCTAAACGAGCCACCAACGCCAACAAATTGAGTTTCTGGCTCTAATTCTGCTAACCATGCAACTTCTTCTAGTTGATTTTTAACATAAGTCTCTACCATTTTGGCTTGAGTTACAGCATCAAGTCCGTCATTACCAAAAATCTCGTTTAGTGTCATAGTGCCAAACGGAATATTTGTTTTATTTATAACATTACGACGATTGTATTGAATTAAATGAAAAGACGAGCCGCTCATATCAACAATGACTGCTTTAGAAATATCAAGCGAGTTTATAACACCTTGATAAATATGTATCGCTTCTTCTTCTTCTGATAAAACACTAAATTTAAAACCACAAACCGCACTAATCTCTTCTATAAAGCTTTTTTGGTTTTTTGCGTTTCTTACTGCATTTGTCGCAAACGCATAAGTCTTTTTGACTTTATGAGAATCAATAAGTTTTTTGAACATAAGCAGCGTTTTAACCGCCTGCGCTATTCTTGGCGACTTCAAAAAGCCGTCTTTATTCATGTCTTGCGCCAGCCTAACTTGTTCTTTAAGTTCATCGATAATCATATAATGCCCCGGATGCGTCGCATCTCCAGGGAATACATTTGCTATAACTAGCCTTGCCGAATTTGACCCTAAGTCAATAACCGCTATTTTATATGGCTCTTTTTCAACTACTGTTGTTTTTTTTGTTTTATCTTCCACTTTAATAAGTTTTACTCCTATGTGTTTGTCCCTAAAAATACAGGCAACACTGTCGTATTATAATTGTTTTCAAACATATTATAACATACTTTTTTTATTTTGTAAATACCCTTTGGGGGAAATTTTTGAAAAATTTCCCCCAAAACCCCCTTCAAAACTTTTTTCATTCTAATGTCCATCGGTAGCAATATCTAACCAATTATTTGTTCCTGCTCTCTTTTTACGGCGACTTCTAAAAGTCCAAACGCAACCTAAAGCAAAGCATAAAAGTTTTTTGGAAAGTTTGAAAATCTTTTTTGAAAAAAGGTTTTCAAGATAAAATCTAATAAACATTTATAAGTTTTTCTAAATGCTTTTTAAGACTGCTGATTTTAACTCTTTTTTGTTTCATGGTATCTCTATCACGCACAGTTACGCTACCTTTTTCTAGCGTATCAAAATCAACAGTAACACAGTACGGTGTACCAATTTCATCTTGACGACGATAGCGTTTACCAATACTTGCAGTTGTATCTATGGTGCAACTAAAATCTTTTATAAGGTCCTTATAAATCTCTGTAGCTTTTTCGTTTAGTTGTTTTTGAAGTGGCAACACAGCAACCTTATATGGCGCTAAAAAAGGATGTAGTCTTAACACAACTCTTGTGTCATTTTCCCCCACAACTTCTTCATCGTACGCATTAGATAAAACAGCTAAAAATAGTCGCTCTACACCTAAACTTGGCTCAACCACATATGGCACATACTTTTTATTTGTTACAGGGTCGGTGTACTCCATGCTCTCACCAGAAACTTTTTGATGACAGTTTAGATCATAATCTGTACGGTCAGCAATGCCCCAAAGTTCACCCCAACCAAACGGAAACTTAAACTCAAAATCTGTTGTAGCTTTAGAGTAATGCGACAACTCTTCTTTATCGTGGTCTCTTAGCCTTAAATTTTCGTCTTTAATGCCTAATCCTAATAACCACTGATGGCAAAAATTCTTCCAGTAGCTAAACCATTCTAAATCAGTGTCTGGCTCACAGAAAAACTCTAGCTCCATTTGCTCAAATTCTCTTACCCTAAAAATAAAGTTACCTGGAGTAATTTCGTTTCTAAAAGATTTGCCAATTTGTGCCACACCAAACGGTACACGCGTACGGCAACTTCTAACAATGTTCTTAAAGTTTACAAAAATACCCTGCGCTGTTTCGGGACGCATATAAACAACGCTTGCTGTATCTTCGTTAGCGCCTTGAAAAGTCTTAAACATCAAGTTAAATTGTTTAATCTGCGTAAAGTCGCCTTTACCACAATTAGGACATAAAATTCCCTCTTTTGTTATATAATCCTCTAACTCTTTATTAGATTTGCCTGCACAGCTAAATGCTTTCTTTTTGCGTGCAACAAAATCTTCTATTAGTTGGTCTGCCCTATGTCTTGTTTTGCAAGTTTTGCAATCCATAAGAGGATCAGAAAATCCTCCCAAATGTCCCGACGCTTCCCAAGTTTTTGGGTTCATTAAAATAGCGCTATCTAACCCTACATTAAGATCAGACTCGGTTACAAATTTTTTCCACCAAGCCGCTTTTACATTGTTTTTTAACAAAACACCTAACGGACCATAATCCCAAGTGTTAGCAAGGCCACCATAAATTTCGCTGCCTGCAAACACAAAACCTCTGCCTTTACATAAAGCAACAAGTTTATCCATAGTTAATTTCTGATTTGAATTTTGATTTGACATAGTTTCTCTTTTTTTCCTTTTTGCCTTTTAATGTCCGACTATAGCGAGATTATGAAGTTTTGTTGTTCCCGCTCTCTTTTTAGCGTGTAACACGCTTTTAAATTACTCCGTTGCAAAAACCTTTTTTGATTATGATTTTTAAGTAACATGTAGGGGCTGTCAGGGTTGACAGCCCGCAACTTTTTAGACTTAAGCACTAGTAATGCAGTATCTTTAGCGCCCGCATTATTCTTATAAATATACTCATAAAGAAATATGCGCCTAAGACGGTTGCTATCAAAAATAATATTTGATGAAGCTCCAACGGCAAATATATTCCCAATAAAGCACCCATGCCAACTAGTGGCAATACCAATGCTGCTACCCCTAAAAAGACACCTATAACAACAAGCATCACAATACGATACATATTAAGCGGCTCGCAAATTTTTATTAGGACGATAAAGCTAGTAAATGTAACACCCAAAATTACCATTGTTCTATATGTTTGAGCAACAACCTCTGGGTTACTCACATAGCCCGTTGTAAGCGACATAAATAAATAAATGGCTATCATGGATACTGCCAAAGTTACCCCGCCAGGGGCGCTTCGTCCAATAACATTTGATAAAAACTTACCCCTTATAATTTTTGTATTAGCCTGCATTGCAAGCGCGAAACTCGCAGCAGCTATAACAAAAATTTCCATTAACAGTAAGTAATGCGTTCTATAAGGGTATTCACTTTCCATAAACAAGAATACGACTGCTAACAGTGCCGTCATAATTGTTTTCATTAAAAATAGCGCTGAAGTTTTTTGGATATTATTTACAACTCGTCTACCTTCCATAACCACTTGCGGCATACTAGAAAAGTTAGAATCTTGCAAAACTAAGTGTGCAATACCTCTAGCAGCCTCTGCACCGCTAGCTATCGCAATAGCACAATCAGATTCACGCATTGCCAAAATGTCGTTTACACCATCGCCCGTCATAGCAACAGTATGTCCTTTTGCCTTTAAGCCTTGCACTAGAAGTTTTTTCTGCTCTGGACTAACTCTGCCAAAAACAGAATATTTAGTGGCCGCTTCCAAAACTTCTCTCTCACTCAATCCTTCTAAACTAATATAAATTTCAGAATTTTCTATTCCTACTCTTTTTGCAATTTCTGAAACTGTAACAGCATTATCTCCTGAAATTACTTTAACTGAAACATTATTTTCCTTAAACCATTTAATCGTTTCGATAGCATCGTCTCTAATGTTGTCCTCAATTACAAACACGGCTAATGCTTTTCTGTTTTGTGGCAACTTATCGCCAATTATGCTGCCAGGACTATGTGCCAGCACCAATACACGGTAACCTTGTTTTGTGTACTCGCCAATTTTTCGCTCTAGCCTGATTCCCATTTCCCTAAGTACAAATTCGGGCGCTCCGTAAAGATATGTGCCAACTTCTCCAAAAGTAACAGCTGCAAATTTGCGTGCCGAACTAAACGGCAAAACCTCTGTAGGTGCTAAAGTTTTTGAGAAACCATATTCTTGTGCTAAAGCTCTTGCCGTCTGATTATTATCACCCGTTGCTGTTAAAATAGAACCTACTATTTCGGCTATGGTATAAGGCGATTGCTCTGTCGCGCCTTGCGAAACATCAACCGTTTCTTTTAGGCGCATGCTACCATCTGTTATAGTCCCCGTTTTATCAAGACACAAAACATCTGCCCTCGCTAACATCTCAATACAATTAAAGTCTTTAACTAAAGCTCGCTTTTTTCCTAAGCGAATAACAGACACAAACAGTGCAGTACTTGTCAATAAAAACATGCCCACTGGTAGCATACCAACCATAATGCCCGCTGCATGTTCTATATTTACTCGCCACCCATGTAAAATCGCATCTACATATTCACCATTAACATTAATCAGCGTTCCAGGAAGAATGTTTCTAATATTCATTGCATAATGCAGTGCCAATGTTGCTATTGTAAGCACAACTGCAACAGGGATAATAATCTTTATTAAAAAATGAATCGAGTTAAATAATTCCGACTTCGGCTTTTTATATTTTTTAGCGTGACTTGTAAGGGTTTCCACATAATTAGTCTCGCCTACTTTATTTACCTTAGCATAACACGCACCTGCCGACAAATAGCTGCCAGAGTACAATTCGCTACCCGCTAATTTTCTAACAGGAATAGACTCGCCCGTAAGCAATGCCTCGTTTGCTTCCGCCTCACCTTTAAGCACCACACTATCTGCACAAATTTGTTTGCCCGACTCTAAATATAAAACATCATCAAGCACTACTTCTGCGATAGGTATAACCATTTTTTCGCCATTTCTTATTACGGTTGCTGTAGGGGCCGTTAAAATGCTTAGTTTTTCTACAGTTCTTTTTGCTCTAATTTCTTGAAAAATACCGATGCCCGTATTTATCAAAATTATAAGCATAAAAAACTGCTGCGCACTCATTCCGCCAAAAATTCCTAGCGTAACCGATACGGCTACTGCTATCATGTTTATTGGAGTAATGATATTTTGGAAAAAAATTCTACCTAGCGACTTAGACGATTTTTTTTTGGTTTTATTTACAAGCCCTTTTTTTGTTCGATTTTCAATTTGGTCAAGGCTAAGCCCATGTTCTGGGTCAACTTCAAACCTATCAGCTTCCTCAAGCAGCATTGCTGTTGTAGTTTTCGCCTTTTTGTAATACTTTTTAGAAAACCTGCTTGAGGGTAAAATCGTACCTTTAACGCTGCTTGTCGTTGCATATTCTGCCGAATTTTTATAACCACTGCTTGTGTATGGATAACCTTCTATACTTATGTTATCATCTAAATCATGTGCGTCAATAATGTTTGTGTCGACAACACCTTTTTCAATAGCAAAATCCTCAGGCACTTTATTTATCTCTTGCACCACACTCTTAGCAGCCCTAGCTCCCTTTTTTCCATTTAGAGGCTTTTTTTCCATATGACATAATTATACCACTATCAATTATCTCTTGTCAAACATAATTGATAGTGGTATAATTAAAAAATGAGAGTAGATAAATTCTTAAAAGTATCACGACTACTAAAACGCCGTAGCGTCGCCTCTGACGCTTGTGGCGAAGGGCTTGTCGAAGTTAACGGCAAGCCCTCTAAAGCTGGCAATCGCTTAAAAGTAGACGATATCCTAAAAGTAACTTTAGGCGCAAATTCTATCACCGTTAAGGTTTTAGAGCTTAACGAAAAAGCTAGCAAAGTGCAAGCAAGTAGCTTGTATGAAGTTATAGCCGAGTAACTGTTTTGAAAAAATTTTCTTGAAAACCTTTTTTTCAAAAAAGGTTTTCAAACTTTCCCAAAAACTTTAAGTATTTATACTAAGCATTGACCCAGCCAATACTTAAAAGTTTTGAAGGGGGTTTGGGGGAAAATTTTGAAAAAATTTCCCCCAAAACAAACCATGTCATATTTTACAGAAAGAGACGAAAAAAACATACAAAAAGCGCGCGAGATTATCGCAACACTACCCTACTTTGCAGGGGAGTTTTTTGTTGGTATTGCTATGCGAACTTCCCCCCTTACACGACTAAACTATGCTGGCGATGTCAGAATCTTTTTTCATTTTTTATCTACTGCTAAATATAAAAACCGCATTCCAATTGACGAGATTACTCTAAAAGATATTGAGAATTTAGAGGCTTATGACATTGAGCTTTATTTAGAATACCTTAATTCTTATACCTACGATAACCGAAAACTAAAATGTGGACAAGCCGCAAAAGAACGAAAACTTTGTGCGTTGCGTACTTTTTTTAAGTACTTTTTTAGAAAAGATAAACTCACAAAAAACATTACAACAAAAGTTGACTTGCCTAAAGTTAACCAAAAGCCTATTGTGCGACTAGAAATTGACGAAGTTGTTAAAGTACTTGATGGTTGCGAGAGTGGCATTCCTGTAGCCAGCAAACGACAAAAAACTTTTAATGAAAACACGCAAGCTAGGGATTTGGCAATTCTAACCCTTATGCTTGGCACAGGCATAAGGATAAGTGAATGTATAGGACTAGATAAAAAAGATATCGACTTAAACAACAATAGTTTTATCGTAACAAGAAAAGGTGGCGACAGAGTTATTCTTTATTTTTCGGACGAAGTTAGGGCAACACTAAAAGATTATTTAATGTGGTTAGATATTCAAAAAAAAGAACAAACAAAATTCGGTTTAGCACTAAAAGACAACAACGCACTTTTTGTATCATCCATTGGCAATCGTATATCAATTAGAGCATTACAAAACATTGTGTCTAAATATGCTAGCCACGCTGCACCATTAAAAAAAATATCGCCCCATAAGTTGCGCTCAACTTATGGAACTAATCTTTATCGGGAAACACAAGACATATATGTTGTTGCCGATGTATTAGGGCATAAAGATGTAAATACTACCAAAAAACATTATGCTGATATGTCCGACGAAATACGACGAGCAAGCAGCAAATCAGTTAAATTAAGAGAAAAATAACTGGGGGGAAAACTTTTATAAAAGTTTCCCCCCCAGACCCCCTTTCAAAATTTTTAAGTATGGGAATTATGATTATATAATAATTTACTCAGGTTTGCCTTTAGTAGTTAGCTCTTTTTTAGCTTTAATAAAATCATCAACTAACTTTTCTGCTTTAAGAATCGACTTGTCGGTTTTATCTAATTGCCTCATGGCTTTACTTTCTAAACCTTTATCTTGACGATTACTCCAAGCAGCAGTCGATAAATCGCCAGCAACTTTTAAGTCGGAAAATGCATCATTTATTGCATCTCTTGCTTTCTTTTTGCCGTCAGACAGTTCTTGATCGGCCATTTGGGCATCTAGCGCCTCTTGCTCGGCTTGCGTTGCTGCTTTGCGCCTTTTAGCTTTAGTAACAGGTACAATAACAGCAACTAAAATAGCTGCCAACAATACTACCCCAACAACAGGGAAAAACCACATCCAGTTATTGTGATAAAATAGCCAGTTCGCAAAACCACTTGTGTCATCACACTGACAAGGACGCTGCTCGCAGTCTGGACACAATGGTGGCGGCGGCGGTGGAGGTACATCACCACAAATACATGGATAGTAGCCGCACGGTCCTGGTGCTGGAGTCGTAGGTGTTGCCGTAGGCGGATAATCAGTGCAATTACAGTCGCACAAACCGCAGTCATCACATAAGTCACATGGGTTCTGCCCGCAAATATCACAAGGACATGCGCACGGATAATAACCACAATCTACACATGGACACACACACGGATAAGTACCGCAGTAGTCACAACAGATACATGGGAATAAGTCGCAAGTATCACAAGGGCAGATACAAGAAACATGACCACAATCTACGCAAAGACACACACAAGGATATTCGCCGCAATCTTCGCACGATACATAAAACTCTAACACTGCCAAATCTGAATCGGCAAAATACGGACAGTCAGGTTCTGCTACAGCTTGCACCTCTATTACATTTTTGTCGCCGAAATCTAATAAAAGATAATTTTCAATATCAGCGCTTAGACCTCTAATAATATATCCGTCTCCGCCGATTTGCACTCCGTTAACCCAAACTTTATAGCCATATCTATTGGCCACACCGTTCCACTCTAGTAATCCGTGAGTATCCATTCTTAAAGCAGTAGGCGCATCTAATGGTATAGGAGCTTCTACTGTAATATGATAATGCGCGGAACTATCAAATGGGGCATAATATTCATGCAATGCACGCACCGCAAAATGTACATCTAACCGTATGTAATCAACGGTTATCGCATCAAATATATCTGTCAGATTTAGACTAACTGAGTTGCCGTCTAAACTAAAACCATGCATTCCTGATGCAAGCTGAAGATATGTAACCGACTCATCAAATACCATTCCGTACCAGCTCATCCAGTTCATGCTGGCCGTTTGATACGATACCTGTATTTCTACTGTATAACCAACAGCATTATCTACTCTATCAAACAAAAAAAATCTTTCGTCCGAAACAATATTTACGCGCAAATTTTCCGGCGGATATAGTCGACCTCTGAATTCCTCCACATTAGAATCTAGTGAATGATAGTCGCTAAGCACAGCATCTATTGCAAGCGCACGCACTCGCACTTCGTTCATGCCCACACTAACAAAATTTGTGTGCGCGTTTAGATCAAAAAAAACATAAGTCCCTGCATAATCTACATAGCTACGCCCTGCTATTTGGTCATAACGGAACTGACTTATTACTCTGTCTTGTAAATATACTCTATAACCAATCGCGTTATTTACTCTACTAATATTTAGCATTCTGCTGTTATCAAGAGTAATTACTGGCGCGCTTAGTCTTGTAATAGCATTCAATACAGCATGGAAATGAATCTCATTTGTACCGCCAGTATAAAGGTATGGCATACCAACAACCGAACTGTTAAAAGTCCAACCTGATATTGCATTTTGAAGTAGCGGAGATACTCCTGCTAAGTCAGGGGCACCAATACTCTCATTTCTATACACCATTTTGCGTATTGCCCTAGTAGGTGTTCCACTAATATCGATTTGGTCAATTGAAGGATGATCTATATGAAAGTATGCCACCAGTGCGTCAGGATTAGGTGTACCCCAAACAGCATAAAGAGTAATAGAATTGTATACATACGGGTGCGCTATATACCATGGCAATAATGGATTATTCCAAAACGGTTCTCCTTCTGGCTCTAGCGACCAATGACTAAAACCTGCACCCCAAAGAGAAGTAACTCCCGAGAAATTAGGCTGTTGTATTAGATTATGATTACCTAAACTACCCCCTGCTCCCCATTCAAAAGTTTGCATTGGCACATCCTGCACAGTGTTTGTAAAGTTTACAGTAAATGTATTATAAGCCCATCGCGCAACAAAATGAAAACGCAAATCACAACAGCATGCCACTTGCACAAGAGGGTACTCTAATACAGTCGAACCATCGATAGAAACATCAAACGATACAGCACTACAGCAGCACCGCCCTGCATTCCAGCCAAGAAAAGTAGCGCCTGGATGAACAGGGTCGTTTGCCGGCATTGCATCTAATAAAGTTGAACCATAGTTTACTTGCGTAGTATAAAACTGTGTAACTTGCGGCCTACCTGCTGCATCGTCTACATGCGAATGTTGCCCTGTAGTATAGTCAACTCTTATTATGGCTGCGTTATCGACAATAAAGTTTATTACGAGTTGCTCTTGTCCGATTCCTGTCTCCACAAGCAAGGTTGTAAGAGTTTGTACGGCAAAATTAAGAGAACAGCAGCAAGGGTTTGCCCACGACCATGCAATTATACTTAATGCGTCAACACCGTTTATCTGAATAATTTGAGGTGACAATGTGTCTACATAATTACCTGCAGTTATATCACAGCAACACACATCTGCAAAATGGTGTATATTCATGTTGGTAAAATCAAGCACTCTGTTACTACCCCTATATGCATTTACATCAACGCCTACAATTCTACCTCGCGTTCCTGTGCCTATCCATGTATTAGTTGGAGTATTATAAAGCAATATAATCTCGCCAAAATGTTGTACTGTTATATTGTTTGGATTAGGCAGCCTAGTCTCTGCTACTATACGCGAATAAGAAATAATGCCACCAAGCCTAATGGTTATTATATCAGTGTGGTCCGTCGAGCCCATAAGTACTGTGATTCTTATATTAATGCTACGTCTCTCAGCGCAACCAAACCAATATACAATCTCGGCAATATCGGCACCACCACCGCCTATTCGACTTATAATTCTGGGGATTGCATCGCTTTCTGAGAAAACAGTCGGAGATAAATATATCCCGCTTCCGTTATAACCATATCGCAATAACCACGAATCAGCGGTCCAGCCTCTTTGCGCATCAAAATGAACCCCTGCCATTCTACTGCCAAGGCCTGCATCAAACGAAATTATATCTGATTGCACATTAAAATCAAGGCTGCCAGGCTGGGTTATATTCGCATCCGACGGTTGATATCCTAGCCAAGTTGATTGGATATTAGCCGCTTGCTCTATGTAAGCAGTTAAAGTAATTGTTAGTTGGCTATCAGCAACAGTACTTTCGACACGGTTTATTATCTGCACAACAATTCGCTGACTACCGTTAACGCCATAACCTGTAAACCATGCCCTCGAACTTACACCACCATGAACGCGCCAACCTTCTTCAATGTCATCAAAAGCCGTAGTTGCAATCGAGACAGCACTCGTATGTATATTTGTCGTGCTAGGACCAAAAATTCTATCATTTGATATTACCACTCTCTGAATTTGACGATGTTCATAAGCATCAAATTCAGCCGTTATAATTGAATTACTATCAAAACCTGTAGGAGTAAAAGCCGCCGTATTAGCACTTAGGTCAATAATTCTGTCGTCATACGGCCATGTAGTTTGCGGTTGCCTCCAGTTAGCTACAACTGTTGCAGGGCGAGATGCCGCATTTGCAAGCGATAAGTGAATTGCAGGACGAATACCAAAATTCCAAGTAGAATTTGTGTTAATTGACACTCCAACATTTCCGTTGTTTTCCACAAATCCCATCGAGCCGCCCCATGTTTGATTTGTGTGATTATTACGATAAAACGCTGATGTTGCATCAATCCCGTCACTACCAACCCAGCCTCTATCACCACCAGAAACTTCCCAAAAACCTATCCTTTCGCCACCAGCACCCAAATTATGAGAATTACTGTCTTGACCATACATAAGCCCCGCTTCTCTAAATGAAGGTAGCCAAATCGAGTCATTGTTTGGCACACGCGCAGCTGTTGCATTCATTGCAGCCGTGTTATGTTCTGTTGTATTTTGCCAAAAAGTATCTGGCAATGTAGATGGTGCTATAATTTTTCCAGCTAATTCTGGATTATGTGCCCTTACTGCATTAGAAAAATCAGTATGAACAGCTTGTCGTGCTGTAGAATTTGCCCAAGTCACACCTTGCCCGTTGTTTGTATGTAATTGCCGCATACGGTATGGCTCTGCCATCCATAAAGTTACAATTTCGTACTCGGGGCAGAAATACACTACACGCCAAAGCATAGACGCAAATTGGCTGCCTATTTGAGCAGTGCCATCATGAATATGCACTGGCAATCCACCACCATCTGGCCATTCCGTTTCAGAACCAGGTATAAATGTATCAAGTGGCGTAAAATTAGGAAACAAATCTACATAGATTGCTCCATAGTTTTGAGTTCTGCCATCCGTCACCATGTCGGCGAAATCAGCAGCTGTTAGTGGTGTAGTTGAAGTTAGATAGTTTGGCAAATCTTGCAAACTAACTAGGTGTCCAAAATAATTTGCCGCCCATGTATCAGGCGCCACATTAGCATCTGGGTTTGCATGCACAATTTGAGAACGGTTAGAATTTCTAGCCGCAAAATTAGGTGCAAATACAGCAAAAACTGCAGTAAGCACTAAAGCTAAAAGCAATGCTAGAGTGACTAGCACCTGCATTGATTTAGATTTTGTTGCGATATTCACTGCGCCCTTATTTTTATATTGTTTTGTCATGTTTTGTTTCCTTTTAGAAAACAGTCAAACTAAAGCATTTGATGTTTTCTATAACATTTTTTTCTTTCGTAATTTTATAAGTGTATTTTTGACGTGGAATAAGTTTTTACAAACTATTCCACGTCAAAAATTTCTTTACTTCTTAGCATTTTCTGCAGCTAAAGTTTCTTTGCGTTGTTTTTTGATTTTCACATAATCGTCAACTAGTTTTTCGGCATTGCATATTGAATTATCCGTTCTGTCTAGTTGACTCATAGCTTTAGACTCTAAGCCTTTATAGTTGCTAGCTTTACGATTTTTCCATGCAATATCGCACATGCTTCCCGCTGACTCTAATTCCTTAAACGCATCATTAACAGCTTTTCTTGCTTTTGCTTTTCCGTCGTCTAGCTCTTCTTTAGTCTTAGCCGCATCTGCTTCTTTTTGCGCTGCTGCTTTGCGTCTTTTGTTTTTAGTAACAGGTACAATAATGGCAACTAAAATAACCGTCAATAACACTACTCCTGCTACAGGGAAAAGCCACATCCAGTTACCATCATCAAATAGCCATGCTGCAAATCCGCTTCTGCCCGAACCACATTCACATGGATAGCTTTCGCAAATTAGGCAAGGATTTGGCGTTGGAGGTATTGGAGAGTCGTTATCACCACAAATACATGGATAATAACCACACGGACCTGGCACTGGTGGCGTAGGCGTTGGAGTTGGGGTCGGAGATGGAGAATAATCGTAATCACAATCACAATCGTATAGACCACAATCGTCGCAACAAACACAGTCGTATTGATTACAATTGTCGCATAGCACTTGACAATCGCAATCGCACAAACCACAATCGTAACACAAATCACAAGGATTTTGACCACATATATTGCAAGGACAAATACAATTACTCGGTAATCTACCACAATCGCCGCATGGATATAGTGGATAATCGTAGCAACAATCTAAACAGCATTCGCAAGGATTTCTTCCGCAACGATGACAAGGCCAAACTGAATCTCCGTCACATCTACAAGGATAAAAACCACATGCAATACATGGAAACAGCGTATCGCCGCAACTACAAGGATTATCGCCGCAGTTTACGCAACCATAAGCATAAACACCGCAATCGCAAGGATTATTGCCACAGTATACGCATGGTGGATTAACACACATACATGGAATACCATCGCACCAATCACAAGGAGTATAAACGATAGTACAATTCCAATCGCCACAATGAATACACTGAACGCAAGTTGTACAGTTATAATCAGGGCAAGCTGGATTACCGCATGGCACATATGTTATGCCACAATTCCAATCACCACAATTAGAACATAATACACAAGTCGTACAGTTGTAATTTGTACATGCAGGGTTGTCGCAAGGTACATAAGTTATAGCGCAATTCCAATCGCCACAATGAATACACTGAACACAAGTTGTACAATTATAGTTTGAGCATGCAGGATTATCGCATGATATATAAGTTATGCTACAGTTCCAGTCACCGCAATGTGTGCATTGAACACAAGTCGTACAATTGTAGTTACTACATGCTAGGTTATCACATGGTATATAAGTTATACTACAATTCCAGTCGCCACAATGTGTACACTGAACGCAAACAGTACAGTTATAGTTTGGACAAATTGGATTTGGACATGGCCCGTATGTAATAGGACAATTCCAATCGCCACAGTGAATACACTGAACACAAGCTGTGCAGTTGTAATTTGTGCATGCTGGATTACCGCATGGTACATAAGTTACAGCACAGTTCCAATCGCCACAATGAGTACATTGAGTACAAGTTGTACAGTTCCAAATATCACAAGCTGGGTTATCACAAATCGCACATACTGTACAGTTATAGTCTATACAGCCAGGGTTTGGACATAGCACACAAGTTGCACAGTTCCAAATATCACAGTTAGGATTAGAACACAATACGCAAGTCGTGCAATTGTAATTAGGGCAAGCTGGATTGTCGCACGGTACATAAATTATAGCACAGTTCCAGTCACCGCAATGCGTACATTGGACACAAGTTGTACAGTTGTAGTCAGGACATGCAGGATTGTCACATGGCACATAGGTTATTGTACAGTTCCAATCGCCACAGCGTGTACACTGCACACAAACAGTACAGTTGTAGTCAGGACATGCAGGGTTGTCGCAAGGCACATAAGTTATAGTACAATTCCATGTTCCGCAATGAGTACATAGCACGCAAGTTGCGCAATTGTAATCGCCACAAGCGGGATTATCACATAACACACAGGTCGTGCAATTCCAAATATCGCAATTGGGGTTAGAACAAAGTGCACATGTTGTACAGTTGTAGTCTATACAACCTGGGTTTGGACACAACACACAAGCTGTGCAGTTCCAATCATTACAGTTAGGATTAGAACATAGCACACATACTGTACAGTTCCAATCGTCGCATACTGGGTTATCACAAACCGCACATGTTGTGCAGTTATAGTCTGGGCACGCTGGGTTTGCACACAACACGCAAACCGTGCAGTTCCAAATATCACATGCTGGGTTGTCGCACAACTCGCAATCTGTACAACAAGAAACAGTACAGCTAGGGTTATCGCACGCTACGCATACGCAAGGATAAGCATCACAACAGTCGCATGGTATGCACACGCAAGGATATGTAAAACAATAATCACAACATATACACGGATAAGTGGTACAAGTTTCGCACAATACCCTTGCCGTAAAATGAAACTCTGTTGCACTTAATAAACTAGCATCAAACGGGAACGACACAGGATCGCCGTCTAAATACCATGCGTCAATTAAACTAGCTAGTAATGTTACATTGCTTGCAAAGTATGGATCTATAATTAAGTCGCCCCTATAAACCATACCCCTAATTGCCCTCGTTTGCACGCCATTAACATCTATATAGTCTACTAGCGGATGGTCTATATGGAAATACACAACAACCGAATTAGGGTTAGGATAAATCTCCCACGCATCATCTCGCCACACAGCATAAACCGTTGTAGTGCCAGAAGGTGCTACAGAAGAAATTTGACTTCCGTCTGGCGTAAGCGCCCAGTGCCTAAAAGTTGCCCCCCAATTGGAAGTTAAACCCCCAAAAGCTATACCCATAGTGCAACAACAAAAAGAGAAGCTCTCTCCTAACCTAGCATATGCAGGTGCAACTGCATGCCCACCGGTATTTGCAAAGTATATAATAACATATTGATGCTCCCAAACGGCAGTTAATTCTAATGCAAACTGACAACAACAAGACGGTGGTATCCACCCACAGCACCATTGACAATATCGGCTCATGGTCGTTGTATTCATTATAAAGTCAAAATCAAACGGGCCTGCAGCGTCACCAAAACAACAGCAACGACTTGATTCCCAGTGTAAAAAAGTAGCAAATGGGTGCACTGGGTTTACTGCTGGTCTTACTGTTGACACAGCTTGCCCGTATAAAACAGCTGCATCTGGAATCTGCGTTGGCAAAGGGATACAGCCATTAGCACCACCACAATCGTTAATCCAATTACCTGCCACATAAACTTGACATCCCCTGCAACAGCAACAAGCTAGGCCATGAGTGCCCGTATTAAACGAAACACGAAAAGCGCTGATGTTGTCCATCATAACACGAATATCTAAAGCATCTTGCCCTATATCCGTTTCTTGCAAAATAATCACTTCGAATTGCAAGCCGCCAAGCCTGAGATTGCAGCAACATAAAGTATCAGGACGCCATACTCTTATTGCAAAAGCATCCACACCATTTATTGCAAAGACTTGTTTCGTTGCTGCGTTACCAGCAGCACAATTAGTATGAATAGTAGTTATGTCGGTAGTGTCAAGAACTCTCGTTGTGCCCCTGTATGCACTCACGCTTAAACCAGATATCAACGCTCCTACACCTGCATGAACATTTATAGGAGTATCAATATTAGAAAATAACTGCATAGAAGTATTTAAGCTATTATTCCAAATACCACAACAAGTACAATATGTAACATTTAGGTTAAAGAATGATATGTTGTCGTGCAAAACTGATGGGAATAAACCCACAAACAATCTGTTTTGTCCCATGTCTAGCGACTGTCTAAGCACAGTAACTCTTGCATATACGCTACGACGCTGATTACAACCGAACCAAGAAGTAATTTCTGCAATATCGCCAGTACCAACGCCATGCGTTTGAGATATTATTTGCGGTACAGCAGTGCTTTCTGAGTATGCAGTTGTAGTCAAATACACACCCCACACATGCGGGCGAACTTCGCCTATAAGTTGATTCCAACCATGCAAGGTGGCATTAAATCTAAGTGAGCTTATTCGCGTGTTTGCCCCAGCATTAAACACGAAAACCTCCGATAGACCTATCATAAGTCTTTCAGGGGAATCTATAGAAGCGTCACCTGGTATAGCATTTTGCCATTGCGGTTGCCATACATGCGCAGAGTACTCGTAATATCCTCGCAGACTAATGTTTAAGGCGTGGTCTAAACTAGTGGTCTCGACTCTTTTTATAACTTGCACGACTATTTGCTGCCTAAGAGGTGCATCTGTTCCTGTAAACCATGCCCTAACAGCAACACCGCCGCGCTCTACGAAACCTTGATTCAGTGCAGCGTAAGGCATGCTGCTGATTGGCAACATGGCGTTATAATATGTGTCAAGAACTGCACCACTTACTCTTCTTGTAATAGTCAGGTTAGTGCCTCTCATTTGCCCGCCAACACCTGCGTCAAAAGTGATTGTACGAATATCGCTAGCATTGTAACCCGTCGGCGCATGCCCTACAATAGTGTTTGAATCAATATTTATGCTAGCATCGTAAAGCCTAGCCTCTGATTGCGCGCCCCAAGACGCATCAATAGAAGCATCTGGAGCATCTCTAAAACTAGCAAGTGATAAATGAAGGGCTGGACGAATAAATTGTTGGCGAGTAGCCGCTATAGCACTCGTCGAGCCAAATCCCCAAATACCCAACATGTTAGCGCCCGAAGTTGCGGTGCGAAGAATAACTGAAGTTATTTGTGTACCAGACTCTGGCTGCGTTAGTCTATTCATGTCGTGACGGTCGCCACCTGAAAGTTGCCACAAACCTCCTATTGCACCACCATCGCCTCGCGTAATGTTTGCTTGCGAGTTCCAATAAAAGAAATTTCTAGCATTTAAATCGCCAGTTGCTCCTGATGCCACTTCATTATATGACGGAAGCCAAACATAATCCCCCGCTGGTACAGGAGAACAGTGCATTGCTGCATTAGAAGAAACCGAATGTTCTGGCCTATTTTGCCAAAAAGTATTTGGTAACGATGACGGTGTTACAACTCGATCTAATAAAGAAGGATTATGACTACTTATTGCGTTTGCAAAATCCTGCTGCATAGTCGGACGCATACCAAGCGATTGATATATTGTGTCAATACTTGCATTTGCCGGGATTCCAGCCATTAGTGACCTATAGGCTGCCGCCATCCACAAGGTAACAATTTCGTATGTAGGGCAAAAATATACAACTTGCCAAAGTGCAGCTGCAAAACTATCCGCAGCATCACCAGAAGATACAGGAGAGCCCGGAAATAAATCCACAAAAATCCCACCGTAATCTTGAGTACGACCTGCCGTTGCAATGTCTGCAAAATCTCTAGCTGTCATAGGGATGCCAGATGTTATACTGCCCGCCAGCAATGCAGGCAACTCTGTGTCTAAACAAACCAACTGCCCCCAATATCCAGTAAAGCCCGAACCTACAATGTTTACATTCGACTGAAAACTTGCTTGTGCTACATTTGCACGATTAGAGTTGTCAGTATTTGGCATTAACCCTGCAAACACAGCAACAACAGCTAACGCAAAAAGCAACACCACGCTAATTAGCATTGGCATTTTTTTAGAACCTACTTTAATCGTAGCGTTGTTTGCTCCATTTTTTATTAAATTTATTTTTTCGTTTCTCATTTTGTTTTATCCTTAAAACTTATTTAGCATAGTTAGGTTAATTTGTATAGTTTTTATTTTAACTATAAACAAATGTTTTTCATGTTTATTAAAACCTTTTTGTTTGTTTACTAAACTCGAGACTATCCTCTTTATAGCCAATGTATATATATTAACATATTCTTAATATATATGTCAACACATTTAACAAAATTTTCAAATAAATTTTATAAACTACATCTAGTCGTTTTCAGCTAAAAGCCCCCTTTTTTATTCAATATGTTGATTTTTTGCAAGCGATTCGTCTGATAAAATGTTATTACTTGTCCGCTTAAATACCGTAATAAAGATAAATAGCTTTTTTAGTTAGGTGCCTAAAATGTATCTCCAATACGAACTACCCATGCAAGCAAATTGGATACCACTAGTATATTTTTCCTACATAATAAAAAACACCCCTTGATTAGCGTCCTAACCAAAGGGTGTTTTTTTATATTTTATTAAAACTCTAAACTTGCTTTACGCAGGAGTAGAATCAGTCTTCCATTCAGGCAAACCACCTAAACGATTAAGTCTTGGCAATTGGCCCGCAACAAGTGTCCAATATTCTGTAGGCAACGCACTAAAGTTTTGGGCACCAGTAGCCGCACGAGCAAATGTATGAACATTAGTGATAGCTGTAAATGAGCCCTCATTGCTGCTTAGGAAACCTGGCACAAAGCCAGCACCATCACGGTAATAAACCCTCAAGTCAACGCCGTTTCTTGCTGCAATAGTAGAAATTCTTGTTGAACCTGGGTTTGCACTATTCCACGAATAGAATGAAGCGTAAGAACCAAAGCCCGTGTCAGGTATAGCTGGAGTTATAACTGGACGAGTTTGAGTAAACTCTGCAGGAGGAGTAGGACGAACAGCTATTTCGCCAGCCAAATACAATTCTAGTTCCGCCTCGTATACTTCTCTTGCTGTATCATATGCAACTCTTAGTGGCTCATATATGTCAAGATGATAGAAGTGAACTACTTCATCTATAACCCTTCTTGCATCTTCTTGAAGTGTTATAGCATCAACATGAACTAAATCACCCCATTCAAATCCCCACTCATGGTCAGGATTTTCTATTCTTTGTCTTATATAACCGTGCAGCACATTGATTTGTGCTTGCCAGTGATAAACCACATCACCATCATCGTCTAAAACTGGATTATCATAAGCATCAAGAAGAGGCACTTCATCCACGCTTAATACATGAGTTCTTGCAGTTCTTATAGGAGTCGTAGCAACATTCGCCATAGCATGTTGCAGGTATGGCACTTCGTTCGCATCAACATTTACAGTTAGAGGAGCCATACTAAATGACGCACCACCCGGGAATGTAGGACCACCATCAAATGTAGTACCACCACTTGCTGCCAATGCTTGAACCCATACTTGTGGAGTTGAACCTATAGTACCTGGAGGCAAACCTGAACCTGTAACAAATACATTTTCTAGACTGCCACCTGCGTTACTTGCAACAGCACCGATAGGACCTCTGAATGCGTTACCCCAAAGTGAAGTGATATCTGCAACAACATTAGTAAGAGTAGTTGTTCCAATAATGTTACCTACAATGCCACCCGGAGCATCAAAAGGACCTCTATTCCCCCAATAGCCCCAAAGAGCATCTACTTCCATAAACACATTTTCTATTGTTGTGTTGGTTGCACTACCAATTAAAGCACCCGATTCGCCAGTATTAGAGAACCATGTCATATCTGTAAAAGCTACATTTCTAATTGTAGCACCATTTGTTGCATGGAATAATCCACGACCCCAATGCCAGCTACCTTGATAAGGTACAGACATATAAATACCATTAATAGTGTGACCTCTACCATCGAAAATACCTCTGAATGGTCTTAAAACAGGACTGTTAAATTGACAGTTAGAAAGAGCACAATCTGTACCATTTGGACAGTTTACATCATGATTAACAGGAACCAAACCAATCATTCTAGCACCAAAGTTAGATGTGTGGAATTCTACATCTGTGAAATCAAGATCATTTTCCAAATACCAATTTTGACTTAAAGCATCTACTGTAGCAGTCATTTCGAAGAACTCAGCCGCTAAGCTAATAGCACCTTCTGCTCTTGGAATAACATTAATCGTAAAGCTTGTCGTTACATTGCCTGCTCTTGAAGTAACAGTAATTACCGCAGTGCCCACAGTATGAAGTGTTAGATTGCCAACAGCACCTGCACCCGAAAAGGCTACGCTTACAACTTCCGGAGCAGAACTTGTCCAATTACGGCCAGCTGAATTAGGAACACCTACCATTCTTGAAGTAACAGCTAGAGGTCTACCAACAGCTCTAGTAATTACATCACCATTTCTTGCAATTGTTGTCTCTGCAGCCTCATATGCGTTGTACTCTAAAGCCATTGCATTTGCCAGGTTAGAAACAACATAAACAATAATTTGTGTAGTTGCGCCGCCTCTTACAGTAGCCGTAATAACAGCCCTACCTACAGAAACTGGAGTTACAACACCATTTCGTACGGTTGCAACATTAGGAGCAAGAGACTCCCAGTCAATTCTACCGGCAGAAGCGCCCACAGCATCAACCATTTCAATTCGAACCCTTTCGTCTTCTTCTAACGAAATTATTATCGAATTTCCAGTAGAACCAGCAGTAACACGCATGTCAATTTGATCGCCGCCACCGCAACCTACCGCAAACATTGCTATACCTGCCATCAATACGACAGACATTAAAATAGCAACAAATGTAGTGATTTTTCTTTTTGTCATTTTTTATTTTCTCCTCTTATAAAAGATTTGTTTTTACTTGCGTTTTGCAAGTTTTTTTGTTTGCAATTAAAAGATTTTTGCAAACATTTTCCATAGTATATGGAATGTTGCTTACATTATACAATTTATATATATATCATGTCAAGCTATTTATGCAACTTTTATACAATTTTTATATCACTATTTCTATCAACTTAATATTGACTTTATAGTATTGTCTATAGTATAATCTATTTGTATGCCTAATCATGCAGACCCAATAATATATAATGCGGACAATAATATCGCAAATGGCAATAGCCAAAACAAGCCTAAAAAGAAAATGTCTTTACTGCTTAGGTTTTTTATTGCTATTTATGTCATTTTTGCTGTTGCTGTTTTTGTAGGTGCAATTGTTGGTTGGAGTTTGCTGGCTAGATTTAGTAGGGTTTATTTAGGCATACCAATCCGCGAAGTTTTGGCAATTAGCATGGATTTACAAAATACTTCTACCGATAACCTTAATGAGTTTGACGAAACTCATTTGCTTGAATTTGAAAATCATGTATTACAACAGTTGTTTTTGCGAAGTGAAGTAGAAATTCCATACGGGGATATTTTTGATGCAATTTTTAATGGCAACCTTTTCAGTAATAATGAAGAACAACCAATCATTAGCGATGCAACAAACGGGCGGATCAGAACATTCGCCCCTACGGCTAACAATCAAGTCCGCACAAACAATAATACACAGCTCCCTTTAACACAAGCTTTAGGAATAGACATCCCGCCCAACAACGCCCCTTCTACTCTTCTTGATATAGTTACTAATATTTTAGTAAGAGAAAATGTTTGCGAAAATGCTCTGCTTGACTTTTCCCCGAATACTGCTCATGCTTTTAGATTGTCAGATCAACAACTAGCTGCATTTTTAGATAGAGTTATTTATAGCGGAATTGTTGCTGATTATGTAGAAATCGGCGACAACGCGTTTGCCGCCATACTTACCTATGCCAATTTGGCACAAGTTAGATTTAGCGGCACAAATTATACACCATATATGCAGGTTACGGCAAGTTTTGAAATTAGGCAAATGGCACGAGATTTAATTAGAGAGGCTATGCCGCGACTACCTAATTTTTTAGCTAATATCGGCTTTAACGCACTGCTGCCACAAACCGCATATTTATCACTACATATAGGTTTATCACCCGACAATATAGGTTTGCAGTTACAAATCAACAATTTTGATAACGAACAAATGGCTAGATTTTATCGCCTATTAGACAGCATAATTGATTTATCTAATAGCGTACATTTTTTTGGCGGCATGACAAATTATGAAACCCGAAACGCTAATCCAAATTTTGTTCGCAGCAATGTTGCATATTCGCTAAACTATACGGCACACGAAACTCTCTTCCCTGTTATGCATGGCTTAGCTGTTTTTGCTGATTTTGACGACATTCAAAACGGATTTATATCGACAAATCTTTTTGAAACGATTATCGCCTTGTCTGGCGTAAATTACGATTATTACGGCAACCGCCGCATTCATGCACTTTACTCATCCGATGTAATTATGAGTCTGCGATTTTTCATTCTTAGAATTGGCGACGACTTTTATAATCATGCAAATCCCGATTATATTGATGCCCGAAACGCTTTAAGCGACAATCTTTTTTTAAGTCAATACGCTAGAGATAACTTTTATAGGATTTTGAGAGATTCTATAATGCAACAATTTAGCCCTTATCAATTTAATATAGCAGGTAGAAAAATTGGCGAGAGTGCAATTAGTTCACTTGCCCACGACACTCGCACCCTGCAAGAGTTACAAACCTTTATTGTAGATGCCGACCTTGCTGCAATTTTGCAATATCGTGTTTTGGATAATGCGACTTTAGGAGTAGAATATATAGAACTTGCAGGACTTACGACTTCTCCCATTCTAAATAACGGAAACAATGATTATCTACTAACAACTCACTACTCGCCATTTGGCAAAATGAGTGTCGTATTTAGAATTGATCTACACACATTATTTTACGATTATAATATCGCTTTTCTAAATGCCCTTATAATAGATGCGCTATATATAGAAATCAATTTTTATATATCTCCCGAAACCCAAAATTATGCACTTGACGAATATGGTGAGATTTATTATTTTTATTATTATGCAAGTGTTTATGCAAATTCACTTCCCCACACTCATGACGAGATAATAAGTTTGTTTAATATCGTTAGATTTTTTACTAACTCTAACATCGACATTGATAATCTTATAAGAAGTGCAGGGCGAGAAGTTTTTAGCTTTTTTTATGATATGAGAAATTCATGGGCTAGCGAAAACATAAATTTTGCGAATAGAATAACTTATATAGACGGAGTTCGTAAAACACAAACAGGCATCTTAATTGCTAGTATTTTTGACCTTTTGGCGTCTACTCATTATGGCACAAACGCAAAAGATTTGCAATATGCAATTCAAGGGATGTTTGCTTACAATGCTTATGCTGGTAATAGCCGAAATTTTGTTAGAGACAATTTAGTGCTTAATCCAATACAAAATTATTCACCTAGCGTGCTACCTAATATGATTATTACCGATAACGCGTTCGGCGCGTTGTTAGTAAGCGATTGGATAAATCAGTTTGCTCCACTAAATAATAATATATTTGTTGATAATAGCGGTTGCAATCGCTATAGCTTGGTACAATTTAATAGTACAACCAATAGCAGATTATATTTTACCTTCCGAACATATGTCGACACTGTATACGACTTTACGCAAGACCGTTACCGTGGCTTTAACAGCCTTATGCCCGACTACCTATATTTTACTTTTGCTATAGAGCATCTTCCACTTAACGCAAGCGGCTATAACTTTAGGCAAGCAAACTACGATTATGATAGATTATTTAGAATAAACAATTTGAGTTATCAACAACAAAAACAATTATTTATGATAACTGGCTATGATTACAATTCATTTATAACCGCTAAGATTTTTGAATGCCTAGAGTTCCTTAACACTCTAACCATTGGCGACTTGTCTTTTGGCGGCGGCGTTGTTACCTTGCCATCGACAATATAGATTGCATAGCTTGGGGGCAAATTTTGAAAAATTTTTTCCCAAACCCCCTTCAAAACTTTTAAGCAATGGTAAGCGTTTTGGAAAAGCATAAAAGTTTTTTGGAAAGTTTGAAAACCTTTTTTGTAAAAAAGGTTTTCAAGAATATAACAACAAAAACATGTACATCTCAAACATAAACCTAAAAAATTTTAGAAACTATTCTAATCAATCAATAGCCCTTTCGCCTAACATAAACATTTTTACAGGCAGTAACGGAATGGGTAAAACAAGCTTATTGGAGAGTATTACACTCTGCTCGATAGGCAAATCTTGTCGCACTCCTCGAGACAAAGAACTTATAAAGTGGGAAAAAGATACGGCAAAAGTTGAGGTGATTGTGCAAAAAACTGAAGGCGATGAAAAAGTTTCAATTTCTTTAAGCCGCGTTGAGAATAAAAGAGTGCAAGTAAACAGCTTGCCTTTATCTAAATTAGGCGAACTTATGGGCGTTGTAAGTACTGTCTTTTTTTCTCCTCAAGAATTAAAAGTTGTTCAAGGCGCACCTTCTGAGAGACGAGCATTCATAGATATAGCACTTTGCCAATTATCTAAAACCTATTTTTACTTACTTGCCCGCTACAATAAAATTTTGTCGCAACGCAATAAATTGCTAAAATCAAACAAACTAACCGACGACGCCCTTGACATTTGGGACACACAACTTGCCTCTGAGGGCGCTAAAGTGATAAAAACCCGAAAAGGCTTTATAACACAACTTGCGCCTTTTGCAATTGAACATCACGCCTTTTTATCTAGCGACAAAGAAAATATAACAATTGAGTACGAAGGATTAGGCGGCGATACAATTGAACAAATTCAAATTGAATTTTTGCAAGCCCTTAAAAAAGATAAAGAAAAAGATTTGCGATTAGGTTACACTCACACTGGACCGCACAAAGACGACATTTCAGTAAAAAATTCTAAAATGGATTTAAGAATTTACGGCAGTCAAGGACAACAACGCACCGCTGCCTTATCTCTAAAACTTGCCCAATTATTCTTAGCAACCCAAAAAAGCTTTGAGACACCCGTACTACTACTAGACGATGTTTTATCAGAATTAGACCTAACCCGTCAACAAAAACTACTAGACCGAATAAAAGGTTTTCAGACAATAATCACCTGCACCCACTTAGAACCCGCAATTTTCGAAACACTAAAAAACAACTCCATCCAGTTTGTAGTACAGGACGGAGAGGTTAACTTAATAAATAAAAACTAACTATATACAAACAGTCTTTTATTTATAATTTGGTGGATGGAGGCGGATTCGAACCACCGAAGCGAGACGCGTCAGATTTACAGTCTGATCCCTTTGGCCACTCGGGAACCCATCCATATAACAACAAATATTTTTTGATGCTATAATATAATAACAAAATAAAATCATGCTTGCAACTAAAAAATATAACAAAAAATGCAATCAGAAAATTTTTTCAGAAAATCGTTGCGTGAAATATTTTATCGTATGCAATGCATTTACAAGTTGTTTAATTGGGGGAAAACTTTTGCAAAAGTTTTCCCCCAAATCCCCTTTCAAAACTCTTAAGTATTGGTAAGTGTTCTGTAAAATACATAAAAGTTTTTTGGAAAGTTTGAAAACCTTTTTTCCCAAAAAAGGTTTTCAAGAATAATATATAAAACCTCCCTTGCTTGCATAAATATGAAATAGTAGGGGGTTTATAATAATGGCACTGTGCGATATAGCCTTTATGGGTGGTGGAGTTAGAGGAATAGCGCTTGCTGGTGCTATTATCGAGCTAGAGAAAAAAGGATATACTTTTAGAAATGTTGCGGGAGTCTCTGCGGGAGCAATTGCGGCTTGTTTGGTTGCGGCAGGATTTAGTGGACTTGAAATAGAAAATGAGTTATCTAATTTAGATTATAATAAATTTAAGAGTAAGGACTACAGAGCCTTAACCATTTTGGGCGACTACATAAACTTAAGGCGAGACTTTGGAGTTTATAGCGCAGATTATTTCGAGAATTGGCTTTATAGTGTTCTTCGCAAAAAAAGCGTTTACACATTCTCGGACATTAAAATAAATTCTCTTAAAGTTACGGTAGCAGATATTGAAAATAAACGGCTGCTTGTTTTTCCTGACGACTTGTATTTATTTGGCATTGATTATAAAAATTTTAGCTTAGCAAAAGCAGTAAGAGCTAGCATGAGTATTCCTCTTTTTTACGAACCGTTTAGATTAAAGGATAAATCGGGAACAGAACACATTCTAGTGGACGGCGGGATTTTTTGCAATTATCCTATTTGGCTACTTGATGACGGTTGCAAAAAACCTGAAGTACCTATTTTTGGTGCAGTGTTTGAAGAAGGCGATTTTGATAACCCAAAAAGAAAATCTAACAACAAAAACCCGTATAAGCTAGTAGATTACATAAAAAAAATAATTGGTGCGGCGCTTGATGCTAGCGGACACGGATATGCTAGAATAGTAAAGGGTAACGACTACCGCACAATAAAAATAAGTGTTGCTGTAGACAACAAAAACATAAACAGCACAGATTTTGATATAAGCAAAAAAGATAGTGCTGCTCTTTTCGAAAACGGAAAAACCGCCACAAAAAATCTTTTGGGCAGTTTTGATTTTGATAAGTGGGCTAAGTTAAGGAGCGAGTAGGAAACACTGATTAGATTGTTTTTTATTGGAAACTTTTTTTCAAAAAAGTTTCCAAACCTTCAAAAAACTTTCAATATTTACAAAACACTAACCTACGCTCAAAAATTTTGAAAAGGGGGTTTGGGGGAAAAACTTTTATAAAAGTTTTTCCCCCAAA
>Ga0123355_10000128_pt1 | contig 87781 bp, 67 predicted proteins | sample TergutEmb28metaG_3_FD_89872 | JGI IMG/M metagenome (GOLD analysis project Ga0123355, IMG submission 89872) | Embiratermes neotenicus P1 segment gut microbial communities from Petit-Saut dam, French Guiana - Emb289 P1 | ecosystem: Host-associated > Arthropoda: Insects > Digestive system > Gut ... | reverse complement strand
CCGTATGCTCAAGGAATGATCCGACGCCACTCTGTCCCATACCATCTATTATCCATGATAATGACGGTTGTTTCAAGGGTTATGGGTTATCCCTGAAACCTAAATACTATTATACAAGGAATGAGTATAAATGGCGCTTGGTGGCGGTACGTTTATTTCCCAGAATAGGGGGTTGCCTGGAACGTATATCAACTTCGTATCTATGGCGGGGGCATCGGCCTCTCTGTCGGATCGGGGATATGCGGCGATGGCATTGCCCTTACCTTGGGGCCCCTGTGGGGAGATACTCACGGTGAGAGGAGAAGATTTGATCCGGCGCAGCCGGAGTTTGTTTGGTAGGGAGTATACCCATCCGGATTTATTGCCTTTGCGGGAATTATTTGCAGGGGCTCGGACGGCCTATCTGTTCCGGTTGGGGGCAGGGGGTAATCGGGCCGGGTGCGGGCTGGGGACGGCACGGCATTCCGGGAGTTTGGGGAATCAGATTGTGTTGATCGTTTCCGAGATCGGCGAGGGGGTCGGTGTGGAGACGCTGGTGGATGGCCAGCGTGTGGATTATCAGACCGTATCGACGGCGGATGAGTTGTCGGATAACGATTTTGTCGTATTTGATCCGGCGGCGGAACTTATCCCTACGGCGGGGATGCCTATGACCGGGGGCAGCGACGGGGTGCCTACCTCGGATGAGTACAGTCAGTTCTTGGGCTTGATTGAGAGCTATAATTTTAACACATTAGGGTGTGCGGCGACGGATGAGGCCATTAAGGGCATGTTTGCCCGGCATACCAAGCGGATGCGGGAAGATGTGGGGTTAAAATTCCAGTGCGTGCTCCATCGATATGCCGGGGCGGACTATGAGGGAGTTATTTCCGTGGAAAACGCCTGTGCGGAGGAAGAGAGCGGTCTGGTCTATTGGGTGACGGGTATGTCGGCCGGGTGCGCCATTAACCGCTCGTTGACGAATCGGCGGTATGCCGGGGCGTTTTCGGTAGATGCGGATTATACCCAGAATGAATTGAAGCGGAAGCTGAAAGGCGGAGGATTTCTCTTCCATCGGGTCGGCGGAGATGTCCGGGTGGTGGAGGATGTGAATACGCTGGTGACCATCACGGCAGATCGGTCGGCTGACTTTTCGCTCAACCAGACGATTCGGGTGCTGGATCAGGTGGCCACGGATATTGCGGCGCTGTTTGCCACACGGTATCTGGGAATTATTCCGAATGATAATACTGGACGGCTCAGTCTTTGGAGTGATATTGTCAGCCATCACCGGCAGTTGGAGACCTTGCGGGCCATTGAGGATTTTGTGCCGCAAGACGTGACGGTGGAGGCCGGGGAGAGCAAGCGGAGTGTTGTGGTGTTTGATCGAATCCAGCCGATCTGCGCCATGAGCCAGTTGTATATGACAGTTGTGGTTCAATAAAAGAGGGGGAAATAGACTATGAGCAATAGTTTTATGAACGCCAGAGATTCGATCAGCGCGGCGCTGGCCGAGTGTTATGTGACCATTGAGGGGAATCGCTATCACTTTATGCAGGCCATTGATTTGGAGGCGGTGGTGGAGAAAACGAAGATGCTAGTGCCCATCTTGGGGCGGACGGGACGTGGGAATAAGGCCACCGGTTGGAAGGGCCGGGGGAGTGCGACGTTTCACTACAATACCAGTCTATTCCGGGAGATGCTGTATCGGTTTAAAGAGACGGGAGAGGATATCTATTTTGAGATTTTGGTCTCTAACGAGGATCCCACCTCCGCCGCCGGACGGCAGACGGTGGTGCTCAAGGGGTGCAACATTGACGGCGGGGTATTGGCAAAGTTTGATGCCGATGCGGATTTTCTTTCGGAGGAGATGGAGTTTACCTTTGAGGACTTTGAGATTCCCGAGACGTTTACGCCGCTTGGCGGTGTGAACTGATGTCAGTTAGAACCTACAGTTTACGCACCCAAGGGAATTTGCAACTCAGTCCGAATTTCACGGTGCGGGAGTTTCGGTGCCGATGTAATCGCCACGATGACGTACTGATCTGCGATGACCTGGTGCGGTTTCTCCAGGCGATCCGCACGGCGTTGGGCGTACCGGTGACCATTGGCAGCGCATACCGCTGTGCGGCGCATAATCGGGCCGTGGGCGGGGCGGCGAGCTCTTTCCACCTCCGGGGTCGGGCGGCAGATATTACCGCCGCCGGGCGGACGCCGGAGCAGATAGCCATCGCCGCAGAACGGGCGGGGGCGCCCGGGATTATCCGGTATACGGGGAGCCGGAATTTCGTCCATGTCGATACGAGGCCCAATCGGTATTGGGCGACGGATCACAACGGGAGAATCACCGTTATGCAGACCTTTGGCGGCGGCACCAGCGGCGGCGGTGAACCGGTGTCACGGGAGCGGATTCGGGAGATTCAGCGGCGGATGAATGCGCTGTATAATACGGGGCTTGCCGTAGACGGGATATTCGGCCCGCTGACCCGGCGGGCGCTGATCCGGGGGTTCCAGACGGAGATCAACCGGGAGACCGGGGCGAGGATCGCAGTGGACGGGGTCTGGGGGCCAATCACCCAGGCAAATAGCCTGCTCCTCCGGCAGGGGAGCCGTGGGAATGGGGTGTTTATACTCCAGGGAATCCTCTATTGCCGCAGATTTACCCAGGTGGGGTTCGACGGGATGTTCGGGCCGATTACCGCATCGGAAGTACGGCGTTTTCAGGGGGCTAACGATCTCGTTGCCGATGGGATCGCCGGGCCGTTGACCTTTGGGCGATTGTTTGCGTAAGATTTGACAAAACCGCTCTTTCACAGTCTCGTGAAAGAGCGGTTTTTTTGCGTTTTACTGCAATTTATACAACAGGGGGAACTACACATGAAAACATACGCCTATATCCGTGTCTCAACTGCTGAACAAAACGAAGACCGCCAGCTTGACGCCATGACCGCCCTGGGCATTCCCGATACCCGCATCTTCACAGACAAGCTATCCGGCAAAGATTTCAACCGCCCGGCCTATCAAAAGCTGATCCGAAGATTAAAACCCGGCGATACGCTCTACATCCAGAGCATTGACCGGCTGGGGCGCAACTACGAGGATATCCAGGCCCAGTGGCGGGTACTGACCAAAGACAAGGGCGTGGATATCGTAGTGCTGGACATGCCCCTTCTGGACACCCGGCAGGGCAAGGACTTAATGGGGACGTTTATCGCCGACTTGGTACTGCAAATCCTGTCCTTCGTGGCGCAAAACGAGCGGGAGACCATCCGCAAACGCCAGGCCGAGGGGATTGCCGCCGCCAAAGCACGGGGTGTCCACATGGGACGGCCTGTTAAAAAGCCGCCGGAGAACTTCGGCCAGTTGGTGGGACGGTGGGAACGGGGGGATATCCCCCTTGCTGAACTCCTCACAGAGACAGGGTTTTGCAGGGCTACGTTTTTTAATAAATTATTGGAATATCGAAGGGAAAATGGGGATAGCGGGGTCTAAAAAGGTGTAGGTTTTTAGACTCCGCTATTGTTTCGTATTCTAGCATGAAAATTCCACCATTGCAATGATTTTCCAACAAAAAAGTCATATAAATTTTAGTAATATGACACAGAAAAGAGAAACATCTAAAAACCTACAACTTTTTAGACCGCATGTTAAAATTGGAGGAGGAATATTGTAGTGAAGCGAATTTTTTGTATCTGTTTGGCGATGTTACTTATCCTGGGGACGGTTCCCCTGACGGCCTTGGCGGTGGACGTAGAGCCTGCGGCGTTTCGTACGGAGCCGATGGTTGCGGCAAGGAGTGCCACGAATGACGAAGGGATGGCCAGTAATGGGCATAGCATAGCCCTGGCCAGTGATGGTACCGTCTGGGAGTGGGGGAACCTCAACCTCCGCGGGTGGCCGGATGCTCTCAATTCCACGGTACCCGTACAAGTACAAAATTTAAACAATATAATAAAAGTTGTAGCAGGAGGCATTGATTCCCTGGCGCTTAGAAATGATGGCACGGTCTGGTCTTGGGGGTCTGGTGAACTACCTACACAAGTGCCAACGCTCAACAATGTAATAGCGATTGCAATAAATCATACTATGGCTATTGCTCTCAGAAGTGACGGAACTGTTTGGGAGTGGGAATATGACAGTCGCTGGGACGAAAATACAGACGTATATGTCCGTGTCCGTATCGATCCAGCACAGGTGCAAAATCTGCACAATGTGATTGCAATTGCATCAAGAGTTGAGGGAATGATATGGTATAATATAGCCCTCCGAGACGATGGGACCATTTGGGAATGGGGGCGTGTTTGGGGGCAACCTATCGAACTGACACAGGTTCAGGCACTTAATAATGTGACTGCAATTGCAGCAGAGGGGGAAACCACTATAGCACTAAGGGGAGATGGCACGGTCTGGACTTGGTATTGGGATTGGGATGCAGGTGAAGTAACGGTACCAGAGCAGGTACAAAATCTCAATAATATAACTGCAATTGCACCATTTACCGCATTGAGAAGTGACGGCACGGTTTGGGTTTGGTATTTGGATTGGGAGGAAGTCAACGGCGATTGGAACCGTTTTCTTTCCCCACCCGCACAAGTGCAAGGTCTTAGCAATGTGATCGCCATAGCATCGGGGGTTCATCACAGCTTGGCAGTAAGAAGCGATGGCACTGTCTGGGCGTGGGGTTTAAATTGGTTCGGTCAGTTGGGCGATGGTACTGTTGAAGAATGGGGCGGCTATCGCTTTACCCCCGTACAAGTCCTCGGCCCAGGCGGCGTAGGTTTCTTGAACCTGGGCACTGGAGAACAACAGCAACCAGACCCGCCAACCCGCTTCACCGACGTCCCATCCGCCGCATGGTTCCACGACGCCGTAGCGTTCGTCTACGACGAGGGCATCATGCGAGGCGCAAGCGAGACCGCATTTGACCCAATGGCCGACTTCAATCGGGAGCAGGTAGTCGCCACCCTGTTCCGCATGTACCACGACCGCCCCGCCAACGCCAGTGATCCCACGGCGACACCGTTTGCAGACGTGAGAGCGGAACAGTGGTACGCCCCGTACATTGCCTGGGCATTTGAACAGGGCATCGTCACAGGGCAAACGGAAACCAGATTCGGCACAGGGGACCCGGTCACGAGACAGGACTTCGCCGTCCTGGCCCATCGGCTCGCCAACCTCATGGGGGCAGACATCGGCGTGCCGAGCGGCTTTACGCTCCAGTTCACCGATGCGGCCACCATCGGAACCTGGGCGCAAGATGCCATGACCTGGGCGGTGTATGCCGGGTTATTTACCGGAACAGACGAAGGGCTATTAAATCCATGGAATACCGCCGTCAGAGCGGAGGCCGCCACCATCCTCATGCGGTATACCCAGACAGTAGCGGAGTAGACGAAATCAGACGCATAGAGCAACCCCGCCGTGTATCCCAAACGGGATATGCGGCGGGGTTTATTTCGTAGGGTGCGACGCCCTCGGCGCACCGTGTTTTGGCTGTGCACCGCATTTCGGCTGCGCACCGCATCCCAGGTCTGCCTGATTACCCCTTATTCGGCCGGCCCACCAGATTGCCTTTGCTAATGGCGTAGACATCGTCAATGACCATCTGGAAGGAGGGCTCCCGGCCCTCGGCAGCGGCCCGTTCAGCGATCTTTTGCTTGTGGAAATCCAAGAGTTCCGGTGTGAAGGGCAGGTTGCCGGGGTCGAAGATGCGGATGGCGCCCTCGTTGTCCCGGGCGGGGAGGAGTTTTCCGGCGTTGAAGCGGCTGGGGGCAAAGGGGATATCCAACACCCCGGCGGCAAAGGCCCGGACTGCGCCCTGGGCCAAGTCGCCCTGGCCCAGCTCGAAGCATTTGTCCACGAGACAGCGGGTTTCCAGCGAAATAATCTCTTTTTCAGTCTTGATTAACGTATCGCCGATGCACTGGTCTTTTAACATGGAGAGGGTCTGCTTTGTGCAACGGATTCCCTGGGCGTTGGCCTCCATGGTGGGGATGCCGATGGCCTCGTGGGGGGTTTTGACGATCACTTTGGTGGCACGGGACAGGGCGGCCACAGTAGAACCCCAAGCGATGACGGAGAAAGCCCGGGCCTCGTCCTGGGGGAATCCGCCCATCCACTGGTGCAGGACGGTGGTCACCGCCACGTCATGGTGACCGGCGGCCGCCAAATATTCCTCCGTGAGGGTCTGAAGGGTCTGGATGGCGGCCACGTCCTGGAGCAAGTTGCCGCACTGGCCGTAACCCACGGTGATATTTTTCACGCCCTGCTCCGCCGCCAAGAGGCTCTCAATAATGCCCACGGCGTGGGAGATGCTGGGGGGTACCAGGGTGCCGGTCAGGGGGCCGAAGGGCTCTCGATTGATGGCGGCCCCGGCCTCCTCGTACATGCCTGTCAGGCGATCTACGTATTGCCAGTGGCGGATGGTGGTCTCCAAGTCTACGTTTTTGGCGTAGGGGATATTATAGGAGATGCCGCCGCCCTCGTTGCTGGAGAATCCGCCGGTGTAGGCGATCTCTGTTAGGAGCCGGGCGTCCGGCGTCCCGTGGCGGATCTGGACAGGGGTGTCCAGAGAGTCGATGATCTGGCGGCAGCCGGATACGCCGTGGTTGACGGCGGGGAAGCCGTTTAACATACTCTTCCCGCTGCGGATGGATTCCTCAATCCCGTTTTGGGCCCGTTCAAAGCGGTTTTGCCGGGTATAGCTGTCAATGGTGGTGGGGAGGAGATCCGCCTCGCCCTGATCTTGGAGATAGGTGAGCAGTTTGATGTGATCGGGAATCAGTGCCACGCCGGCCCGGGGCTGGGCTAGAGTGATTCCGGCGGCCTTGGCGGCCAAGAGTTTTTTGGAGAAACACTTGTGCTCCGGCAAGGTGCTGTGGTAGGCGATCCCCGCCTCCAGGCTCACATCTTTGCCCGTGGGCCACTGGCCCAGGATTTCTTCGCGCTGGTTGTAAAAATCATTGTCCGAAAGTTTTTTATTCGTCAGTTCCATGACTTTTTGCGCTCCTTTTTAAATGCGTTCTCGTCTTTTCCCGCCTACGGCGGGGAAAGACAGTAAAACTTCTCAATTTAGAGATTGAAATCCTGTCGCAGGGCCTCAATGGCGGTATCCGGGGTGGTGCCGGGGGGGAATACACGGTCAAACCCCATATCGAGGAAACGTTTTTCCACCTCGGCAAAGGGCTGTTTGCCCACTACGATATTGCCGCCCACATAGAGTAAAATGCCCTCCAGGCCCGCCTCGTCGCACTTCTCTCGGAGCCCGCGGCAATCCAACTCGCCGTGGCCGTAGAGAGAGGAGACGATAATGGCGTCGGCGGCGACCTCCAGGGCGGCTTCGATGTACTCCTCCTGGGAGACCATGACCCCCAGGTTTGTCACGTCAAATCCGGCCAAGTCGAAAGCGTGGGACAATATCTTATTGCCCACGGCGTGGACGTCGGCGCCGATGACGCCGAGAACCAGTTTTTTCTTGCTCATACATTCACCTCGAATTCATAATGATTTGCTGTAGTTCTCCCCGCCGGCCGCAGGGAGAAGCACAGAAAGCAACTCTACTGTTCAGCCAGACAATCGTCGATTGCCGCTGCCATGACCTCATATGGCGCAGGCAGACCCGTCCAGAGCTCAATTTGCAGCGCCCCTTGATGGATCAGCATCCCCGTGCCGTTGATGATCTGGCAGCCCATCTCCTCTGCATCTGAGAGGAACTGGGTCTTTGGAGGGTTGTAAGTCGCATCAAAGCAAGTGGGGCGGTGGGCCAGGAGGGATTTGTCAATCCAGGTCTCGTGGCCGTTGGGGGCCATACCGACTCCAGAGAAATTTAAGAGCACGTCGGAGGATCGGATCATGTCTCCCAGGGAATCTTCATCTGATAGCTGGCAGGGGACGGCGATGGGGCCGTAGGCCACATTGAGCTCCGCCGCTAAATGGGCGGAGGAATCAGAGCGGGAGGCGATGATAAGGGTTTTGGCACCCTCGGCCGCCAGGGCAAAGCAGGCGGCCTTTGCAGAGCCGCCTGCCCCAAAGGCGAAAAAAACGGAAGATGGGATATCTATCTGGTTTTGGAGCAAGCTTGCAATCACGCCTGCCCCGTCCGTGTTGTAGCCTTTGAGCAGGCCATCTGTATTGACCACCGTGTTGCAGGCGCCCATCTGGGCGGCCAGGGGATCTAATGTGTCTAAGTATTGAAGAATCTCTACTTTAGCGGGAGCGGTGACGGCGAACCCCGCCACGTTCATATGCCGCAGGGCGGATACAATTTCTCCCAAATGCTCATTGGGGACTTCGATTGGGAAATAAAACCCGTCGAAGCCCATAGCGGCATAGGCCGCATTTTGCATCCTGGAAGAAAACGAATGGGCTAGGGGATTTCCCAGCAGGGGAATCAGCTTTGTGTCAACGGTAACTAACACATGAGTCTCCTCTCATTTGCAATCTCGCTCTATTGTAACTCGACTTTGTCTAATTTTCAATTGCCCTGGAGGAATTTCTCGGAGAAATTTGCAGGAAACGCAAAATATCGTTGATTTGCAGGTGATTTGTTTGATATACTAAACACGAAATATGCGATAGCGGATTGTTTTAGATCATAAAAAGCAGGCGGGGGAGTATGTTATGAGAACTGACTCGAATGAACCTGGCATTCACAGCTCAAATCTGAGTGCACACGATATGCCCCGTTCCCGTTTGGACGACATATTTGACCAGGCGGCCCGTTGCAAGCTGGTCTATGTAATTGCGGGTGCCGGCTATGGGAAGACCCGGGCGGTACGCCATTATATCGAACAGCGGCAAGGTGCCGTTGTCCGGTGGATACAATTGACCGAAAGCGACAATATTGGCTCCCGCTATTGGGAAAACTTTACACACAGTATTTCCGCTGACAACCCGGATTTGGCTGCCAAGCTGTATGAACTCGGATTTCCGGAGACCCTTACCCGGTTTAAACAATTTACCGAAATCATAAGAGAGGGAGAGCGCCGCCCGCATAAAATATTTCTTGTGCTCGATGATTTTCATTTGATCCACGCCAAAGAAATGCTCCTCTTTGCGGAGCGCTGTGCCCATCTGCAGATTCCCGGCACATGTGTGATTATTCTCTCCAGAAAAGAACCCGAACTCAATATCGTCTCCCTGTGCTCCAGAGACAGTATCAGCGTGATAACAGAAGATGCGCTGCGGTTCACGGCTGCGGAAGCAACAGCATTTTTTCAACTGTGCAAAATATCACTTTCTGCGCAGGATATTTCACAGTTGATGGATGCGACAAAGGGATGGGCGCTGGCGATCAATATGCTTTCCGCCATGTTAAAAAGAACACCGAACAATTTTAAATACGCACTTGACATTGTGCGGAAAAACATCTTCAAACTATTAGAAATTGAGGCGTGGGAGGGCTTTCCGGAAGACGTGCAAAAAGTACTGGTTCAGCTATCTCTGCTATCCGACTTGCCCATTGTGCCGTTACAAGAACGCTCTGCCGACATAGAATTTTTGCAAAATATACCGGGACTGGCATCATTCATATGGTTTGATCGTTTTGCCAATGATGTAAAAATTCATCCGCTTTACTTGGAATTTTTGCAGAGCAAGCAGCACATATTGTCTCATGCAGAAAAACAGGAGACATATGAGTATGCGGCCCGGTGGTGTTCCGAAAACGGCTTCTACATGGACGCCATGAGCTATTATGCAAAGTCTAACCAGTTTGAGCGCATGGTTCAAACGCTGCTCGCCTATCCGTTTAGACTATCCTGTGATACCAGCGAGTACTTTTTGCGTATTTTAGAAAATTTAAATCTCGGGGATGGAGAGAGAAGCGATCCAAACGTTCTGTTTTTAAAGAATTGTTTCATCCCCATGTTGCTTGCCGGAGCAGGCAGGTATGAAGAAGCGCAAGCGAAAGCCCTCGCTGTTATCCGGGAATGGGAGCATATGGACACGCAACTGGCGATCCTACTTCTATATGTCTCTTACAGTAATCTGGCGTATATCGACATGTACACCTGCACCATGACCCATACCTATAACGCTCCGGTGCATTTAAAGAAATCAGTGGAGTACTTTAAGCGCTCGTCCATTCCGCCGGCGAAGGTGGGCAAGTCGTTTATCAATGCCGACGTTCGCTCCTTTGCCTGTCTGGTGGGAGAGGGGGCGGATCTTGCGGCGTTCGATCAATTTCTGGAGGCTGCAAGGCAAACGGAGTTGTATACGGAGCAAACCCCTTATCATATCTATGCCGGTTATGCAGAATTGGTCGCCTGTGAGGTTAGTTTTTTCAAAAATCAACCCGAACCCGCAAGAAAACACGCTCACAACGCAATCCGAAAGGCACGGGAGAAAAAGCAATACAGCATTGAGGCCATGGCGGAAAAATACCTGCTCCGTATCGCAATGCAGGAGGGGGACGCAGCCCTGGTAAAGGAGTTGCTCAAACAACTGCACACACATTTGGACAACCCGGATTTTTGGAACCGTCAGTTGTATTATGATTTATATACCGGGATATTTTATACGAAAATCGGACGTCTCGCAATGGTGCCCCAGTGGTTTGTCATGGATGAGGCAGAGGCGGCGTCTGAGATCCGCATTCCCGCAAGTGAGCTGTATGTGAGCGCCCTGTATCATATCGCCGCCCAGAGATATCATCAGGCGCTTGCGATCTTATGCAATTCTTATCCGAGAGAACCGGAGGAACGGTTTTTGTTTGGAGAAGTGAGATTTTCCCTGTTGACTGCTGTAGCGCAAATTCACACCGGAGACACCCCGGGGGCAGTGGCAGAGTTCAAAAAGGCATATCAACTGTCATTTCAAGGTGTTTTTGAACAGTTTTTTATTGAACTTGGAAGAGAACTGCATCTCTTAGTTGTGGCTGCATTGCAACGGGGGGATTGCGGCATCCCGGCGGACTGGCTAAAGACAATCGACCGCAAGGCCTTGATTTATGCGAAGAAAGTTGCAGTTGTTGCAAGTGCGTTTCAAGACAGAGCGGACACCAAAGAATCCGTGCCCCTGTCAGAACGGGAGCGGGAGGTGTTGCTTGATCTGTACCACGGCCTCTCCCGGGAGGAAATAGCGGTGAATCGGCATCTGTCCATCAACACAGTTAAGAAAGCATTGCAATCGATATACATAAAGCTGGATGCGCAAAACAACGTGGACGCCGTCCGGATTGCGCTGGAGAAAAAGCTGATCGAGTAACGCCTTACGAGCTGATTCAACACCAAAGACCCCTTTCAATCTTAAGTAGACAGATTGAAAGGGTTTTTTTGCGTTTGTCTGATTTTTACCCTTTTGGGTGTAGTTGAAATATGCAATAACTGTATAATAAAAGCATAACTATTTTATGTCAACCAAAGCGTTTGCATAACCAACACGCTACGGAATAAATGGAAAGGGATGAAAAATCAAAAATGAAAAAGAGTGCGAAAACAAAACAGATCGTAGTGAGGTTTGACCATCATTCCTATACTAAAATAAATGATTACGCAGAAATGGAACATCGGGGCTTGGGCGAATTTGTCAGGCACGCAGCTTTGGTCTATATCGAACGTCTGGAGCGAGAGAAAGAACGTTTAGACGAGGAAGAGGGCCTATGGCCATGAACGCAGCATAGCGGAGGTTGGACATGAAAAGAATTTTACTTTTGAGCATGGTGATCGTCTTGGTTGCCGTAATCGGCTACAGCGGTTACCAACTGTGGGATATCCACCGGAACTATGTGCAGGAAGCGGAGTTGCACAGCCGGCTCATGCAGTATCGGCCAACGCGACAGATGCAGATGCCCGTCTCAACCGAACCCACTGTAGAATCTTTTCCAGACAACTACGCCGCTACGCCGATAGTGAACCAGAGCATTGTGGACTTACAGGAGAAACACGCCAGTGTAGTCGGCTGGCTGACGGTTCCAAACACCAAAATTGACTACCCCTTTGTACAGGGCGCAGACAACGACCACTATCTGCACTTGGATTTGGATCAGAGGCGGTCGGCGGCCGGTACGATTTTCATGGACTTCCGCAACAATAGCGATTTTTCCGATTTCAACACCATCTTTCACGGCCATCACATGAAAAACGGCAGCATGTTCGGCACAATACAACATTTTAATAACCAGGCATTTTTCAACACCAACCGGACAGGCACGATCTTTCTTACAAATGCGACCTATGAAATTGAATTTATGGCCTTTGTTGTCATAGCGCCGAACGATGCAATGATTTACAATCCAACGATCACAGCGGAAGTGGATCAAATTGCGTTTCTCGACCATGTGAGACGCACCGCACGATATTACCGGGACATCGGTGTCACAGCGGATGATCGCATGATAACGCTCTCCACTGGTAACTATGAGTTTCACAATGCCCGCATGGTGCTGATCGGCAGGCTGACGGAAGTTTTTTAAGCGAATAACAGGGCGTGTTGGAAGAATATAACCCGTGCGCAAGGAATTGAAGAGCCTTGCACACGGGTTTGTTTGTGGTTGCGGGTGGTGATACAGGATTTCTCCCCAAAAGCCTGTATTTTCAATGATTTCAGCGCAGCCGATAGTCTTCATTTACATCGGAAGATGCTTACTCTTTAAATTGTTTGAGTTGAAAGTCATAAATCTCTGAAAGTAACTTATGGAGAAGTTCTAAATGTGCTAGCATTTTGTCTTTAAGTATAAGATAATCATCTGGCCAGTTTGCAAGTAAAGAACTTTTTGTGCTTGCTTGTTTCAAAAAATTCTGATGCCAGTAAAAAGATTTGTTAAAATCTATGCTCCATATTTCGCCAGACGGGTTGTAATGGATAGAATTCCTCAATTTTTTAGCTATTAGCCGAATATCGTCAGGGAAAGGGTAAATCCCATTCGTTTTTAAAAGTTCAATAAAAGCGTTTGATTCATCACCCGGAAAATCTTTATCAATAACATAAATTGCATCAGATATTTCATCAAATCTGATTGCAATTAATCGGGTGAAAAAATATAGATGATATGTATTAACCCATTCATCGGCAAATAATTCTTCCACCATATAGCGAAGCGACCCCACATCGCTAAGAATACGAAGTGAAATAGCGGTTAAATATTCAGGAAAACCGGAACGGCTAACAGCTACATCAAACTTGCCATCATAAAATTCTATATTGGAGGCCGCACCATTTAAACATAAGTCACCTAGATTTATCAGCCCATCAATTTCTGATACTGTGAAGCCACGTTTTATGTTTGCAATAATGCTTGATAAATCTGTAGAATATTGTTTGAGCACATCTCCGATTATACGGCCATCTTTCTCAAGGGGTGTTCCACAAGCCAGCATATTAACGTCAAGGCTAGAAAAATAGACCATATTACCAACTTTAATATACGACAAATCATATCTAAATGCACTCAGAGAATCGATGGGTCTGGTTAAATGGTGAGCTTGAAGATTCTGTATTATATTTTCTGCATTTGATTTTTCAGCTAAATAGTCGAATGGTTGAGATGTGAAGTAGTGTATTCTATCACGTATCGATTGATACGAGTCTTTAAATACTTTGCTGGTATCTTCTAAAATTGCCTTCTCTATGTCCGGCGCATATTTTGACATTTCTTGTATAAAAACAGTGAATTCTCTAAGGATAATCGATGAAAGTAATGTTGAAATCCCGTTATCTTTTATCTTGCTAATGCTTATGAGCAGCCTATAATAGAACTCACAATCCCAAATCAATTTAAAAATTGTTACACTGGATTTATCTATTGACATCTATACCCCTCCACACGAGCTACTAATTAATGATGGCACAAATACATCATACCATTAAGACGTGGGGGAAACAACTGTATCTACTAGATTAAGAACAAAGGGATAGCGTTGATTTTGTTCAGCTTTTGCATCCCTTGGCTACTCATGTCACTGCTAGTCCCATACATTGGCGGAGTGCCATCCCTGCGAAACAGAGAGAAGTTGTATGCCTAGTATTACATACAACTTTAACGTCATACGTCAAAAAAATGAAGCCAATACGCCGCATAAAAGAAAGGAGTACCCCTGCCGTCTCAAGTACGGTAAGACCACTCCTACTGGTCGGGGCGACAGGATTCGAACCTGCGGCCCCCTGCTCCCAAAGCAGGTGCGCTACCAAACTGCGCTACGCCCCGACGACACCAAAAGTTATTATAACGGAAAAAATGTCGGTTGGCAATATATTTTTTTTCAATTTTGTGGTATGATGGTTCGGCACATATTGACAGAGGAGCGTTTTCCCCATGCGGATGCGGAAAAAAAAGAACCTGGCGCCACGGATGGCGAGTTGTGAAACCGTCTGGATCAAAGAGCCGGAACCCCTGCGGGGCAGATGGCTAGAGGGCCGATCCCAGAGACGGGTGCATTTGGAAATCGGTTGCGGGAAAGGGAAATTTACTGCCGAGACGGCTGTGGCGGAATCTGATGTCCTGCTAATTGCCATAGAGCGGGTACGGGAGGCCATGGTCATTGCCATGGAACAGGCCGTGGAGCGGGAACTGGACAATATCCTGTTTATCGACATGGACGCAGAGCGGCTCACAGAGGTGTTTGCCCCTGGCGAGGTAGAGCGGATCTATTTAAACTTCTCCGACCCCTGGAAGAGCCCGCGCCACGCCAAGCGGCGGTTGACCAGTCCCGGGTTTTTAGCGTTATACCAGCAAATCCTGGCCCCCGGCGGGGAGATCCATATGAAAACTGACAACGTAAGCCTATTTCATTATTCCCTGGCACGGTTTCCCGAGTGCGGCTATGAACTCTCCCAGGTGACACGGGATTTACACGGCCAGGGGATCGCAGGGAAAATGACGGACTACGAAGAGAAATTTTATGAGGCGGGGACACCCATTTGCCGGTGCGTCGCCAGATGGAACGGAGCGTTCAATGGTTAAGCTGATCTCGTGGAACGTAAACGGCTTGCGGGCCTGTCTGAAGAAGGGGTTTCTGGAGTCTTTTGCGGCCCTGGACGCCGATATCTTCTGCCTCCAGGAGACAAAACTCCAGGCGGGGCAAGTGGAACTGGATCTGCCGCCGGAATATCAGGCCTATTGGAACTACGCCGAAAAGAAAGGCTACTCCGGCACGGCGGTATTTACACGGCTCCCACCTCTCCGGTCGGCCAACGGGCTGGATATCCCCGCCCATGATACGGAGGGGCGGGTGATTACACTGGAGTTTGACCGCTTTTTTCTGGTCAATGTATACACCCCCAACGCCCAGGAGGAACTGCGCCGGATCGACTACCGCATGGACTGGGACGACGCCTTCCGGCAACACATTTCGGAGCTGGATCGGCAAAAGCCCGTCATCGTCTGCGGGGATTTAAACGTGGCCCATGAGGAGATCGACTTGAAAAATCCACGGCCAAACCGGGGCCGGGCCGGGTTCTCCGATCAGGAACGGGAGAAGTTCACGGCCCTCTTGGACAGCGGGATGACGGATACGTTTCGGGCGTTATATCCCGATCTGGCGGGGGCCTATAGTTGGTGGAGCTATCAATTCGGCGCACGGGAGCGCAACGCTGGCTGGCGGATCGACTATTTTCTCGCCTCGGATCGCCTGCGGGACAAAATCACAGCGGCGACGATTCATGCGGATATCCATGGTTCGGATCATTGCCCGGTGGGCGTAGAACTTAACATTTAAGGTCGTGTTTCCCCAGGCCCAGGCGGGGAGAGCACAGTAGGGATAGGTATGGCTATAAAAATTGGAACCGTAGAAATCAAGGGTAAACTGGCCCTGGCCCCTCTGGCGGGGGTGTCGGACTTGCCCTTTCGCACCATATGCCGGGAACACGGTGCGGCCCTCTGCTATACGGAGATGGTCAGCGCCAAGGCCCTGGTCTATCAGGACGGCAAAACCAAAGGACTCTTGCGTGTAGATGAGACGGATCACCCCGTTTCGGCCCAGATTTTTGGCAGTGATCCCGCCTGCATGGGGGAGGCTGCGGCCAAGGCCATCGAAGTATCCGGCGCAGATATAATTGATATTAACATGGGCTGTCCCGTGGGGAAAATCGTCAAGAGCGGGGACGGCAGCGCCCTTATGCGCACACCGGATATCGCCCGTCAAGTCATTGAGGCCGTCCGCCGGAACGTCTCCGTCCCTGTGACGGTGAAAATCCGCAAGGGCTGGGACTCCGGCCACGTCAACGCCGTGGAGTTCGCCCAGATGGCGGAGGCGGCGGGCGTAGACGCCATCGCCGTACACGGCAGAACAAGGGTACAGATGTACGAGGGCCGTGCCGACTGGGACATTATCAAACAGGTCAAGGCGGCGGTAAAGGTACCCGTCATCGCAAACGGCGATGTGTTCGAGCCGAGAGATGCGGTGCGAATACTGGCGTGGACAGGGGCGGACATGGCCATGATCGCCCGGGGTTCCTTTGGTGACCCCTGGCTGTTCTCCCAGGCCAACGCCCTGTTAAACGGGGAAGAGATGCCCGAGAAGCCGCCTCTGAAAGAACGGTTACAGACGGCCCTGCGCCAGATGGAGCTGGCCTTCGAGCAAAAAGGGGAAAAAGTCGGCTGCCTGGAGGCCCGCAAGCACATAGCCTGGTATTTGAGAGGCGTCTCCCACGGATCAAAAGCCCGGCAGGCGGTGACCCAAATCACCACGAGAGACGATCTCTACCGGATTGTGGAAGATATTATCAGGCAGTACGGAGAGAGTTCTGGGTGAGTGAACGCAGAGAGAGAAAAAAGGAGGTGACGGTGTGACAAGAGAAGAGGAACGGGGCGTCATTGACCGGATTCTCCAAGGGGATGCAAATGCCTTTGAAGTCCTGGTAGTGGCCAATCAGCGGAGCGTGTATAACGTGTGCCTTCGCATGACAAAAAACCAGGAGGACGCTTACGATCTGTCCCAAGAGGCATTTTTGCGGGCCTATAACAGCCTGGGCAGCTTTAAGGGAGAGAGTTCTTTCTCCGCATGGCTCTACCGTCTGGCCTCCAACATCTGCATTGATTTTTTGCGGCGGGAGAAGCGGCGGGATAACGTATCTCTCACTTATGAAGACGACGCTGGATCGACCCTGGAACTGGAGCTGCCCGATGAGCGGTTCAGTCCGGTATCTGCCTTAGAGCGGCGAGAGATGGCCGAGTACATCCGAGCGGGGCTTAATACCCTCACGGAGGAACATCGGCAAATCCTTACCATGCGGGAGATTGACGGTCTGCGGTACGATGAAATTGCCGTGGTCTTGGGGGTCAGCGCCGGTACGGTGAAATCCCGGATCTCCAGGGCGAGGCAGAGCTTAGTGAAGTTTTTATCGGCCAACGGGAACTTTTCTATAGGGGAATCGTCAAATAGACAGGTAGAGAGGAGGGAGGTCTGACATGGGCGCTTGTGAGAAATATATCGAGTGGATTAGCCACCACGTAGATGGACAACTGAATATCCAAGAACGGGCGGAGCTGATGGCTCATTTGCAGACCTGCCCTGAATGCAGGGATATCCTTTTGGCATATTTGGATTTATCAGGAGAGTTGGGCGCAGTGGAGGTATCTCCGCCGCCAACTCTGACAAGAGACGTAATGGCCCGGGTTATCGCACAGCCGAGACCCATGCGGGTCGTGGCCAGGCGGAGCTATGTTCGCCAGCTTGCGGCCTTAGCCGCAGTGTTCGCCCTAGTGGCGGCAGTGGGACTCTCCGGCGTGTGGCAAAACATGTTCGGGACGTATGACGGCAGTATCGTAGAGCTCGCCCAGCCCGCACCTATCGCTGCGCCGGAAGCCGCCCCCCCAGCAGAGGAGCGCAGTGCGGAAAATTGGATTGAAGAGCGGGGCGTACCGGACGAGATCATCTATGCAATGCCGTTAGATGAGGAACTGCCCATAGAACCGGAGCACCAGGAGGACAGTCTCGCCCCCTTGGGGGTGTATCCGCCTATGGGAGGGCCGATAGATAACCTTCTCCCAGACGAAGGCATGACGCTGTCCGAACTCTCCGTCACCGGGCGGGATTGGGACTGGGAGACTTTCGTCTGGGTTTTGGAGCGGGCTGGATACAACCACGTTCTGCAGGGTGATACCTTCACTGTGTGGGACCCGGAAAACCCGTACGAGTATTTATACGGCGTGCTGGGAGAAGACCCGGCATTTCCCGGAGAGATTCGGATTCTGACGCTGGGAATCGCCTGTGCACCGGCACCGTAGGCACATTGCTACAATATGAAATGCCCCCGCCGCATATCCCTTTTGGGATACACGGCGGGGGTTTTGTATGCGTCTGATTTGTGCATAGGTAAAGCAACAAAGACTGCGCCCTGTTTCCTACAGAGCGCAGTCCTTTCATATTGCGTTTCTACTTATACAACGGCCCATACGCCGCACAGGCACGATAATCGGCGCCCTCTTTGTCGGTAGTGCCGAAGGCGGACCAGGCGTGGGGGCGGAAGAGCCGGTCGTCGGATACGTTGTGCAGGGACACGGGAATCCGCAGCATAGAGGCCAGGGTGATTAGATCGGCACCCAGGTGGCCGTAGCAGAACGCCCCGTGGTTAGAGCCCCAATTGGCCATGACGCTGTATACGTCGGTAAAGGCGCCCTGGCCGGTGACAATGGGGGCAAACCAGGTGGAGGGCCAGGTGGGGTTGGTGCGAGCCAACAGAGTTTTATTGACATCGGCGGGCAGATCAACCGTATATCCCTCTGCGATTTGCAGGGCAGGCCCCAAACCGTCGATGAGATTCACACGCACCATGGTGACAGGCATGGTGCCCTCTGTCTCGAATTTGGAGGAGAATCCCCCGCCCCGGAAATAGCCGGTCTCGGCAGGACACCACTGTGTTTTCTCCAAGCAGCCTGTGATATCCTCGTCTGTCATATCCCACCAGGGTTTGATCACGCTCTCGCCCTTATCATCTTTTGCGCCGCCGCTGCCGTCTAAAGCTGCGGCACCGGAGTTTATCAGATGGATAAAACCGTCCTTTGCCTTGCCCTCCGGTTTCCAGCCCGTGACCCGCTCTACCGCCTCCGGGCTCCAATAGGTTCGCACGTCGGCAAAAATAGAGGTGGCACCATCCATCAGGTGGGTAAACAGCATGGATAGGCCGTTGAGCCCGTCATTCTCCGTGGCCATGATGGTGGGTTTCCGCTTGCCGTTCCAGTCAAAGCTGGAGCTGAGGATCGCCTCCATAAAATCGCCGTTTGGCATGTGATCCGTCCATTGGCGCTGGCCTTGGAATCCGCCCAGGAGCCCGTTGCGGCCCAGGGCCTCTTCGTGGAAACCCAGTTCACCCAGTTTCGGGTTGCCCAAGAGGATATCTTTACAGATCAAGGTCATCTTGACCACAAACTCCCACTGCGCCGCCTTCTCTTCGGGGCTGAATTGCTTGTCGCCGGTATTGACGTCAAACCCCTCTTTGCAATTTTCCTTTGTCCAGGCCAGGGCCTTTTGGAACTCGGCGGGATCGAAGATGTTCCGGTCAATCCGGCGCATGATCTCGCTCATATCCACCCATTCGGCCCGCATCCCCAGGTATTTTTGGAAGAAGTGGGGGTCTAGGAAGGAACCCATGATGCCCATGGATACCCCGCCGATGCCCACATAGGCTTTATTTTTCATCTGCCCCACGGCTATGGCGGCCTTGGCAAAGCGCAGAATTTTTTCCCGCACATCTGACGGCACTTCAGTGTTGCCCATGTCTTGCACGTCCCGGCCATAGATGGCATACGCCGGCAGGCCCCGCTGGGCGTGGGCCGCCATGACCGCCGCCAAATACACGGCGCCGGGCCGCTCGGTGCCGTTAAAGCCCCAGACCGCCTTGACCGTGTCAGCGCTCAAGTCCATGGTCTCACTGCCGTAGCACCAGCACGGGGTCACGGTCAAGGTGCCGATGACGTTTTCTCTGGCAAACTGCTCGGCACAGGCCCCGGCCTCGGTACCGCCGCCGATGGTGGAGTTTGCAATCACACATTGCACCGGGGTTCCGTCGGCGTAGCGCAGGTTATCGCTGATTAGCGCCGCCGCCGCTTTGGCCATATTCATGGTCTGTACTTCCAGACCCTCCCGTACGCCGCCCCAGCGGCCGTCAATAGTGGGTCGAATTCCGATTTTTGGATAGGTCATCTGTTTTTCTCCTTACTCGTTTTATTTTCGGTTCTCCCCGCACAGGCGGGGGAAATAAATTTCTTACTCAATGACGCCCTTTTTCAAAATCACATTTGCGTATAGGGCGCTCTCGCCGGTGGTCACAACGGCGTAGGCGTTCTTTGTTCGCTCGTAGAACTCGAATCGCTCCACATATTCGATGCCGTTGTTGACGGGCTCATGTCTCTGGATGATCTCCTTATATGTTGCCCAGATGGGGGGCGTCTCTCCGCCGGAGCCCGGGACGACTTCCATCAGCGCCACGGGGTGCGCCACAAACCGATCCAGAGGGAACAGGCCGAGGATTGCGTCCAATAGGTGCGGTACGCCGTGTCCGTCGCACCGGACTAGGCGCTGGGCCATTGAGGCCCCGGGAAAGTTGCCGTCGCCGATGACAAGCGCATCCCCGTGTCCCATTTCCATGAGGATTTTCAATAGCTCCGGCGAGAGGATAGAGGGAATCCCTTTTAGCATAGCGCAGTCAACTCCTTATATTGTGATGTTTAGAACTGGTATCTTTCAAGCTGTTTTCTGTATTTTCCGCCCTCGGCGGGGGAAATACGCCCTGATACTTGATAGAACAAATGGGATGGCGTCCACCACCATCCCACTTGCCAGCTAATATAAAAAGATCGTCTTATGTTTTCCCCCGCCCCAGGCGGGGGAAAATACAGAAAATAGCTCTTTTAGTCGTAGAGCAGGATTGCGATATCTTCATTGTGCATGTTATCAGCGTTCCACCACTGTGCGCCGGTGTCCACATCGCTGACGGACTCGCCACGGGCGGCACGGACTGCCAGGGATACGGACTGGAAGCCGATCTGGAACGGATCCTGGGTGACGGAGCCGAACATGAGACCCTGCTCGACAGCCTCTTTTTGTGCAGAGCCTGCGTCAAAGCCTACGAGGATCACGCCGTCAGGCACTACGGTGCCTGCGCCGATGGTGGCAAGCAGGCCCATGACGGCACCTTCGTTGGAGCAGAATACGCCGACGAGGCCGGGTGCGCCCAGGATGCCCAGGGCGGCGCTGGTCATGTCAACGATATCAGGGGTTGCACCCACGACAACTTGAATCTGAACAGCGGCACCTGGGTCGCCGGTGTTGATTCTACCGAGGCCGCCGGAGATGGAGACGCTGTCGTTGACACCGCCTGCCAATTGGTACATTCTCTCTGCAAAGCCCTGGGTACGGCCGGTGACAGATTCCGAGGTGGCGTCCTGAGACAGGACGGCGATAACAACGGGATCGGCCTCTGTGGCCCCTGCGATGGCGGCCTCAATTTCCGGGAACATGTTGTTGGCGCCGACAGCGCCCGCTGCGATGTTGTCAGTGGCGGCAGTGGCCCGAACCTGGCCCGCAGGTGCATCGGGAATACCGGAGTCAAAGCCGATGACGGGGATTCCACGGTCATATGCGTCGGCCAGCTCAGCCAGAGCGGCCTCGGTGTCCAGGGCCGCAAAGGCGATGGCGTCCGGGTTTCTGGCAAGGGCGGAACGGAGCATTTCAAGCTGGGGGCCAATGTCCGCTTCGCTGGGCGGGCCGTCGAAGGATACATCTACGCCGTACTCTTCGCCTGCTGCTCTCGCACCGGCATACACGGCCTGCCAGAACTGGTGCTGGAAGCCTTTGGAGATCACGGCCACATAGGAGGGATCTTCGTTCTCCGGGGTACTGCCGCCATTACAGGCTGCCAGGGCGACAATCAACATGATTGCCAGGAGGAATGCGATTAGTCTTTTCATCTTTTTCACGTTTCCTTTCTTATGCTGTTTTTCGACGATTTACTTCTCTTTCTTTACCAGGTTCGCCCGTTTTGTGCGCTGTATATCCAACAAGACCGCACCGGTGAGGACGATCCCTGTAAAAAAGACTTGAATCGGGGCGGCCAGCCCCATCTGGGTGAGCCCGATGCGCAGGACGCTCATAATGAACACGCCGGTGATGGTGCCGGTCAAAGAGCCCACGCCGCCCGCAAGGGACGTACCCCCGATAACTACGGCGGCAATGGCCTGCAGCTCAACCCCCTGCCCGGTGCCGGGGGTGATGGTGGTAAAGGCGGCGGAGTGGAAAATCGCACCGAGTCCCGCACAGAAACCGCTGATGACATAGACGAGACATTTCCAATTGGAGGCCTTAACGCCGGAGAGGCGTACCGCCTCCTCATTGCTGCCGATGGCGTAAGTATAGCGGCCCAGTTTCGTCTTGTTGAGTACAATCATGGCCAAGATAAAAAAGAGGAATAGCCATATGGCCCCTGTAGGGAAGTCTCCGATCCGCAGAAATACCCGGCCGAACCAGCCGCCCCCGATGGGGCTTGGGAATCTCTGGGCCTGGACATTTGTGATGATAGAACCCAGCCCTGCGGCGATCATCATGGTGCCCAGGGTGGCGATAAAGGGCGGAAGCCCGAGTTTTGTAATCATCAGCCCATTGTATAGTCCGAATGCGGTGCCGATGAGCAAAATGATAACCAGACAGATCCACAGGGGCAAGCCTTCGCCGTTTTGATAGAGAAAGCCCCCGATGACCGCCGAGCTCATCATTACCGTACCGATGGACAGGTCAATCCCGCCGGTGATGATGACAAAAGTCACGCCGATGGCCAAAAAGCCGATGAAATAGGAGCTGGCCAAAATGTTTAACATCGTGGGCCATGTGGCAAACCCTCGGCCCCGCCAGGCAAAGAACGCAAACAGTATAATCAGTGCACCGAAGGCCAAAAGTTTTTCCGGTCGGATTTTCTTTATTACTGTGTCCATTTTCGTTACTCTCCTTTTGTCTCAGCCGAGTGGCTGAGACTGGAATTGAGGGTGGCCAATCTCATAATCTCGTGCTGATCCGCATCTTCGATGAGCAATGTCCCCTCGTGAACGCCCTCGCACATGACGATAATCCGATCACTCATACGCAGTAGTTCCGGGAGTTCTGACGAGATCATAATAATGGATTTGCCCGCCTGGGTCAGGGCGTTCATCAACTTATATATTTCGCTTTTCGCCCCCACGTCAATGCCCCGGGTGGGCTCGTCAAAGATCAGGATATCACAGTCACGCACCAGCCATTTGGAGATAACCACCTTTTGCTGGTTGCCGCCGGAAAGTTTTTTGATCTGCTGGTGGATGGAGGGTGTGCGGACGTTGATTTTTTCCACATATTCCTCGGAAGTCTCCCGGATTTTTCCGGCGTGTATGAATCCGCCCCGTACAAATTTGTCCAAGCTCGCCAAGGCCACATTGTTGGCCACGCTCATATCCACGGCCAATCCAAACCGCTTTCGATCTTCCGACAGATAGCCGATCCCGTTTCGGACTGCATCGCTGGGGGATTGGATATTGGCTTTTTTGCCATTGATATAGATGTCGCCGCCGGTCTTAGGGTCGGCGCCGAAGATCAACCGGGCCACTTCCGTCCGTCCGGCGCCCATAAGGCCTGCAAAGCCCAATATCTCGCCTTTGTGCAGCTCAAAAGAGATGTTTTTCACGTCTTTGGAGCGCAAATGCTCCACTTGCAATACCACCGGCGCACCTGGGGGTACGGTGCTGGCCTGTTTCGGTGCCTCATATGTGACACGGCCGATCATCATCTGGATGACTTCGCTGATCTCCACGTCTTTTGTGTCCCGGGTGCCGACGAACTCACCGTCCCGCAGAACCGTGACCCGGTCTGTGATGCGCTTGATTTCATCCATCCGGTGGGAGATGTAGATAATGCCTACGCCTTTTGCCCGGAGCTCGTCTATGATTTCAAATAAGGTGTCAATTTCTGCGTCGGTCAGGGTGGCGGTGGGCTCGTCAAATACGATGATTTTCGCATCGTAGGAGATAGCTTTAGCGATTTCCACGATCTGCTGTTTGCCTACCGTCAGGTTTTTTACCGCTTCCTGGGGGTCGATTTGAATGTTCAACCGCCGGAACAGTTCCGCCGCCTTTTGATTGATCCCTTTCTCGTCTAAAAAGAACCCCCGGCTCTCCCGGCCGATAAAAATATTTTGCGCCACAGTCAAGTGGTTCATTAAATTCAACTCTTGGTGCACAATGGCGATACCCGCATCCTGTGCATCTTTCGGGCCTTTGAATTTGACCTTTTCTCCGAAGTAGGTGATTTCGCCTTCGTCTGTCTGATAGATACCGGTGAGAATTTTCATCATGGTAGACTTGCCCGCACCGTTTTCCCCGATGAGGGCTAGCACTTCTCCGGCCCGGAGATTAAGTGAGCATTTTTTCAGGGCGTGAACCCCTTGAAAACGCTTATCAATATCCACCATTTCCAATATGTAGCGACTGCTCTCAAACTGCCTCATGGAAAACCTCACCAACCTTTTGGGAACATGAGCGAAACGTTTCGCTTGTGTAATTATAACATTCGACTACGTGATTGTCAATGCCAGACCTCGTTTTTGGCAGTTTACATATATTTGAGGTGAAAATTTGTGCGATACGTAAAAAATAGAATTTGTCGAATGGGAAAAGGGAGGTTCATTGACAAAACGTTTTGCGCAAGGTATGATTTAATAGAACGGCATGTGTTGCCGTAACTTGTTCGACGATGACACAGGGAGGAACCCTATGGCTACAATCAAAGATGTCGCCCAATATACAGGCCTGTCTATTGCGACGATTTCCAAATATCTAAATGGCGGAAATGTCTTAGAGGACAACCGCAGGCGGATCGGAGAGGCCATTGAGAAACTGGACTACAAGGTCAATCACGCCGCCCGGGCGCTGAAGACCAACAAGACCATGACGGTGGGGGTGCTGCTCCCGTCTCTGTACACACCGTTCTTTGCCCTCATCTGCGCCGATATTGAACAGTTTCTAAAAGGCCACGGCTACTCCATGATTGTGTGCAGCTACCACGACGACCCGGCGGAGGAGAGTCTCAAACTTCAGTTTCTCCAGGCCTTAAATGTAGACGGGATCGTTTTGGCGCCCACCGGTGTGACCGCAGACGAATTGATGGCGCTCAAAACGCCAATCGTACTCATGGATCGGAGCATTTCCGGTTTAGACAGCGTGGTAACGGACAATATCGCCGCAGTTCACAATGCGGTGGAGGAGTTGATTGTTCACGGCCACCGCCGCATCGGCATGATTGTCGGCCCCCTTACGGTCACAACGGCCTTTGAGCGCAAGCTGGGCTATGAACGGGCGTTTGCCGACTACAACCTGGCCGTAGACGAGAGCCTGATCCGTATCGGCGGGTACGACATCGCCTCGGGATACCGGGAGATGCTTGAACTCTTGAACATGTTTTCCCCGCCTACGGCGGTCATGGCCAGTTCCCACGATATTACTGTCGGCGCCATCATGGCGGCCTATGAGCGGAAACTGAAAATCCCGGAGGATATCTCCTTTGTGGGCTACGACGAGGAGCAGATTACAAAAGTCTTTGATCCCCCCGTCACCACAGTGCTCCAGCCCATGGAAGAGATCGCCCAGAACGTCACCGAACTCCTGGTTCGACGGATGGCCGGCGACGACAGCGGATACCCCCAGTTGATCCGGCTAAAGACCACCCTGGTGCGCCATCAATCCATCGGGACGATTGGGTGAGGGATGGGATATATGCACCGTGAACGGACAAACTTAAATTTCATGCTTCAAAATCCAGAAGCAGCATAGCGGCTTATAGAGGATGTGGGGCATAAAAATCCCGCAAGGCTTGTATTTGCCTTGCGGGTTCGTCTGTACTGTTCATACTCTTGCCCGTTACGCACTAGGGCGGGGATGGGCGGTGCGGAAGGATTTGCTTATACTGTGAAAAACCTATTTCTGCTCCTCGGTTTCTGGGCGCTCATTTTCTTGGTCTTTGTCTTTTTTCTCATCACCAATAATAAGTAGCATAAAGGCAGGCATAAGGAAACCGACCCGTGAGAGCGGGTTGTCAGTTAATACTTCTAAAACCGGTGTGCCCCTCGCTGCCATAAGGATATCGTTTGCTATCATCACCACAACGCATATTATGGCAACGACTTTCAACACTGTTCGAACTGTTATTACAACTTTCTTTTTCTCTTGTTTGCTCATCTTTTTCTCCTCTACAAATTATAAAAACTGTTCGTCACCCGCCGAAAAGACAGGCAACAAGAAAAGTGATTTTACCATACTCTGCGTCAAAAGTCCACTCCCAGGCCGTCCAAAGGAAGGCGGGATGGCGGGCGCCGCTCTATTCCGGCCGCACCTCTGTGACGGCAAAACTGTCCCGGACAATCTGCCGTCCGGCGGTGAAATCCCTGATTTCTCCTGCGGCGATCATCTGGGCCATCAGGTTGCCGATGACCGTGGCCTCCACGGGGCCGGCATATACGGGGCGCTCGGTGATGCGGGCGGTCAGGGCGTTGAGATAGGCGTCTTGGCTGCCGCCGCCCACAATGTTGATGCTGGTAAACGTCCGCCCGGTGATCTCTTCCAACTCCCGCACTGTATCCCCGTAGCACTGGGCCAAACTGTAATAGATACACTGGAGCACTTGGCCCAACGTCTCCGGTACAGGTCGCCCCATCTCCTGGCAGACTGATTTTACCGCCTCCACCATGCTATCCGGCGCCAAAAAGGCGTCGTGGTTGACGGGGACAATGGCCACGGGCCCACCGCTCTCCGCCGCCAGTTTGGCGAGATCCGGGAAACTGTATTGTTCGCCCGTCTCCTTGCGTACGGACTGGAGCATCCACAGGCCCATGATATTTTTCAAATACCGGAACCGATAATCATATCCGCCCTCATTGGTAAAGTCACTGTCCCTGCCAAAGTCTGTGATAATGGGGGACATGGACTCAATTCCCATAAGGCTCCAAGTGCCGCTGGAGAGGTAGACAGACTTGTCATCCACGGCGGGGACGGCAAGATAGGCGCTGGCCGTGTCGTGAGAGGGGGGGAGGACGACCTGGCAGGAGAACCCCACCTGTTGGGCGATCTCCGGACGGAGCGGCCCTATCATACGCCCCGGCGGGGTCAAGTCGCCAAAGAGTTTCTGGGGCAGACCTAAGAGATCAATGAGTTCCCGATCCCATGTCTTGGCCTCGGCATCCACCAAGGAAGATGTGGTAGCGATTGTGTACTCGTTTACAGCCCGCCCGGACAGCAGATAGTGGTAGTAGTCCGGCGACAGGAGCAGGCGCTTGGCCCGGTCTAACAGCTCGGGGTCATCCCGTTTGAGGGCTGTGAGCTGGTAGATAGTATTCAAAATCATTTTCTGGGTACCCGTGCGGCGGTAGAGTTGGGGAAAGGATAAAATCTCCTCTACCAGAGCATCCGCCCCCTGGGTGCGGCTGTCCCGATAGGCCACCGCCTCGCCCAGCCTGTCTCCGGCATCGTCTAAGAGGACAAAGTCTACGCCCCAGGTGTCTACGCTGACGCTCACGGGGAGTTTGCCCAGTTCTCCGCATCGGCGCATCCCCGCCAGGATGTGGGCAAATAGTCCGTCTGCATCCCAGACCAGGGCGCCGTTTCGCTCTATGGCCTCATTTTTAAACCGATAGATTTCCTCTAAGATCAATTTCCCGTCCTGCATATGCCCCAGCATGTGTCTGCCGCTGGAGGCGCCCATATCAACCGCCAGATAATATCTCATAGAGAACCGCCCTTTCATCCTTTGTTCATTGTTCGTTCGTAACGTCCCGCCTGTGGCGGAGCGCTGCCTTATTCATACAAGCACGTCACATCGTATTGCTGACAGGCCTCCCGCCACGCCTGGCCCGGGTCGGTTTCCGTCACCAGGATATCCACCTGCTGTAAGGTGCCGATCTGGACAAAGGCCACGTGGCCCAGCTTTGAGCTGTCCGCCAGTAAGATGACCTGGCGGGCGGAGTCCATCATGCTCTTTTTGATCTGGGTGCTGGGATCGGTGGAATTGGTAAAGCCTCTGACAATATCCAAGCCCTTGCAGGAGATGATGGCGTAATCTACATAGTAGTTGCGCACGGTCTCCTCTGCCCGGTAGCCCGTGAGGCCGCAGCCGTCCTCTTCCAACGTGCCGCCGGTGGATATGGCCTGGATGCCACGCACCCCCGCCAGCACATTCAAAATGTCAATCGAATTTGTGATGATTGTCAAGCGCTTTTTATTTGCGGCAAGGGACTTGGCCGCATAGAGGGCGGTGGAACTGTCATCTAGCAACAGATGATCTCCGTCTTGGATTAGGCCGCTGACGATCTGGGCCATTTTTGTCTTGGCCGGGGCATTTTTCCGCCGCCTCAGACTGTTGGGTAGTTCAATTTTCCCGCTGTTGCAAGATACCGCTCCGCCGTAGGAGCGCTGGACATAGCCCGCCTGTTCCAACCGTTCCAGATCCCGGCGGATGGTCTCCTCTGTGACGCTGTAGCGGACGGCCAACTCGCTGACCAGCACCCGGGGCTGGAGCTGGAGTTGTTCTACAATCTGATTTCTCCGCTCAACCGCTAGCATGGCACATCTTCGGGGCTCCCCAGTTGGGCCAGTAAAAACGCCTCCGCCTCTGGATTCCAGAGACCTCCGGTCTTCTCTGTCAGCTCATGGAGCGTCTTGAATAGGGGATCTGTCTCGCCCTTTTGGGCGAAGTCTGAAATTGCAGTGAGGGGCAATTCGATGTGGTTGTAGATGAGCTTTTTGCCGCCGGGAATCTCCGGCAGATGCAGGGTGGCATCTATTACCGCATCTAAGCCGCCGATGTGGGTGATCAGAATGGCGGGATTTAAACGCCCGCTGCCGATCATATCCAGGGCCTCCATCAAGTCCGCTGTATTGCCGGCGCAGGTGCCTACGATGTGGGTACTGGCGTAGTGGACGTTGTAGAAATTGAGCCGGGCGGTGAATTTGGGATCCGGCGGGCCTGCGAAAAAGTTGAGACAGCCGTCGTGGCCTAAAATCTGGTCCGCCTGTTCCACCAGGGCCGCCACCGGGGCAAATACCAGCACGTCATCATAGCCGGTGCCGCCGTTTAACTCCCGCAGGGCCGCCGCCGGGTCTGGGACGGACGCCGTATTGAGATAGGTCAGGATAATCCCGTGTTTTTTCGCCTCTTCTACGGACAGGAGCTTTGCGGCCCGCTCTAAACGGGCATCGTCAATGTCTGTGACCACTAGGGTCTTAGGTCTGCGGTCACAGTGGATAATATAGTCGATAGCGGCCAGGCCCATGGGGCCGACTCCGGCCAAGATGGCCATGCTCCCGCCTTCTTTGATCCCCATCTGGTGCTCATAAGAGCCGGGGGTGGTGTGATACATGGCGTGGAATGTGCCGATGACACAGCTCAAGGGCTCCGACAGGGCGCCGCCGAAGAAATCGTCCCCCTCATAGGCCAGCAGACAACCCATCTCCATGACCTGGTTGGGGATGACCACATAGGTGGCGTTGCCGCCGATGTAGGGGAAGGAGTACCCCGGTGCATCTAAGCCGCCCTTGTAGTTCAAAGCGGGTTGGATGGCAAATTTTTCACCGGGGGAGAACTGATCCCTCCACTTTTCGCCCACCTCTAAGATCTCACCGCAAAACTCATGTCCGATGATAGTGGGAGTTTGTGCAATATCGGCCGGCACCCGCTTGTGATCCGCCCCCTGTATCACCGCCTTGTAGGAGGACATACAGAGGCTGTCAGTGACCACACGGGCCAAAATTTCGTCATGCTTAATGGAGGGGAGTGTAAACTCCTCCAGGCGAATGTCTTTTTTTCCGTAGAGCCGGACAGCTTTTGTGTTCATAGGATTACCCTTTCCTTTCCCGTTCTATTAAATTCCATGTGGCGTCCACCAGATGAGAGAATCTGGGATCTTCCAATTTTTCGCAGATAAAGCTCTGGCCGGGGGAGTTAATGTCCTCCCCGGAGATTTCCACCATGTCATATTGGGCGCAGAGTGCCTGCAGGCGGGCGATCTGGGCGTCCGTATTGCGGGAGGGCATATAGGTGATCCCACGGATTCCCTCCGTTTTGAGCATGGCGAAGAGTTCGTCTAAAAAACAGTCCTCAAACTGCTGTGTCCGCTTGTCGCCGGTGACCGACTCTCCCACATCCCCCAGATAGGGATAGCAGAGGATGGCTCCCGCCTGATCCGATATAGTTACAATTTCACGCAGGGTCAAGCACTCATCCGTGGCCGGAATATAGAATTTTTCTACCAGTTGGGCCTTTAAGATGCCCAGGAGATCATAGGGTAAATCGTCTCCGCCGGTTGAAAGTTTCTCTCTCTGGCTATCGGTGAGGGGGATGGAGAGTTGCGCTAAAGCCGCCGCAATACCCTCTGATCCGAAGGCCGCCAGGAGTTTGCCCGCCAGAGCCCACAGCAGATGCCGCTCTGTCACAGCACCCCCGGTGTGATATTGAGACAGGGGCAGGACATCTGTGTCAAAGTCCAGTATTACCCCCAAAGGGGCCACAAGGCCGTTGATCCTCTGGATCATGGCCCGGTTTCGCACATTGCGGTGCTCCCGCAGAGGGGCGAACACCTCTTGTAAAAAGTCGTACTTGTCCGGCATGACGCTGTGGATCGCCATATAGGCGACGCCTGCCTGATCCGGGTTGTTGAATCGTCTGCCAGAGAGGGCAGTTTCCCTCATATCCACCCGGCACTCCATGCCGCAGGTGACGGCGATGCCCGCAATCTCCCCCGCCCGGCGGAATTCCGTAGCGCCGCCGATGGAGTCGTGATCCATAATCCCCGCCGTGTTGAGTCCCGCCTCTCGGGCGAAATAGACCGCCGCAGTGGGGGAGTAGGGGGAGAAAGAATAGGTGGTGTGGATGTGATTATTGGCAAACTGGGGCCGCACCACAGGGGGGGCGGTCTCCGATTTGATGAGTTTTGTCAAATGATCCAGCCGCTCCTGGGCGGAGGGGGCTGAAAGCAAGTGTAATTGTTCTGATTTTGTCATATGCGCCTCCTAACTGAGCATGACTTGCCCGCCGGTAACGGGGATGGCCTGACCGGTCTCATAGCACTGGTCTACACAGTAGAATACGGCTTTTGCCACGTCCTCCGGCAGACAGCCCCGCTGGATGAGGCCACGTTCCAGATAGTTCTGCTTTACATCGTCTATGGTTTTGGCCCCCGGCACTTTGCCCGCCTTGAGATATTGAACGAAGAGCCCGTTTTCCGGATCGCACCACAGGGGGCCGTCATAATAGTTGCCGGGACAGATGGCGTTAACCTTGATCCGATAGGGGGCCAGCTCCAGGGCAAAGCTCTGGGTGAGACCGATGCCGCCGAATTTCCCCCCGGCATAGGCGAAATTGGCCTTAGAGCCCGCCAGGCCCGACTTGGAGTTAATCTGGACGATGTCATACCATCGGCTGTCCTCCGCTTCGGATTGCGCTCTCATAATTTGCGATACCGCTTGGACACAGAGAAAATATCCCGTGTAGTTCACCCGGGTGACGAAATCGAAATCTGCGGGGTCCATCTCCTCGATACCGCCGGCCCGCAGTACTCCGGCGTTGGAGAGAAAGAGGTCAATCCCTCCCATACGTTCCACGGACTGGGCGACCATAGCGGCGACGCTCTCTGAGTCAGACACATCCACCTGGATGGCCCACGCCCTGTCTCCCAGGGATTTTGCCGCCTGCTGCGCCTGTTCCAGGTTTAAATCTGCCAGGACGACGCTGGCGCCCTCCCAGTAGAGGGATTGGGCGATGCCCAGCCCAAATCCCTGGGCGCCGCCGGTGACCACGGCCAAACGGCCGCCCAGACGCCCCGTAGTGTCCGGTCTGTTTTGCACATTCTGCGCCGCTGTGATTTTTGCCTGTGCCAAAGTCAATTCCATCACATCCTCGTGTTTTTTTGTATTTCCCCCGCCGCAGGCGGGAGAAATACAGAATGCCCGTTGATTATCTTTGTTTTCCTTTATTATAGTCTGTTTATGTTGGGTTTGCAAGGAGAATTTTATAAGCCTATGGCATCTCCAGCGTGATAAGAGCTCCTGACCAGCGGGGCCGAGGCCACGAAGGCAAATCCTTTTGCCCGTGCCGCCGCCCCGTAGGCCTCAAATTGTGCGGGGGTCACATAGGCCTGTACTGGGTAGTGGGCCTTGGAGGGGGCCAAATACTGGCCGATGGTCAAGAACTCGCACCCTACTTCCAGTAAATCATTAAAGAGTTGGAGCACTTGCCCCTCCGTCTCCCCAAATCCCAGCATGATCCCGGATTTGGAACGAATCGCCGGGTTTTGCGCCTTGATCTGCCGTAGAATTGTGAGGGAGCGCATATAGTCCGCCCCGGGCCGAATCTGGGGATACAGGGCCGCCACGGTCTCCATATTGTGGCTGATGACGTCTGGCCCGGCGGCGATGACCTGCTCCAACGCCCTGGGATTTCTTCCCATAAAATCCGGAATCAGCACCTCTATGGCCGTGCCGGGGGCCGTTTCCCGTATCCCTCGGATCACCTGTGCAAATTGCGCAGCCCCCCCGTCGGGCAGATCATCCCGGGTGACGGAGGTGACGACCACGTATCGGAGACCCAAGGCTTTCACCGCCTCCGCCACACGCATCGGCTCCTCCGGGTCTACGGGCGTGGGCTCTGCGTGGCGGACGTTGCAAAACCGGCAGTCCCGTGTGCAGTTTGTACCCAGGATCATAATTGTCGCAGTCTGTTTGGAAAAGCACTCCCCATAGTTGGGGCAGTTGGCCTCCCGGCAGACGGTATTTAGCTGTAACGATTCCAACAGCGCCTCCACAGCCGTCTGATCGGGGCTGTGTCTATGGGGAATCCGCAGCCAGTCCGGTTTTTTTAGCATCTGTGCCACCCCTTACTCATCAAAGATACAGGAGAGCAATTGCTCCTGTGTGATCTCGCCCAGGTAGGGCCGCAGATCGACCCCTGCCAGGGCGTCTGCTATGGTCTCCCGGCAAAAGGATTTGCCTGTGAACATTTGCTCTAAGCCGCAGATGGGGGCAGTCGCCAAAAAGTCTCCGCAGATGGAACAGGCGGTGATCTCTCCCCGGGTCACGTCCAGGAATACCTCTACTTTTCCGGCTGGAAAGCGCCTGTCGCCGGAGAGGGAGAATTGAGGATCACGCCCGAATGTCCACGCCGGGTTTGTGTATTTCTCCCGGTAAATCTCGTCTATTTTTGTCAAGTCCGTATCTGTCAGGGTGTATGTCTGCATCTCCCACTCCTGGGCGAGTGTCTCTGCCAGCAGCGTCCAAAACTCTGTCGTAGATACGGGTACTGCCATATGTTCCCGCAGATTTGTCACCCGGCTGCGGACGGAGCGGATGGCCTTTGACCGGATTTTTTCATCGTCCACTTGGAGCACCCCCGCCAGCATATCCAAATCTGCGTCATACAGGAGGGAGCCGTGGGTGCACACCCGCCCGTTACGGGTATACTGGGCCAGGCCGGAGACCTTTTTCCCTGCTACCAAGATATCGTTCCGCCCCGCCAACTCGGCGGGGATGCCCAGTTTATTTAAAGCCCTGATGATAGGTCCCGCCACTGTTTCACGCAGAGTCTCCCGCACGTCTCCCGTTGATTGGGGCAGGATGAGGGTGTATAACAGTGTGCCCAGGTCTGTATAAATTGTCCCGCCGCCGCTTTGCCGCCGGACGATTTGGATCTGTTCTCGTTTGGTAACACTGCGGTCAATCTCTGCGGCGGCCACCTGATTGGCCCCTAACATGGCGCAGCGATCCGCCTGCCAGATCATAAAAATCGGCTGATCCAGCGGGAAATGTTCCAGAAAATAGGTCTCCACAGAGAAGTGAACTGCGGCGTCTTGGCTGTTTGGGGTTACGTATAGCAATGGGGGGTTCCTCCTCGTATGGGTGGAGTGTGTTTTCTAAAGCATAGTCAAGCCCCGGTTAATTGTCAATATGATATTGACAAAATGTTAAAACATGATAAAATCAAGATAATTATAACACATTGCGAACACGAAAAAACAGATATCCGGAGGGGCGGGCATGTATGAGATTCGCCAAGAGCAGATGAATGCGTTCATCCAGGAGCGTGAAGTGGTGACTATGAAAGAACTGCAACACCGCTTTGCCCAGGTCTCCCTGATGACCATCCACCGGGACTTAGACGCCTTAGCGGCGGCTGGGCTTGTCACCAAGATCCGGGGCGGGGCCAGGAGTGTCCGCCATCATGGAGATCTGACCTTTGCAGTCCGATCTGGCGAGAATCAGACGGGAAAGGCCCAAATGGCAAAAAAAGCGGCGGAGCTGGTGGGCGGACAGGCCAGTATTTTTCTGGACTCCGGTACGTCCTGTCTGGCCCTGGCGAGGATTTTGCCGCCAACTCCGACGATGGCAATCACCACGGGGCCGAATATTGCACTGGCCCTGGCATCGACCCAGGGGCCGGCGGTGACCATGTGTCCCGGTGCCCTCAACAAGGAAAATCTCACGGTGTCCGGCCACAGCACCCTCCAGTTTTTAGAGACGATTAACATCGACTTCGCCTTCCTCGGCGTCTCCGGCTACGGCAGGGAGGCCGGGTTTACCTGCGGCAAAGAGAGCGAGATGATGGTCAAGCGCCAAGTCATCAAACGGGCCCGCCAGACGGCGGTATTCTGCGATGGGGCCAAGTTCCATCGGCTCATGCCGTTCACGTTTGCTATGCTGGAGGATATCGACTACGTGATTACGGATCAACCGCCCAATGCGGCGTTTTGCGAGATGGCCCAGGGGGCCGGGGTGACGATTTTGTAATAGGGGGTGTAGGAGATGGGTGATATCAAACAGATATATAAATCAAGCAGTACAAAAGTGTTCCTTTGTTGGATTATAACGATAATGATACTCTGCTTTATCTCTATAGTAGCAACAGGACTATTTATGATGTGGCTCAATATACACGGGGATGAAGTCTTTAGAGTAATGCCCTTTGTCGCATGTGCTTCCATCGTCTTATCCTCTTATCTTGCATTTTTCTACTGGAACATCAAGGTTGCAGTTGATGCACAAGAAGTTGTATTTATGCGAGGGAAGAAGCCTTATTTGCGTTTTAAGTTCAGCGAAAATGGGTTCTCATCTTCCCAATATACACTGACATCTGGGGTTGTTAAATCGACTGACCGACTTTTATATGTATTTTCGCATAATGCCGAGCGGGGGAAAAATTACAAACTCCATAATTTCTCTCGCAACACATTCGAGGAATGTATGGCGCATATAAGAAAAATCAATTTTAAGCAAATTTTAGAGCAAGAGGTATTGGTATTAGAAGATGAGGAGGACGAAATCGGCAAGGTCATGCCTGTGGAAGAGTGGTTTGAACAGTCAATTGACGCACTTGGCACAGCCCCGCTTCAATTCACTGTAAACAGCCAGGCATATATAAAAAAGATGAAAGCCCGTCTCCGTGGAATCGCAATTCCGATGGTGATTGCAATTGTTCTGCTAATGTTTGGTGTGTTAGTGGTGCCTGCCCTCACACAGAACCAACACGCAATGGATCATTTTATGATAAGTCTTTCATATATACTCGCCCTGACAGGGATCTTCACGATTCTTTGCGTTGTTTTGGGATGGGTTCCGTATAAGAAGGCAAGAGACAACACACCTGAAAAAATTACAGTTTATGATGATCGCATCGTGTTTGACGGAAAATCGTTTAAGTTCTGTAATATAAACCAAATCAAAATGACGATCCCGAATGTGGTGGGAGGGAAAATTGTGGGCAGAACCATTACAATCACTGAAAATAATCTGCCGAAAACGTATGTGTTGGGCGACGGCACGGACAATCTGCCGGCTCGCCCTCGCAGAAAAGAGAATGTGAAAATATTTGAGAACTATGATAGGCTCTTTTATCTTTTGGAGGATATTTTTGCGGTTCGAGCGGCAAAGGGGAACGGGGTAAGTCTATTTGTTCCCATGAGCTAAGGCTGTGAGCGCCACACCCCCAAAATCCCGCAGGGCTTGCGCCTTGCGGCACTTTTTTATTGACAGCACCCCTGAAATGTTATAATATAATAAATATAACATTTTATAACACGCAGGAGGAACGCAATGGCCACGACAGTTGTCATGCCCCGTGCGGGGATTTCGGTGGAGAGCTGTATCATCGGGCAGTGGAAAAAGGCCCCTGGAGACAAGGTCTCTGTGGGGGAGGTATTATTTGACTACGAGACAGACAAGGCCGCCTTTGAGTGCGAATCCACGGTGGAGGGGACTCTGTTGGAGTGCTTTTTCCAAGACGGGGACGAGGTGCCCTGTCTGGTGGCCGTCTGTGCCGTGGGAGAGCCGGGGGAGGACGTATCCGCCCTGCGCCCTGATGAATCCGGCGGTGAGGTTGAGGCGGGTGCGGCAATGGCTCCGGAAGAGCCTGTGGTAGAGGCTGTCCCGGCCCCGGCGTCTACAGCGCCGATGACATCGGGAGCAAAAGCCCAGGGAATATCCCCCCGTGCTCGCAAGATGGCGGAGGAACTGGGCGTAGACCCAGAATACGCCACGCCTACAGGCCCCCGGAGTCGAGTGATTGAGAGAGATATCGTGCAGTTGGCCGAATCCCGCAAGACCGGCGAGGGATTCGGCGGCCGTACCTTTGGGGAGTTGGCCGCATCACAGGCCGCAATAGTTCCGGCCAGCGTGGAATACACAGACGAGACATTTAGCAAAATCCGCAAGACCATTGCGGCGGGGATGGTGAAATCCCTCACGGAGATGGCCCAAGTCACCCACCACCACAGCTTTGACGCAAGCGCAATCCAGGCCTTCCGCAAGGCGTGTAAAGCAGGCGGGGAATCCATGGACACAGCGGGGATTACCCTCAACGATATGGTGCTCTACGCCGTATCCAGAACCCTGTTGGACCATCCCGATCTAAACGCCCAACTCTTAAACGGGGATACCCTGCGGCGGTTTACCGGCGTCCACCTCGGCGTGGCCGTGGATACCCCACGGGGCCTGATGGTGCCGACGATTTTCAACGCCGATCAGATGACCCTGGCGGAACTCAGCAGACAGACGAAAGAACTGGCGGCCATGTGCCAGAGCGGGAATATTAACCCAGATCTGCTCCAAGGCGGTACGTTTACCGTGTCAAATCTCGGTATCTTTGGTGTGGAGCAGTTTACCCCCATTGTGAATCCGCCCCAGGTGGCCATCTTAGGCGTCGCCGGGATGTCTACCCGGGTGAAAACAGGCGCAGACGGCGGCATCGTCCCCTATGAGGCCATGGGCCTCTCCCTGACCTACGACCATCGGGCGGTAGACGGCGCCCCCGCCGCCAAGTTCGCCAAGGACTTGTGCAATAATCTGGCCCAGTTCAGCTTGATGCTGGCCCGATAGGAGGGGTGCGCATGAAATCATTCGATGTTTTGATTATCGGCGGCGGCCCTGGCGGATACTGTGCCGCAGAGCGGGCCGCAGCGGGGGGATTGCACGTAGCCCTATTTGAAGTGCGCTCCCTGGGCGGCGTCTGTCTCAACGAGGGGTGTATCCCGTCAAAGACCCTGCTCAATGCTGCAAAATATTACGACCACGCCAAGAATGGCGAGGCGTTCGGCGTCACGGCGGCGGGGGTCACATTTGACCACGCCAAAGTTGTGGCCCGAAAAGAGCAAGTGGTCAAAACCCTGGTGGCAGGTGTGGGCAGTAAGATGAAAAGCCATAACGTGACCGTGATAACATCCCACGCCCAGATTGCCGGGAAAGATTCGGCGGGATTCACCGTCACAGCGGCGGGGGAGACGTATGCGGGCAAACAGTTGATTATCGCCACGGGCTCCGCCCCGTCAGTTCCGCCCATCCCCGGTGTGCGGGAGGGGTTGGCAGACGGCTTCGTCCTCACCAACCGGGAGATATTAGACCTCAAAGAGATTCCCGATCAGCTCACCGTCATCGGCGGCGGGGTGGTCGGATTAGAGATGGCGGCTTATTTCCAGACCGTGGGCAGTCAAGTGACTGTAATAGAGGCGTTAGAAAAAATCGCCGGGCCAACAGACGTGGAACTATCGGCCCTCCTGCAAAAAGAACTGGAGAAAAAAGGCGTCCAATTTGCCTTAAATGCCATGGTCACAGAAATATCTGACGGCGAGGTGACCTATCAACAGGGCGGGCAGTCCTTCCAGGTTAAAGCGGATAAAATCCTGCTCTCCGCCGGTCGGCGGCCTATGATAGAGGGCCTCGGCTTAGAATCCGTCGGCGTCTACGTGGACAAGGGCGCTATTGTGACGGACAACCACCTGCGCACCAATGTTCTCGGCGTCTATGCCATCGGTGATGTCAACGGCAAGTGGATGCTGGCCCACACCGCTTATCGGGAGGCTGAAGTTGCAGTCAACCACATCCTGGGCAAGCGGGACTATATGCGGTACTCCGCTGTGCCGTCGGTCATCTACACGTCTCCGGAGGCGGCCTGCGTCGGCGACACGGAGGAAAGTGCAACAGCCCGTGGGACAGACGTGGAGGTCGTCCGGGTCTCCATGCGATACTCCGGGCGATATGTGGCCGAAACCCAAGGAGAGGACGGGCTCTGTAAGCTGGTGATAGAAAAAAAGACAAAAAAACTCCTGGGTGTCCACATGCTCTCGCCCTACGCATCGGAACTCATCTACGGCGCCGCCCTCATGCTGGAACTGCGGCTTGATATTGACGAGATCAAAGAGCTCATCTTCCCCCACCCCACCGTCGGTGAGGTGATCCGGGAAGGATTATTTATGGTTTAGGAGGAATATTTTTATGCCAAAAAATCTATTGATTGATCCCGGTGCGCTGGGCGAGAAGGGGATGATCCAATTTTCCGATATCCCGGTGAACCGGTATCAAAAGACCATACAAGAGGCCCAAGAGACAGACGGATTTTCAAATGCAGAGCTGATCCGCATCTACCGGGACATGACGGTACTGCGGGAATTTGAGTTTATGCTCAACCAGATCAAGACCCAGGGGGAGTACGGCGGTATCCAGACCAGCTACCCCGGCCCGGCCCATTTATCTCTGGGGCAGGAGTCTGCCGCTGTGGGGCAGGCGTATCTGTTAGATCAAGACGATATCATGTTCGGCAGCCACCGGAGTCACGGCGAGATTCTGGCAAAGAGCCTCAGCTCCATCGAAAAACTGTCGGATCAGCAGCTCATGGAGATCATGGAGAACTTCTTAGAGGGCCGGATTCTGCGGACCTTAGAGACGGTATTCAAGCCGAAAGATACGAAGGAGCTGGCCGTCTATTTCCTCCTCTACGGGACATTGACGGAGATTTTCGCCAGAGAAAACGGGTTCCACATGGGCATGGGCGGCTCCATGCACGCCTTTTTCCTGCCTTTTGGCGTCTATCCCAACAACGCCATCGTAGGCGGCTCGGGGCCGGTCTCTATCGGCGGGGCATTGTTCAAAAAATGCAACAATAAGAGCGGTATTGTGATCTGCAACATCGGCGACGGCTCCCTGGGCTGCGGCCCCGTCTGGGAGGCGTTGAATTTCTCCGCCATGGATCAGTACAACACCCTCTGGCCCAAGGAGAAACGGGGCGGGCTGCCCATTGTGTTTAACATCTTCAACAACGGCTACGGCATGGGCGGCCAGACTCGGGGCGAGACCATGGCCTATGATTTCCTGGCCCGGATCGGCGCCGGGATCACCCCCAGCCAAATGCACGCAGAGCGTGTCTGGGGCCTAAATCCTCTGGCGGTCATTGACGCCTATGGGAGAAAGCGGGAGATTTTAGACAAAAACGGAGGGCCTGTGCTCTTAGATGTAATCACCTATCGCCACTCCGGTCACTCCACCTCGGATCAGAACGCCTATCGCTCCAAAGAAGAAATGGATGCGTGGCGGGAGATCGACCCCTGTGTGACATTTAGAAAAGACCTGGTGGAGGCCGGATGCGCCCCGGATGCGGCATTCGAGGACATCTGGGCAGAGACCCGGGAGCGGATGGCGAAAATCTGTCAATGGGCCTCTGATGAGACCCTTTCCCCCTATGTAGATTTCAAAAAAGACAGCGCCGTTGTCGAGCGGATCATGTTTACCAACGAAAAGAAAGCGAAGATGGAGGACAGCGCCCCTGTCACCTTGATCCCGAGAGAAGAGAGCGCCCGTGTCAAGCAGATCGCCGGGAAAGAGCGCAGTGCGTTCAAAGACGGCAAGCCCGTCAGTAAGATGAAAACCTACAACATGCGGGACGCCATCTTTGAGCCCATTCTGGATAAATTCTACGAAGACCCCACTCTGATTACCTACGGGGAAGACGTCCGGGACTGGGGCGGTGCCTTTGCGGTGTACCGTGGGTTGGACGAGATATTAGACCACTCCCGGCTCTTTAATGCCCCCATCTCCGAGGCGGCCATTGTGGGCAGTGCCGTGGGCTACGGCCTCACCGGCGGCCGGGCCATTGTGGAGCTTATGTACTGCGACTTCATCGGCAGGGCAGGGGACGAGATATTTAACCAGATGAGCAAATGGCAGGCCATGAGTGCGGGGATCCTCAAGATGCCCGTTATCCTCCGGGTCTCTGTGGGGTCGAAATACGGTGCCCAGCACTCTCAGGACTGGACGGCCCTCTGCGCCCATATTCCGGGGCTGAAAGTCTGCTTCCCGGCCACCCCCTACGAGGCAAAGGGCCTGATGCAAGAGGCATTAGACGGCCAGGACCCAGTGGTGTTCTTTGAGAGCCAGCGGCTCTATGATATGGGCGAACAATTTGAAGCCGGCGGGGTGCCGGCGGAGAAATATTCTCTGCCCTTTGGGTTCGTCAATCAGATTCGCACAGGTCAGGACATTACGCTCCTCACTGTGGGCGCCACCCTCTATAAAGCCATTGAGGCGGCGGATATTCTGAAAGAGAAATACGGTCTCACTGCCGATATCATCAACCTGTGTTCTCTGACGCCGCTGGATTACACAAAGATTGTGGAATCCGTCCGAAAGACGGGCCGGGTGGTGTTGGCCTCTGACGCCTCCGCCCGGGGCAGTTTCCTAAACGATATCGCCCGGAATATTACGGAGCTCTGTTTCACCGACTTAGATGCGCCTCCTGTGGTTGTGGGGGCCAAGAACTGGATCACCCCGCCCTATGAGTTTGATGAGTTCTTCTTCCCCCAGGCCAGTTGGATTTTAGACGCCATCCACGAGAATATCCTGCCCCTGCCCGGCCACGAGCCCACCGTGTCCTATACGCCGGTGGAGATCATGCGCCAGGCAAAAGAGGGCGTATAGCTTAGAGGAAATAAAAGAGCTGCGTGCGGAACAAAGATATCCCTTTCTCGTCTTAGTCAGTAATGACAGATAAGAGGAGAAAGGGATATCTTGCTATGAGAAAGAGACTGTTGTTTTGTTTTTTCATACTGCTACTCGCACTGTTGACGGCCTGCGGCGGCGGTGCCGGGGATGACGCTGCAACGGCGGCGCCTGCAATGGCGCCGGAGACGGCGGCTCCGATACTTGCCGAAGCGGCTGAGACCGAGTGGGCGGATGATGCCTGGGAATATGGCGCAGAAGCGATGGGGGAAACAGGCGCAGGGCTTGGAACTTCCATCCCCACAGACCGGCTCATCTACCGTGCGCACACCGAGGTACAGACCACGGAGTTCGATCAAGCTGTGGATCAAGTCCACATGCTTCTGGCCAAACACCAGGGGTTCGTTGAACAGGTCAACATGACGGGCAGAGACTACCACGCCAGACATCACGATCTCTTTGCGTGGCGAACCGCACAATTTACCCTCCGCATACCCACTACGGGCTATGATGCCATGTTGCGGGAATTGGACGACTTGGGGGCCACGATCTACTTGCTCATGGAGGTGGAGAACGTATCCGCCCAATATGCGGATATCACCTCCCGCCTAAATGCTTTGCGGGTGCAGGAGGAGCGGATTATGGCCCTTTTAGAAGTGGCCGACAACATGGTGGATATCTTGGAATTGGAGCGGCGGCTCAGTGATCTCATTTTGGACATCGAACGCCTGACCTCGAGTCGGCTTTATCTGGATCAGCAGATCGCCTTTAGTACCATCTATTTGCGCCTGATTGAGGTGAATGAGCTCACGCCGCTGCCGGTAGATCCATCTTTTGGGCAACAGATAGGCAATATGTTCGTCCTTCAACTTCGGGGGATGGTGCAATTTTTCAGAGATGCTGTGCTTACCGTAATCATGCTGCTCCCTTGGCTTGTGCTCCTGGCCGCAGCTATGCTGCCGATATTTTTGATCTGGCGGCGGTCTTGGCGGCGGAAAAAGCGGAACTTAGAAGAGAGGGAGTAAAAACCACTGGCGCAATATAGAGGCCGCCTCCTACAGAATGGTGTAGGAGGCGGTCTATGGACGTGTGTGTCTTTATGCGGCGCTAAAAAATGGGCTAAAAACACGCCCGCACAGAATCTCGGATCGTGAGTGTGGGGGTGTAGGCGTGTTGGATTCTATGGCTGGGATTTTCCATCATTTTTAAGAGAGAGGTGGCGGCTAAGTTGCCCATTTCCGGGCCGGGATGGGTGACAGAGGTGATGGACGGGGTGGCCAATCGGCTTAAGATCGAGTCGTCGAAGCTGGCGATGGAGAGATCATGGGGGATGCTCAGGCCCAATTTTGGAGAGGCCTCAATCAGCTTTAAGGCCACCCGGTCGCTGTAGCACAGGACGGCCGTGCAGTCTGAGAGGGCCTCTGACAGCAGGGGGAACTGTTCGTTTGAAAACAGATAGTCCAGGGTCTCATCCGAGTACCAGAGGACACGGCTTTCATCCAATTTTAAATTTTGTCTGTACAATTTGTTGACGAAGCCCTCGTACCGGAGTGCGCCCTGTATGGAGTCCAGCTTAAAAATCCCGCCGATTTTCTGATGACCCTGTTCAATCAGGTGTCCGGTTGCAATGCGGCTGGCCTCCACGTCGTCGTTTATAACATAGTTGCCGTCCAGCCGGGGATAGTAGGTGTTGACAAATACAACGGGGATATTTTGTGCGGCGAAGTTTTTGTAGATGTCTAGATTGGGGCTTGCCAAAGCGGATTTGACGGCCTCTACAATCAGTCCGTCAATGTTAGCGGCGAGTAAGGAGAGGAGTTGATTGCGCTCAATTTCCACTTTGTTTTGAGATAGGGCCAAGGTAATCCGATGGCCCTTGGCGGACAAGACCTCTTCCACGCCGGAGACGGTGTCGGGGAACGTATAACAACTGGAGTCGGTCAGCAAGAGTCCGATATTCTTCTGTCTGGCCCCTACATCCAGATTGATGTATGTGCCATCGCCCTGTCTGCGCACCACAAGATCCTCTTTTTCCAGGACGGCAATGGCGGAGCGGGCGGTGTGTCGGCTGATATTAAATTTTTCGCAGAGGCCGTGCTCGGTAATCAGCCGCTCTCCGATTTTGAATGTGCCGTCTTGAATATTTTGCCGCAGCCAATCTGCAAGCTCCATGTATTTTGGTACAGTTTTTGTCATGCTACCGACCTCTCTTTTTATTTCAGTACAAATTTTATCATATTGTTCGGTTAGTTTCAACAAAAAATTTTTATATTATTTGGTGGGATGCTAAAAAATCGGAATAGCTATTGCGCTTTGAGTATAGATGATGTATGCTAAGCGAAAAACAACCAGACAAATTTGAATATTCAGCGGAAAATGTCGCAAATAGTATCTTGAATTGCGAATATGTACGGACAAATTGGCGTTGCATACTTACTACTCGTGTTCCAAGGTACGGAGGTACCTATAAAAATAAGCACGATCAAAAAATGGAGGTAGGAAAAATGAAAAGAAGACTATTTGTTTCCCTGGCCTTATTGCTGGCGCTGATGCTTGTTCTCGCCGCCTGTAACGGCGGCGGCGGTACTGAAGCCACCCCGGAACCGCCCCCCGCCCCGACGGCGGCCCCGCCGGACACAACTGACGAAATCGACGAGGAAGAAGAACGAGTGCTGAACATCGCCGTCTTTGAGGGCGGATACGGCAGAGAATTTTGGTACGATCTGATTGACCGTTTTGAAGCGGCCAATCCCGGTGTCACCGTAGAAATGCAAATCTCCCCTGACATTGAAACGGTTCTCTCCCCTCAAATAGCCGTAGGTGAAGTTCCCGATTTCATGGCCATTCAGGTACAACATGCCGGTTTTATGACGGCCATGATCCAAAACCATGAGTTTTTGGATCTGACAGATTTCTTCAACAACACCGAGGCGCTGGATCGCCCAGGCGTTATGCTGCGTGACCGCATCATCCCCGGTATGCTGGAGAGTACGGCGTTTGCCCCCTATGGTGACGGGCGCATCTTCTTTGCCCCCTTTAACGCAGGTCCTATGGGTCCGGTTTACAACATCACTCTGTTTGAAGAAAAAGGCTGGACACCCCCTGCGACTTGGGAAGAACTCTTTGAAATGGACGCCCTCTTGGACGATCCGGATAACTTCGCCGCCATTGGCGGAAACCAGGAGAGAAGAGCCATCTTTACCTATCAGGGCATCCATGCGGGTTATTTAGAGTCTATTCTCTGGCCAGCCATAGCAGGTGCAGGCGGGATGGATGTCATCCGTGCCATTGAGAATTATGAAGAAGGTGCCTGGGATAACCCGGCGGTCAGATCTGTTATTGAGACCTTTGCCAGACTTGGCCCCTATCTGATGGACGGCACAGTGGGCTTGGATCACACCCAATCCCAGGCGGACATGATGCTGGGGCGCTCCCTGTTTATCCCCAACGGCGTCTGGTTTGTAAACGAGATGGCGGAGGCCCCGAGAGAAGAGGGCTTTGAGTTCGCCATCGCCCCTGTGTTCACCATGCAGCCAGGTCAGCCGAGATTCGTGCTCTCCTCTTATGAGCAGTTGAGCATTCCAGCCGCCGCACAGAACCCAGACTTGGCCAAAGAATTCTTGCGTTTCTTCTACACCGATGAGACCACCGTCTCCTTCGCACGGCAGGCGGATGGCTCCGTGGCCCTGCTCGGCGCCCGTGAAGTTGCGGCGAACTACCTGAGCCCCAGTGTGTACAACATGCTGCGCGCCTACGACGAAGGAACCTTTATGCTCATGTCGTTTGCGCCCATCCCAGAGGGTCTCCCTCTCCATATCCCGCAAGAGGTCTTTGACAATCGGATGACCCCCCTTATGACCGGTGCCATGTCAGCGGATGAGTACATCCAAGACATGGAAGCCCTGTTCGCCGAGATCCGTGAGCACATTGCGGCAGGTTAAGCCGGCGGCACTCCGAATAATGCGAATTAAATAAAAGTGCGGCAGAAACCATGGCTTTTGTGGTATTATGAGTCATGGTTTCTGTTGTATAGCCGAAGCATTTGAAAAGGGCTTCGGCTATACAGCCCGCTTTGACACTGGAGGTGTCGTCTATGAAAGCCAGAAAGCGATCCAAACTCAGCGGCATACCGAAGGGATTTGTGGCGCTGTGTGTGCTTCCCGCACTGGGGGGCGTGCTGCTCTTCTTGATTTATCCGACAGTGACCGCCATTATGATGTCCTTTACAAATGCATCCAGTTTGGCGGCCGGTACTTGGGATTTTGTTTCTCTCGACAACTATATCCGTATGTTTACCAATGATCCCCAGTTTATCACAGCCCTGCGGAACACAGCGCAACTTCTGGCTGTTGTGCCTGCCGTGACCATCTTTTTGGCCCTGGTGTTCGCCTATGGACTCACCCAAGCCAAGCTGAAAGAAAAAGGCGTCTACAGGGTATTGTTCTTCCTGCCTAATATTTTGTCCCTGGTGGTTGTGGCGGTGGTGTTTTCCGCACTATTTCACCCCAGATCCACAGGGCCGATTAACATGTTCATCGGTATAGTTGACTTAGATGCAGTTCCCTGGCTGGGGGATCCCACCTGGGCCATATGGGCCATTACCATCGTCATGGTTTGGCAGGCGGTGGGGTATTATATGGTCTTGCTCATTGCGGCCATAGATGGGATCAGCAAAGATATTTTCGAGGCCGCCGATATTGACGGGGCCTCTGCTCCTGCAAAGTTTTTCCGGATCACCGTGCCCATGTTACTGGACAATATCGGCATTACCTATGTCTTGGCGCTTGCCGGCACCATGAGCATCAGTTTTATTCTGGGCAATATTATGACCAATTTCGGTCCGGGGACTGCCACTTTGGTTTTGCCGGGACATATGCACCGAATGGCATTCGGCCCGGCGGCCAGTTTCGGATACGCTATGGCGATTATGGTATTTACGCTGGGGATGGCCCTGGTATTTGCCTTTGTATCCAGAAGGCTAACCGCTCGCAGGGCCGGTATGTTTGGGGGATAGGGTATGAATATGAAAAGAGCAAAGACCTTTGATTCCTATCACGCACGGACGTTTACGATCAGATGGTGTGTTCGGATTCTGCTACTGCTGTTCACTTTGATTACGCTGTATCCTCTTTTCTGGAACATTATGTCGTCCTTTAAGACCACAGAGGAGATTTTAATCAGCCTGACTGCCCTGCCCCAGGGCTTCGCTTGGGACAATTATGTCAGGGCGTTTGTTGCGGCGAACATGGGAGAATACTTGTTCAATTCCATTTTTGTGGTGGCGCTGAGTCTCACGTTGCTGTTAGTTTTGACAGTTCCGTGCGCTTATGCGCTGGCGAGGTATCGATTTTTTGGCTCGAGGGCCATAGAGCTGCTCTTTGCCACGTGTCTCTTTATTCAGACGGTCTATATCTATATTCCGCTGTATTCTCTTTTGCACCGGCTCAATATGCTGGATAATTTATGGGCGCTCAGCCTGGTATACGCCACAATCAGCGTCCCGTTTGCCGCATTCTTGCTGGCGGGCTACATGCGGGGGCTTTCGCCCAGTTTTGAGGAGGCCGCCAAGATTGACGGTTGCGGCAATTGGAGGACATTGCTCAAGATCGTTGTGCCCATGTCCAAGCCCGGGATTATTACAGTTGCCATGCTCAACGGCATTGGGTTTTGGAATGAATATATCCTGGCGCTGGTCACATTGAGAAGCCCCGGGAACCGCACCTTGCCCGTTGGCGTCGCCAACCTCTTTGAAGTCCAGCGGCGGGCAACGGACTTTGGTGCGCTCTATGCCGCATTAATGATCGTTTTAGTACCCACCATTATCATCTATTTTATCGGCCAGCGCCATCTGACAAAGGGGATCGCACTGGGCGGTGTGAAGGAATGATGCTGCAATACGCCGCCCCCGCCCGACACTGGACCGATGCGCTGCCCTTGGGGAACGGAAGCCTGGGTGCCATGGTCTTTGGCGGAATAGGGCGGGAATTGATACAGCTAAATGAGGAAACCCTGTGGTCGGGCTATCCCGCCGACTGGAACAATCCGCAGGCGCTGGAAACTCTGCCGAAAATCCGGGAGGCAGTGCGCAACGGGGCGTACGCCCAAGCCGATCATTTGAGCCGAGAGATGATGGGCCCCTATACCCAGGCGTATATGCCCCTGGGGGATCTGCGCCTGGATTTCAATCACGGCACCGGGGGGATGGACTACCGCAGGGAGCTGGATCTGCGTGAAGCCATCTGCCGCACGGCGTATACAGTGGACGGCGTCCGCTACACCAGGGAATATTTCTGCTCCTATCCCGACCGGGCGCTGGTTCTGCGCCTGACGGCGGATTGCCCCGGAGCGATTACCTGTTCTGTGCAACTGGACAGCCAGTTGTACCATAGGGTCAGTGCGGCGGACAACACGATCACCATGACGGGCATTGCGCCGGAGCTGGTGCTCGCCCCGGACTACGACGATCCCGATCCCGTCCGCTACGGAGACTTTGAGACAACCAAGGCACTGTCATTTTCGGCGAAGTTGGGTGTCATGGCCGAGGGCGGCCAGGTGAATGCCAGAGATAAAAAATTGGCGATTATCGACGCCGACGCCGTCACAATCATACTCACTGCCGCAACCAACTTCCATGGCCCGATCCGGGATCAAGAGATTACAACCTTGGACTATGACACGTTAAAATGCCGTCATATTGCGGATTATGCTCCGCTGTTCAACCGGGTGGACATCAATCTGGGTGAAAAGCCAGCCCGATTTGAGCAAATAGATACAAGCGCCCGGATCAGCCAATATGATTCCGCCGATGTGGGTTTGGTGGAACTGCTCTTTCAATACGGCCGCTATCTGATGCTCGCCTCCTCCCGGCCGGGGGGTGTGCCGGCGAATCTACAGGGGATTTGGAACAGGGAGTTGTCTCCGCCTTGGCGCAGTAATTATACGATCAACATCAACACCGAAATGAACTACTGGCCAGCGCTGACGACAAACCTGGCGGAATGTCATCTGCCCCTGTTAGACTTCATCGGGAAACTGGCGGAAAACGGGCGGGAGACGGCCCGGATCAACTACGGTGCGCCGGGCTGGGCGGCCCACCACAACAGCGACCTCTGGGGACAGACCGCACCCGTGGGGGGATTCGGCCACGGCCATCCCGTCTGGGCCCTTTGGCCCATGGGGGGCGTATGGCTCTGTGCACATCTCTGGGAGCAATTTGCGTTCACACAGGATCATACTTATCTGCGGGACTACGCCTATCCCATTCTGAAAGAAGCTGCTGTATTTTGCCTGTCGTGGTTGGTTGAAGAGGAGAACGGCTACTTGATTACCTCGCCATCCACCTCGCCGGAGCATATGTTCCATCACGGCGGCGACCTCTGCGCCGTCAGTGCGGCGGCCACCTGCGATCTCATGCTCATCTGGGATCTGTTCACCAATTGTATAGAATCTGCAAAGATTCTGAAAATAGACGCCGATTTTGCGAATGTTTTGGCGAGTATGAGAAATCGGCTCTACCCTGTGCAGATCGGCGCAAGGGGCCAAATCCAAGAGTGGAGCCGGGACTTTGACGATGAAGATCAACAACACCGGCACCTCTCTCACCTCTACGGCCTCTTTCCGGGGCGGCAGATTGATGAGGGAGACGAAACTCTCTTTGCCGCTGCCCGGAAGAGTATGGAACTCCGGGGCGATAGCGGCACCGGCTGGGGACTGGCCTGGCGGGCGTGTCTCTGGGCAAGGCTGGGAGACGGGGGGAGAGCGCTTTCTGTATTGGAACAGTTTTTCAGCCTAGTAGAAGATTCTGCGAAATATCCCCACCCCGGCGGACTGTACGCCAATCTTTTTGACGCCCATCCGCCCTTTCAGATCGATGGCAATTTCGGGGCCACGGCCTGTATTGCAGAGATGCTGCTCCAATCCCACAGGGGACGCATTGATCTGCTCCCCGCACTGCCTGACACATGGCGCAGCGGCCAATTTTGCGGCCTCATGGCCAGAGGCGGGTTTGAGATAGACTTGATTTGGCGCAATTCGGTGCCGGTGTCGGCAAACATCCGCTCGACGGCGGGGGAGCGCTGTGTGATTTACCACGACAACAGAGAGATATGCACTTTTGATACACAGGCGGGCAAAGTTTATACGATAACATTTCAGTGAGGGAGAGGCCATGACCGGGAGAGTAACCATACCGACGGATATAGACGTGATAAGCGAGACGCTGGACATTATGCAGCGCTGGGGGGCCGATGCCATAAGAGACTGCGACGGCACCCAACTGCCTGCGGCATTGAAAGAGGCCGGTGCAAAGATTTACAACACCTACTATACCACACGGAAAGACAATGCCTGGGCATTGGCCAATCCGGACGAAGTACAGCAGATGTATGTTATGACCGGGTTTTATACGGCCACAGGGGATGCTTTGGAGATCCCGCTTTTAAAAGGCATCAGCCCCGATCTGCTGGCGGTGAATGACCGGGATTCCATCGGGCGCTGGTGGGAAGTGATTGATCGGACGACGAATCAGGTTATTTCGCCGGAATATTGGAGTTATGACGGGGAGTCCGGCTGTGTAACACTGCGTCAAACCGTGCCCTATCACGAGTATACGGTGAGCTTTTTGGCCGATATTATCTGGGATCCGGTGCATATGTATAATGCGACAGTTAATGATTGGCAGGAGTTTGAGCGGCAGATTACCTTTGATGTACGCCAGCCCAAGACCCGGGCCTATTCCATGGAGCGCCTGCGGACATTTTTGGAAGAAAATCCCCATGTGGATGTGATTCGGTTCACCACATTTTTTCATCAGTTTACCCTGATCTTTGACGAGCTGCGGCGGCAAAAATATGTGGACTGGTACGGCTATTCCGCCTCAGTCAGCCCCTATATTTTGGAGCAGTTTGAACGGGAGGCGGGGTATCCGTTTCGGCCGGAGTTTATTATCGACCAGGGCTATTATAACAACCAATACCGGATTCCCTCCAAAGAATATCGGGATTTTATGGCTTTTCAGCGGCGAGAAGTGGCGGCCTTGGCAAAAGAGATGGTGGATATCTGCCACGCATTCGGCCGGGAGGCCATGATGTTCTTAGGCGACCACTTTATTGGTGCCGAACCCTGGACGGAGGAGTTTCAGACCATCGGCGTAGATGCCGTGGTGGGCAGTGTGGGCAATGGGGCCACCCTGCGCTTAATCAGCGATATCAAAGGCGTTAAATACACAGAGGGCCGGCTCTTGCCCTATTTCTTCCCGGATGTATTTCGGCCCGGCGGCGATCCCGTTGGAGAGGCCAAGGCGAACTGGCTGACCGCCCGCCGTGCCATCCTGCGCAGTCCCGTGGATCGGATCGGCTATGGCGGCTATTTGAAATTGGCCCTGGAGTTCCCTGCATTTTTGGACTATGTGGAGCAGGTGTGTAACGAGTTTCGGGCCCTGTACGATAATCTGGGGGGCGGCAAGCCCTATACGTGCGCCCGTGTAGCGGTCTTGAACTGCTGGGGACAGATACGGGCCTGGGGCAATCACATGGTGCACCACGCCTTGTATCAAAAGCAAAATACCAGCTACGCCGGGGCCATTGAGGCCCTGGCCGGCGGTCCCTATGATGTGACCTTTATCAGCTTTGAAGATATACTGGCCGATCCGGACATGTTAGACGATGTGGATGTGATCCTCAACGTGGGCGGGGCGGATACGGCCCACACCGGCGGATATTATTGGGCGGATGCACAGGTTGTCACCGCCATACGGAGTTTTATTGCCAGGGGCGGCGGATTCATCGGCATTGGAGAGCCCAGCGGCCACCGATACAACGGACATTTCTTCCAATTGGCGGCAGCTTTGGGAGTGGAACAGGAAAATGGATTCACCCTGGGCTATGACAAATATAACTGGAAAGAAATTGCACATTTCATTACAGCCGAGGGCGGCGAGATCGACTTTGGCGAGGGGACAAAAAATGTCTACGCCCTGGAGGGGACAGAGGTACTGGTCTGCCGGGCGCAAGAAGTCCAGCTCGCCGCAAACAGCTACTTTGCCGGCCGTACGGTCTATATGGGAGGCTTACCCTACAGCCCGCAAAATGTGCGTCTGCTCCACCGGGCTATCCTATGGAGTGCGGGCAAGGAGAGTGAGTTGCACCGTTGGTTTTCCACGAATCCCAATGTTGAAGTGCACTACTATCCGGAGGCGGGAAAATACTGTCTGTGCAACAACTCCTACGAGGGGCAGGAGACCACAGTGTACACCGATGGAGATTGCTTTGACGTTGTCCTGGAGAGCGGTGAACTAAAATGGATATGCTGTTAGAAAAACTGGCGGCAGTGCGCCCTAGCGAGAGACAATTGAACTGGCAGGCTTTGGAGTTTTACGCCTTTATCCACTACGGGGTGAACAGCTTCACAGACAGGGAGTGGGGAGACGGAACAGAATCGCCTGCCCTATTCAACCCCCGACATCTGGACACGGATCAGTGGTGCCGAGCAATAAAAGATGGGGGGATGCGGGCGGTGATACTCACCGCAAAACACCACGACGGGTTCTGCCTCTTCGACACAGCCCATACGGATCACAGTGTGATGCACTCTCCCTATGGCAGGGACATTGTGGCCCAACTGGCGGCCTCCTGTGAGAAATATGGCCTGAAACTGGGCCTCTATCTCTCCCCCTGGGATCGGCACGATGTCCGCTACGGCAGCGGCGGGGTCTATGACGACTATTTTTGCGCACAACTTACGGAGCTCATGTCCAATTATGGCAAGCTGTTTTGTCTATGGTTTGACGGGGCCTGCGGCGAGGGGCCAAACGGCAAAGTGCAGGTCTATGACTGGGATCGCTATTATGCCCTGATCCGCCGGTTGCAGCCGGAGGCCGTGATCTGCATCATGGGGCCGGATGTCCGCTGGTGCGGCAATGAGGCCGGTCATTGCCGGGAGAGCGAGTGGAGCGTTGTGCCCGCCGTCATGGCGGACCGATCCGCCATTGCCGCCGCATCTCAACAGGCGGACGATGCCGGTTTCCGCACGAAGATACCGGAAGATACCGCCGATCTCGGCAGCAGAGAAGTGGCGGCAGGATATACGGACTTTATCTGGTATCCCGCCGAGGTAGATGTCTCCATCCGGCCCGGCTGGTTTTATCACCCCGCCGAGGATGGGCAAGTGCGCAGTTTGGAGAATCTCATAGAGATATACCTCCAATCTGTGGGAGGCAATGGGGCTTTTTTATTGAATCTCCCGCCCCATTTTGACGGGTATCTCCATGCAAACGATGTTAAGCGGCTGCGAGAACTGGGGGGTTGGATCAAATCCAGCTTTTCGGAAAATCTGCTGGAGGAGGCGGAGATCACCCGCTGTGATGCAGAAGAGATGCCAAGTTTTGCAGCACAGGCGGCCACGCCTGTTTCACCCGCATACCTGGTGCTCCAAGAGGACATCGCCCAAGGACAGCGCATTGAATCGTTTACGCTCTTGTACGTACAGGACGGACAGTGGAAAGAAGCCCTCCGAGGCACTGTCGTGGGACACAAACGCATCTGCCGCATCCCAGCGGGGATTGAGTCGGATACGTGGAAACTGCAAATTGATTCCCACAGAATGGGTGTGTTTTTGAAAACGTTCGCCTTATATTAAAGGATGCTGGAGGTAAGACAATGAAGCTTTATGGTATTGAGGTCGACATGAAACATAAGCCGGAACTTGACCCCGGCTTCATTCCGCTACATAAATTCAATACGGCTTTTTTGAAAACTGCGGCCGTACCGTTTTCGTTTGCAGTCGAGCGCAATGACAGGCAGGTTTATGTCAAATCGACCTATGTCCACGGGGATCAGGCCCATGCCGAGGCGGATCGGTACTATATTGACCGATTGGTAAAGTTTGAGCTATGGCAAAAAGGCGGATTCCGGATTTATGTCAAAGGTGACGATCTACTGTTCCAGTCGCTGAAACAGAGCTATGCGCCGGGCGGCTCCCGTGCCTTTGATGCGCAGTTTTTCGGAGATCTGTATCAGCATGAATTTGAGGTGATTCAATGCGATGCATTGCCCGGGCCTTTTGAGATCAAAAAATCCGTCGGCGGGCACTTTGACGGGTGCCGCATCGGCGTTGACTTTGGCGGGAGCGACTATAAAGTTGCAGCGGTAATCGACGGCCAGGCGGTATACAGCAACGAGACGGTCTGGAACCCTAAGATTAACAGCGACCCCGCATATCACTATAACGGTGTCCTGTCGGCGCTCAAGGAGGCGAGGGCACACCTGCCCTATGTGGATGCCATCGGCATTTCGTCCGCCGGCCTCATTGGCAATGATCGCATACTATTTGCACAGTTATTTCAAAAAGTGCCAAAAGAGCTTTTTGATTTAAAGGGCCGGGAGACCTACATCCGTGCCGTGGGGGAAATCGGTGAAACGATCCCCTTTGCAGTGGCAAATGACGGCGACGTTGCGGCCCTAGCCGGTGCCATCAGCTTAAATCGAAACAATATATTGGGGCTGGCCATGGGAACCAGTTTCATCGGCGGGTTTGTGGACAGGGACGGCAACCTATCGAATTGGATCAGCGAGTTGGCATTTGCGCCGGTAGACGCATCCCCCCAGGCGGCTATGGACGATTGGACACGGGATATTGGGGTCGGCGTACAGTATTTCTGTCAGGAGGCGGTCATCAAACTGTCCCCCGCCGCCGGGATTTCCCTGGACGGATACGACACGCCCGCAAAGAAACTCAAAGCGGTACAGATATTGTTAGACGAGGGCCACGAGGGTGCCGCCGCCATATTCCGGTCAATCGGCTGTTATCTCGGGCATACGGCGTCGTTCTACTACGATAGCTACAAAGCGGATTGTATTCTGCTATTGGGCCGTGTGGTGAGCGGTAGGGGCGGGGACATTATTTTGGAGACGGCCAACGCTGTGCTGCGTGAGGAATATCCCGGAATATCCATCGAGCTGATGCTCCCCGACGAAAAAATGCGCCGCCTGGGACAGTCCGTCGCCGCTGCGAGCCTGCCGCAGACGGAGTGAGGGTGGACTTAGGGGCAATCCAGTTTGCTGAATGTAAGGGAGCTGTAGCAAAACGTTTGTTTTGATACAGCTTCACTTTTTTCGACAGGAGTTGTATTGGTGCAGTCCCGTATGATATTATAAAGAAAATGAGGGCTGATCCGATGGGAGGGGTTTAGGAAATGAAAGAATTGATCCAGAAGAGAAACGTGCGGATTATAGCCGCAGCGTTTGCCTCGCTTTTTGTCATTGTAGCCGGTATCGTATTCTATATGAATAACAGATATTATGAATGGTTTTCATATACCAGTGACAACTACAGCAACATTTTATTCGTCGGAGGAGGGAATGAGAGGCTCTCTGCTGTAGGTGATGAACCAATTTTTAATCAAGATTATTTATATCTGCACGCTTCGGACGACAATATTTTTTCTTTTTCGCAGCTTGAAACGGATGCTTGGAGTATGATTGCAATAGAGCCTGGGGCGACAACGATAGCACTGCGCTCTAGATTTACCGATAACAGGCATTATGAAACATGGCATTCACTGGGCTGGCAGGACATACAGGACAGCACCCTGCTTTGGCGTGGCAGAACGGAAAATATATTTGAGCATCTGCAACCTACAGGCTTGCTTGACTATGTATTTGACGGCGATGACGATTCCATGCGACATGTGCTTGCGCAACGGTTAGAGTTCAACAGCAGCGATGATGACGTGGTATCTATTTCACCAGATGATGGGACGATCACAGCGACCGGAAGAGGGGATGCGACGATCACGATCCGCCAGGGTGATTACATATTGCAAACTTACCGCTTTCATGTAAAAGTCGCCGCAGAAAGGGTGGAAGTTGATTTAGATACAGTTCACCTTGAACTTGGCGAAACGCATCAACTCAATGTGCGCATGTATCCGGCTGATGCTGATGTGGAGATAACATATAGTTCTCCCGGGCTCCACATATCCTCTACGGGTCTAATTACGGCGCCGCCGTATTGTTGCCATGCGATACGCGGAAATCACACGGTACACATAACTGCGGGCGAAGTAAGTGCGAGGGTAAGAGTTCATGTACACAATTCGTACAGATTGAGATGGGGTGAGCATTCAAGGAGTTTGCTCACAACAAATAATGTTATCTGGAGCGGTGCGCCCTGGGAATTTGCTAATCCTGTGCCGAATTGTACCGGATTTAGAATCAGGTATAGGGTGGATTCGCTAACGGACGGAAGCACTGATCTGGGAAGCGTTAATCTCGGGAGGGACTGGAGAGTATTTGTGCGGGCCGACGGGATTGGATGGCGTAATGTCGGAACTGTTCAGGTGAACTCGCAAGATGAGTTCTATTATGCAGATATCTCTTTTTCATCACGGGATGTTACACATATTTTTGTGATTCTGCCGGCAAACTGGGCCGGTGGCCATAGAGGCTCTTGGCAAGATACCCTGGAACTCACAAATCTCTATTATAACGGTGTGATTCACTAGACACCACAATCAGAACCACCACAGCAAGGGGGGCATAAACCATACGTTTATGCCTCCGCTAGAATTTTTATGGTTTTGCTTTCTTTTTACTAGATTTGACTTTGCCGTGCAGCTCCGGCACAGGGGGGACGTCATTTTTAGGGAAACGCTGTTTCTTATTGCTCTCTGTGCCGTGGGGTTCCTTGGGATCTGGGCGGCGCATACCTGCTTTTGCCATGTGTATCCTCCTATGATGCTGCTCATTTCGATTTCGTGATGTCAAGGCGGAAAAAAGACATCACCCTTACTTAGCATGTGCAGAAAAATAGAGGCTATTCCACCTTACACGCTCCCCGATTCGTAGGTAAAGCCACGGCCGTGGACGTCTGATACGGTGTCCGTAATCATAAAAGCCGCTTTGTCATATTTATCCACAATTGTGAGCAGAGTTTGATACTCTCTCGACTCTAGCGTGACCATGAGCATATGTGTTTCCCTGCGCTGGTATGCGCCGATGATGGGGACGAGGGTCACACCCCGGCCGATTTTGGTGAGGATATCCTGTTTGATAGACTGGTGTTCATTGCTGATAATATAGACCATCTTCTTCTTGCTCATGCCGGATTCGATATAGCTCATGGTGATAGAGGTAATGAGAATGGAGAAAATTGCATAGAAGAACGAGTCGAGACTAAACACGACCAGACTGAGCAAAACCACAGCGCCATCAGATAGAAACAGTCCAATTGAGGTATTGAGGTTAAAATATTTCTTAAAAATAAGCGGCGGGACTGCTGTTCCGCCGCTGGAAGCGTGATTTGCGTATAAAATGGAAACGGCAATGCCAAAAAGAATGCTCCCGGCGACCATAGAGAGCATGGTATCCGTAATAAGCATATGCTGCGGAGTAATACGGAGGAACACCGGCAAGAGCGCAGCGCCGATTACCGTATTGAAAAATACTTCTCTTCCGAGAAAAAGAAACGTACAGACGAGGATTAGGGCATTGGAGACGAGCACAATGATTGCCCGGTCAACTGTGAATAGGCGCTCTAAAATAATCGCAAGCCCGGTAATTCCTCCGGCGGCGATTGTGTGGGGGCCTAAGAATAAATTGACGCAAACGGCGATGATTGCGACCCCGCATATAATCCATCCGATCCGCTTAATCCAGTGTAACATGCTGTGATTGTACCCAAACTCAAGGCATTACAATCCACAGCACGACTATATTTTTCCATCCATAAAGTCAACGCCCCACTGGTGCATAAAACGGCACACGAGGTCGCTCTTGTCGTATAATTTTGTACTGCCTTTGCCGCCGTACCGCCGTGCTAATTCGCTGATGGGCACTGTCCGATTCATTCCCATGCCGGGGGTTGTTTCGTTGCGATGCGCCTTGAGTATGGTATCTATCCCATCCGTTTTCAGATTGCCGAGCCGCCACCATTCTGTTGGTTCTGCGATGTTTGGGTAAGCATCAAAATCTGCATTTATCACAATGGCTGGAGGGGCTTCTACATTTGGGGGCGAGCTGTCGGCCAAGAGTGAATCAAGGAGAACGTACTCTGGCTGTCCGAGCAGTTCAATTCCCTCACGGCAAATGTCAATCAGCCCTTGCGGTATTAACGGTAAATCGCCTTCCTCTATCCGCTCATCCTCTAATCCGTAGCCATTCCCTTCAGGGGAAACCCCGCTGATGAGCACCTCAAATTTTTGTCCGATGGCCTCACAGCGTTTATGCAAATTAAGGTCGGTAATCAGCCGTAAGAATGGTTCTAAATCTGCCAAGCTGCGCTTGGTGATGAACAACTGCCAGCGGGGGGCAATCCCCGTTTCAATCAGCCGTTCTGTTGCCAAAAGATTATCCTGGAATGCGCCCACACGGCTCGTTGCCCAATCGGTAACTCCATCCATTCCGAAGAAGGTGATTTGACAGGTTTTGGGAGCAAGGGCTGCCGCCCATCTTGCGTAGCTCTCGTCTCGTGCCAATCGCCACACAGAGAGCAATTCAAATCTTTGTGCTTGCCCCGGTGAAGATAGCTGTTGCTCCATTTCCCACAGGGTACGGTAATCATCTCGGAAATCTGGCTCACGCCACCAAGTGAAGAAACCGAGTTCGCTTATGCCTGTGCCGTTTTCGTCCCGCCAATTCTTGAACTGAGCGGCTATGTTGTAAAACGCATCAACGGTCATATTGCCGTTTTTATGACTGCCCAGCCAACAATGGCGGCAGCGGTTTGGGCAGCCCGCCATATCAACCATAACGCTCAATTTTTTCATTTTACCGATCCTCCAACATACGCTGGGCGGCGCAGAGGACGCCCAGTTTGCCGGACTCAAAGGTCAATCCGCCCTGGAGATAGGCGGCGTAGGGTTCCCGCAGGGGGCCGTCGGCGGAGAGTTCGATGCTGGCCCCTTGGATAAAGGCCCCGGCGGCCATGATGACGGGGCAGTCGTACCCCGGCATATCCCCCGGCTCCGGTGTGACGTAGGCGTCTACGGGTGCGCCCTGTTGGATTCCCTGACAAAAGCGGGTGAGATCCTCCGGGTTTCCGAATTGGATCATCTGGATAATGTCGCTTCGGATCGCCTCCGGAGCGGGATCGGCGTGGAAGCCCAGGGATTCCATCACGGCGGCGGCGAATACGGCGGTTTTTAACGCTTGCGCAACCGTGTGCGGGGCCATGAATAGGCCCTGATAGAGCAGGCGGCCGTGGCCCAGGGTGGCCCCGTAGTCGCCGCCGATGCCGGGAGCCGTCATCCGGCCCGCCGCCGCCTGGACAAGATCGGAGCGGCCTGCAATATACCCGCCGCAGGGGGCGAGGCCGCCGCCTGGATTTTTAATGAGACTTCCGGCTATAAGATCGGCGCCCACGTCCAGGGGTTCCTGTGATTCTACAAACTCACCGTAGCAGTTGTCTGCGAATATAGGCACCGTAGGGTTCACCGCACGGACAATCTGGCAGATTTGTTCGATTTCTGAAATGGTCAACGATTTCCGGGTGGAATAGCCCCGAGAACGCTGGATAGCCACGACGCCGATATGGGAATCGGCTGCCGCCTCCCGGATGGAGTCGTAATCTGGGCCGCCGTCATGGGCGGGGTCGATTTGGGCGTAATTGATGCCGTAGTGTTTCATCGAGCCGTGGTGATTTCCGGTTAACCCGATGACGCCGTGGAGGGTATCATAGGGGGCGCCCGTCACGTATAATAGCGTCTGGCCGGGGGAGAGTGCGCCGAACAGGGCCGATGCGATGGCGTGGGTGCCGCTGACCAGTCCCACCCGCACCAGAGCCGCCTCGCCGCCGAAGACATGGGCGAAGAGGGCGTCTAAGGCATCCCGGCCCCGGTCGCCCAGGCCGTAGCCCGTGCTCCCGGCGAAAAAGGTCTCAGAGATCCGGTGTTGATGGAAAGCGTCTAATATTTTCCGGGTATTGGCCTCTGCCATCTGATCGATCCGGGCAAAGGCGGGGGCGCACCGGGTCAAGGCGGATTGCTCCAGCCCCCGGATTTGAGGGGAAAAGGCGAATGCGCTCATAAGGGCGTTTCTCCAAAGTCCGCCAGTACGGCTCTGGTCAAGTTCAGGAGGTGATCCATATCTTGCAGACTTGCCACATTGACCCCGGTGTGGAGATTCCGCACGGGTGCGGCCAATCCCGCCACCTGTGCGCCGGTTCCGGCCCGCTGGATTGCGGCCCCGTCCGTGCCGCCGGCGATGACCTGTTTTGTCTGCCAGGGGATGTCCAGTCTTTCAGCGAGAGCTGTGATCCGGCGATATAGGGTGCGGTCGTATACGGTGCCCTTGTCCATGAAGGGGATCACCACGCCGCCGCCCATGCGGCAGATTTCTTTGCCCGGTGCCGCCCCCGGGATATCCGCCGCCGTGGTACCCTCTAAGATCAAGGCGATATCCGGCTGGATACGGAACCCCGCTGTCGTTGCGCCCCGGAGGCCGATCTCCTCCTGGACGGTGAAGGCGAAATGGACATCCACCGGGAGGTCTTCCGAGAGCAGGGTAAGGAGCACGGCACAGCCCACCCGGTCATCAATGGCCTTGGATACGAGACACTCGCCCATATGGAAAGGTTGGGTATCAAAACAGGCGGTGTCCCCCAAGGAGACCAATTTTTTTGCGGTTTCGGCGTCAGATGCGCCAATGTCCAGATGGAGAGATTCAATCTCCGGCATTTTGCTCCGCTCATCTTGTGTGGATAAGTGGACGGGCTTGAGGCCGATGACGCCGGGGATGCCCGCCGGCCCGATCCGCACACCTTTGCCCAGCACCACCCGTTGGTCGATGCTGCCCAGGGGGGCGAATTTCAGATAGCCCTCGTCGGTGATGCCGGTGATGATAAAGCCGACTTCGTCCATATGGGCGGCTAAGAGAATGGTCTTGCCGCTGTGTTTGCGGCCCTTTTTCTCTACGATGACATTGCCTATGGGATCTACAATGGCATCGGCGTAGGGCCGGACAGTTTCGAGAATATAGTCCCGCACCGGGCCCTCGTTGCCGGACGGGCCGGGGAGGGAACAGAGGGTTTTCAGCAGATCAAGCATGATGCGTACCTCCCATGTCTTCTAATAGGGCGGCCAAGAGGGACGCCACGGCTTTGATATCCCCAAGGGCCACGATCTCCCGTGGGTTGTGCATGTATTTGACGGGCAGGCTAATCAGTGCCGTGGGGATGCCCGCCCGGGAGATTTGGCTCATATCCGCCGTAGTGCCGGTTTTGCCGGCCATGACTTCAATCTGATGGGGAATATCTTGCTCCTGTGCCAGTCGCTTGAGCCGCTCGGTCAGGTCTCGGTTGAGCATGGGGCTCACGCCGATGGCGGCGCCGCTCCCCATGGGAAAGGTCTTGAGTTTATCCGTATCCGGCGTATGGGCGAAGGTCACGTCCAGGGTGATGCAGTAGTCCGGCTCCAGGGCGAATAGGGCAGGGGAGGCGCCCCTGCATCCCAACTCCTCCTGGACGCTGAATAAGACCGTTACGTCAACCTGGCTCAGCTTGTCTCCGAACTGGTCGAGGGTAAAGAGAATTGCTGCCATAGAGGCTCTATTGTCCAGGGCCTTGCCGCAGAAGAGGCCGTCGCCCATGGCAAAAGGGGCTGTGTCGTAGACGATGGGCGTACCTAGGGGAATGGCCTTTGCCTCCTCCTCTGTGAGCCCCAAATCCAGAGCCAGATCGTCCAATGCGATGCCTTTCTTCATGGCCTCCGGGGAGAGTACGTGGGGGGGCAGACAGGCGATTACCCCGGATTTCGGCGGATCGGAGAGCAGCCGGAGCTGCGCCCCCGGCAAGAGGCGTGGATCAATGCCACCCAAGGCGGTCAGGGTGAGAAAGGTATCTTTTACTCCTGTGACCACAAAGCCGATCTCGTCCAGATGGGCCTCCACCACGACATGGGGTGCGTCCGGCTTCCCGCAGGATTTCCGGCCGATGACACTGCCCAGGGGATCTACCGTGATCTGATCCACATAGGGCGTGAGCAGGTCGATTGCGACCTGCCGAGCCCCGTCCTCCGCCCCGGCCGGGCCTGGGGCTGCGGAGAGTTGTTCCAGTGTTTTGATTAAATCCATATCCCAAATGCTCCAATATTGTTTGTATTTTATCTAATATTTCCCCCGCCTGCGGCGGGGAAAATAGTTTGTGTACCAGTAGGGGCGGCAACCTGCCCGCTACATTGCGTAGGGCTCCCTCCGTCAGGCTTCGCCTGCCACCTCCCTCGAATTGAGGGAGGCTTTTCTTAGGCCCCCTCGTTTTGAGGGGGCTGTTAGGCGCAGCCTGACTGGGGGAGACTGGAGGAGTGCACTGCGGGGCGACTGCCATTGCCCCCTACAGCGCCAAAACCAACTGTTTATACGCCTTGCCCCGCTCATCGAAGTTTTTGAACTGGTCGAAGGAGGCGCAGGCCGGGGATAAGATGACGATATCTCCGTCCGTCGCTGCCCGCCGGGCGGCGGCGACACAGGCGGCCATATCTTCACAGCGTTCAATCTCCACGGCGCTCTCGGTGTTCTCCACGCTGTCCTTGATCTTCTCCGCTGTGTGGCCGCAGAGGATCAAGTGTTTGACCCGCAGGCCGATCTCCTCGCCCAGCTCATCGAAGGGGATCTGCTTATCGTAGCCGCCGGCGATGAGGATCACTTTTTGCTGGAACGCTTGCAGTCCCGCAATGGTGCGGGTGGGGCTGGAGGCGATGGAGTCGTTATAGTACGTCACCCCGTCTAAGGTGCGGACAAATTCGATCCGGTGTTCTACCCCGGCGAAGGTGCGGGCCACTTTTTGCCAGACCTCCAAGGGGACAAGGCCGTCTGTGGCGGCGAACGCCGCCAAATAGTTATCTACATTGTGGATGCCGGGCAGGGCGATGTCGCCCCGGGGGAGAATGGCCGTCTCCCGGCCGTTTTTTGCCATCCAGAGGGTGTTGTCTCGGAGGAAGAACCCGTTTTGCAGGGTTTGGGTGCGGCTGAAATATGTAACCTGACCCACGGCCTGTTCGTGGAATGCGGCGGTGATCTCGTTGTCATAGTTGAGTACCAAGCGGCCCGTGTCCTCCTGGTGGAGGTAGATGTGCTCCTTGGCGTGGACGTATTCCCCCATAGAGGAGTGGACGTCTAAATGATTGGGGACGATATTGGTCACCACGGCGATTTGGGGGCTCTGGGTCATGGTGATGAGTTGGAAGGAGCTGAGCTCCGCCACGCAGATATCGCCGGCTTTCATGCCGTCTACATCTGGCAGAAGCGGCCTGCCGATATTGCCCCCCAGGTGGACGGTAAATCCCGCCCGCTCCAGTAGCTTTGCAATAATAGTCGTAGTGGTGGTCTTCCCATCGCTCCCGGTGACGCCGATAATGGGACAGGGACACAGGGTGAAAAAGACCTCCATCTCGCTGGTGAGAACCGTACCCCGCCGCACCATGTCGGCGATCTCCGGGAGATTGGGCATGAGCCCCGGGGATCGGAATGCGATATGGGCATCCAGGTTGTCTAGATAATCCGGACCAAGGCGCAGATTGACGCCCAGGGCCTCAAGATCATCGGCCAAAGCGCCGAGATCTTCTCGATCTTTCTTGTCGCAGGCGGTCACCTGACAGCCGCTGGATGCCAGCAGACGGATCAGGGGCGTGTTGCTCACCCCGATGCCCAAAACCGCAATCCGTTTGCCCCGCAGGGATTCCAGATAGTCCTGTAATCTACTTTTCACGCAAAACCACCTCACTGCAATTCACTTTCGTTTAGCATTATACCTTGAAATTTTGGAAAATTCAATTGAAAAAGCGGGAATAGTGGGATGTGAGCAAATAGCGTTGATTTAAATTTATTCTCCCCCGCCGTTGACGGGGGAGAATAAGAAAGCGTTCAATGCCTTTTGGATACGCCCCGCCGCCGCAGTGTTTGGACACTCCCGAATGGCGTATGTGGAAATCTGGCGGGGGGTGTGGTAGAATAATGGGACAAATATTACACTGTGAGGAGCACCCCTATGCGGATTATGGCAATCGACTTCGGAGATGTACGAACCGGCCTCGCCGTCTCAGACCCCACCGGCACTTTGGCGGGGGAGGCGTGGACGATTACGGAGCGGGATATGGAGCGTGTAGCTCAAATGGTGGTGGAAGCGGCCGCTGTCCGGGGGGTTTTGCGTTTGGTTCTGGGATATCCGAAAAATATGGACGGCTCCCTGGGCCCCCGGGCGGAGAAGAGCGAGGCGCTGAAGGCCCAGCTAGAGGCGCTGACCGATCTCCCCGTAATCCTCTGGGATGAGCGGCGCACGACTGTGGATGCGGACAATATCCTCAAACAGGCGGGGCGTCGTGGGAAGAAAAAGAAGCAGGTCTTAGACGCCGTTGCCGCCAGTTTGATTCTGGAGGGATATCTCCGGTCGTTGTAGAGATGGTACATCTTGTCGTGAATCTCCCAAAGTTGTCCGAATGACTTGGGAGAGATATTTTCGCCCAACGACCCGGTGAATATCCATGCAGCTTAGTGGAAGGGGATTTGAAATAATTTGGCCTTGTTTTTCGGGAAATTGAGCAATGTGCAAAAAAAGTAGGCCGTATATTTATTTAAAATGCCAGGAAGAATTTTTTCTCACCCTATTGCAAAACGATTAAAAATGCTGTAGGCTATGTTTAAGTTGTAAGGACAACTTGAAAAAAGAGTTTGAGAGGAGTCATATGTAAAATGAAAAAGGTTTTAGCTTTGATCCTGGCACTGGTTCTGGTTCTCGGTTTAGCGGCTTGCGGCGCTGGCAGCGGCGGAGACGACGATTATGTCGGCTTTGTCGGTATCGCCATGCCCACCCAATCCTCCCCCCGCTGGGTAGGTGACGGAAACAGCTTGGTGGAACAACTGGAAGAACTGGGCTACAGAACAATCCTCCAGTTCGGTGAAGACGTAGTTGCCGACCAAATCGCCCAAATTGAAGGCATGATCGCCCAAGGGGTAGACTTCCTGGTCATCGGCGCCATTGACGGCTCCGCCCTGAGCGGCGTTCTGGCCCAGGCGGATGCCGAAGACATCACCGTCATCGCCTATGACCGTCTGATCATGGACACCCCCCACGTGAGCTACTACACCACCTTTGACAACTTTGCCGTAGGCGTCATGCAGGCAAACTCCCTGCTCTTGGGCTTAGGCATCCCCGGAAACCCAGGGCCGTTTAACATTGAGTTGTTCGGCGGTTCCCCCGACGACAACAATGCGTTCTTCTTCTATGACGGCGCAATGACCGTGCTCCAGCCCCTCATTGATGACGGCACTCTGGTAGTCAGAAGCGGCCAGATCGGCATGGAAGTGGCCGGCACATTGGGCTGGGCCGCAGAGAGAGCCCAGAGCCGCATGGAAGATCTCTTGACCGCACACTACGCAGATGCCCGTGTAGACGCTGTCCTCTCCCCCTATGACGGGTTGAGCATCGGCATCATCTCCGCTCTGCGGGGCGCCGGATACGGCACGGCAGACCAGCCTTGGCCCATCGTCTCCGGTCAGGATGCGACCATCGCCGGGGTACAGTCCATCATCAACGGTGAGCAGTTTGCAACCGTACTCAAAGACACGAGAGACCTGGCGGCGGCGACTGTGAGAATTATTGAAGCCATCCGCCACGGGAACGATCCCCCGGTAAACAACACAGATACATATGACAACAACGTCTTTATCGTGCCGTCTTATTTGCTGTACATTGTCCATATAGATCAGAGTAACTGGTACGAGGAAGTAGTGGGCTCCGGTTTCCACTCTGCGGACGAATTTACGTTTGACTAAATTTGACTGAACTGATTAGCAAAAAGAGATGCCCAGCCGCAGTGGAGAGCGCACGTCTCCCCGCTGCGGTTGGGCGGATTCTGATTTAAAGGATGTGGCGCTGTTGGATGCTCTGTTGGAAATGAAATCAATCACAAAACGATTTGATAGCGTGTTGGCCCTAGACGACGTCAGTATGACCGCAACAGAAGGTGAGATCCATGCCATCGTCGGGGAAAACGGCGCAGGAAAATCCACGCTGATGAAGATATTAAGCGGCGTGTACGCCTATGGCGACTATGAAGGGGACATACTTTTTAAGGGCGAGCAATGCCGCTTTAAGAACATCAGAGAGAGCGAAAGGCAGGGCATTGTCATCATTCACCAGGAGTTGGCCCTGATCCCCTATCTCTCCATCTCTGAAAACATTTTCTTAGGAAACGAACAGGCCAAAAAAGGCGTGATTAACTGGCACGTCACCCATCAAAAGACGAAAGAGCTTTTAGAAAAAGTAGGGCTTCGGGAAGATCCCCACGCTCTGGTCTCAAGCATTGGCGTGGGCAAGCAGCAGCTTGTAGAAATCGCCAAAGCGCTGTCGAAACGGGTAGAAGTGCTGGTGTTGGACGAACCCACTGCGGCCTTAAATGATATAGAGAGCGAAAACCTGCTCAATCTGCTGTTGGAGCTGAAAAAAGAGGGCATTACCTGCATTTTGATCTCCCATAAACTCAACGAAGTGCTGAAGATATCCGATCAGATCACCATATTGAGAGACGGGAAAACAGTTGAGACCTTCCCCAACGAGGATGTGGACGAAAACCGCATCATCCGGGGCATGGTGGGTAGAGACATCTTAGACCGTTTCCCGGCCCGGGACGTAGAGCCGGGTGACGTGATGCTTGAAGTACAGGATTGGAACGTATTCCATCCGGAGATCGCCGATAAAAAGATCATTGACAACATCAGTATCCACGCAAAGCGGGGCGAGGTCGTCGGCATAGCGGGTCTGGTGGGGGCCGGGCGGACGGAGTTTGCCATGAGCCTCTTCGGCGGCGCCTACGGCACCAAAATATCGGGGACGATTATCAAAGACGGTGAGACCCTCTCCCTGAAATCCATCTCCCAGGCCATCGACAAGGGGATTGCCTATTTGACCGAGGACAGAAAACAATATGGTCTCATCTTAGACGAGACCATATGCCGGAACGTATCCCTGGCGACCTTGAAATCCGTCAGCCAGAACCTGACGGTGGACGAATTTAAGGAAAAGCGGGTGGCGGAGGATTTCCGGGGCAAAGTGGACATCCGGGCCAGAGACGTATTGCAGCACGTAAAGAACTTGTCCGGGGGCAATCAGCAAAAGGTTGTACTCAGCAAGTGGCTGTTTGCAGATCCCGATGTGCTGATTTTAGACGAGCCCACCCGGGGCATAGACGTGGGGGCAAAATACGAAATCTACCAGATCATCAACGAGCTGGCGAGACAGGGCAAGTGCGTAATTGTCATCTCTTCGGAGCTCCCGGAAGTCATCGGGTTAAGCGACAGGATATACATTATGAACGAGGGCAGAATTGTCGGCGAGTTACCAAAAGAAGAGGCGACCCAGGAAGCAATTATGGAACGCATCATGGAACACTAGGGGGCGAGTGAATATGCTGAGCTATATCAAGGAGAATATGAGGCAATACGGCTTGGTCATCGCACTGGTCGTCATTGCGGTCTTTTTTCAGATTCTAACAGATGGAGTTACCTTTCAGCCGAGAAACATCTCCATTTTAATATTACAGAACAGCCATATCCTCATTTTGGCCATGGGGATGACTTTGGTCATCGTAACGGGCCGGATTGACCTCTCTGTGGGCAGTGTGGCCGCCTTTGCCGGCGCTTTCGCAGGGGTTTTGATCGTACGGATGGGCTTGCCTGTATGGTTGGGTGTCGTTGCGGCTCTGGCTGTGGGCGCCCTGGCCGGTGCTTGGCACGGCTTTTGGATTGCGTATCAGGGTGTGCCGTTCTTTGTGGTTACCCTGGCCGGTATGATGATTTTCCGGGGCCTGACGATGCTCATTTTGGACGGCCTTTTTGTGGGGCCGTTCCCCACCAGCTTTCAAATGATGTCCATGGGATTTATCCCTGACGTCTTCGGCGGCGATGCCTTTAACCTCATGGCCGTTGCGGTGTGTGCGGCGATTGCCCTGCTCTTCGTTATTATGGAATTTCGGAAGCGCAGTGTCTCTAAAAAATACGGCGTAGGGGCAGAGCCGATTCCCATGTTTATTTTGAAACTTGTGGTGATTGTCGGTGTCATCGGCCTCTTTGCCTATTGGTTCGGCGCATCCGACGGCATCCCCAACGTCTTGGTGGTGCTGGGCCTCATGGTTGTCGTATACAGCTATATGGCCAACAAGACCATTATGGGCAGACACATCTACGCAACCGGCGGAAACCCAAAGACGGCGGAGTTGAGCGGGATCAAAGTCAAGCGGGTTGTCTTTTGGGTGTATGTAAATATGGGGCTCTTGGCGGCCTTGGCGGGCCTAATGTCCACCGCCCGCTTAAACTCCGCCATGCCTCGTGCCGGTACAGGGTTTGAGCTTGAGGCCATTGCCGCCGCATTTATCGGCGGAGCCTCCCCTTATGGCGGCGTCGGAAAAGTCAGCGGGGCCATCATTGGCGCTATGGTCGTGGGTATCATCAACAACGGCTTGAGCATTATGGGGGTCAGCGTAGAGATGCGGCAAGTCATCACGGGCGGCGTGCTCTTAGCTGCGGTTATCTTCGCCGCCGTTACAAAAAATAGGGCGGCAAAAGCGAACGTGAGCTTAGAAACAGACTGAGAACGTGTATCCATAGATAGAGGGGGAATAGTATGCGTATCATAAGAGGAAACATCAGGCAATTCGGCATGATTATTATACTGATTTTCGTTGCCATTTTATTTGAGGTTTCAACAGGCGGAGCGATGTTTCGGCCGAGGAATATTGCAGACTTAATATTACAGAACAGCTATATTCTCATCCTGGCCATCGGAATGATGTTGGTTATCTTAACAGGCAGAATTGATCTGTCCGTGGGTACGCTCTTGGCGTTCACCAGTGCGTTGAGCGGTGTTTTCATTATAAGTTGGGGTCTGCCCATGTGGGTGGCAATCCCCGCCATTTTGGCTGTGGGCGCACTCTCCGGCGCCTGGAACGGTTACTGGATCGCCTATCGGAACATCCCGTTCTTTGTGGTCACCCTGGCCGGTATGTTCGTATTCCGAGGGCTGACCATGGTCGTCTTAGGTGAGGGAACCCTCACCCCATTTCCCGACGCATTCCACAGTATGGCCATGGGCTTTATCCCGGACGTGTTCGGCGGGGGCGGATTTAACATCACAGCTATGGTCATATGTCTGCTGGCCTCTCTCGTCTTTGTGTTTGTAGAACTCCGGAACCGCAGAATTTCCCAGCGATTTGAAGCGGATGTGCTGCCCGTGCCGTTCTTTATCGCAAAACTTGTGCTGGTGGTGGGCGTAATCAACCTGTTCGGCTATTGGTTTGCCGTATCCAGGGGAATGCCCATCATACTGATTCTGCTCATCGCTTTGACCCTGATATACAGCTATGTCGCAGGCAATACCGTCATGGGCAGGCATATCTATGCCACCGGCGGGAACCCCAAGGCGGCGGAATTGAACGGCTTAAATACAAAACAGGTCATCTTCTGGGTCTATGTAAATATGGGTATCCTAGCGGCGCTGGCCGGCATGGTCTTTGCCGCACGCTATAACGCCTCCACGCCGAGAGCAGAGGCGGGGTTTGAGCTCCAGGCCATTGCCGCCGCATTCATCGGCGGGGCGTCGCCCTTGGGCGGGGTCGGTAAAATCGTCGGGGCGGCCATCGGCGCCATGATGATGGGGGTTTTGAATAACGGCCTGAGACTCTTAGGCGCAGGCGCCGAAATTCAGTTAATCATCATCGGGCTGGCGCTCTTAGGCGCCGTGATTTTTGACGTCTATGTAAAAACCAAGGTGTCCAAGACATCGTAATTTTTTGATATCCCAAGATGGCAAACGAGCATAAGAGGCTGTGGACATGTCGTGCCCACAGCCTCCTCTAACAGATACGGAAGGTGCGAGCGCATGGCAGATAAAATTCCGAAATATCAGGAAATCGCAGACTGGCTGAAAGAAAATATTCGGCAAGGTACGTTTAAATCCGGTGAAAAGCTGATTAGCGAGCCCAGTCTCTGCGAGAAATTCGGCATCAGCCGCCATACCGCCCGCTCTGCCGTCGGTATCTTAGAACAAGAGGGGTTTGTGGTCAGAAAGCAGGGCAGCGGCACCTATGTCAACCACTTTCTGTCGGATGCGGGGCGAAAAAAAATTGGTCTCTTGATGACCTATGCCGATGACTATATCTTTCCCTCTATCATTTCCGGCATAGAGGAGGTCCTGTCCAACAAGGGCCACGGGATGTCTTTGAGCCTGACCCAAAACAAGGTGGAAAATGAACGCAGTCAGCTTTTGGCCTTTTTGTCAGATGATATAGACGGCCTGATTGTGGAAGCGGTGAAATCCGCTCTACCCAGCATCAATTTGGATATCTATAAAGAATTTGCCGCCCGGAATATCCCCGTTATTTTTATTAACACCTACCACAGCCGGTTGGACTGTAATTATATCATCAACAACGACGTGGCGGGCGGGCGTTTGGCGGCGAGACATCTCATAGAAAACGGCCATAAAACAATCGGCGGCATTTTTAAACATGACGATATACAGGGCAACTATCGCTACAAGGGGTTTATCAAAGAGATATCTGCACAAAATCTGGGGTTGCATGAAAATCATATCATCTGGTTTTCTACGGAAACCCTGGACAGCCTGTTTTATCCCGACCAATTCGATCTGCTGTTAGACCGTCTCAAAGGGGCCAGCGGCGTTGTGTGCTATAACGATCAAGTGGCGGTAAAGCTGATGCAGGCCTGCGCCCGGATCGGCTTGAGCGTTCCCCGAGATTTGTCCGTGGTCAGTTTTGACGACTCCAATTTGAGCCGGGTCACCTCTGTTCCCCTGACGAGTATCTCTCACCCCGGGCCGGAGATGGGACACGTCGCTGCGGAGTCCCTCCTGGAGCTCATCGATAATCCCCGGCACAGTATTCACCGCATCTATCAGCCCCGGCTGGTTGTGCGGGAGTCTGTGCGGCATATATAGATCTTTTCCCAAGTTCTGAAAATAGATGTCCTCGCAGCCTTTTGATTGGATTGTGAGGGCATATCTACATGGAGGCATAGAACATATGAAACTAGAAACGTTGCGCACACAATTTATAGACCTATACGGCCCCGGGACATATCTCACGTTTCACTCACCGGGCCGGGTGAACCTCATCAGCGATCATACGGACTATAATGGCGGCTATGTCCTCCCTTGTGCGTTGAGCCTCGGCACATACGGTGTGGCCAGAAAAAATGATAGCAGGCATCTGCGCTTTGCGTCCACGGAATTTGGCGGCGTACCTGTTGTGGTGGACTTAGATGCCGTTGTCTATAATAAAGAGCACAAATGGGTCAATTATCTGTTGGGCGTGGTGGCTGAATTTCAAAAAATGGGGATCGAATTGTCCGGTGTGGATTTGCTGATCTCCGGTGACTTGCCGAGCAGTGCGGGGTTGTCGTCTTCCGCCAGCATTGAACTGCTGATGAGCGTAGTGCTGGACACCCTGTTTGACTGCAATATCCCCATGGTAGAGCAGGTCTTGCTCGCCCAGCGGGCCGAGAACCAGTTTGTCGGGGTCAGTTGCGGGATCATGGATCAGTTTGCCATCGGTATGGGGAAACAGGATCGGGCTATGCTCTTGGACTGTAAGACGCTGGAATGCCGGTACATCCCGGTTGTGCTGGGAGAACATAGCCTGGTCATCAGCAACACCAACAGTCCGAGAAGTCTCGCCGACTCCAAATATAACGAGCGGCGCGGCGAGTGCGAATCGGCGGCCCGGCAGTTGGGCGTAGAGCTGCTCTGCGAGCTCACCCCGGCCCAGTTCGAGGCACGGGCCCATGAGATTACCGATCCGGTTGCCTTGAAACGAGTTGCCCACGTGATCTACGAGAACCAGCGGGCCATCGAGGGCGCACAGTGCTTGGAACAGGGGAATCTGGCGGCCTTCGGCAAGCTGATGAGCGATTCCCACATCTCCCTGCGGGATTTATACGAGGTGACAGGCACGGCCCTAGACACCCTAGTCGAAGCGGCCTGGGCGCAACCGGGCGTCCTCGGCTCCCGCATGACAGGCGCCGGATTCGGCGGCTGTACGGTGAGCCTGGTGGAAAATGCGCACATTGATGGGTTTATTGAACAGGTTGGACGGATATATCAGGAAAAAATGGGAATTGCGGCGACGTTTTACGTTGCGGATATTGGGGATGGTACGAGGCGGGTAGAGTAAGGTGTCATGGCGAATACACTTACTCGAAGCGGCTTTGTTGCGTGAATTAGCCGAGTTTTAACCGTAGGCGGTATGCATTTGCCCCATTTTGGGGTTAGGCAAATTGTATAGTAGTAGAGCCGTTAAGCAATGAGGTGAAATCGCAAGTGAGAAATAAAATTATATTCTTAGTAGCGATATTGATATTAATAACATCACTTTCTGCGTGTTCGGGCAGACAAGAATTGTCAGGCGAACGAGATTTGGCGCTAGGAATTTATCGCTCATTTCCTACTGAGTTGACATTGAAAGACGATGGAAACTATGTATTATGGGGCTCGATTATTATGAGCTTTCCATGGAATCGAACAGGTAGATATACCATTGAGAATGAAAGACTACTTCTTTTTTTGGGCGATTACGTTGACCATGTTTTCAGAATTGAAAATGACCGATTAATTTTTGAAAGTGGCACATGGCTAGAAGAGAGGTTTGCTGAACCAGGCGCAATATTTCATTTGATTGAATAGTACTAATATACCATTGCTCTCCAAGTATGTACCAAATAAGCACTAGACCGAGCAGGGCGTAAAACCGCCCCAGTACCCGCCGTCCGGATGCGTTTTCAGCGTATCCGGGCGGTTTTTTCACACAACGGCGGCCTCTGCATAGACTGGATTGATAAGTACTACAAACCATTCAAGGAGGTTATATATGATGCCTGATCGTGTTCTGCCCGGTCCGGTGCGAGATAACGACTGCATTAAAGAGGCCGTCTGCATTCATACACGGAAGATATTTGACTCCTGCAAAGAGGAAGACTGGTCACAATGTATATTTTTTTGTTGCAAAAAGATGACATAATATATTTGAATAATATTTTTTGTGGATATTTGAGTAAAAAAATTGAATTTTTAATAAATTACAAAAACATAAATTGAGTTAACGAAAAATTAAAGAATGAGAAGGGATTGTAATGTAATTGTAATGGAAAGAATGTTGACAACAATATACTTTGAGCGTACAATTAACATAAGAACTAAGTTCGGTTATGCTGAGCGAGGTTACATAACATGGTGTTACAAAAGTTGAAAACACGTGATTTCCAGGAGGAAAAGAAGTATGAGCTTTGAGAACAGAAAGAAAATGAAACGGGTGCTTGGTCTCGCCTTAGCGGTGCTGATGGTATTAACCATGGCACCGCCCGCTGCGTTTGCAGCAGAAGGCGATGCATATCTGCCATATGCGCAGCCGGCACAGGAAGCGGCGGCCTTGGCGGCTACAGAGATGTTGGCCCCATTGCAAACGGGAATTGTGCATCCGGTCAACAATGCCAACTTTGAACAGTTTCTGTCCGGTGTGCTTGGTGGGCAGTCAGATACATTCCGGCTCACGGAAAATATTAGTTTTCCGGCGGGAAGCTTGGCCACCGGCGGTCGTCCCGGCGTGTTTGCCGGAACATTTGACGGCGATGGACATACAATTTTTGACCTGCGCTTCGTGCAGGGCGGAGCGAACATAGGTCTGTTCCAGTCCGTAGGCGGCGGGGCGGTTATTGAAGACGTCACATTGGCGAATGCTGCATTTAATAGTAATGGCAGCGGCGGCTGGGCGACTGCAGTAAACGGATTCGGCTTTATTGCCGGAAATGCCGCAGCGGGGACTGGGGCGGCGACGATTCGCAACGTAACAGTTGTAAATGCCGGCATCACCATCGGAACAGCGGCCCACACGAACACACGGCTCGGCGGATTGGTTGGCCGTGTGGATACGGGCGCTACATTAAATATAGAAAGTGTAACGGTCGGCTCCACTTTGCAGACGAATGCAGGCACGACAGCCGGGGCGACCGGAAACTTTGCCGGCGGTCTCGTCGGTCAGAACAACGGGAACCTGAACGTTGGAAGAGCGCCGAATGAAGGCGATAGAAACACTGTCAATGTTCCCATTACCCACACGGGAACCGCACGCTTTGCGAGAGCCGGCGGCGTAGTAGGGGATACCACAGGCGGCAATATTGTCATTGAGCACACAGATGTACTGGGTGCCGTCAATGCCGGCGCACATGCCGGCGGCGTGGTCGGCCACACAGCGGGGGCCGGCAGCGTGACGATTCGTGATACTGTGGTCGGCCCTGCGCCGCCTGCAGCCCGGATCGAAATTCGAACCAACGCCGCAGGCGATGTTGGCGGCATGATCGGTCTTGCGGCCAATTTGACCCACCTTGAGCGGGTAACAAACCATGCGACGATTCACGCACAGACGGGCGCAGCCAACCTGGGCGGCCTGATTGGCCGTGCGGCAGGCCGGCTTGATATTCGCAACGGAACCAATACGGGGAACATCAACCATCAGCCCGCTGCCATTCAGAGAAGCGGCGGATTGGTCGGTTGGTCCACCAATCGAATTGAAATCAACGGCGGCTTTAACTCGGGTAACTTGACGAGCCCGGGTACGAACAGAGATGCGGCAAACCGCATGGGCGGCATTGTGGGTCAGGCAACCCATGCGGCTGCGGCAGCAAACCGCCGGATTATCATACACAATGTTGAAAATACCGGGAATATTATTCGCCCTGTTCACACGGCGGGCGGTATTGTCGGGCATATCACCGGCGGCGGGGCCTCCGACATTACACAGGTGACCAATGCAATTAACCGTGGTGCGGTGCCGACCAGACAAAACGGCGGCGGCATCGTCGGTTGGGTTGCCACATCGGGTACATTAATCGGCGGCCTGCGTGCAGGCGCTTTCTTGCCCGGCGGTACCGTGGCGCTCAACGCCGCACAGGCTGCGGAGCAGACACGGGGTTCGTTGAACTATGGGGCCGTCAGCACCAGCCTTGACGAACAAGGTTCAACTGCGGGACGCCGGAATGCCAGCATTGGCGGCATCGTCGGTAACAACACGGGTACAAGTACCAACATACACCAGGCGGGTAACTACGGCCGTGTTCTTGGACAGCATCGAACCACTGGAAGCCTCGCCTCAAGCCGAGGCGGATCGGGCGGCATCATTGGCCGTCAGGCCGGCGGCAGTGCATTGATTCAGCAAGTATTTAACATGGGACATATCTCATCCAATACCGGCACACGAACAGATAGTTCCCGTATGGTGGGCGGCATTATCGGCCATCAACGGGCCGGCGGAATTCTTGAAGATTTCTACAGCGTGGGCCCTGTCACATCTACCGGCGGAAACCGCCGTGCAAGCGGTATTATCGGTATGCGTACCAGCGGCACAATGACAGTGCGCCGTGGCTATGTTGCGACACGCATCGGCGCCAATGACCTTATGCTGGGGACCAGCGGCACTACCGGTGCAAACCCGGCGGTATCTGGCATGTCCTTTACGCAAGTCTATGTCTTGAACACCATTGGTCCGCCCACGGGCGCCGGCGGTGTCTCAGGCGGAACAGACGCCAACAGGAACATATTGCAAAATCACAGAGGCGGCATCTTGGTCGGATCCGATATGCTGGCAATGGGCGTTCTGCCCGGTATCAGCGGCGGCCCGTGGAGAAGCGGGATTGTTGATATTGGCGGTACGGCTGTTGATCTGGTAGAAGGCCAGAGCTCACTCCCATATTTTGCATGGCAGACCGCCCACACGGAAAGCGGCCTGCAGGAGCGGTTCTTCTATCAGATTACAGGAGACCACTTATTTGCACCGACAGCTGCAACAGGCAGTTCAAGCATTAGCTTCTCCGGCGTCAGATATCCGGAGGCGACAAGAGTGTTTGACCCGCGCAACCATACGCCGGCGGCCTCTTCTGCAACCACTGTAGGCCGTCCGCTGGTGAGTGGACCGGCTGGTTCGGTGACGGTTGGGCATCACAACGTACTGGGCACGTCTGCGACGCCCAACGGCAGACTTACCTGGGGGCTGATCAGCCCCGACGGCGTCATTGGGTTTGGTGCGGCGGCGGACAGCGACCTCTTTATTGTACAGGCCATAGACGCTGATTGTCCGGAGAGAAGCCCCATTGCCCACGCACAGTTTACAGCCCAGGCGGGAATGGAAATTGCACTCTCCACAGATGGGATACTCATCGTGCGCATCGGCACTGTCGTACCGGGGAACTGGATCAGCGCAACGGCGCTGGGCTTCCATCCGTCCGGCAATGTTACCATTACAGACGGTGACATCGGTATCGGCAGTATGGAAATTGAGATGCGGCGTGCGCCGATTAACAGAGCGATCAATGTCTTTGTCCGGGACGGCTCTGCCGAGGTGGGCGAGGATGACCCGCAGCCGAACTTGTTCCATGGAACAGGTGCGGGTAACGTAGGAGCGGCACAGGCGAACAGCACACGCTTTGTACATGTAGAGCGCTTGGTTCCGGGTGCAGGAACCGCTCCGGGCGCAGCGCCTTGGACACCGGAGTGGGCATCCCAGTATACCTATAGAACTTCGGAAGGCGGCGCAATAGGCGCCGGGGAGCGAGCGGTCGTAGGTGTACAGGGGAATGCCACCAGACTCGCACAGATTCCAGCAGGCGAGGCCATGGTCGGCCAGGCAATGCGTGCCGGCTCTGCCGGATTCGATTGGGAAGAGTTTGCGTTCTGTATCTCCATGATTGATGAAATCACGACGGGTACTGGGCCTTTGGTTATGACGATTGACCTGGCAGACGTTAGACTTGCCTCGCCCGTCCCTGTGCGTGTTGTGGAGCATACGGTGGATGAGGTGACCGGGGATGATATCTTTACAAACATTCCGGGCGCAACGCTGACGGCAGTACACGGAGAAGGCAGAATCCCGCCGCTGGGGGCGCTTGGCGTGACGGGGACCAACCCGTTCCAACTGTCCAATGCGACTATGTATACCGTTCTCACGGCAGATGCAACCGGCTTCATCCTGCGTGAAGTGCTGGCCGGCGACTACTATGAGCCGTACCAGCCGGCGGAAGATGGAGAACCGGCGGTACCGGCGGGCATTATGATCGTGCTGGAGCCTGAAATTATCTTTGATGTTCTCATTGTAGAGGAAGTTGTAATAAACGGCGTGCCGGTTCAGCGGCCCATCGGCGGCTCATATCTGCACTTAAATGGTGCGGCATTGCCGGGTTCCGGTGAGCCGGACAACGCCGGGCTGTTCTTAGATGTGATAACCTATGCGGGCGACACAATTGTGGCCTCTGCAGACGGATTTTACTACATTGAAAACGCCCACGTAGTTGCACGTGAAGATCACGGCAGAACTATGGCGTCAGAGGACGGCCCTGTTGTAATCACTCTGGTAAGAGAGACCCCGCCTCCGGGTGCGATCCGAGGGTTTGTCTGGGATGCGTACACGGGCATGGATACGATTCCCAATGCCGCAGTTGTGCTGATGCGTCAAACAGCAGATGGCTGGGAGCTGGCTGACAATACGACGACGAATGCGTTTGGGTTCTATACCTTTACAAACGTGGCCACCCCGGGTACCTACCGTGTGATGGCGAGCCATGCGAACTTTGTGACGAACACAGCGGAGATGGATCCCATCGAACTGGGTCTGTCCCAGGGTGTTCTGGCGGATGTATACCTGGAGCGGCGTGATCCGGAAGATCCCCCGCAGGACCATATCCTGCTGGTTGATGTGATCAGCGGTGCTACAGGCCAACCCCTTGCGGCGGCCGATACGGCGGTGACGTTTAACGGCACCACGATGACCCATGACGGCGAGACGTGGAGACTGACCTTGCCTGCGGCGACAGCAGGCGACGTACGGGTTGCAGCGGACGGCTATCGCCTCGGCGTGGCGACTGTGGCGGCGGATAGTTTTGCACATAACTTCCGCTTTGTAAGAGTTATCTTGATCCCGCTGCCGGATCTGCCGCCTCTGCACGGCGGAATCCACGGATTTGTGACGAATGACGAGACCAATGGGGCAATCCCTGGCGCCAGCGTGGTGATTACGAACGCTGTTACCGGCGCAGTGGTGTTTAACGGACTGACAGATGCCGAGGGCAGATACCAGGCGTTGCCGCTCCCGGTGGGCAGCTACAACGTAGTTGTATCACGCAACGGTTTTGCACCCCAGGCTCGCCAGGTCACAGTAACAGACGGCGAAATGACCAGAGCGGACTTTGCACTGGTGCCGGATACGGATACAGAGCCTTATGAGTACACGCTGCAAGTAGTTGTAGCGGTAAACCCGGCGGCTCCGATTCCGGCGGGTGCAGAAGTGCTGATTATTGGCGGCCAAACCCTGACACGGGTAGGGACCAGCAATGTGTGGATTATCCACACAGACGATCCGTTGACCGGTGAACGAGCAGCCGCAGGCGCACCCCTGCACCACTCTGACGACGCACTTGTCGGCGCATATGCAAATCGCATAGCGACTGTTGAGCTGACCCTGAGGCCCCACACATTAGAACCCGGTATGGGCGGCATCCGCGGCACAGTAACTGCGGCGGCGGGCGGTGCGCCAGTCGCAGGTGCGACGGTGGCCATCTCCAATGCGGCGGGAGTTGTATACACGACGACGACGGATGCGTTTGGCCGCTATGTGGCGCCTGACCTTGCGCCGGGCAGCTATACAGTGACAGTTGTGCGCAACGGCTTTGTAACACAGAGCCGCACCACAACAGTTGCGGCAGATCAATGGACAACAGAAAACTTTGCCCTTGCAGCTGGCGGACAGCCGGGCAACTATACCGTATTGGCAATCGTAACAGGCGCATCTGCGGATGCGGTAACCGTGACGACAGCCGATGCAACATTTACCCGCATTCCCAACACCAATTTGTGGGAAACTCGCACAATAGCACAGCTTCCGGCTGCGCAACTCGTACATGCGGGTGCGGACGGCTATCGTCCGGCCAGTGCGGCCATTGGCACATATACCAACGGCGTAGCGCAAGTCACGCTGGCACTGGGTGATTTGCCAGGCTTGGATCCCGGTATGGGCGGTATCTACGGTACCGTGACCGGCCCCGCCGGCCCGATCCACAATGCGACAGTTATGATAACAAATGCGGCCGGTATTGTGGTCCGCACCGTAGTGACCGACGCCGAGGGCTTCTATACTGCGGCAAACCTGACACCCGGTGCCTACACGGTGACGGTAGTAGCCGGTAACCATGGGACGGTGAGCAGACAGAATGTTCCGGTGACTGCGAATACCTGGAGAGAAGAGAACTTCACACTAATCGCCCAACCGGGGAACTACGTCCTGATCGCAACGGTAACCGGCCCATCGGCCGATGCGGTAACCGTGACGACAGCCGGCGCAGCATTTACCCGCATTCCCAATACCAACTTGTGGGAAGCCCGCACAGAAACGGCGCTTCCGGCCGCCCAGCTCGTACATGCCAGCGCAGGGGGTACACATCACCCGGGCAGCGCAGAAGTTGGCCCATATACGCACAATGTAGCCCATGCGGCAATTGTGCTGGCGCCGGTTGAGATCAGACCTGGTCAGTATGCGGTCGTGTTCCATATGAACGACGGCACGAATGCGGTCCATCACACGGCGGTTGTGGATACCGGCCGTACAGTGAACCCGCCGGCGAATCCGGTTCGCACGGGCTACACCTTCCTCGGCTGGTACACAGAGGAAGACACGACGATCCGGTTCAACTTTGGTACCCCGATCACGGCGGGCCTTGACTTGTACGCCCGCTGGCAAGCTGGCGGCCCCGGAGAGACGCATATTGCACGGTTCCACCGCAATGACGGCACCGGTAATCTGCACTATGTGGCATTCGTACCTGCCGGAACACAGCTTACAGCGCCAGCGGTTCCAACTCGAGGCGGATTTACCTTCGAATACTGGAGCCTGACGGCATCTGACTTCATCCGTTTGGGTGCATTTGATCTGCCTGCGGCTATAGACAGCGACGTGGATCTGCATGTGCGCTGGCGTATTGGCCACGGCGATACGCACACAGTCGTATTCCGCATGAATGACGGCACATATACGATCCACCACACGGCAATCGTAGACCACGGCCGCACCGTGACGCCGCCGACAAATCCGACCCGTGCCGGTCACACGTTCCTCGGCTGGGAGAGAGAAGACACAGGCGCTCTGTTCAACTTTGGAACCCTGATTACGGGTGACCTGGTGCTGAATGCCCGTTGGCAGGCAGGCGGCCCCGGTGTGACGCATACGGTACAATTCTGGCGCAATGACGGCGGGGCACCCACGCTGCACTATGCGGCCTTTGTACCAGATGGTCAGCCGATTTCGGTCGCCCCGGCGAATCCGGTTCGTGTCGGATTTACCTTCCAGCATTGGAGCGGTTCAGCGGCAGCGCCCACCCCAATATTTAGCATCCCCACACTACCGATAACAACAAATCTGGATGTGCACGCACATTGGGAACTTGGAGGCGGTGAGGGCCATACAGTCGTGTTCTGGCGGAACGACGGTACGCCAGTGGAACACTATGCGACGGAAGTGGATCACGGCAGCACAGTGAACCCGCCGGCAAACCCGGTTCGTGCGGGGTATACCTTCCTCGGTTGGTATACAGATGAAGACACGACGACCCGGTTCAACTTTGCTACCCTGATTACGGGGAATCTTGAGTTATTTGCCCGCTGGCGAGAAGGCGGCCCTGGAGAGACGCATATTGCACGGTTCTGGCGCAACGACGGCACCGGCAACCTGCACTATGTGGCGTTTGTACCTGCCGGAGAGCAACTCACAGCGCCAACAGTTCCAACCCGAGGCGGATTTACGTTTGAATACTGGAGCCTGACGGCATCCGACTTCATCCGTTTGGGCGCATTTGACTTGCCTGCGGCTATAGACAGCGACGTGGAACTGCATGTGCGCTGGCGCATTGGCAGCGGCGACACGCACACAGTCGTATTCCGCAGAAATGATGGCTCCTATGGGATCCACCACACGGCAATCGTAGATACTGGCAGCACGGTAACGCCGCCGGCGAATCCGACCCGTGCCGGACACACGTTCCTCGGCTGGGAGAGAGAGGACACAGGTGCTCTGTTCAACTTTGGCACCCTGATTGATAATGATCTGGTATTGAACGCACGCTGGGAGGTCGGCGGCCCCGGTGTGACGCATACAGTGCTGTTCTGGCGCAACGACGTCGCCAACAATCTGCACTATGCGGCCTTTGTTCCAACTGGCGGGACTCTAGCCGCCCCGACGCCGAATCCCCTGCGTTCCGGATTCCTATTCCAGTACTGGAGCGATGCGCCAGAGGGCGAAGAATTCGACAACTGGCCCGTGACGGTAACAGGCGATCGGGCGTTCCATGGGATTTGGCAAGCGTATACCGGTCACAGAGTGAACTTCCGCATGAACGACGGCACGGATGCGATCCACGCCTTCGTGTTCGTAGAAGACGGCCGCACAGTGAGTCCGCCGGCGGTGCCGGCTCGCACGGGCTATACATTCCGGGGCTGGTACACAGACCCAGAGACCCTGGCGACACAGCGGTTCAACTTTGGTACCCCGATTACGGAGAATCTTGAGCTGCACGCCGGTTGGGATACGGGAGACCACGGCCCGGTTCACACGGTATCATTCTGGCGGAACGACGGTAGCGGTAACTTGCACGATGCGCTGTTTGTCCGCAACAGTGCCCGGGTACCGGTGCCTGCGGATCCGGTGAGAGCAGGCTGGACGTTCACCGGCTGGCACACTGCGGCGACGGAAGGTGCGCTGTTTAACTTCAATACAGCGATCACGGAAAACATGGACTTGCACGCATCTTGGTTCGACGATGCAACGCCGGGCTACTACGCAGTGGTGTTCCGCCTGAACGACGGCACAAACGGGATCCACGCAGTAGAGATCGTAGCGGCAGGCCGCACGGTAGCGCCGCCCACAGTACCCACCCGTGACGGCCACACGTTCCGCAACTGGTATACGACAGCGGCGGCGACCACGGCATTCAACTTCGGGACAGTGATCACTGGAAATCTCCAGCTGCACGCCGGCTGGGATGCTGGCGACCACGGCCCGGTTCACACGGTATCGTTCCATCGGAACGACGGCAGCGGGAATCTGCACCACGTGGCGTTTGTCCGTAACAATGCCCAGGCGTCGGCCCCTGCGGAGCCGGTGAGAGAGAGCCACACGTTCACAGCATGGCACACGAACACAGCCGGTACGGCGCCGTTCGTATTCACCACGCCGATTACGGCGGATCTGGATTTATACGCAGATTGGACGACAGAAGGCACCAATCGCGTGCGTTTCTGGAGCGACGGTGACCTGCTTCACACGGCATATGTGGCCCCGGGCCGCACAGTGAGTCCGCCGGCGAACCCGACATGTACGGGCTATACATTCACGGGCTGGTTCACAGATGCAGCGGCGACGCAAGCGTTTAACTTCGGTACGGTAATCACAGGCAATCTTGAGCTGTATGCGGGCTGGCGTTCAGGCGGCCCCGGAGAAACCCATGCAGTGCGGTTCTACCGGAACGATGGCAGCGGGAACTTGCATCAAGTGCTGTTTGTGGAAGACGGTGCCAGAGTGACACCCCCTGCGGACCCGGCGAGAGCGGATCATACGTTCCTGGGCTGGCACACTGCGGCGACGGAAGGTACGCTGTTTAACTTCAACACAGCAATTACAGAGGATCGCAGCCTACATGCGGCTTGGTTCGACGATGCGACGCCGGGCTATTACGCAGTGGTGTTCCGCATGAACGACGGCACGGATGTGATCCATGCGACAGAGATCATAGCGGCAGGCCGCACGGTAGCGCCGCCCGCAGTACCCACCCGTGACGGCTACACGTTCCGCAACTGGTACACGACAGCGGCGGCGACCACAGCGTTCAACTTCGGGACAGTGATCACTGGAAATCTCCAGCTGCACGCCGGTTGGGATGCTGGCGACCACGGTCCGGTTCACACGGTATCGTTCCATCGGAACGACGGCAGCGGGAATCTGCACTATGTGGCGTTTGTCCGTAACGATGCCCGGACGCCGGTGCCTGCGGATCCGGTGAGAGCAGATCATACGTTCCTCGGCTGGCACACTGCGGCGACGGAAGGTACGTTATTTAACTTCAACACAGCAATTACAGAAGATCGCAGTCTACATGCGTCGTGGTTCGACGATGCAACGCCGGGCTATTACGCAGTGGTGTTCCGCCTGAACGACGGCACAAATGCGATCCACGCAGTAGAGATCGTGGCGGCGGGCCGCACAGTGAGCCCGCCGGCAGTACCCACCCGTGACGGATATACATTCCGCAACTGGTACACCGATGCGGCGGCGGAAGGGACCCAGAGGTTCAGTTTCGGCGCAGCGATTACCGGAAACCGTGAGCTGTTTGCAGGCTGGACAGAAGGCGACCCCGCAGGGCCTGTCCTTACGGTGCTATTCCACCGGAATGACGGTACCGCTGACCTGCACTATGCAGCGTTTGTCGTCTATGGCAATACGGTGGCGTTGCCGGTAGAGCCGGAACGGAAGATGGAAAACGAATTTTCGTTCGAATTTGCAGACTGGTCTTTGGATGTAGATGGAAGAGAGCCGTTCAACTTCGATGAACCTGTGACGGAGGACTTGTCACTGTACGCCTATTGGTATATTGATTGGGATCGCCATGATCCGATCCACCACGCCTACTTGATTGGCGACGGCGACGGACTGATTCGGCCCCGGGCCAATATCACCCGTGCAGAGGTAGCGACAATCTTCTTCCGGCTGTATTCGGACGCATTCCGTTACGAGCACTGGAGTCAAGAAAATGAGTTCACGGACGTATCGTCGGCGGACTGGTTCAACAATGCAGTATCCACCACCGCAAATGCGGGAACGTTCCAGGGTCGTGAGAACGGAGACGGCGTCGTATTTGCCCCGCATGACACGATGAATCGTGCGGAGTTTGCGGCAGTCTTAGCCAGAGAGTTTGAGCTGGATTTAGACGCCCATACCGGCGATGATCTGTTTACAGATATCGGTGACAGTTGGGCAAGACGCTATATCAACGCAGTCGGAGCTGAGGGCTGGATGATCGGGCCGTATGGTATAGGCGGGGTATTCAACCCAGAGCAGCCGATCCAGCGTGCAGAGGTGGCGACGGCGCTCAACCGTATGTTGGATCGCCAGCCGGAAAACGCAGGGGATCTCCTGGCCGGTATGCGCACCTGGAGCGACAATGCCAATGAGAATGCATGGTACTTCCTGGCGATCCAGGAGGCGACCAACTCCCACACCCACGAGATGAAAGATTGCGGTATATATGAGTACTGGGCCGAACTGCTGCCGCCGAGAAACTGGGCGGTTCTGGAGCGGCCGGACTCTAACCCGTGGGACATCCTAGAGAACTAAGAAGACAGAATAATATGCGCAAAGGCAGAGCCTCCTGGCTCTGCCTTTGTGCGCTGTCAGGGGATAGCTGTGCGGAGATGAATCTCTATCTGAAACTCTGCGGGCTTTGTTTTTTTCATCTTTGTGTATTCGATGTACGTAATGATGGATTTGAGCATCTTATTTTTTTGGGCGGCATCGGCGGCTGTGTAGGCATCCAGCGTGTTTTGTATTTTTTTACTGAAATACGGGTTGTTTTCAGATATCGTTCTGGTGTTGACCTCTTGTATAGAGCGCTCTTTCTTTTCAAGTGCGGCAAGTTGTTCCGTGATGGCGCCTATGCGCTCTTGATAGGTATTCGCATCGTAGACGCCCTGCTCCAGCAGTGTATGGAGTGTTTCCTTTTGCCTCAATACTTTTTTCTGTGCCCGCTGGAGCCCTGCCAGGATGTGATCCTGTGCGGTATCACTCGTTTGGCTGGCGGAGCTCCGCTCGATCTGTAATTTCGCCAGTTTTGCGGCGAGGGTTTGCAGAAGGGCGTTTTCGACAAACGCATACTTTGCGCCGGCACAGCAATTTTTTGTGGTGCATAAGAGATAGGCCACGCCTTTGTGCATCAGCATTCTCTGCATATTCTTCCCGCAGTTTTTGCAACGGATCAGTCCGGCGAGGGAGTTTTTCATAACGCCGGAATTCGATGGAGGGATATACCGTGATTGGGCAATTTGCTGCGCTTTTTCAAATTGCGCAGCGCCAATAATCGGCGGATGCAGCCCATCGACGACTGTCCACGCCTCCGGGGCTTGGTGTATCGTGATATGTTTTGCATGTTCTGTCACACCTTTGCGGATGTGCTTCTTCCGATTCCACACAACTTTGCCCATAAAAGTCGGATTGCGGAGTATATGCATAATGGAGGTCCGGCCGAAGCGGCTTGATCGGCGTGGTACGGCACCCAGGGCGTTGATTGTACTGGCAATTGTACTGCACCCGATGCCGTCGCAGTACATATCGAACATCATGCGGACAAACCGTGCCTCGTGTTCCACGATTTCTAATGTGGGCTTTTTATTCAGATACACCCGCCTGTAGCCAAATGGCGCATTGGAGACATAGCCGCCGCTCTGTATCACTTGGTGCAGGCCCCGGCGCAGGCGTTTTGTAATAAGCTTGTATTCCCGCCGAGAGAGGAATGTCTTAAACTCTGTCAACTCCTCGTCCAAATCATCGGCGAGGTCGTAGGTTTTTTCGGGTGTGATAATTTTTGTGCCGGAATATTTGAAGGCATCTAGAATAATGCCCTGTTCCCGCATTCCGCCCCGGCCCAGGCGGTCAATATCCATGCACAAGACGGCGTCGTATTTGCCGCATTCAACTTCCTGGAGGAGTTCCAGCATTTTTGGCCGGGCGTACAGACTTTCGCCGCTGGCTACCTCGTCGTAGAGTTCAAGCAGGGTGAGGTCGTGGGCGCAGATGTACTCCATCAATACAACTCGATGGCGATGCAATGTCTCCCGTGTGCTCTCATGCTCTTCCGCACGTGATTTGCGCAGATAAATTGCCACATCCATTGACCATATCCCCTTTCATTTGTGGCGTTGGTCTATGGTATTCGGCACGGCGAGAACATATACTTGTACGAGGAGGGCATCGGCTATGGAGTGGCAGCGGACAAGGGGGAGCGCCCCGATCTCCTATCTCCCTCTGGGAGAAATGGAGATACAGCAGGAGTGCACAGTCTTTGGCGAAATGCCTTGTGAGATCACAAGATATATAGGGTGCGCCAAGTACAAGTCTTACGGCGAGATCGTAGAAGCTGACGAATACCACCAATTTGACAATGGATCCAAATATGGCGTGTCCAGGGTATTCCTCCGATTCCCGGACAGCGATACTACAGAAAATTACGAACAGAGAATCGGGGAGTTAAACTATCATGGGACGCAGGTGTTGCGTACAGCGGGGCCGTAGCAAAGCGGGGCGTCGAGGCGGAAAATATCTATCCTGAACAGTCTTGTGACAAAGACTGCATTGAAGATTTGCGGTTTTATCCTACGGCGGAGTCACAGCGGTACATAGAAGGGGCCGTCAGCGTACGGGCCAAATCGGCCCAGTTGCTCTACGTCACCACAGACGTGGAGGAGATTACCTTCAACCGGGGGTTTTACACAGTAGACCTCCGCTATTACTATAAGATACGGGGGGAAGCGTTTGCCCTCATCAACAAAAGCGCCCCCATCACGGGCTTGGCCGTATTTGACAAGCGGGTGATCCTGTTCGGCAGCGAGGGCAACGCCAAAATCTTTACCTCGGATACCGTGGTGGGCGGGCTGGATGAACACTCTTTGGCCAAGACCAATCTCCCCACTGCCGTAGTGGAAGCCGTTGACCCCATTATCCTGGGGATGAAAGTGGTAGATGTCCGTGACAATCTCTGCGACTGCAGCGAGGTGACAGAAGTCCCCGGCTGTATCCGTGACGCCTTCGGCTGTGAGCTGATGATGGGCGGAGACAGCCGCCGGGTATACGTCACCCTGGGCCAGTTCTCCATCGTCCGCTTAGAGCGGGATTCCCAACTGCTCATGCCGGCCTATGACTACTGTCTGCCGGAAAAAGAGTGCGTCGGCTCCGGGGACGACGATCCCTGCGCCCTGTTTTCCAAAATCAGCTTTCCCGTGGATGAGTTTTTTCCGCCGGATACCATTGAGGTGTCAGACGACTACCGGGAGGCGAAAGCGACCCTATACCGGTAGCGCTTTAGCGGATGCACGTCAAAAATGGGCCCCATTCTGTCGAAAGAAAGGGCTCATTTTTGGCGTATGGAGAAGATTTTGATTGACATTATAGACACCATACATTAAAATGATGCTATCGAAGTCAAAAAGCCAGATCAATGTGATGGACAAGCTCTGCCGAGGAAATCTAAGAGCGGCGGGCTTTTGGTGCGGTGTACGGCAAAGTGTATAGGATGCAGACCTTGCATCTATATATAAACATTTATGCTCTAAGGAGGAAATGTACGAAATGAAAAAGTTTTTAGCACTACTCTTAGCAGCCCTGCTGGTGTTCACCCTGGCCGCATGTCAGGGGACGCCTGCAACACCCGATCCGACCCCCGAGCCCGTGGCAACCCCGACCCCTGAGGCGCCGCCTGTAGAGCCCGATCCAGACGAGAATGGCGAAGAAGGTTTCACAGCGAGCGACATCCACGTTGCTCTGGTCGCCCACTCACCGGACTCCATTTTGGATGACGGTTCCTTCAATGAAGGCGCATGGCAGGGAATCCAACGGTTCCTTTCCAGCCATGGGCTCTCCGCTGACCATGCACGTTTTTTCCAGCCCCATTCCGCAGATGACGTAGCACGTGTTGACCTGGTGGCAGATGCTGTGGCCGCCGGTGCCAACATTGTCGTGTTGCCGGGCTTCCACTTCATCGACTCTTCCGCTGAAATGCAAGAAATGTTCCCAGATGTGAAATTTGTCCTGCTAGACGCCACACCAGCCGGTGGGCCGGCGGCCAACACAGCGGCAATTCACTACGCAGAAGAGCAGGCCGGCTTCCTGGCAGGCTATGCCGCAGTTATGGAAGGCTATAGAAGCTTAGGCTTCATGGGCGGCATTGCAGTACCTGCAGTTGTGCGCTTTGGCCACGGTTTCCTCCAAGGTGCAGAACACGCTGCCGAGTCTCTGGAATTAGAGGAAGGCGAAGTGACAGTCCTCTATTACTATGTGGGCGGCTTTGCCCCCAGCCCTGAAGTTGCAACCACAGCATCCGCTTGGTTTGCCGACGGCGTAGATGTCATCTTTGCTGCAGCCGGCGGCGCAGGTTTCTCCGTTATTAGCGGTGCAGAGGCCTCTGGCGGCTCAGTCATCGGTGTAGACGTAGACCAGTCCGGCGCAGGCGATGTGGTCATCACCTCCGCCATGAAAGCCCTTGACGTATCCGTTTATGACATGCTCACAGACTTCTTAGAGGGCGCATTCCGCGGCGGCAGAGAGCTCATGTTTGACGCATCCGTAAACGGGATTGGCCTGCCCATGAACACGTCCCGTTTCCAAGAATTCACCCAGGCGCAATACGATGCAGTCTTTGCCCTGCTGGCCAGTGGGTCCATTGCCGTTAACAATACTGTAACCGAGACACCTTCAGAGGCGAACCTTCCCCTCTCTCTCGTTGAAGTGACAGAATTGAACTAACCCGGAGCGAAAAAGGAGCGCATTTTTGCGCT
>Ga0123355_10000127_pt1 | contig 88118 bp, 86 predicted proteins | sample TergutEmb28metaG_3_FD_89872 | JGI IMG/M metagenome (GOLD analysis project Ga0123355, IMG submission 89872) | Embiratermes neotenicus P1 segment gut microbial communities from Petit-Saut dam, French Guiana - Emb289 P1 | ecosystem: Host-associated > Arthropoda: Insects > Digestive system > Gut ... | reverse complement strand
TGCCAAAAAAACAAGTCAAGCGGGCAGCCACGCGCAGAAGGCGCGACAGGAAGTTTGTTGACCGTGGCCAAGCCCATATTCAATCATCGTTTAACAATACACTCGTGACCATCACTGACGCGCAAGGAAATGCGTTGAGTTGGTCATCGGCCGGGTCGCTCAATTTCCGCGGCTCGCGTAAGTCTACGCCTTATGCGGCACAAATGGCTGCGGACACCGCCGCCAATGCTGCAAAGGAATATGGTTTGCGCATGGTGGAAGTGTATGTAAACGGCCCCGGTAGTGGCCGTGAAGCGGCGATTCGTGCATTGCAAGCGGCAGGGCTGGAAGTAACGTTGATTAAAGACGTGACCCCGGTACCGCATAACGGATGCAGACCGCCGAAACGCAGGAGGGTGTAATTATGGCAAGATATACAGGGCCCGTATGCCGGCGTTGCCGCCGCGAGGGCGAAAAATTATTTTTAAAGGGCGAAAAGTGCGTAAAAAACGCTTGCCCGGTAAGTAAACGTACCGGCCCTCCGGGGCAGCACGGCGGCGCTCGTCCCAAGAAGTTGAGCGAATACGGACAACAATTGCGTGAAAAACAAAAAGCCAAGCGTATTTATGGCGTATTGGAAACACAATTCCGCATTTATTTTGAAAACGCACGCAATATCCCCGGTGTAACAGGTGAAAATTTGCTGCGCTTGCTGGAGCAGCGTTTGGACAACGTAGTTTTCCGCTTGGGTTACGGTCGTTCCCGTACCGAGGCGCGTCAAATCGTGCGTCATAACTTGATCACCGTTAACGGCAAGAAAGTAAACATCCCGTCGTACCAAGTAAAAATTGGTGACGTGATTGCTGTACGTGACAAATCCAAGCAGCTTGACCGCTTCAAAGAAGTGTTGGATGTAACCAACGGCAGACCGATTCCTGATTGGCTAACGCGTGAAGCCGAGCAACTGCGCGGCGTAGTCGCAGCACTGCCCACACGCGAGCATGTGACCATCCCCGTGCGCGAAACACTCATCGTGGAGCACTATTCACGGAAATAATACGGGTTTTTTGCCGAATGTTGACCGGTACGGTAATCTTTTCGCCCGATGGCAATGGCCTGCGGCGAAGAACGTTCATCGAAATGATTGGGAGGATTGCGAATGCTGGAAATCGAAAAGCCTCGTATAGAAATGGCAGAATCTAAAGGCGGAACGTATGGCCGTTTTGTTGTAGACCAGCTGGAGCGTGGCTTTGGCACGACGCTGGGCAATTCGTTGCGTCGGGTGCTGTTGTCCAGCTTGCCCGGTGCAGCGGTGAGCAACATTCGCGTCGAAGGCATATTGCATGAATTTAGCCATATGCCGGGCGTGAAGGAAGATTTAACCGAAATTATTTTGAACCTAAAGGGCTTGGCGTTGCGGCATTCCGGCGGCGGCGAGGATCCCAAGGTTGCAACTATTTCCGCATCCGGCACGGGTGTGGTAACCGCTGCAGATATTAAATTTGACGCAGACGTGGAAGTAATGAACCCGGAAATGCGGATTGCCACATTGGATGGCGACGATGCAAAACTGGATATTGAATTAACTATACGACGCGGCCACGGATATGTGGGTGCTGAGAAGAACAAACAAGTGCAGCAAGCCATCGGCGTGATTCCCATTGACTCAATTTTTACACCGGTGCGCAAGGTGAACTTTAACGTAGAGTCCACCCGCGTGGGCGACGTAACCGACTATGACAAATTGACGCTGGAAGTCTGGACGAATGGCACCGTTACGCCGCATGACGCCGTAAGCTTGGGTGCCCGGATATTGATGGGATATTTCTCGCTGTTTGGCGACCTTTCTGATTCATCCGTAACATCGGATGTGATGATCAAGCGTGAAAACGGCGTGAAGGCAAAGTTGATGGAAATGACCATCGAGGAACTGGACTTGAGCGTGCGTTCGTACAATTGCTTAAAGCGCGCAGGCATCAATACAGTGGAAGATTTGGCAGGCAAGACTGAAGATGACATGATGAAGGTACGCAACCTGGGGCGCAAGTCGCTTGAGGAAGTATTGAATAAAATGACGGACTTGGGCTTGGCCCTGACCCCGTCGGAAGAGTAAGGAGCGAACAAAGATGGCCGGTTATAGAAAATTGGGGCGCGCGTCCAGCCAACGTAAGGCGATGCTGCGCACTTTGGCAACGCAATTGCTGTATCATGGCAAAATCACCACCACGGAAACGCGTGCAAAGGAAGTACGCCGCGTAGCCGAAAAACTCGTAACCTTGGCAGTGAAGGAGAAGGACAACTTCACCACCGAGACCGTTACGGCGAAAGTACCGCAAAAGGACAAAGACGGCAAGCGCATCAAAGAAGAGCAAAACGGCAAAAAAGTGACCCTGTTTAACGAAGTGGAGAAATCCATCAAAAAAGACAGCCCGTCGCGCTTAGTTGCCCGCCGCAAAATTTTGAGCGTGCTGTACCCCGTGACCGAAACCCCCGCCGACCGCCGCAAAATGCGCAGCGAGTCCAAGCGTGTGGACATGGCAACTCTAATGTTCGATAAATACGGCGACCGTTATGCCGGACGCAACGGCGGTTACACCCGCATGGTTAAATTAGGCCCTCGCCGCGGTGACGCTGCACCTATGGTCATGCTGGAAATGGTGTAAACCCAACCCAAAACGAATCATTGCCCGCGAGCTTGCTCGCGGGTTTTTTATAACAGGAATCGTAGGGAGGAGTCCAACATGACGTTTGATGCGCACATCGTAGATGCATACATCGCCGGCAAGGAAATCAGCGAATCCAGCAACAGCAGCCACTGGATATATGATGCAATCGAACCCGGAAAAAACGTGTTTATGATACCCGACAGAAACCGCATCACAGAGGTTGCGCATTGCTTGCAACAAACGATGGAAGTATGTCGGCACTTTACGTTTCGTAATGAGCGGTTGGTGCATGAAGTGTTTGCAAATGCAACAAAAATAAAAAATCAGTGCGAAATTATTTTTGTGGTGGGCGTTCCAGTTATGTATGATGCGATGGTGCGTGAATATGAAGACGTGCCGTACATAATTTTTAACATGATGAGTTTTGCAGATTATGTGGCCAGAGGGCATGACTTGGGTGATATAGTGCGCAATTTTCTAACGCATGAACTCATCCATTTGATGATTGGTGCGGTGTATCCTGCGGAATCGCTTAATTATCGTACTTATTTTGAGTGTGTTGCGTTCCATGAAGGGTTTGCGCATTTGTTGTCTTACAAAGAAAACATCGGGCAATATATAATGGGGCCTGAATATCAAGCAAGATTTGAAGACGCGCGTGCGCTGTTGAAAGCAGCACTTAACGAAACCGACCCGGCCCGCCAAGCGGAATATAAAACCGCCGCCAATAGCGGGAAATATTGGGATAAATTCGCTGCAGTTGCTTCCATGTGTTATTTAATGAAAAATATTTCGTCATTGAAGTGCATTTATGAACGCGGCTGGCAGAACTATACGGATGCAGTTATTGCTTACATTTGGGAATAATTTTCAAGGGGTGCTTCATGACGTTTCGTGATTCGCATTATGTGGGGATTTTTGTGATTTGCAATGTTTTGGTTGTGTTGCTGGTTTATGCGGTGGTAATGAGACCGGTGCGGACTTCTGCGGAGCAAATGCGTGTGGTGGTGGAAATGCAGGAGCGGCGGTTGGAAATATATACACAGCAATTGTCAGATATTTCGGGCATTGTAACCGGTGATGCGGAAGCCGATGGGTTTGATGGTATGGTAATCGGGCAAATTGTGGCCGATGAAGCGATAACGAACCGCGAAGAAGATGTTGCCGGATCAAACGCGACCAGCACACAGTTGATTCGTCATGACCGAATTACAGAGGCGTTGGGTGAATTCGAGCGCGCTGCGGATCGGTTGGGTTTGCATACGGTTTCGTTTTCTTCGCAGGCACCAATTTTAAGTATTGCGGGGCAAAGCGGCGCTGGCGTTTGGGAAGATGCGCGGATATATGACGTGCGGGTGATGGCGTTGTATCGAGGGCAAGTGGATGCGTTGGTGGATTTCGTCCAAATATTGGATGCGGATGCTGCGCGGGTGCGGGGCTTACATATAGATTTTTTATCGGACGGGGAAGCGGCTTTGCGGCTGGATTTTTCGTTGCTCGCATTTTTTACGGACGGAGGAATAGAATAGGAGGACAGGTTTTCTCCAATAATACCCGCACATATATAATGCATGTGGTGGCAGAATACCCTTGTAACTGTATATACAAATAAGGGGGGCAAACAATGAAATTATATGAACAAAAAGCGATAACCAAGGATATGTTGGCCGAAGTGCGGTGTAATATTTGCGGCAAGCGCGTGGAAAAGGACGCGCTGGGATATTTGCATGACTATGTGTCGGTGGTGAAGGTATGGGGTTATCATTCGCCGTATGACGGGGAAGGGCACCAAATGGATATTTGCGCGGAATGTTATGCGTCGTGGGTGCGTGGCTTTGCCATTCCGCCGGAGCAAACGGAAGATGCGGCGGTGCTGTTGGCAATGTAGACATGCTTCGTCAAATAGTCGAATAAATTGAAATTTGTCCAACACAACTTGCCCCGTGCCCGCAACCCCGCGTCAATCACTCCTTGCGCACCCCTTGGTGCGCCGCGTCGCAATTTCCTTGTCTTGCAAACACGTTGCTGCGTTGTGTTGGACAATTTTCAATTTATTCGACTATAATGCCCTCATCATGAGATGAGGGCGTGAGCGTATGGCGAAGCTGTATTTCCGTTACGGTGCGATGAATAGCGGCAAAACGGCGAATTTACTTATGGTGGCGGATAATTACATAAATCAGGGGCGGCAGGTGTTGATATTAAAACCTGCAAAGGACACGCGCTGGGATATGGTAAAATCCCGCGCAATATCCGAAGCGTTACCCGCAGAATTGGTGGACGAAAATGAAGACCTGCGCGTCTTGATTGTTGAAAAAAGAAACAAACATAAATTGGATGCGGTGCTGGTGGAAGAAGCGCAATTTCTTTCCGCTGCGCAAGTGCGGCAATTGGCGGTGGTGGTGGACGAGCTGAATTTGCCCGTGCTTTGCTATGGATTGCGCTGCTCATACATTGACAGCACGCTTTTTGAAGGCAGTGCTGCGCTTATGTTCTGGGCCGATTCCATCGAAGAAATTAAAAATTTGTGCCAATATTGCAAGTCCAAAGCCACGCAGAATCTGTTGCGCGTGAACGGGGTGCCGCAGTACGGCGGCGCAAGTGACGTAGTCATGGGCGATGTCGGAACCGATGCGGAAATCGCCTACACCCCCGTATGCCGCAAGCATTATATGAACCCACCCGCGTAGTGGAAAAATACGCGATTATTTCCGATATCCACGGGAATTATCCCGCGCTATCAGCGGTGCATTTTTGGGCAAATATGATTAATAAAAATTGCAAACCGGCTTTGACTATTTCCGTTCCTTTTATGCGTTGGTAAATGAAACTGCGCGCAAAAGAGAGGCGCGTGGTGTCGCCAATGATGAATGTTTGATTGAAGCGATAAGTATATGGGAACGTAAGTAAACGGTTCGTGCAGATTTTCGAACATTTGTATAAACATTTGTTTGCAATTTGTTTGCGTTTGTGTTACAGTTGAAAAAAATAGGTAGGGGATGAAAATTATGGCTACCGGATTAACAGCAAAACAACAAATGATTTTAGACTTTTTGAAATCGGAAATAAAGCAAAACGGTTATTCGCCGTCGGTGCGCGAAATTTGCGATGCGGTCAATTTGAGCTCCACATCAACTGTACACGCCCATTTGGAAACGTTGGAACGCAAGGGGTATATCCGCAGATCACCGGCCAAGAATCGCTCTACGCAAATATTGGAAGAAGACTTCTACCAAAGTGCGCGCGAGTTAGTGAATGTGCCCATCGTGGGTCGCGTGGCCGCCGGTGTGCCCATCTTGGCAGACGAGAACATAGAAGACACCTTCCCCATCCCCATCGATTATGTAAAAAACGACACCTGCTTCATGCTGCACGTTAAAGGCGACAGCATGATGGACGAAGGCATTTTGGATGGCGATCTCGTACTGGTACGCCAACAGCCCGACGCCAACAACGGCGATATCGTTATCGCACTGTTGGAAGACGACGCTACGGTCAAGACCTTCAGCCGCGAGGGTGAATATGTATGCTTGACCCCTGCCAATCCAGCATTCAAGCCCATCCGCACCAAGGAATGCAGCATTTTGGGCAAAGTGATTGGGCTGTATCGCCGGTATTAAACTACCGTATTGGCAAATCGGTTGTAACTTATTGAATTAACGCATATTATTAATAGCGAGGAGCAATCCTCGTTATTTTTTTACAATTTTGTGAATGAAGGACGTGTAGTGTGATTGGTTTGATATTGAAGGGCATGGGGATGGGTGCGGCCAGTGTAATGCCCGGCATCAGCGGCGCGACCTTGGCGGTTATTTTGCAAGTGTATGACCGATTGATTGCCGCGATTAACGGCTTGACGACGGATTGGCGGGCTTCGCTTAAATTCCTGATACCTTTTGGGGTGGGGATTGTGGCGGGGATTATTGTGGCTGGGTCGTTGTTAAGTTTTGTGTTTGAGCGGTTTTCGTTCCAGGCGGCGGGTTTTATCGCGGGGTTGATGGCGGGGAGCTTGCCGTTTTTGTATGCGCAAGCGCGGCACGGTGGGAGCGGGGCAGATCAGCCCGCAAAAGCCGAAGCGCAAAATCCTGCACAACGCGTTGATAGCGCGACGGCGAACGCCGATGGACGCACGCGCGTTGCGCCCGCTTCTTATTATATGGCGGCTATCGTTGCGGCGGGGTTAATTATCGCAGCGGCGTTGTTTATTGAAACGCCAGATATGGCATTCGAGGGAACGCTGGGTTGGGGAGCGATGGCGTTGTTGTTTGTAGGCGGCATGGCGGCGGCGGCGGCAATGATTGTACCCGGCGTAAGCGGCGCGATGGTGCTTGTGTTGCTGGGCACCTACCCCATTGCCATGGCTGCGATTAACCAAATCCGCGTGTACCTATCCGACCCGACAGCGTTTGAATTGCTGCCGCCCATTCTGCGGATTGTACTACCCGTGGGGCTGGGCATCATCCCCGGCGTATTCTTGGCCGGGCGAGCGATTGCTTGGCTGCTGGAGAAGCACTTCTCGCTGACGTATTTTATTATTATTGGCTTGGTAGTGGGCACGGTGTTTGCGTTGTTCCACAGCCCGGACACGTATCAAAGCGGCGCGGTGACACTGGCCATCGGCGCGGTTGCTGTCGTACTATTTGTATGCGGTGCGGCCGTGGCCATGTTTTTGGGGCGGCCCGCGGCGCAACAAGAAAGCAATTAAAATATTGCGGCACCCTGCCATGATGGGGATGAAAGTGCATGAAAAAGGAATTAAAGTGGGCGATAATCGTCTTGGTATTGGCAACGCCATTCCTAATTTCATATTACCGGTATCGCCAAGAAATCTGGCGTGATATTGAAGCCGTGAATACCGTGCATCAATGGATGCAGGCGTATGATAACGTGGACAAAATCGTCATCACATTAGATAACGAGATACTTGAATTTTCCGCAAGCAACCCAGATTTTGAAGCCGTGCGGCAATGGTTGTATCCGTTTTGGGATCGGAGGAATGGGGTGCCGGGGTGGTTTGGCGGCAATCAATCCATTCAAACCGACGCCATGCAAAGGGCAATACGCATCAAATATTATGTAAACGAATCCGTGCTTTTCGAAGTGAATATTTATTTAGCCGCAGACACCGAAGACGCTGATCTTATTAGAACGTGGGCGTTCCCGTTTGGTGGGCGCGATGCATTTGTCTTGGTGCATGAGGGCGGGTGGTTCGGCGGGTTCGAAGCGGATATTTGGGAAATATTAAGAAGGGCAACCTATTAGCGTCACTAATAGGTTGCCTTTTATCATGTGTGCATCATCGCGTTACGCCGCGTTTTTACAGCGCGTTGTGGGTGAAGCTTGCGATTTTTTCCAGGGGTATTTCGGTGACAGAGCCGAGCCAGCCCATGCCCCAGCGACCGCGGCGACGACCTTCGTCGCGGCAACCGCCACCGCGGCATTCTTTACCGCAACGGGTTTCGCAACGGCCGCGGGTTTCTTCCCAGCCGCCATCGAAATAACCGCCGCAGCAAGCGCTGCCAATCGGGCAAGAGGGAGGGGCGCCGATGTCGGTGATGAGCCGTACCGAGCATTCGTTGATGGCCGCCAATACGCCGGTGAAGCCATTGCCGCTGAGTCCGCCAGATGTGGTGAAAATGGTAACGGTTTGGCCGATATAACGCTTCATGCTCTTGATAAGGAAATGATCATGCATGATTCGTTGGCCTCCTTTCTAGTTGACACGCGGTACAGGCGGCACGCCGCCCGCACCGGTGCCTCATCTATGATTAGCCCGCCGGTTGTCCCGGATTATTCAACTACATGGGATTTCCATTGGGTTTATGGTACATACTATGTGGGGGCGGTAGGTTGTGTTACAGGGCACGCAAGTGTATACTTTCGTGCGGAAACTGTATTAAAGGAGCCGAAAATGTTATCCAATATAGATTTGCGGCAAACGTGCGACAAGCATATTTTTAAGGACGCGCTGCCGCCTTTGCAAAAAAAATTGGCCGCGTTGCAACAGCGTGTGCGTGAGGCCAAGCTACCCGTCCTGATTGTATTTGAAGGCTGGGGCGCGTCGGGCAAGGGGACAAGCATCGCCCGTGTGGTGAACCCCATGGACCCGCGCTATTTCGACGTTTTAACCATGGGCAAGGTGTCTGATGACATGGTTAAGCGTCCTTTTTTATGGGGATATTGGTGCCGCATCCCCGCCAAAGGGCAGATTACGATCATTGATAAAAGTTGGCACCGCGTCATCCTGCCCGGCGAGCAAATGAAATGGGGGCACACAGAAACCGAAGCCAATGAATTCTACCGCGATGTGACCCACTTTGAACGGCAACTAACCGACGACGGTACGCTGGTGATCAAGCTTTTCTTGCATATTTCGCAGGACGAGCAGGCGCGGCGTTTTCATGCGTTGGAAGGCGACCCGTCCAGCGCGTGGCGCGTCAAGGCGCACGATTGGGCGCAAAATAAGCAATACGACATGCACCTCAAACAATTTGAACACCTGTTATTGCAAACGCAAACGCCGCAAACCCCTTGGCACATCATCGAAGCCGACGACCGCCGCTACGCTGCGATGAAAATATGCGGCACAATTGCCGATGCCATCGAAGCGCGGTTGGAACAATTGGAAGCCAAGCCGAAAAAATCCGCACCCGCACTCATCGTGGAAAAATCCGTGCCGTTTTATTCACAGGTGCTGGCGAATGTAAACGCCGATCAAGACATCGATAACGCCGCTTACAAAGAAGCACTTGAATCCTTGCAAACCCGCATGACCCACTTGGGGCACAAGATGTACCTGAAGCGCCGCCCCTGTGTCATTGCCTTTGAAGGCTGGGATGCGTCGGGCAAGGGCGGCGGCATCAAGCGGCTGGTGGCAGAGCTTGACCCCCGTTCCTACGCCGTAGTGCCCATCGAAGCGCCCACCCCCCACGAGTTGGGGCGGCATTATTTGTGGCGGTTTATGCGGCGCATGCCCAAGGACGGACATTTCACGATTTTTGACCGGTCGTGGTACGGGCGTGTGCTCATTGAGCGCGTGGACGAGTTGACCCCCGAGCACATCTGGCGCCGCGCCTACGACGAAATCAACGAAATGGAAGCGCACCTGACCCACCACGGTACCGTCCTGCTCAAATTTTGGCTGCATATCGACAAGGACGAGCAGCTCAAACGCTTTGAAGCGCGGCAAAACAACCCCGCCAAGCAGCACAAACTCACCGAAGCCGACTGGCAAAATCGCCGCAATTGGGAAAAATACGAAATCGCTACAGACGAAATGTTCGCCAAGACCCACACCGAAAACGCCCCGTGGGTCATCGTGGAGTCCAACAACAAGAAATTCGCCCGAATCAAGATATTGCAAACCGTCACCGACGCGCTCGAAGCCGCCTTGCGATGAATTTCCCGGACAAACCCAAGCATCCCCACGGCGGCCACCGCAACCGCATGCGCACCCGCTATCGCCGCGAGGGCATCGACCACTTCGCCGAGCACGAAGTCCTGGAATTGCTGCTGTATTATTGCTATCCGCAGCGCGATACCAACGACATCGCCCACAAAATGTTGGCGCAATTTGGCTCGCTGCACCACCTCTTTGAAGCCGATGTGGAAACGCTCATGGCGCGGCTGGGCTGTACAGAAAATATCGCCGTGCTGCTCAACCTCATCCCAGCGCTGGCCAACCGTTATTTCCAAAGCAAATGGAACAAAAAAATCACCTTTAAAAATGCGAAAACCGCCGGCGCATATGCCATCGACCTATTCGTCGGGCTTACGGACGAACGGTTTTATTTGATTAGCGTGGACGCGCGCAACCGGCTCAACGGCACCGTCCTCATCTCCGAAGGCACCACCGACGAAGCCGCTGTATACCCGCGCGAAGTCGCCAAGGCCGCCCTACAAAGCCAAGCATCCGCCATCATCTTGGCCCACAACCACCCCGGCGGCACGCTCAAACCCAGCCGTGGCGACCTAGAAGTCACCCACCAGCTCGTTAATTGGCTCCAAGTCATAAACATCCCCGTGCTGGATCACATCATCGTAGCAGGTGATGCATACTACAGCTTCGCCGAACGGCGGCAGCATGTAGCGGGTTGGGAATAATCGTGACATTTGTAACGTAGACGAATTAAAACGCACCACGTATATTATGAAGCAACACGAAATAAATATTTGATAAAATGAAACGGAGGAATTTAAAATGGCAAAAAGATTGTATCGTTCACGCAACGATTATTGGATGGGTGGCGTATGCGGCGGCATCGCCGAATACTTTAACATTGACGCAACACTGGTGCGATTGGGGCTCATTGTATTTGGCGCACTGGGCGGCTCGGGCTTGGTCGCCTACATCATTGCATGGTGCGTCATCCCCGAAGCACCAAAAAATAAATCCGCCAAGCAACGCGCCAAAGCCGACAACTACGCCGCATACGCGCAACACGGCGAACACGAAGGCCACCATCATGAAGGTCATCACGACGCACATCATAATCAAGAACCCCAACAAGGTTACAACCGCGACTATGACCATAACTACGACGACCGAAGCAACGGCCCCAGGGTGTAGTTGCGTTAATTAAAAATGAAATTAAAAATGCCCCGGCCGCATCAGCGGCGCGGGGCATTTTTATGTGCGTTGGGTTTATTACTGCCTGATATTTACGCGAAGTGCCGTTTGAGCAAACCAGCGAAGGCCATGCCGTGCCGTGCTTCGTCCTTGCACATTTCGTGGACGGTGTCGTGGATGGCATCCAGATTTAATTGCTTGGCGCGGACGGCGATGTCTTTTTTGCCTTGGGTTGCGCCGTGTTCGGCCATGACGCGTTTTTCCAGGTTGGTTTTGGTGCAGGGATCCAGGACTTCACCCAATAACTCGGCAAATTTGGCGGCGTGCTCGGCTTCTTCCCATGCGATGCGCTTGTAGGCTTCGGCCACTTCGGGGTAGCCCTCGCGGTCGGCTTGGCGGCTCATGGCCAAGTACATGCCTACTTCGGTGCATTCACCCAAGAAATGTTGGCGCAGGCCTTCGAGGATTTCGGGGTCGGTGTCTTTGGCTACGCCCAAGCGGTGTTCATCGGCATAAGCGAGTTGGCTTCCGTCTTGCTCGGTAAATTTGTTGGCGGGAGCCTGACATTGGGGGCATTTTTCCGGCGCGGCGGTGCCTTCTTGGCTGTAACCGCAGATGGTGCATACAAATTTTTTCATGGTGATTCTCCCTTCGGGTATATGTTTAATAAATGGTGACTACATAATTGTGCAAGTGCTGCATCGGCCGTAAAAAACCGTACTGCTGCGGTCGATGTTGTGGCCATGTGGTGCGTGGCCTGCAAGGATGGCCAACTTGGACGCGGCTTCGTCTTGCAAAAATATATCGTGCATCGCGCCGCATATATCGCATACAAAATGATGATGCAGGCGCGTATCACCATCGTAATGCGCGGCATCGTTGGTAACGGCAATGTGCAGCGCATCCCCTTGTTGCACCAGTTGATGCAGGTTGCGGTACACGGTTGCCTTGCTGATGGATGGGTGCGTTGCGGCAATCATGGCGTGCAGTTGCTCTGCCGTGGGGTGGGTCGTTACGGATTGCAACGCATCCATGATGATTTGTTTTTGTACGGTGTGGCGTTTGTTGCCTGTCATTGGATTCACCTTGCCTGCACTGTAAATAGTAAATAATATCAATTGCGAATAAATATTAACAGGGCGCACATATATTGTCAAGCACAAATTTATGAAATAAAAATCCTTTGTTAAACCGCTTATTTTTGGCCCATACATTTAAAATGCAAATATATTGAAAAATAAGGTGCATGGCTTTTTCAATTTTTATAATTCATTAATGTAATGCGGGTAATTTTACGGCTTGCATCGGCAGTGTGCCTTGCATCAATCCATACGGTTTATATACATGATGAAGCAAACATGTTATGGTCTCCTCGATTATTTTCGTAAGATATAAACAGTAAATATAAATTGGAGGACATCATGCATCATTTATTGGTAGAGGCAAAAAGCAACATAGCTAAGCACAGGCAAAAACCCATTACCGTTTTTGTAACGAAGGACGGCAAACCGGTTAAAAACTGCGATGTAAACATCAAGCAGCAAAAACACGAATTTTTTTTGGTGCAAATTGTTTTAATGCAGGCAGCTTTAACACACCGGAGCTTAACGACAAATACACCCGCTTGTTTTCAGATATCTTCAACTACGCAACATTGCCATATTATTGGGGGGTGCGCGAAAGTGAAATAGGTGTCTTAAACAGTCAAAGGTTGTTTGAGCTAATCTGCTGGTGCGACTCATTGGGTCTTGAGAAAAAAGGACATCCTCTGCACTGGCATGAAGTGCCGCCAAGCTGGCTTACAGAAGGCGATTTGGACAACATGGAAGAAATGATAAAAGAACGCGTAAGCGATATAATCAAACTGTTCGGCAAGCATGTAAAAATCTGGGACGTTGTTAACGAAATAAATCGTGCCAAAAAATTTACAGACATTATTTCAAGATACGAAGTTAAAACAGGCGAAGCCAATGTAATAGAAATGCTGGTTAATCTTGTGCACGGCATAAATACGGACGCAAAGCTCCTGCTTAATGAATGTGACTTTAGCGAAGGTTTTTCTCAAATAATAACGGAATTGCAAAATAAAAAAGTAAAACTACACGCGCTTGGGCTGCAGACCCATATGCATGCCGGTATATTTCCGCTTGGGGATGTTTGGGAACTGGCAGAACGCTTTGCGCGCTTTGGTCTTCCGCTGCATTTTACAGAATTGTCGATACTAAGCGGTCATTGCGAAGGTAAAGTAGATTACTATTCACAAAACGGCAACAAATGGATTACTTCTCCTGCTTCGGAAGAAAAACAAGCGCAGCAAGCGGTGGACATGTATACGCTTTTGTTTGGGCACCCGGCTGTAGAAGCAATCACTTGGTGGGATTTGGTTGACGGTCAGTGGCTAATGGCACCTTCCGGCCTTGTGTCAAGTGAACTTGAGCCAAAGCCTGTTTATGCCGCACTTATGAATTTGATTAAAGGCGAATGGTGGACAGATGTAAGTCTGTCAACCGATATAAAAGGCCAATGCACTGCAAACGCATTTTTTGGTACATTCGATATTTCTGTAAGTTACAACGGAAATATTATTTGCCAACAATTTGTTCACTCTAAGTGCAATATAGAGAACTCGATTATTAATGTAATGCTTTAATAGACGTGTGTCATGACAATGTATTTGGAAAACAAAAAGGCAGGTTATCCTGCCTTTTTGTTTTAACTTGGGCTTGATGTAGGCCCCCTTCACAAACTACATCCTATAATTTATCGGGGTGGTAGACAATGCCCACGCTTTCGCCGTTGTGTTCTTCTTCGTAGATGAAGCCGCCCAACTCGGGCAAGCGGGGGTAGGGGGTGGCACGAGCGGGGTCAATGTTACGTGCGACTTTTTCGTACAGGGCGATTTCGGCCCGGGGGCGGGGTTGGTCGGAGTGGCCGATGTAGAATGTATCGAAGGGCAGCGTTTGAACGCGTTGCAACATGGACAAGTATTGCGGCAGGGGCAGCGACTCACGCAGGAATAACCAAGGGTGCGGCCCCAGTGCATCGCTAGCCAGCAGAATGCGGTGCCGGGGGATGAGCAGGCCGATGGAGCCTGCGGTGTGGCCTTCAAGCGCCACCACTTCGGCGGTCATACCGCCCAAATCGAAGGTGTGGCCGGGCAGCACATGCGTTAACTTGCCCGCGCCGGCGTGGATATAGGCCTCGCGATCCAACTCGGGTGGGATTAATGTAGAAAAGTAATCGTCATCCAGCGACCAGCGGCGGCAAGTGCGCCCCGCGTGTTTGTAGCACAACACTTCATCCGCGGGGTGAATATACCCGCCGCCCAATTGATACGCGCCGTTCACGTGGTCATAATGCCCGTGCGACAGCACCACCTCAACGGGTAGGGGCGTGATGGCGCGCACTTCTGCCGCCAAGTCAAACACGCCGAAGGTCGTATCGTACAGCAACGCGGACTTCTCCCCCACCAGCAAATAGCAAAAAACATCGGTTTGTTCGTACAGGCTGTAAACGCTGTTATGCAATTTCCTCACGGTGTACGGGGTTGCTTGGGTCATCGGGTTTCGCTCCTTTTTCCATAAAATAAATGCGCAGCCGCCAAAGCAGCGTAGCCGCAATCCGCAGAAAGAATACGATAACAAACGTGTTGCGCAGCGCATGCATGTTGCCGCCCAACGCGCGATATAACCCCACGCCCGCCACGGGCATGACGGCGTTGGACAGCATAATAAAACAAGTATAAATCGAAATGGACAGGCTGCGGTACTTGGGGTCAACGACCTTGAGCAGGCATTGGAAGAAGCTGATGGCAATGGTGGCAAACGCGATATGCGCCAAGAAATTTGTCACCAAAAACACCGGGATGCCCATCCAAGTGGGCACGCTCAACGCCAAAATCATCGCCACCGGGCAAAAAGCCAGCCCAAAGATGCCGTAGGTGACGGGTTTTTCCACGCCGTGTTTGGCATTTTGGCGGCTCCAAAAGCCGATGGTCAGCAACTGCGCCAGCGTGGCACCCACGCTCGTCAGGCTCAGCAGGAATTCGTTCATTTCTAAGTAATTGGCCTGCCCGATGAAGTACAGCGTCCAGTCCATGTGCCATGTAATATGAAAGAACAGCGCCACCGCCGCAAATATAACAAATGGTTTGTTGCGCCCCAGCGACTTGGCCGCCTCGGCAAATTGTGCGCGGGTAATGCGGCGCGGCGCGGCGGGTGCGGTCGCTTTAATGCGCCGTAGGTAAATGGCATTTGCCACCAGCATCGTGCCCACCAGTACATAAAAAACTTGATGTACAATGATTTTGCCGCTTTCACTGGCAACCGATGCCAATATACCGCCGCTGATGAGCGGCATAAAAACAGAAACAGTCATCGTCACCCGCGCACGGAAGGTCAGCACCGCATTGCGCTGCGTTTCATCCACGACTTCGGGAAAGTACGCCTGCCAACTCAAGTTGTACATGGCAATCGAAACATTGGCCAGCGCAATGAACCCCAAGAAAACATAAACCGTATGTACCGGCACAAACGCCGACATTCCCGCCAAAATAAAGAAGAACGCCGCGCCAAACAACGCACCCGACAGCATGCGCCGTTTGTTAATCAAGCTATCCGCAAACAGCCCCGCCGGAATCAAAATCAACATATTCAATATCTGTGGCAGAAATTGCAACATGCTCAAATGAAAATCCCCCGCGCCCAACCGCAACGCAAAAATGGAGTGGTTATTCACCGCCAAAGTGATTGCGCCCATGATCAGCAAGCCATCGACGCTGTATTTAAAGGTTAACGGATGCGAAGAAGGAAACGCACGCATGGCGAAAATCCGTGCCCGCATAATCGAAGAAAACGCCCGCATTCGCCGGGCAAACATTAAATTAATCATAAGCGAGATTATAACATACACAAAACAAGTTAAGCCAATCGTTAATCAAAAATCGCAAACAAATTAACGTCAGCGTTAATCAAAATAGACAAACCGATTAATGCATGTTTTAATTAAAGTGCCAAAACTGATTCACTGGAGGTCATAATGGAATTGCATCCCGCATTACCCTTATTTCGTGCGTTGTCGGACAGCACGCGTTTGCACATCATCAAATCCCTTTGCAAGGAGCCCATGTACGTGGCGCAATTGGCAGAACGGTTGGCCCTGTCACCCCCCGTCGTGTCCGGACATTTGAAGAAGCTGGAAGAAATCGGCGCAGTGTGGGCCTGGCGCGAGCAATACTACGTCACGTACACGCTCAACAAAAACATGTTCAACCCACGCGTCATCGATCTAATCCTGAGCGAGCCCGTCAAACCACCCGCCGCCGATGAAGCCGCTACCGATATCAAAGCCGCCCAACTCGCCGGCGTCATCCACGCCGCCCAATCGCCCGCGGCCTCTCCTGCTGCCCTCTCCATCGAAGACGCCCGCGAAGCCGCCGCTCGCGCCAAAGTCATCGCCACCTTCATGCCCAACAACAAAATCACTCAAATGCCCGCTCAACTCAAAAAAAAGCTCATCCTCATCGAAGAAATCGCCAAAGCCTTCGAATCGAACAAGCCGTATACCGAGAAAGAAATGAACCTAACCATCGCCGACTACTACGACGATTTTTGCATGGTGCGGCGGTTTATGGTGGACTACCGGTTATTTAAACGCGACGGCGCAGGCTACATGAAAATCGACAGCAGTACCGGCAAAGACGAACCGCGCACATTTTAATCATGTATTACATTAAAAAAGGCATTCCGTTTTCGCTTGGAATGCCTTTTTATAGGGGGTGTTCTCCATTGCCGGAACGGTTTATTCCACTGAAATAATGTAAGTATAAATCGGTTGCCCGCCTTCATATACCTCCACTTCGGCGTGGGGGTATTTTTTTGTGATGAATGCGGCCAGTTCGTCGGCGGATTCGGCGGATGCGCCTTCGCCGTGGATGACGGTGACGATGTCGCCGCCTTTGTCCAACATGTATGCGCACAAGTTTTGTACGCCGTCTTGCAAGGATTGTTCCGTGAGGACGATATCACCGTTGTACAAGCCCAGGGTGTCGCTTTCGGTGATGGTGAGGCCGTTGATGACGGTGTCACGCACGGCGGATGTGATTTGACCGGTTTGTACGGCAGCCATGGCCTCTTCCATGCCCTCAAGGTTTTCTTCGATGGGGATGGTGTCGGCGTTGACGACCAGGCAAGCCATGCCCTGCGGCACGGACAGTGTGGGCACGACGTAAACTTCTTTGTCCTTGGTCAGTTTGGCGGCTTGTTGGGCGGTGAGGACGATGTTTTTATTGTTGGGCAGCACAATAACGCGCTCGGCATTGGTTTGTGCGATGGCCTCAATGATTTCGTCGGTAGAGGGGTTCATGCTTTGGCCGCCTTCGATGCAAACATCAGCGCCCAATCCCAAGAATAGGTCGCGGATGCCCATGCCTGCAGCCACTGTGACAATGCCCAATGGTTTGGGCGGTTCGTTTTTAGCCGGGGCAACGGGTACGGCAGCTTTGGCGGAGAAATCCAGCATGCCGGTATGTTGCTCGCGCATGTTGTCGATTTTGATGTCGTGCAATTCGCCGAATTGGAGGGCGTTTTGCAACGCTTTGCCGGGGTCGCCGGTGTGTACGTGGACTTTCACCAAGCCTGCGTCTTCAATAACCACGACAGAGTCGCCGATGTTGGATAGGTAAGTTTTGAGGGTTTGTTCCACGTCCGTGGACATGCCGGGTTTGCGTTTTTCCGGCGGGGCGAGTTCGAGCAAGAATTCGGTGCAGTAGGGGAAGACGATGGACGCAGGGTCGATGTACCCCGCGGCGACGGCTTCGCCCGATTGTGCGGTGATATCCAATAAATCAATGTCGCCTTCGGTGCGCATAGCATCCAACGCGCCTTGCAAGAAGCAGACCAAGCCCATACCGCCCGAGTCTACCACGCCGGCTTCCTTGAGCGCGGGCAGCATGTCGGGGGTTTTGGCCAGTACGTCATTTGAGTGTTTGATGACGAATTCCAAGCATTTCTCGATGTCTTTTTCTTCGTAGGCGATTTCGTGTGCGCCTTCGGCGAAGGCGCGGCCGATGGTGAGCATCGTGCCTTCTTTGGGTTTCATGACGGCTTTGTACGCCATTTCCGACGATTTGGATAGTGCGTCGGCCAAGTCCATAGAAGTGGCGGTGGATTTACCCTCCAATCCCTTGGCAAACCCGCGGAATAATTGCGACAAAATAACCCCACTATTACCGCGTGCACCGCGCAGGGCTCCGTTGCTGGCGGCCTTGGCAATGTCGGCAATATTGGGGTTGCTTTGTTTGGCGGCCTCTTTGGCGGCGGCCAATACGGTATGTGACATATTGGTACCCGTGTCACCATCCGGCACGGGGAAAACATTCAATGCATTAAGCGGATTGATGTTGCGTATTAATTCGTTGGCACCGCCGATGATCATCTTGCGCAGGGCGTTGCCGTCCATTTTTACCAGTCCCATAATTACACACGCACGCTTTCTACGAAAATCTTAACCTCGCGCACGTTGATGCCCGTGGTGGATTCGAGTTTGTATTTGACGTTGTCGATGAGCGTTTGTGCGATGGCAAGGATGTTGGTGCCGTATTCCACAATGATGTGCAGGCTTACGGACAGGTCGCCTTCTTCGTGCATTTTGGTGCGCACGCCGCGGGTCAGGCTTTCGATTTTTAACAGGTGTACGAGGCCGTCCTTCAGGCTTTTTGCCGCCATGCCGACCACGCCGTAACACTCCATAGCGGTCAAACCCGCCATACGGGCGATGACTTCGGGGTTAATCGTAATGGTTCCCATTTCATTTTTAATGATTGATGGCATATGATCCCTCCGTTGCATATCATTTCTAATGATAACATTATACACGGCGGGGGAAATGTAGCAAGGCTTGGGGTTGCGTTACAGCTTTAAATCCCCTGCTTTGATCAATCCTTTTTTGCGCATCAATTCGGAAAAGGTGAGCGCGACGATGGCGGGTACGACCACACACACAAGCAACATGGGAAGGAAGCCGCTCATACCCATGGCATAGATGGTTTGGAAGGGACCCACCAAGCCCGACGTACCCATCCCCGCACCCACGGAGGTCGTCCGCATACCCAGCAGCACCGCAGCAACCGGCCCGGCAACGGCGCTTGCCGCAATGGGCGGAATCCATACAAACGGATTCTTGATGATGTTGGGCATTTGGATCATGGAGGTGCCGATGCCTTGCGCAATCAACCCGCCCGTGCCGTTCTCGCGGAAGGAGCTCACGGCGAAGCCGACCATTTGCGCCGATGCACCCGCCAGTGCCGCCCCGGCGGCCAGTGTGCCAATCTCGGTTACGCCTTCGGGCGGCATGCCAATGCTAATGGCGATACATAACGCAGCAGACGAAATAATGGGCAACGTTAACGTCAGGCCGATAATCACCGCAATCAAGATGCTCATAGGGAAGGTGTGCAGCTCGGTAATCAATACCACGCGCTCGCCAAACCATCCCATAAATGCTGTAATCACAGGCGTAACCAATAAGCCGATTGCCCCGCTGATAGTAATCACCAGCGCAGGGATGATGAGCAAATCAAACTTGGTTTTGCCCTCGATACGGCGTATTAGCTCAACGGCGATGAGGACGGCCAATAGTGCGCCGTGGGGGTCGCCCACCACCACGGATGCCACCCCTATGCCCCCATCCGCAAAACGAAGCGTACCCGCGCCCAACGCCCCCGCCGACACCGCCGCCAACAAAGCAAAAGGTTTCAATGACGATTCGCCGGTTTCATTTACGGTGCGCTTCATCGCCACCCCTGCGCCAATGGCCGGCCCCATCATCAATTGCGCCATGCGGCCGATTTGCTCGATGCCCAATGCGATGCGGCCGATAAATACAACGTCGATATTGCCCAACAGGCTGCCGATTTGCGAAATAATCGTGCCTATGATTAATGAAGCAAAAAGCCCCTTAGCCATGCCGTCGAATACGGTGGCGAGGTATTGTCGGATGGGTGCGCGGAATTTTCTCCTTGTGGCACGGTATTCTCTCCATGATGCCCAATATTTTTTAAAGGTAAATTGCTCCATTTTGTCGTCTCCTTGTGAATTACATAAAATAATGCCTCGCACATGTTATGCATGTGTAAAGACACATGTAAAGCATATGCGAGGCATCTGTCGCTGTCAATGATTAAATTTGTTTAAACTAGCTTTGCACCAAAAATCCGGCAATATTCAATGCATGTTTAATTTCTTCAAAGTGTGCTTTATTGCGGCATGCCAGGGTATGCAGGTGCACCCCCTGCGTCAGTGCCGACAACAACCGTACTTCGGACGCGTTGATTCGCGTTATAAAAGCATCAGCGTCATCGCGGGTTTTGATATTCAATTGCCCGGTGATTTCGCCGTACAGTTCATGTTCAACGATAACATCCACCACCGTCGCGCCCAAGTCTACGATGAGGCAAAGCTCCTCTATGGTGTTTTCGGCATGGTGGCAACAAGCCATTTTTCCGATATATTGGTTCGCTTCACGAAACGACGGAATCATATACCCCCGCGCGGTTGCGATGATTTCGCGCCCCTGCGCGCGCAGCAAGGCAATATCGCCCACGATGACTTGGCGACTAACGCCCAATTCCTTCGCCAGCGCAGAAGCGCTAACAGGCGCGTTGCTTTGGCGGATGATTTCAAATATACGCTCCCTGCGTTTTGTTGCGTCCATTCGCAAGCTCCTTTATCGGCACTGTAAAAACCCGTTCATCTGTATTATGCTTTAATTCCGACGTGGCTACAAGGCGCAATTACATGCGCGGAAAGGACGACCCCATGAAAAATAACATCGAAAAAACGTACACACACGACCAACTGCAAGAAGCCCACGCCGCGCTCCTCTCTACCCTGCGCAAGTGCGAAAAAATCGATATGTCAAAACAAGCTGCGTCACAACGCGCCCTTCTGCAACGCCGCATATCCGCGTTAAAGATTGCGTTGGATTTAATCGAGCGAGAAAAATCAGTTGGTGGCAATTTGCAACCGACTGAAAAATGAAGATGACTGCCACCCCCTGTGTGAAAATTGCATAGGGGATTTTATTTGTCGTTATCGCAAATATATTTGACGTAATGACAAATATATCATACAATGCGCCTGAGGTGATGCGCTTGAAAAACAAGCAAATGAAAATCGCAAGGGTCGAGCGCGACTTGTCCCAAGAACAACTCGCCGCCCTGGTAGGCGTAACCCGCCAGACCATCGGCATGATCGAATCCGGCAACTACAACCCCACGCTCAACCTATGCATCGCGATTTGCAAGGCACTGGGCAAGACTTTGGACGAATTGTATTGGAGGGATGAAGAATGAAGTGGATGCAGAAATACCGCAAGCCTGTGGATGAGCGGCAAGAATTGGGCATTCTGAAAGTGGAACGCAAGGCGTTTTGGATTTTGTTCATAAGTTTAACCGTTGGATTGATGGCAAAAGTAATTTTATTTGATGTGGGTATATTGGAAATGTTGCCCATGATAATACCCCTGTTCATAGTGGCGGTGTGGATGACGGTCGGACATCATCGCAATGGAACGTGGGATATAGAATACATCGCACAACCAAGCATAAAGGTGTATCTCATATTTGGTATTATTCCTAGTATTATACTCACGGTTTTAATTGGTTTGATGTGGTATTTTCGATTTGGGATATACTTAAATGATAGCATTCGATATTTGTTATTCTTTTTGGTGGGTTCATATGTGTTATGCTTTTTTATATGTTTCATTAGCGGCGAGGTAACAAAACGCCGCAGAAAGACATTAGAAAAACAATACGCAGACAAAGATGCAAATAAAAATATCGCAGAATAATTTTACTAAAAAAATCCTTCGAGCCGGTGCACCCGATCGAAGGATTTTTTTGTTCCCAACTATTTCTCCTGATGCGGCTAGATGCCGCGTTCGGCCATGATTTCTTTTATTTCATTTTCGTTGATGCCCACCATGGCTTCGCCCAAGTCCTTGGAAATTTCGGCAATCAACTTCGCGTCCTTGTAATTTTTCACGGCGGTGACGATGGCGGCGGCGCGTTTGGCGGGGTCGCCGGATTTGAAAATGCCGGAGCCTACAAATACGCCTTCTGCGCCCAATTGCATCATGAGTGCCGCATCTGCCGGGGTGGCCACGCCGCCTGCGGTGAAGTTGAGCACCGGCAATTTGCCGTGCTCGGCCACATATTGCACCAGTGCGTAGGGCACGGCCAAGTCGCGTGCGGCAACGTACAGTTCATCTTTTGATTTGGCTTGCAAGGCGCGCATTTCGCCCAGAATGGTGCGCAAGTGGCGCACGGCTTGTACGACATCACCGGTGCCGGGTTCGCCCTTGGTGCGGATCATGGCTGCGCCTTCTTGTATGCGGCGCAAGGCTTCACCCAAATTCTTGGCTCCGCACACAAATGGGGTGGTGAATTTCGTTTTATCCACGTGGAATAAATCGTCTGCGGGGGTTAAGACTTCGCTTTCGTCGATGTAATCCACGCCCACGGCTTCCAATACCTGCGCCTCAACAAAGTGGCCGATGCGACACTTGGCCATGACGGGAATTTGTACCGCGGCGATGATTTTCTCGATCATGCCCGGGTCGCTCATGCGTGATATACCGCCCGCCGCGCGGATGTCTGCCGGTACGCGCTCCAGCGCCATGACGGCTACTGCGCCCGCCGCTTCGGCAATCTTGGCTTGTTCGGGCGTGGTTACGTCCATGATGACCCCGCCGATTAATTTTTGATTGATGTTTGCGAATTTCTCGTTCATGTATTTTCTCCTTTTTCCGTTTAAAATCATGGAGAGAATACCATTTTAGACAAAACGGCACAACGCCCTGTAATATAAGAAGGTGTTCTCATAAGCCGCAACATCGGCTTGTCGATCGATTTTGTGCCACTCCGCGTCGGCTGCTCCTAGCATACACGCTTGGTATGCGTCGTCGCAGCCTCCTTGATTGGCACAAAATCGCCTCGCCAATCCAATATTACGACTTATGAGAACACCTTCTAAAAGCACGATGGGAGGGTATTATCATGAAACGCACATTTATTAATCAATCCGGAGATGCCAATAAATTTTGGCACATTGAACAAAGCGGAAATCGTTACACCGTTTGTTGGGGCAAGATTGGTACGGCGGGGCGCAGTAAACAAAAAGAGGCATCCACACAAGAAGATGCCGCCGGCGACGTAAATAAACTCATCCGTGAAAAATTAAACAAAGGTTATATTGAAATAAGTGAAACAGATGAAATCCCGCAAAAAGCTGCGCCCGTATACAAACCGATGGACGAAGATGTTTTTTGGGAAATTATTGATTCCTTCCATTGGAAAGCCGCCGGCAGAAAAGGCATATTAAAACCCGCCATCAAAAAGTTGGTTGCCATGCAGCCGGAAGACATAAAAGAATTTGCCGAAATCCTCGCCGAAAAACTTTACCAATTGGATGGCCCCGAATACGCGGTAAATTCGTATTACGAGGGTTATCTTTCGCCGGATGGGTTTTTATACGACCGATGTGCCGTCGTTGCGGAGGGGCGGGAATTTTATTTCCTTGTGTTAAACGACCCCACGCAGATGCCCGAAGACTTGGAGTTTGAAGACCTCTTATATTTGCCCGGTGATGCATACTACGAAAAAATGAAAATCAGAGACGAAATAATTATTACCAAATTATGCTCCGAAACCGGCAGCAATGAAAAAAAGTGGCAAAATTATAATAACCAATAAAAAACGCATAAATTTTCTCCCGCTGTTCATACTATCCGGGCAACAATCAATATTGTTCATATAAGAACAAAAGGAGAAAAATAAAATGAAATCCACAAAAGGTACAAAAACTACCAAAACAGCAAAACCCAAAACCACACAAGCAAAATCCACACCCAAATCCACCATCCCCGGCCAAAATCCGATGGAAAAATTCAAATTTGAAGTCGCCAGCGAAATCGGCGTACCCTTGAAACAAGGCTACAACGGCGACCTCACATCGGCCCAAACCGGCTACGTGGGCGGCTACATGGTGAAAAAGATGATCGAAGCGCAAGAAAAACAAATGCGCGGCAAGTAAACAAGCGATATAAAGCAATAAAAAAGCGGGCATCACTTTCGTTTAGGAAGGTGGTGTCCGTTTTGTTTTTAGATGCAAAGGCCATCGGCGCGTTCGATTTAATCGATTAACCGAAACATCTCCGTCGTTTCTTCCTTGCGCACGACTTCTTTGACTTGCACGACCTGCAATTTCGTCACTTTATCACCAAAGCGGATGGCAATGACATCGCCCGGGTTAACATCCACGGATGCTTTGGCGACTTTGCCGTTGATGGTGACGCGTCCGGCATCACAAGCTTCGTTGGCCACGGTGCGCCGCTTGATGACGCGACTCACTTTCAAATATTTATCCAATCGCATGGTTAAGTCTCCTTTCTGTGCGTGAATCGTAAATACAACGGTCTTTAACCGCGTTGGCACGAACCAACAGGGAAGCCGAAATGCTCCATACATACGTGCCGAATGCCCGCTTCTTCAAAGATTTCGCCATAAGGCTTGAAGCCCAATTTCTCATAAAACGCTTGCGCGGATAACTGCGCGTGCAGAATTTGCCGTTCGCCGCCCATGATGCAACAAGCCTTGATGAGTGCCTGCATCACCGCCGTAGCAAAGCCGCGCCCCCGATGCTGCGCCAACGTCGCCACACGGCCAATGATATAATCTTCCTTCGTAATTTTGACGCGACCGGTGGCTGCAGGCACGTTGCTTTCATACAGCACCACATGGATGCAACCGCCGTCATCGCCCTCCAACTCGTCTTCCACCGCGATGCCTTGCTCGTCGATAAAAACCGCACGGCGCAGGGCGTATACATCTTCTAAGTGTTCCTCACCAAAAAACCATTGCATTGTTAGCATGTTTATCTCCTATATGTCATTTTCAATAATCACTTGTACGATGCGTTCGCTGGCGTTGCCATCGCCGTAGGGGTTGGGTACGGCGGCCATTTTTGCATGTGCTGTCGGATCGGTCAACAAACGTGCGGTGGCACTGTAAATGCCCGATTCCTCCACGCCGCCCAGCATCAATGCGCCTGCGTCCACGCCTTCGGGGCGTTCGGTCACTTCGCGCAGCACCACGACAGGCACGTCAAAGGACGGTGCTTCTTCCTGAATTCCGCCCGAATCGGACAATATCAAATAAGCGCGCTTCATCACATTGTGCATGTCGTGCAAATCCAACGCTTGCGTCAATACGACATTGGGCAAATGCGCCAAGTATTGATGCGATTCGACCCGGCCTGTGCCGTTGGGGTGCATGGGCCACAAGATGCGTACATCGGGGAAATCCGCCGCAATACGCCCCACCGCACGACAAATGGCCTCCATCGGCGCGCCGATATTTTCGCGGCGGTGTGCGGTCATGAGTATGAGGCGATGATTGCCTTGAGCAGCTTCGGCACAAATGCGTGCCGCATCGGCATTTTGAAAAGTATAATCGTCGCTTGACGTATGCTTCAACATATCCAACGCGGTATTGCCCGTTACAATAATCCGTTCGGCGGGCACTTTTTCGTCCAACAAATATTGCCGCGCCAATGCCGTGGGCGCGAAGTGAAAATCCGTCAGCGCGGTCGTCAACTTGCGGTTCATTTCTTCGGGATAGGGGCGGTATTTGTCAAACGTGCGCAGCCCCGCTTCCACGTGCCCCACTGCCACCTTCGCATGAAAAGCCGCCAGCGCCGCCGCAAAAGTGGTGGTCGTATCGCCATGCACGAGCACAATATCAGGCTGCCAATCGGCCAAGACGGGTGCCATGCCCGCCAAAATACGGCTTATCACATCGCCCGGGGTTTGACCATGTGTCATCACATTCAAATCCACGTCCGGCACCACGCCGAACGGTGCCAACGCCGTGTCCAACATTTCGCGGTGCTGCGCCGTCACGCAAACACGCGATTCCAACACATCGCGCCGCGCCCGCAATGCCAACACCAACGGAATCATCTTGTAAGCTTCCGGCCTTGTGCCGAAAACGGTTAATACACGCTTCATTCCATCACCTCTATGTAAAATTTATGCCGCATGATTGACATTTGCCTTCGCAATCGTATACTATTGCGCGCGTCTTGGCTATACCTTGGAAGGTTACCGAAGTGGTCATAACGGGGCGGTCTTGAAAACCGTTTGGGGGCAACCCCACAAGGGTTCGAATCCCTTACCTTCCGTTGAAACAGCTTGGTGGTTTATAAACCATCAGGCTGTTTTTCTTATACGGAAGTGTCTTATATTAACTCGTGATAAGTCCGGGTACGATTATACGTGCGCAAAATATGACGCAGTTGATGGTTGCATTTGTAAACGATATACATTAAATTGCAATAGGAGGGATAGATTATAATGAAATTTGCAGATATGCAGTATATTAGACCCGAATTAGCGCAAACAAGCGCAAAATACCAAGCGCTTATTGAGCAGTTTAAGGGAGCGCAGACTGCCGAGGACTGTTTTGCAATTTATAAGGAAATAAACGGTCTTAACGAATGGGTAAGCACCATGTTTAACCTTGCTTATGCGCGCAAAAGCTTGAATACCAAGGATGAATATTACGCGGCTGAGCATGATTATTTGGACGAAATCGACCCCATGCTTGAGGAAGTGAAGCAAGAAATTTCTAAGGCCATGCTCGAATCGCCTTTTCGTGCAGAAATGGAGACAGCCTGGGGTAAGCTGATGTTTGTAAATCTTGAAATGAAGCGTAAAACCTTTAGCCCTGAAATTATTGAAGACTTGCAAGAGGAAAACAAGCTTGGCGGTGAATATTTCGACTTGTGGAACGCTGCTGAGTTTGAGTTTGATGGCAAGACGATGAACATGTCCGACATAGAAGCTTATTTTGAAAACAAGGACAGGGAAGTGCGTGTAGCTGCCTACAAAGCAATGTCTGACTGGTATATGAGCCATGCAGAAAAGTTTGACGCTATTTTTGACAAGCTTGTAAAACTCCGCACAGCCATAGCAAAAAAGCTTGGCTACAAGAGTTTTACGGAACTTGGTTACTACCGTATGCAGAGAAATTGTTATGACGAAGCCATGGTTGCAAAGTTTCGCCAAGGGGTGTTGGAACATATTGTGCCGCTTGTGACAGCCATAAAAGCGGAGCAAGCCAAGCGTATAGGTGTGGACAAAATTGACACGGCAGACCAAAAATTTAATTTCCCTGACGGCAACGCAACACCCAAAGGCACGCACGACGAAATATTTGCCCACGGCAAAAAGATGTATGCCGAACTATCTGACGAAACGAGCGCGTTTTTTAATTTTATGTTAGCAAATGATTTGATTGATGTGCTTAACAAGCCTGACAGGGGTATAGGCGGTTACATGACAGACTTTGCAATTTACTAATCCCCATTTATTCATGCAACTTTTAGAGGAACGAGTGAAGACATTGACGTGCTTACCCACGAGATCGGACATGCCTATGCAGGTTATGTAGCAAGGGATATTTACCCCTATGACTTGCAAGAAGGCAGTGCAGAGATAGGCGAAATACACGCCATGGCTATGGAATTTTTTGCATGGCCGTGGATGGAGGGGTTTTTTGGTGCAGATACTACAAAGTATTGCCATAGCCACCTGTCTGCGGATTTAGAGTTTTTGCCCTATGGGGTGATGGTGGACGAATTTCAGCACATTGTTTATTCCAAACCCGAAATGACACCTGCCGAGCGCAATGCACTTTGGCTTGCGCTTGATAAAAAGTATAGACCTTGGCATCACACGCTTGATATACCATTTTATGCACAAGGTCGCAGCTGGCAGGAAGTAATACACATTTATCAGATGCCTTTTTACTACATTGACTACTGTCTTGCGGGCATTATGGCATTAAATTTTTGGGCATTGAACCAAAAAGACCATATGAGTACGTGGGAAAAGTATGTGCGCCTTGTAAAGTTTGCCGGCACCAAGAATTTTGTAGAGCTTGTTAGCGACAGCGGCCTGCCTACGCCCTTTGAACCGCAAAACTTGAAGATGGTTGCAGATATGGCAGCGGAATGGCTTGAAAAAAATAGAATATAACGCAGATTTAAAATATATTGAAAGAGGTGCCGGAGCAAGTTAAACGGCAATAGGGGCTGTCTCATGAAACCGCCCCTTTGCGTAAAGCGAATTATGATTTTAACCCAACAAGTTAACAAAAAAACTGTATTGGCGGCCGGTCTTCGCAGCCTGCGTTGCCAATTCGCTTTCTTCATTTTGTTTAATGGTTATGTAGTTGTAATAGTAATTGGGGTCCCGGGCCCCCGGCGTTTGCCGCTTTGTTTGCAAAGGTGCATGCGTGGGCAGCATAACCGTGCCGGATCCAAAGCGCGGTGTGCTACCCCCTTTGCATATGTGCGGCGGGTGGTGCAGGGTGTTGCTTGTGCAACCTGTAACAAAGGTTAAAGCGGGAGCGGTGCGGTCCGTACAAGGCACAAGTCCTTCGCGGAGGTGGCAAAACCCGTCCATGGCGTAGAAACGTTTGTTTCGGTTGCAAGGTGCAGTGTATCGGACATCCGTTGCCAAGACCTTAGACATTTTCTAAGATTTTGTCATGACATTATGTATTAAAAATAGTGACCGGCTTGTTTTTGCTTACAAGACAGTCTCTTTTTATGATGAAGAATGATTATAAACAAGATTTATCATTGCATTTACATGGCGAACGCGTTACGCTTTTCCGGAATCAAAATAAAAATTCAGGAGGGATCGGACAAAATGAAAACACCCATATCACTATTTGATAAAACCATTTTGTCCGTGCCGATTTAGGTCTTTTTTGACGTAAGTCTTTTCGCGCCGTTGGTTTTGTCAACGGCGTTTTTTATTTTGCCCTGCCTTCCGCACAATGGAGGAAGCAAAATTGCTGAAGAGACTACGTTATTACTTTGACCGTATCAAAAATACGGACAACCGAACCACCACATACCGTTATACGGTAGCAGCCGTTGATGGAGACGGACGCAAGTATAAAGGAAAAGTGGGCAAAGACGGCGACTTGGTACAACAGGGCGCATTGCAAGATTTTAAGGTGCAGATGGTACAAAGGGATTTGTATGACTGCGAATGCGTGGTGACTTTCGCGGGGCGTACCGATCCGCCCAGAGTGGAATCTTGGCGGGTGCCTACTTTTTGGGATGACGGGGTTGCTTACACGCTGGACCGTACCAACAAACTGGTGCCCGACAGGCCGACGATTACCATTGCCATCCCGGTGGAAAAGTTGGGTATCGATACGCCTACCCTCGGCGCGGCAGATTTTTGTTTGCGGGCGATAACGCCATATTTTGAAGCCATTAACGCGGAGTACGCCAACCGCACCCGCCCGGACAAGGACAATGGGAAATTTTATCTTTACGCGCCCGGCGCAAAGGTGTTGCAGCGTAATGCGGCTTATTTTGCGATGCAGGAAGCCAAAGATTACGAGGATTTGGGGGGCAACCGAATTCACGTTGACCCGGAGAAGGATTCGCCGCCGGATGTTTTTTGCTTGTGCATTCGTTTGGAAGTCCAATTGCCGCATATGAAGCTGGACAGGGCAACGAAGATGCTGTGCAACCAAATGCCCGATGCTACGCAGCGTTTTATCAAAGCATTTGACGTGAAAGGATTAAAAGCCGCATTAAAATTGGAAGAAACCCAACATGCCATACGTGATTTTCTGCGGAACAATGGTTATTGTGCGTTTATTGCCAACGGCAGCATCTTGGCGCGGGAACGCGGCAGTGATAAACCCGCCGCCAATGCCATCCCATTCCAAAGCCCGCCCAAGCATGAAATTGAAGTAGCGGGCATCAAAGGCATGGGCATAAAATGCGGTGTGGTGGTGATTACCGGCGGCGGTTACTCCGGCAAATCTACCGTGTTAAATGCCGTGTCCGCAGGCATATATAACCATGTTGCGGGGGATGGGCGCGAGCTTTGCATCACAGACGATACCGCTGTCACCATCACCGCAGAAGACGGACGCGCGGTGTCTGCGGTGAATATTTCTCCATTCATTAAATGGATACCGGGCGGCGACCCTGCGCATTTCTCCACGACGCATGCTTCGGGTTCTACTTCGCAGGGGGCGAATATCATGGAATCGGTTTCGTTGGGTGCGAAGCTTTTGCTCATTGACGAGGACCGTTCAGCCACCAACTTTATGATTCGCGATGCGGTCATGAAGCGTCTGATTGAAAGTGAACCGATTACGCCCTTCACCGACCGCGTGCGGGAATTGGCTGACAGGGGCGTGTCCACGCTGTTGGTCATTGGGGGAAGCGGGGAGTATTTGTCCGTAGCGGATGACATTTTTATGATGGACGAATTTGTGATGGGTGAAGTAACCGCGCATGCAAAATCATTGGCCCCCGCACCACAAGCATTGCCGCCTGCCGCCGATTGGGAAAATCATCGGGCCCTGTCGGGTTGTTTTTCAACCTATCCCTCCGGTACGAGCCGCGAAAAGTTGGAAGTCTCCGACACGGGTTTTATCATTATCGGCGACGAGCGCATCGACATCCGAAACCTGCACGACATCACCACCGAGGCGCAAATCAACGCAGTGGCTTTTATCCTACGGCATTTGGCGAAGGGCAATGAAGGCGTGGATGACTTGGAGGCAATGGCACTAGCAATGCGCGGGTTGCGCCCATCTACCAAGCGCGGCGAAAATGCGATGGATATAATCACAAAAGTAAGGGCATTGCATGCACAAATACAAAAAGAAGGCTTGGACTTGGTGGATACAGGTTTCTTCACAGGCATGAAACGCTTCATGGATATGCCGCGATGTTATGATATTTTGGCGGCGATTAATCGCATGCGGAAAGTGCAGTGGGAAAAATACAATAGCTAGTCATTAAATAGTAAATGTATTAAATCGTGTGCTATAATCACATATGAGGTGATGACATGGCGGTTAGAGAATTAATTAAACGGGATATTGAATTGTTGCCGGATGAGGCGTTAGATGACTTGCGAAAATATATAAGCATGCAAATGTTTTATTTTAATGTTTACGACAATGATACCGATTATTTAAATGCTGTACCGGGAATGGCGAAAAAAATTATTTCCGGTATGTCGGAACCTTTACAAGACAGCCTTCCCGCTGATCAGGTTGCTTGGTGATGTACGCACTCGTATACACAAAACAATCAACAAAAGATATTCCAAAGCTTAAATCGGCCAAGTTGGATTTGCATGCGCAAGCATTATTAACGGTTATCCAACAAAATCCATATCAAATTCCGCCACCGTATGAAAAGTTAAAGGGGAATTTAAATGGTGCTTATTCGCGTCGGATTAATCGAAAACACAGATTGGTTTATGAAGTGCATGAAGATGAAAAAATAGTTAGAGTATTAAGTATGTGGACACATTACGAGCAGTAACCAAAGGAGGCTCCCATGTTCAAAAAAGTGCTCATCGTAAACGCAACGCCCAAAAAGGACGGTCTTACGCATTCGTTTGTGACTGCCGCCAAAGAAGCCGTGGACGCGCTTGGATTGGAATCGGAAGTATTGCGCTTGGCGGGGTATGGCTTGCACAAGTGCGTGATGTGCCACGATGGCTGGGGCATCTGTTTTAAGGAACATAAATGCGTGCTGGGCGAGAAGGATGGCTTTGGTGCGTTGCAACAAAAGATTGCCGAAGCGGATGCGTTTGTGTATGTAACGCCCGTTTATTGGGGCGAGTACAGCGAGGAATTAAAGATATTCTTTGACAGGATGCGCCGCTGCGAAACGACCAAGCAATGGAACGGCAAGGACGATGTGCAGTCGTTTCACAAAGGTAAACCCAGTATATTGGTGGCCGCAGCGGGCGGCGGGGGCGGGGGTATCGTGAGTACTTTCACCGCCATGGAGCGCGCGGTTGACCAGTTGGGCGAACATACAGGATGCCGCGAGGGCACGGCGGGGATTTTTGACTATATCGGCGTTAACCGCTGGAATCAGGAATATAAACGCGTGGCGTTGAAAGCCGCGATTAATGAAATGGTAGCCATCAACCGTGATAAAAAAGCGGTGGCGACCATGAACCACATCAAAGACTTGGAAAAATTCTAACAACATAATTTTTTATGTAATCCCAATCAGTTGGCCGCAAGTTGCGACCAACTGATTTTTTTGATTGACAACCGGCCATTTCAACCGGTTGCTGATTACAACGATGCGACTGTCGCGCATTGTATTGCGGCTAAGCGGTTGAAATGGCCCGTTTTTATTCGGCGATATTATTGCTGCGTGCGTTGTACGTACTGCTGCAAGGCTTGCGTGTAGCGTTCGCCGGTTTTTTTATAATTCCACTCGTGCAGGAATGCCAGGAAAATGACGAATTTTACTATCCCACCCAACGCTAAAAGCCACGGCAGCGTCCAATCAGCGGGGATAGTCATGAAAACGAAGAAGCACAATGCCAGCAACGGCAGCAGCGACGCGGCGAACAGCGTAATCCGCAGGGCAAATCGCCACTTCTTGATGAGCACATCGCTGAGGAAAACACCCCACAACACAGAGATGAGCATGGACAGTACTGCGCCTTGGATGACGAATGCGAAGGGGATGGAATATTCAAAATCCGCATCGGTAAGGAGCGTGTAGGCCACGCCGCTAACCATGTACAACACTAGGATACCCGCAAGAATCATGGCGGCAAATGCCTTAAGGGGGATGGAGAATTCGATTAATTTTTTCATGATAGATTCAACCTCTCTTTTAAGTTTTTGGCGTACTGGCGGGATACGATGAGCTTCTCGCCGTTGGTGAGGACGGCCTCGATACGACCGCCGAAATCGGGGCACAGGGATTGGATTTGTGCCAAGTTGATTATTTGCGCCTTGGCGCTGCGGATGAAGAGTGCGTCGGCCAACAGGGCTTCGATTTCGTAGAGTCGCAGCGGGGTTTCGTAGACGGCTTTGGCGGTGTAGAGGTAGCTGCGCTTGTCAACGCTTTCGAAGTATAAGGTGTCCATGGGGTCGATGAAGTGGGTCGCGCCGTCCAGAGTGCAGGGGAGTTTTTGGTTTTGGCTGTGCAGCAGCGTCTTGATTTTGTGGACGGTGTCGTCGGCTTGGGGGCATTGGATGACCACTTCCAAGGCGGGGTGGCCTTCTTGTATGCTTATTTTCATGGGCTTCATTCCTTTCGGTGAAGGGGTGCTTAAGCAAATACATCATAAACGCCGTGTAATTTGCGGGCAATGCATTTGGGTAGCAAAATACAGCAACTTGGGAAGCCGCTCCGAGCTGAACGGAAATTTGCTATAATTCAGTTGGTTGTAATTTGCAACCAACTGAAACGCGCGCATGTAATTCAACCGGTGGCAAATTGCCACCGGTTAATTCGCGAAGAAATATTCCATAGGGGGCGTGGTTGTAAATGAAACTTGACCGACTGCTGGGCATCCTGACAGTGTTATTGCAAAACGACCGTGTAACAGCTCCGTTTCTGGCGGATAAATATGAAGTGACCCGCCGCACCATTGGCCGCGATATTGACGCTTTGTGCCGTGCGGGTATCCCCATTGTCACGCATCAGGGAGCGGGTGGGGGTATTTCCATTGCCGAGGGCTTTAAGCTGGACAAGACGGTGCTGACCACGGACGAGTTGGCGGGCATTGTCGCCGCGCTCAAGGGTTTGGACAGTGTGTCCGAGTCATCGCAAATGGAGCGCACGCTGGACAAGCTGGGTGCCAACGCCGATGCGGTGGTGTCGCTGGGGCAACCGGTGGTGATTGACTTGGGCTCCCATTACAAAGGTAGCTTGGCGGGCAAAATTGAGCAAATCAAACGCGCCATCTTGGACACACGATGCATCCAATTTGAATATTTCTACGAAAAAGGCCAGCACACTCGGCGCATCGAGCCGTACTTCGTCATTTTCCAATGGAGCTCATGGTATGTGTTTGGGTTTTGTACGCAGCGGCAAGACTGGCGGATGTTCAAATTAAACCGCTTGTGGGATTTGATCACTTGCGATGAATCCTTCACCGCGCGTCCCATCCCACCCGAACGGCGTGACATGTACAGCCACATGACCGACGAACATACCCTGCGGGCGATATTCGCCCCGTCGGTCAAGTATTTGCTGGTAGATGCCTACGGCCCCGACAGCTTCCACGAGGACGAAGCTGGGCTGCACTTCGAATTCGATTATACGAACGAAAATTATGTACTGAGCTGGCTGCTCGGCTTCGGCGATAAAGTGAAGGTATTATCACCGCCCGAACTCGTGCAAGCCGTGCAAACCTCCGCACGCAAAATTTTGACACGTTACGAAAACGGGTCGCAATAACAAGACATGCAGTTGTCGCGTTTGGCGTGGTACGATGGTGCGAAATATTTCGTAGGTGATTGATAAACTGAATGTCCATCGGAGCTCGCGATCGATGACATTCGGTAACGGGGGAAGAATCATGAATCTGTCCATGTGCGGCATCGACTGCGATGCTTGCAAGTTCAAACTCGAAAATAAGTGCGAGGGTTGCCGCATATCCGCACCCAAGGGCGAATGCGTATGGGGCGGACGTTGCGAACTGCACGACTGCGCCGCCGACAAAGCATTGCCACATTGCGGAAAATGCGCAACCTTCCCGTGCGATAAATTAATAGAAGCCCACAAAAACGAAAACCCCGAAGGCAACGGCATTGAAATAGCAAATTTACGCGCATGAGATAATGTCGACAGGAAATTTATGGCAGTGCTTGCGGTTGATATTTACGCCACTCTTCGTCGATCCCTCCTTGCGTATGTTCCCCATACGCCGCGTCGGAATCTCCTTGATTGGCGTAAAATCAACACGCAATCCCTACCATAAATTTCCTGTCGACACTATCTAAATTAATCCCCAAACCGGAGGTATGTATATGAAGAAAGAATTCTCGACCCAACCCGCGTCATTCACCGAAACTTGGCCGGGCGAGTTGGACATGTTCTCGTGGAAGGATTTATTGGCGGGTATCCCCGCGCCGCTGTTGGTTGTTACCGGTTGGAAGGCCAACGGCAAGGAAAACGCCTGCCTACAGTCATGGGCCACTTTCGTCAGCACGGGGGGCGAATTCGTTTGCATGTTGGGCACCGTACCCAAAGAAGGCCACATGTACCAATCCTTGAAGGAAACGGGTTGCTGCGTCCTCAACTTCCCCTCGCGTGACATCTACGACCGTTGCTACGCCACCATCGAACACAACCAAGACGAAATCAACGAAATCACCGCATCCGGCCTCACCGCGGAAAAAACCAAAACCGTCAACGCGCCCCGCATCGCCGAATGCTTCCTTAACATCGAATGCGAATTTATGTGGGAAAAAGAAATCTTCGAAAACGGCGACAATATAGTCATCGCGTTAAAAGCCGTCCACATGAGCATGGATGACCGTTATTACGATGATAAACAACGCGGCAGATACGGCGAAACCGGATTCCTCTACAACATCGTCAACCCCCGCAACCCCGAAACCGGTGAAGTCGGAGCCGAAGGCTTGGGTATCATCCAACCCACGAAAGGATTGTAAACCATGCCAAAAGAAAAAATTACCTACGAGCAATTCTTCGCCGTAGTAGACCCGCACAATCAGCCGTTTGTGCAAGCCATACACGACCAACTCGCGCAAGCCGGGTGCAAAATCGCCTTCGAACCCAAGGCCATCGGCTTCATGGCGTCGTACAAATACGGCAAGCCGCCCAAGGCCTTTCTCAATTTCGTATTTCGCAAGCACGGCATGTTGGCGCGCATCTACGGCGAATGCATCGCCCAATACCCCGAATTTTTGCAATCCCTGCCGCCGGAAATGACCGCATCCATCCACAAAGCCGGAGATTGCGCCCGTTTGATAAACGACGGATGCAGCCCAAAATGCACCGGCTACGACTTCCACATCGGCGACACCCACTTCCAAAAATGCCGCTACAGCTGCTTCGAATTCCTCGTATCACCGGAAAGCAAACCCTACATCCAAAAATTCATAGAACTCGAATTAAAACAACGACAACAATAATGCAGCATTAACACGACAATAAAAATTAGCTTGGCAGGTTCGCACAATGCATGCAAACCTGCCAAGCTAATTTTTTTATATCAAAAAGGGATAGAAAACGAACAAATATAGTATAATTAGTGCAAAATTTTTTATCCAACAACGACGCGGAGGCAAGCATGAAGTACAAAGGCGGCAGCATCATACGCAACTTACGCAAAGAAATGGGCATCAACCAAGAAACCATGGCCAAAAGGTTATACATGAGCCAGCGCGAATTCTCGCGCATAGAACGCGGCGAAACGGAGTTAGATTGGTTGGAGTTTATCTTGGTATTTGGTGCGCTGGGATATTTTACCGATGATTTTTGGATTATGTATTTGGATTACGATGAGTTTAAGGGCTATTTAAAATACCAAAACATCCGCAAAAGTATGAAAAAAGGCCGACACACAGAAGCGCGTGAAGCCTTGGCCGCTTTCAAAGAAAGCCCCCTTGCCAAGCACGATTTTATGCAGCAATTCATATCCGCCATGACGCATATTTTGACCGATACCGACGATGCAACGCGCATCGCTGGCTTGCAAGCAGCCCTGCACCACAGCATGCCGCATTACGATCCGGTTTCCTCGCCGCATTCATACACCTACATCGAAATTATTATCATCAACGAATTGGCCTTGTTGCATAACCGCGCGGGCCATCACGACTTGGCCATATCCATGTTGCAAGGCATCATCAACGGATTGGACACCAACAGTCTGCGCATCACCAACGAAGAAAAAGCAATGATCTTCCCCGCGCCTATCGTCAACTCGTGCCGCCTGTTAATCCAGGCCAAACGTTACGAAGAAGCCGCCGAAATGTGCAACAAGGCATTAGAAACAGGGCAAGCATTAAACAGCATGCGCTTCCACCCCGAAATAACTTACCACTTGGCATTGTGCCGCATACACATCCACAAACACCCCACCGACTACATCCCCTTGCTGGCCAGGGCATATCACGGCGCGTGCGGCATCGGCCAAACCCAATTGGCAAAAGAAATATGGGAGGTCTACCATGAAATTACAAGCCAATGAAATCATAAAAAACTTGCGCACCGAATGGGGGCTTAGTCAAGAAGAATTCGCCGAGAAGATAAAAAAAAGTGCCCGCCAATTATCCCGCATAGAAAACGGCCAAGCCGACGTACACATATTAGAATTAGTAGACATCATGCAAAAGTACGGCCGCCCCGGCCAAACCAACGACCTTTCATCGCTGGCATTAAAAAGTAATAGCTACCGCTGGTACGCAGTATTTCGTAAAGCCCTTTACGCTTTGATGACGTATGATTGGGCGGGCGTAGACGCGGCCATAACCGAGCTTGAAGCGGGCTGGAAAAAAGACTACCCCTACATCGCCATGATAAAAGCATACGCCCAAATCAGGCAGCGCGAATACATGCGGCGCGCCCCGGGCAGCGCCGAGCAATACGATAAAGAAGACATAAAAGACCTAACCGCAGCCATATCCATCACCCACCCGGGCTTCGACGAGCGCAAGGCCGGTAGTTATCCGTTGGTGGGGCACGAATTTTATTTGCTAAGCGACATGGCGCTGGCAATCAAGCAACAAGGCGAACTTGATCGAGCCAAAAACTTATACGATGCATTATTAAGCAATAAAGGCTTGATAGCGCGCGCATCCGATGACAACTTTCAAATAGATTTTTATGTGCAAGGTGGCAAAATGTCTATCCAGCGCGCAATGGGAAATTACAACGATGTTGTGGTAGAAGGTTTAAACATGATCAACGGTTTTGTCAAAAAAGATGCGCTCATAAACCTAGGCACCCGATTGTCCTATTTGGTGTACGACTACGACAGCGCAGGCGAAGATGCAAGCATTCTCCGCCTTTGGGCATTACGTGCTTACAGCTGGGCAGAATTTCGCGGGTTTGCCAACCACATAGAAAACATGCGCGTCTTCCTGGCCGAAAAATGCGGCTCCGATGTTAATTGGATGCCGGATTAATCCAGCCGGACAAAACACATCTAAAACTTCCTTCAAACCATGTCGAAACGTGACATGGTTTTTTTGTTGCGCACATTCATAATGGAAAACGGTTGTCTGTTTAGTAATAAAATTGTAATATAATGCCGAAATAACAAATTTTATCGGAGACGATAACAAAGGAGCAGAACATGAAAAGAATGAAAGCAATCTTGGCGTGGGTGTTGGTTGCCGCATTGGTATTGCCACTTATCGCTACCCCCATGGCTGTATCGGCCGAACCGGTACCGTTCGAGCCCATCTCGGCAGAATTCGTGCCCATCATGGCCGAAGTACAATGGGAACCCGTCCGCGAATTCTTTGAAGGCGCTGGCGGCGTAGTCACATGGATCCGGGCAGACAGAAGCATACATATCGCTATAGACGGCGGTAGCATTGTATTGTTTTTGGACAGCACCGATGTGTTGACGAACGACGTACCCGGAAACCTCCAAACCCCAATTAAATTGGAAGACGGCGTTTCTTACATCGCACAGTGGGATTTGATCGCTTTGGTTGAAGTATTCATCGCGACCCTTCCCGTGGTACCGGTTGAGTTGCCGGCATGGATTACGGACAGGCAGCCCCTGACCCATACAACGGATCATGGCCAAATGGCGCTTGATTTCATTGTAGAGCTGAATGACAACTTCTACGACCGCGTCGCATTCACCTACCGCGAGTTGGAAGCTGCGCAATGGATCGCCGACCAATTGGTGAACATGGGCTTTGATGAAGACGCCGTTTATATGCAAAACATTTATCTAGGTGATGTACATGATATGATGCTGGCGTTTGACTACGAGTGGTTCTTGTATGCGCTGGAGCGTATTTTTGACGGCGAGCAATTAACCCCCGAAGCTTTCTTCCAATCCGAAATGATGGTTGAATTCCTTGAATCAATGTACATGGCAAATGTATTGGCACTGGAAGAAATGGGCATTCCCTACGAAATGATTCCCGAATTGTTGGGCATGGATTTAATGGATTTAATCGTATCTCAATTGTTGTCGCATTACGGTATGTTTGGCATCTTCTCTGACGTAGCATTCCGTCCGTATACCCAAAACGTTATCCTCACCATCCCCGGACAAAGCGAGCAAAAAATCGTTATGACCGCTCACTTTGACTCGGTTATGGTGCCCGGTGCCAGCGACAATGCCTCCGGCGTAGCGCTGCTGTTGGAAAGCGCATACCGCATGCTGGATGTGGATAATTATTACACCCTCGTGTATGTTTTCGCAGGTGCAGAAGAAGTTGGCTTGGTGGGTATTTATTATTATGTTTCATCCCTGACCGCTGCCGAACGCGATAACGTCGTGTTAAACATCAACGCCGACGTACTGTTTGAAGGGCCGTATTTTATCGTGGGCACCGCACAATCGGGTTTTGCTGCGATAACCGAAGACAGCGAAGTTGCCGAAATCGCATCCACACTTGGTCTCTTGATGGCGGGATACGGACTGGTCGAAAATGACCTTTCCCGCGCAGTAAATGCCGTTGTGGCAGATGTGAACGCAACCTACGGCACGCAATTAATCGAATGGATTTACGCAGCGGCCATGCCCAGCGATCAACTCATGTTCCTGTTGACCGGGCAAACGGTTGTTTCCTTCGCAGGGCTTGCGCGCGCAGGCGACCCCGCTTACAACATCATCGGCGGCGTAACCCCCATGTTTGAAATCGATGGCGTTGCGTTCGGCGCTTCTGTCGTGCATTCCCCCTTTGATGACATTCACTTCATCAACGAAATGTGGCCGGACAAAGTGGCCGATGCCATGTGGACGTTCTCGTTGATCCTTGACGCGTTATTGAATATGTCATTTACCAACCGATAACATTTACTTTATTCGTATCCCTTCAATCAAAAACGAGCGTTGGCCTTGTGCCTTCGCTCGTTTTTGATTGCCAATCCGGTTGTGTTTCAGTTGGTCGCATTTTGCAACCAACTGGGTTTATGAACACAGCTTCTAACAATCTGCTTTTATCTGCATCCCAAAAATGCCGCCCACATACCCATCGGCATTGTCATCCGCATGCCGAAACTTCAAGTTGATTTCCTGCGCGTCGCCCGTGGTGTACTTGTCGGTGATACGGTGCGTGACGGTGTAGAAAGGGGGTTCGTCGCCATCCGACACGATGGTTTCTTCTGCGAAAAATTCGTCATTGATATAAATCGCCCACACACGCCCCTTGTCGGCTTTGGAAAGCACCAGCGACAGCATATTTGCTTGATTGGCAAAAATCGGCATCGTGTAGCCGAACCAACAATCTTTGCCGCTGGCATGGCGATACGAGCGTCCATTCCACGACCCCGCCGAGGATTTGTGCGACTGCATGCGGTACTCGCCCTCGTAGGCGTGATTATCAAAGTTGGTCAAATATGCCGATGACGCGGCGCGTTCGCGTTTTTCTGCCTCATCGGCAGCAATCATCGCCTGCACCGCGGGGGAGTTGGGCTCTGTTACCATAAAGTACAAGCCATACCGGTTTTTGTATTGCCTGTAATGCGGCGTGAAAAAAAGCATGTCGTCTTGGTCGGTGCCATTGAGTTTAAATTGGAGCGGCGCATCTGTAGTGCCCTCGGTGCGCACGAGGTTATTTGCAAGATTCTCTTTCCACTGGGAAACGGTTTGACCATTTTGGATGATGAGCATGGACGGCGCGGCGGCATCCCGCACGGCCACTTGTACCAATATCCCATTGGGTGCGTGCGCATCCATATTCGCATATCCCATGGCCGCACTTAGCACCACCGACCCATACCGAAACGCCGTAATGTCGGTGTTGCCTGCCAGCGAATGGCAAGCCACCGTCATCGGCAATGTCAGCTTAATCGTGTCGCCCTTGGCGCAGTTGGTAAGCACGATGTACCCGTTTTTTATCACGGGTGTACCCATTGCCACCGCGTTTTTCACCACAGTCGGCACACCTGCGCACCAGTCGGGTATGCGCAAATACACCTCAGCAGCGGGCGATATTTCGCCGTCGTCCAATGCGTCAAAGGTGAAGGTGATGGTGGGATTGTCAGGAAGGTTGGCTGCTTGTGTGAGTTTCAAATTACCCGCCACGTGTGTGAAAACGGAGTTAAAATACATATTCACATAGACCCGCGTGCCAAAAGCGAAGTAAATGGAATCGCCCAGTTTTGCAAAACTCTCCACCCCCGTGCCCACGCAACACCAAAAACGGCTAAAGCCAAAGTGCTTGTTGTACCCCGTGCCCATAGGCTGGAAGTACATGACCTGCCCCGTTTCGGGGTTTTGGGAAGACAGAATGACGTTGATAAACGCGTTTTCGTAGTAGTCCGCGTATTTTTTGTCTTGGGTTGCGATGAATAATGCGCGCGCGAGTTTGAGCATGTTGTGGCCGTTGCAAGTTTCGTGGGTGTCTTCGCGGTTAATGGATTCGGCCATGATTTGCGGTGTGCGGAAATGTTCGCCCACGCTGTTACCGCCCGTGATATATGAATGATTGGCCAGCACAATATCGAAGAAATTCTTTGCTGCTTGCAAATATTTATCCAGTGACGCTTTTTCATCATCGGTTAACGCGTTGTAGAAATTGGGGTTGCTCGTAAGCGTCGTATAACGTTTGAGCGCGCCGATAAATTTGGGGATTTGCGTGTTGGCGTGGCGGCCGGGCAGCACATCTTGCCTCGCAGCCAGCGCATCAAACAACGATACCTCGTCGAAGCATTCTGCGCAGGTCTTGAACCGTGCATCGCCGGTGAGCCGGAACAATTCATAGAAAGCATCATTCATGCCGCCATATTCGATGTGCAGCAGCTTTTTCCGATTTTCATCGGTGTAGCGGGTGGCGCGTGCGTTGTAAAAATACGTGCCGAAGTTCTTGGCGATGTCCAACGCCATTTCACTAACAGGGTCGTCGGTCACATGCTTATAGATGTCCAGCAAGCCCGCCAGGACTTTGTGCAAGTTGTACCACGGCACCCACACCGTGCCTTCGGTGGGGAGCCCTGTACCCCCCGCCAACCCGTCAAATTCATCCAGCCGCCCGTCACCAAAGGGCGCGATATACCCCGCGCGGTCGGGGTGCACCAACGCGAAGGCATCTTGGCATTCCTTCAACCCCTGCACGGCAGTACGAATGTTTTGCAACACACGCGGTGCCTCCGCGCCTTGCTTCACATAAATCATGCTCATTGCCGACAGATAATGCCCAAACATATGCCCACGGAAGTTATAGTCCTTCGAACGCTCCCATGTTGGCTCGTTGTTTAATTCATCGTAGGGTTCGGCACCCGGCGGACGCGTCAACCCCGCCGTCGTATAAAAATGCGCCAAAAACCGCAAGGGCTCCAGCGAAAGCAAATTCATGGTGTTCACTTTCTCCGCATTTAATAAAAACGGGTCTGTTAGCATGGAATGCACCCCTTTATTATTGAGCTTTATTAGATTTTATTTTGGGATTTTACGCCTGTGTGAAAATTAATCGATAGGTTTTCACCACGCCGTTATAATCGAAAGCGACTAGTGCCACGTTCGGGGTTTCGCCTTCGTTGATGGTGATGTTTATTTTTGCGGGGGAATTTGCACGCGCCGTTGCTGTGATAGAGGGTAAGTGCATCACACCGTCCACCGTCATTTCATATATGTCGCAACCCACATAGCCGTTCTCCTCAGTGGAGCGCACGGGGTGGGGGGGCAATGTCTGCGGTGTGCCGTTTACCTTAATTTCAACCACGGGCACATCAGGCATGTCAATTTTGTGGGCGTCGGAAGAAAAACCCAATCCGATAAAGTCGAATAATTCGCCCTCGCCGCCCTCGGCTACAAAAAAGACGGCATTTTTTTGGCTTAGCCCTTCTACATGCTGCGCTACGTCCACGGAATAACGTGTAATATTTCGCGGTGCGTTGGCGGGGATTTCGATTGATCCGATGGGTTTGCCGTGCCACGGCGCACCTTGCCATGCGCCGTCCAGCCACACGTTGATTTTGAACGCCGCGTTCGTGCGCGGAGTGATGAACACGTTCAAGTGCGTGTTGTCTCCGGCTTTTGTGCCTTCGAAAGCGGGCACGCCGCGCTCCGTTTTCGCCAAGCCGCCAAAGCCGAAGTGTTGGAAGCCTATGATATGATCGTTGTTTACGCTCTCAATAGGTTGGTGGTTGTTCCAAATATCCCATGCGTCCTTGAGTGTCTGCGGCGTGGACAAAAAGCTGGCGATACCCGCCGAATAATATTGGAAAGGATCCAACCCGAAAATGGCAAAACCTTCTGAAGTGATTTGTGCGCCGGTGTATTCGTGCGTGCCGCTCATAACCGTCCATATGCCGTCAGCAGCGAACGGGTCGTATCCGCGTATCGTTACGCGCCCGCCGTTGGCCACGGATTTTTCATCCCATGCAATGGTCACGGGTGCCACCACCGCCTGCCGCGCGTAACCAAAACTGCGCGGCGGGCGATGATAAAACGCGTACCATTGGCCATTGATGCACTCCAAGCCGCCGTGGGTGTTATGGTTGGCCGACCCCCAACGCAATGCCGAGCCGTCCTCGTTGGGTACCGGCCCGCGCGAATCCACCAGCACCCCACCCGCACGCCAAGGCCCCAAAGGCGTGTCGCCAAACATATAGCGCAGTGTGGAGTTGGTGCTGGGCAGCCCATAATCCGGTCCGGAATATCCGCTAAAGGCCAGCACAAATTTGTTACCCACCTTTCGGATAGAAAACGCCTCGAAGTAATTAAACTGCGTCAAATCTTCATCGGGGAAGATGGCGGGGTACGCCGTGCCCTGCGGATCGCGTAAGTTGCCGTAGCTCGAACTGGACGGGATATAAAAATGCGTCACCTCCGTACCGGGACGCAGGGTGTACATCGTATTTTGATCCAACTGCCCCGCGTGCGCTTTTTGGAAGCCCCAAAACGCATACGCACGGAAGCCGATTTCGTAATCAGGGTCGGCGGGGTCGTTAATCTGCTCGATATACACGCTGGGGTCAAAGCCGAGGATACTGCCCTCGAATAATCGCCTTTCCGCGTCTACGTTAATCGGCGTGAACGGTCCATCCGGTCGGTCGCCCTTTGCCACCATGGCCTCACGCCCGGGGCCGCGGCTGTGGGGGAATAAATAATATTCACGCTTGCCGTTACGGCGGTTTACCTCCACCAAATCGGGGGCGTACATGACATCCCACTTGCCGGTGGTGGGGCTTTGGTAAGTAAACACCGCGCCATGATCGCGCCAATCGGACAAATCCTCCACGGGGGCCGACCAAATGCGGATATCTGGCCCGCAATAACTGTCCATACGCAAATCATGCGAACCGATGATATAAATACGCTGCCGCCCCGGGTTGTCGGGGTCATCAAAAACGCGGGGTTCGCCATCGGGCAAGTGCTCCCACAGGGGTAAGTAAGGGTTTTGCATGATTTTTTTCATGATTGTGTCCTCCACGAATTGTAATGCTGATGATTATATATTGTATAATAAAAATTGCCATTCAAATTTCATTTTCATTGCGGAGGCGAATAAGATGACAAACTTTCCGAACCCGATCATTTGGGCAGATGTGCCCGACCCCTCGGTGATACGGGTAGGCGATGTGTATTACATGACCAGCACGACGATGTACTTCACCCCCGGCTGCCCGGTGATGAAGTCGATGGATTTAATAAATTGGGAAATCATTGGCTACGTGTACGATACGCTGGCCAACAGCGACGAAATGACGCTGTCCAACGGCAAGCACGACTACGGCAAAGGCTCGTGGGCAAGCTGCTTGCGTTATCATAACGGAATGTTTTACGTGTCCTTCGTGGCGTACAACACGGGCAAGACTTACATCTACCAAACGACAAACATAGAAAAAGGCGATTGGCAAAAATACATAATCGACGGCATCTACCACGACATGTCGCTGTTGTTTGACGACGACGGGCGCGTGTATATGGTGTACGGTTGCGGCGCAATACGGGTGGTTGAATTAAACGCAAACGCCACCGCGCTGTTGGACGGCGGCATGAACAAAATCATCATCCCCCACGCCGACCCCACGGGGGGCACGGCCCTGGCCGAAGGCGCACATATCTATAAAATGAACGGATATTACTACATCTTCATCATCGCATGGCCGCGCAGTGGGTCGGGGCGCAGGATACAAGTTTGCTATCGCGCTGGGCATATCGACGGCGTGTACGACAAGCGTGTGATTTTGGACGACAACATGGGATTCCAAAATGCGGGTGTGGCGCAGGGGGGTATTGTGGACACACCCGAAGGGTTGTGGCTCGCGCTGCTTTTCCAAGACCATGGCGCGGTGGGGCGGATTCCGGTATTGGTGCCCATGGCTTGGGAAGACGCTTGGCCGGTGTTGGGTGTAGAGGGCAGGGTGCCTACGACGCTACCTTGTGCATTTCTTCCACAGACTGCCGGATGTTCACCGAATGCTATGGATGATAGGCCTCACATGACATCCGGCCTCGCGGCTTCGGATGATTTTAACGATGCGGCGGGGTTGGGCAAGCAATGGCAGTGGAACCATAACCCCGTGCATGGCGCGTGGTCGCTAACTGCGCGGACGGGCTGGTTGCGGCTTGTCACTTCGCACATCGCCACGGACTTGATGGATGCCCGCAACACCCTAACGCAGCGCACCGAAGGCCCAACTTGCGCGGGAGTCGTATGCATGGATATCACCGGCATGCAGGACGGTGACGTCGCCGGGCTGGCGGCTTTGCAAGAAAAATACGGACTCGTTGGCGTTACACAAAAAAATGACGTGCGTTATATTTCTTTGATGTGCGGCGATAAAGGCGTGTTGGCGCAAGAGGAATACATTCCCTTGCCGTCAACGCAAAACAAAGTCTATTTGCGCATTCGTTTCGACTTCGAAGATGCATTGGATGAAGCGACTTTCCAATATAGCCTGTGCGGTGAAAAATGGGTGAAATTGGGCAAGACGCTTAAAATGGAATACCGCCTTAGCCACTTTACGGGGTATCGCTACGCATTGTTCAACTACGCAACGCAATCAATTGGCGGGTACGTAGATTTCGATGGGTTCAAGCATATTTGCCCCGCCGGATAACCGGCGGTTGGGCATGCGCGAATATACACCTTCGGAGGGATTGTGGAATATTATCACGGTTCATCCGTACTCGGGCTTACTGAATTAAAACCATATGCTTCGCTATATTCTAATTTGCAAGAGGCAGTCGTATACCTCACTACAGGCAAGCAGTTGGCACTACATTATATTTGGGATGATAAACGTGTCGGCGTAAAATGGCCTATGCTTCATATTCGTGATGACGGCGTTTTGGTTTTCCAAGAAATGGGGCATGGCGATTAATCTAAAAATGAAAGGCGCTGAGTATGAAACGTACAAGTATGATTGTCGCAAAAAAAATTTAGGACGGTGACTATACTGTAGCTTTCCAACCATCAGGAGGATTGTATGAAAATATCTTACCAAGAAATCAATGCCAATCTACTTGAAAATATTGCTATTAAATATGGAGAAGTGGCAAAAAATCATATCCATACCGAGGACGACAGTTATTCACTTGCTGCCATGCATGATGACGTGCCGATAGGTTTTATTTCAACCTACACACGAAACCTCGATGCCCCCATCGGCGAGGAAAGAGACGCTTACATTGATATAATCGAAGTAGATGATGCATGTAAGCGAATGGGCATTGCGACCGAGCTTGTCAAACGTACAGAAGCATGGGCTATGAAAAACGGGCTGCTCCAAATCCGTGCATGGAGCAGCCAAGATAAAACGGAAGCAATACCGATGTGGCGCAATCTTGGATATGGGTTATGCCCTGCGAAAATATGGCTTGAACGGCATAACATTGCTGTTGACGGTTATTATGTAGTCAAGCAACTTAACCCGATAAATCCATACCCGCATGTCACAAAATGTATAAAGCAAGATTTGCAAGAAATATCGCCAAGAGCAATACACGATTTTCGGCTTATCCGCGCCAAGGGGGGCGTTTATGTCTACAAGTGCCGTTATGACAATATCCCCGCAGTCGTTAAACATTTTGAAAACGAAGATGACAGGCGCGAGTTATTAAACTACCGAATATTGGCGCAACACGGTATTCCAACCATCAAAACTTATGCAATTGGAAAAACATCGCTCGTCATGGAGGATATATCCGTTTCGGAAGATTGGCGGCTCGGCGTGGCAGAAGATCTCACAGATGTTGACGTAGCAAAAAGTCTCGCACATTGGTATTTCAAGTTCCACGAAAACGGTGCCAATATATCGGAATTGGATACATTATTTTTTGAATTTGCTCAAATCACGGTCGAAAACTTACAAATGCTGTTGAAAAATTTACCTGAAGCACAAGCGATGTTTGACTTTTTGCTTGTTCATTACGACAAATTTCATAAGATGATTTTCCAACCTGCATTTACGATGACCTACAACGACTTCTATTGGTCAAACTTTGTTGTCCGCAAGGACAAAAAAGCGGCAATGATGTTTGATTATAATTTAATGGGCAAAGGGTATCGGCTTTCAGATTTCCGAAATGTTTGTTGGTCCATGTCAGACGAAGCAAAGAAAACATTTCAAGACGAGTACCATCGTCAGTATATTGAAAAGCACAATAATACCCGGACAGAAGCAGAAAAGCTTGAAACGCGCATTGACGATGTAGCCGGGCCGGTGTACGCACTTATTGTTGCTTATACCGGCAAGGAAAACTTTCCCAATTGGGCGGAGGGGCATAAAAAAGAAGCCGTAGACGGAAGTTTACTGTCCAAAGCAAAACAACTTCTTTTGTAGCACAAGCGCACCGCTAGGTGCACTACGTCACGACCTTCTCATCTTGTGACAAAATCCTCGCAATGTATCACTGGTTTTATCAAGGATTGGTATTACACAAGAAAGGAAGATTTACAATGTGGGATATAAAAATGATCAAATCAAGCATGTCGGACATCCCGGAAGCGAACCTGCGCGCAGGCTTCGAATTGCGGGTTATCCGCGCCGATGATATCGAGCAGTGGGAAGCATTAAGTGAGGCGGCATTTAACCAATTCACCGATTTCGCCACCCGCATCGCAATCCGAGACGGCTATTTTGAAGACAGCGTTTGGGTCATAACCGACGGCAGCAAAATCATTGCCACCGGCACGGCGTTTCACATCCATGAGCAGTCGAAAGTTGAATGTCGTGGGGAGTTTGCGTCACAAGACATTCGACAGGATTGCGGTTACTTGGAATATGTCGCGGCACTTCCCGACTATTCGGGCATGAATTTAGGATACGAAATCACCGCGGCGGTCTTGCGCAAGCTACGCGACCGTGGCGTCAAAATGGTCAAGTTAGAAACACGGGACTATTGCCTTGCGGCGATAAAAAATATATCTCAAACTAGGCTTTACCCCCGACGAGTCCATCGACGACACCATGCCCGCACGCTGGAAAGATATCTTTGCGGCCTTGGCAAACAAAATGGAATTTGACGATGAAACCAATGAACTCGTGGCAAAAGCCGAAGCAGGCGACGCCGACGCACAGCATCGAATGAGCGAATATTTTTACAAAATACGCAAATACAAACAAACCTTAAAATGGGTGACAAAGGCAGCGGAACAAGGACACATCGAGGCGCAACGCGCATTGGGTGATTACTACGGCGGCGGTGAAGCTGAATGTAGCGGGGCGCTTGCGATACATGGCATTCGGCAAATCATCGCGCCGGATTATAAAAAAAGCGTCCTATGGCTAACCAAAGCCGCCGAACAAGGTATGGCCGATGCGCAGTATTATATGGGGATTCGATATTGGTATGGCGATGGCGTTGTACAAGATTACAACCAAGCGGCCCAGTGGTTTGCTCAAGCCGCGCAACAAGAAGAATACCCGCAATGCCAAACATGGGAAGTGATGACGGCAAGCCGCAGGTTGTGCTTCATGTTTTATTGCGGCTACGGTGTTGCCCGCGATTACGAACAATCAAAAAAATGGTACGCCAAAGCCGCCGAAATGGGCGATGAATCAGCCGGTCAAATGCTCAGTTATATTAATCAAATCAAGAAGCCTATTAATTTATAACTGTTTACGTTCACGCCCCTATAGAATGCGATTGGAACGTGAATGTAAGATGATGTAATGAACAAGTTTCACTACTGGAAATATTACCGCGAATTACTTATACTAGCACCATTATAATGCTGAATGTCTTGCGTCGATTGCGACTCGCGACATTTGGCTCGATTGGATGTGTGATATGAATCTACCGCTGTCCCGCAACTTATCTGTTTTGAAGCAATCGTTTACTGTCGAAAACCACACCTTCGCGAATCGATTGGTGGTGCAACCCATGGAAGGCGCGGACGGAACGCGCACCGGCGAGGCGGATACCTTGGCCATACGCCGTTATGACCGCTTCGCAACCAGCGGCGCAGGTTTGATATGGTTTGAGGCCGTGGCGGTGCAAAGCGACGGACGCGCCAATGCCTATCAATTATGGATGCACGAAAAAAACACCGACCATTATAAATGGCTGGTGGAGCGCATCCGCGAAACCGCAGTTAAAAACGGCAACCCTAATCCGGTAATCATCATGCAAGCCACGCACAGCGGACGATATTCGAGGCCCGACGGCCCGCCCGAGCCGATGATTGCCGTCAATGTTCCTATTTATGAAAAGGACAACCCCATCCCGCCCGAACGCATCGTTTCCGACGATACCCTGCGCAAAATTGAAATACGTTACGGCGAAATCACTAAAATGGCCGCCGATTGCGGCTTTGACGGCATCGATGTCAAGGCTTGCCATCGGTATTTGAATGGCGAATTGTTGGGTGCCTTTACGCGCCCCGGTCCTTATGGCGGGCCGGAGCTCTCAAACCGCGCCCGGTTCTATAAAAATATCACAGCCGCTGCGCGCGCCGCAGCACCGGCGGGCTTCTTAGTTACCACGCGTCTTAATATTTACGACGGCATTCCCTATCCCCACGGCTTCGGCGTAGAGCAGGACGGTTCTATCGAGCCGAACCTAAGCGAGCCCATCGCGTTGCTTAAGGAATTGAATTTTTCTATGGTAAATATCAGCATGGGCAATCCGTATTTTAATCCTTATGTAAACCGCCCCACCGACTTGGAAGGTGTTGAGCGTATGTACCGCTTGACCAAAGAAGTCCGCGATGCGTTGCCCGGCACGGCCATTGTGGCTTCCGCGCCTACCTTTTTGCGCATGGATTCCCCGTATCTTGCGGCGGGTGCAGTTGAAGCGGATTATGCCGATTTTGTTGGTTTTGGGCGTTTGGGTTTCGCGTATCCTACTTTCGCGCGGGATATATTAAATGATTGCTTCGACGGCAAACAAGTGTGCGTCACCTGTGCCAAATGTTCGGAATTAATGCGCGGCCATTCCAATGCGGGCTGCGTGGTGCGTGATAAATTGTACACGGACTTGTACTTGAAAATGAAAGCGGGGCAACAATGAAGGTTGCCGTTGTAACAGGCGCATCCCGAGGCATCGGTGCGTGTATTGCGCAAAATTTAGAAGACGCGGGTTATGCAGTGGTACGCGCAAGCACAAGCAGCAACCCCAAATGCAACATCGCCAATGAAACCGACCGCCGTGATTTGCTCGACCATGTGATAACACAGTACGGCCAAGTAAATTTACTTGTTAATAACGCAGGTGTAGCGCCCGCAACACGTTTGGATTTATTGGAAACCACATCGGAAAGTTACCAACGCGTGATGGAAATCAACTTGGAGGGCACGTTTTTTATGTGCCAACTTTTCGCTAATCAAATGCGCAAGCAACCGCACGGCACGGGTCGGATTATAAACATAGGTTCCATTTCCGCATACACATCGTCTGTCAAACGCGGGGAGTATTGTATTTCCAAAGCCGGTGTTAGCATGGTAACGCAGCTTTTTGCCGACCGCTTGGCGGAATACGGCATCGGCGTGTTTGAAATCCGTCCGGGCATTATCGAAACCGATATGATAGCCGCCGTAAAGGATATGTATGAAAAACGCATCGCCGAAGGGCTTACCCCGATTAATCGGCTGGGCACGCCGCAAGATGTGGCCAATATCGTGCTTGCCATTACCGATGGGCGGTTTGACTTCGCCACGGGGCAGGTTTTCAACGCAGACGGCGGCTTTCATATAAGGAGGCTGTAACGTGAAAAACACCTATCACACACTGGTCATCGGCAGTGGTTGCGCCGGATACAACGCAGCGGATTGGCTGTTCGATTTAGGTGTTACGGACATCGCCCTCATTACAGAAGGGCAAAAGATGGGCACTTCGCGCAATACGGGCAGCGACAAACAAACCTATTACAAATTAACCATCGCGGGCGAGGAATCGGACAGCGTATACGAAATGGCGCGCACGCTCTTTGATGGCGGCGCGGTACACGGCGATACCGCATTGGCGGAAGCGGCGGGTTCGGTTAAGGCTTTTATGAAGTTGGTGCATTTTGGGCTTCCTTTCCCTACCAATAAATACGGTGCCTATATTGGTTACAAAACCGACCACGACCCGCGCCAGCGTGCTACTTCCTGCGGACCACTTACTTCAAAATTAATGACCGAGGCATTGGAAAAATCGGTGTTGCAAAAGGGAATTGAAATAATAGACAACGCACCCGTGGCAAAGCTATTGGTTGAAGATAACCAAATCCAAGGTTTGGTTTATTACCGCGTGGGCGAGGGGTTTGTGACCCTTCGTGCGCAAAATATTATTTTGGCCACCGGCGGGCCTGCGGGGGTTTATGCCGATTCGGTATTTCCCATAAGCCAAACGGGAGGAACGGGGCTTGCACTGGCCGCAGGCGCAGATGCTTGCAATTTGCAAGAATGGCAATACGGCTTGGCCAGTACAGATTTCCGTTGGAATGTTTCCGGCACCTACCAGCAGGTGTTGCCGCGCTATATTTCTGTGGATGCGGACGGGATCGAGCACGAATTTTTGGCCGAGTATTTTTCCAACCCCGCTGAAGGATTAAACCGCGTTTTTTTGAAGGGTTATCAATGGCCTTTTGATACCCGCAAATTGGAAGGCTCGTCTTTAATTGATTTATTGGTTGCGGCGGAAATGAAAGAAAAAAAACGCACGGTATACATGGACTTCCGGCGGAACCCGTCGAGGTTAAACTTCGAAGATTTAAATGATGAGGTGTACGATTATTTAAAAAAATCGGACGCGCTTTTCGGTACGCCCATTGAACGATTGCAAAAAATGAACCCCAAGGCCATTGATTTATACCGCAATAACGGCATTGATTTGCATACCGAGCCGTTGAAAGTGGCCGTTTGTGCCCAACATTGCAACGGCGGCATCGCCGTGGACATCAATTGGGAAACCAATATAAAAGGATTATATGCCGTAGGCGAAGCGGCGGGTACTTTTGGGGTGTACCGCCCCGGCGGTAGTGCACTCAATTCCGCACAGGTAGGCTCGATGCGGGCGGCGGAGCACATCGCACGCAAAGGGGAAACGTTGGGTGAATCAGAAGAAAACGCAGCGGATTTCACTCCGCCCGTTTTCAATTACGCACCTACGGTTAATTTCATAAAAAAAACGCGGGCTACCCAAGATGCCATGAGCCATTACGCCGCGTACAACCGTGATATCCCGCAAATGCAAAAATTGTACGATAATTGCCGTCGTCAAGTCGAGCGTTTCTTTGATGACGCCACCATTACATGCGACGCAGATATTCCTGCGCTGTACAAAGCCTATGATCTGCTGATTACGCAAGAAAAAGTGCTCTCGGCCATGTTGTTTGCGGCGAGGGAATGGGGCACACACGGCGGTGCCATGGTAAAAGGAACACAGGAAACGGATGCCGCAAGGTTAAAAGAAGTGGTTATCACAAAAGGCAACTATTCTACCTTCGCGCCTGTGCGTGCGTTGCCTGAATGCGACGATTGGTTTGAACGGGATTGGGAGGCACAACGATGAAACTATGCTTCAGTACATTGGGATGCCCGGATTGGGACATCACACAAGTAGCACAAAACGCGGCGGCATACGGATTTGACGGCGTAGAATTACGCATCCGTGATGATAGACATGTTGACCCCGCGCTAACTAAAAATGAACGAGCGCATATAAAAGATATGTTTGCTGCGCGGGGCGTTGATATACCGATTATCAGTGGGTATACGACTTTTTATGGCAGTGACCCGACGAGACTCAAGGAAAATGAAGACAAATTAATCATTAACGCAGAGTTGGCCGCCGACTTGGGGGTCAAATATGTACGCACTTTCATTGGGGAATTGGGCGCATTTACCGAAGTGGGTGCGCAATATCTCCACGCCGCCGGCAATCGAGCTGCGGCCTTAGGTGTCACGGTGTTAGTAGAAATCCATGATGTGATTAACAGCGGCAAAAAAGCAGCCGAATTGATCGATATGGTTAACAGCCCGGGTGTGGCGATTCTATGGGATATTCACCACAGCTTGCGGGATGGGGAATCCCCGCAGGATACTTGGCGACATGTGGGCGCGCATATCCGCCATGTGCACATCAAAGACGCAGATGCCGCGCACAACCTTTGTTTGATGGGCGAAGGTGTGCTGCCGGTGCCCGCAATTATAAAACTGCTTGCCGAAAAAAACTTTGACGGATTTCTGTCCTTCGAATGGGAGAAAATGTGGGTTCCAAGTTTGCCGAACCCGGAAATAGCCTTGCCGCATTATTTGGCTTACATGCGAGAGTTGGTAAAAGCCGCACGATAAGCGGCAGCGATGTTTTCCGGCGGTATATCCCCCATGATATTGTGAACCGGGCAAAAGACATAACCGCCACCCGGTTTGAAAATATCCGTCAAATATTTAACGTTTTCCGCAACCTCGGTCGGGCCTTGTTGGCTAAGCACTTGTTGTGTATTTACCCCGCCACCCCAAAAGGTGATGTCCTTGCCGTAACGTTCTTTTAACATAACCGGATCCATCCCGCTGGCAGAAATCTGCACGGGATTAATAATGTCAATGCCGCAGTCGATCAACGCGGGCAAAAAGGGCTCCATGCTTCCACAGCAATGCAAGAAAATCTTCAAATCGGAATTGCGGTGCATGAAATCACAAAACTTTTTTAAGAACGGCGCTGAAACCTGCTCGAAAATTTTTGGGTTTATCATGGGGGCAGATTGGCTGCCCAAGTCGCCGGACATGCAAACGGCACCCACATACGGCCCCATTTTTTCGATAAACAACGCCGCACGTTCCAGTTCTGTTTTCAAGATAGCGGCGTTTTCTTCGATGAGCCTTTCGGGGTCAGTCAACATGTCGCAAAAATAATCCATATCGGCTTCGAAATAGGGATGGAAACCTCTGAACGCCGTAAAATAATCCGTTTCTTTATATACGCGCTCGGCTTCGCGCACCGTATCGGAAAAAAACGGCTCCACCCAAGCGCGTTCCATGGCTATCCAATCGCCATCAAAAAAATAGCCGCCTTTTGGCATACGCATACTTTGATTGCCGCGTGTGATTACCCATTCTTCTTTGTCATTTTTGACGGGCGTGTAATAATCGGGCACTTTGAATGGGTAACCGTTCCGTGGTTCCCATGTGCGGTATTGGGCTGCCGGCGGTTTTAAGTAAATACAGTCACAATTGAGTGCCTTCAACACATCTTCTTCCACCCGCGCCAATACCTGCACCCCGTCCACCAGCTCCGTTTCCGAAAGCGGCAACCCCAAATGCGCTCGCAGGCGTTGATACGCAAAAGCGGAAATACCCGTGGCGGTGTGCATGCCCAAATCGATGGGCATACGGTCGGGCGTGCGATGGTTGATGGCTTCCGTTACACGTTGCCTTGAAGTCATAAATTTCACTCATCCCATTGTAAAGTTGGTTATGCCATGAAACAATTAAACATAATGATAAAACCCGCGTCGTCGCTGTGTGATATGCGTTGCGGTTATTGCTTTTACAACGATGTCGTGGCGCACAGGTCGTCGGCTTCCTTGGGCATCATGAGTCGCGATACCGCCGCAAAGTTAATAAAAAATGTATTTTCTGTGCTGACCGCCGGTGACCGCATCACCTTTGCTTTCCAAGGGGGGGAGCCGGGTCTTGCCGGTTTAGATTTTTTTATGTTTTTCGCCGATGAGGTTAAAAAATATAACGCAACCCGTGCGGTGGTTTCGTATGCGATGCAAACCAACGGGCTTATGCTGGACGAAAAATGGTGCGCCTTTTTAAAGGAACATAACTTCCTTGTGGGGCTTTCATTGGATGGAGATATGGCGTTGCACAACCGCAACCGCATGGACTCGTTGGGCAAAGGAACTTTCAACCGGGTGATGAACGCGAAGAAACTGATGGATTCCCACGGCGTTGCCTACAATATACTGTGCGTGCTCACCAAGGAAAACGCACGGCGAGCAAAGCGCATATGGGATTTTATTATCAAAGAAAAAATCAGCCATATCCAATTCATCCCATGCCTGGAGCCGTTGAATGGCCACAACCCCACGGCACTTACCGGCGACCGATTCCATCAATTTTATGCAACGTTATTCCCGCTTTGGAAAGTGGAAGCCTTAAAGGGGAATATCGTCAGTGTGCGCCTATTTGATGATTTGGCGTTGTTGCTGCTGGGCGGTCAACCTGTAACCTGCGGCATCAGCGGACGTTGCTACCCGCAAATCATCGTGGAGGCAGACGGCGGCGTGTATCCATGCGATTTTTACGTGTTGGATGAATACCGCGTCAGCGATTTGTCGCAATATAATCTACAAACCGCGTTTGAAGCCGTGGTAAACAGCGGCTTCGCAAACGTAGCGCGGCAATTTTCACCGTTTTGTGCCGAATGTACGCATCGCAGGTGGTGCAATGGCGGTTGTAAGCGGATGGTTAATGCCGTCTACGGCAACCCCTGCGGCATGAAGTTGTTTTTGGACGAATGCTTGCAAGAATTATTGCTAACGTATAAAACGCTACACAAGCGTTTTCATGCTTAACAATCTTTCGGCGTTTTGGTAGGCGATTTTATTGAGCGCAGCTTCGGGCAAATCCAAATGTTGAATAAACCGCATATGCTCTAATTGATGGCGCTCGTCTGTGCCGACACCCCAAAAATTATCGGTACCATACAACAAGCGGTCTGCCCACTTTATAAACACTTGGCGTAGGTATTGCTTGTCTGCCGGGTAGAAAGTATCCCATGCTTGCAACATGCACCCGATGGTCGTGTCTACATATAAATTCGGATATTTTTCAAACAGTGAGTCCAAACGCTCCCAACCGATATGCAGCTGATGTGCTCCAACAAAATTGACATCGGGGTTCAGCTCTAGGCAGCGTAGAAAGGTTTGTAATAGTTCTTCGTTGCCGTAGGTTACGCCGTTTTCCCAACCCTTGCGCCAATAAGAATTGGCATCACCGCCGGTGTATTTGCTGGAGGGCAAACGCTGTGTAACATGCCAAATAATGGGCATGTTACATTCGGCGGCGGCGCGGAAGACATCTTGCCATGGTTTCTCCAACCACAAATCCGCAGGTGCGGCATTTTGAATCACCGGGGCATTATGGATTTTGACGCACCGCGCCCCCGCATGATAAGCCGCGCGTATCATATCCGCGTTCGGGTTTGTATAATGCGGCCATATCGCCCAGGTAAAAATACCTTCGCGCACCAAATTTTTTGTAGCAACGACCACGTCTTCAAAGGGTAATGATGTGCCGAACATATTAATCGGATCGCCCTGCCATGCGGCATCATGGGCTTGGATAAGCAACATACCGCGCTTTACATTCAAATGCTTTACAGCGTCAAAATCCGGTTGCATCGTTTCATTCAAGTCGTCGCCCGCTTTCGGGTTGCCGTGCAGATGAAAATCAAACCAATAGTCCGCAACGGGTTTGGCGTGCATACACCAGCCTGCAGCAAAACCGTTCTCCGCTACCGCTCTTTCGTGCAGGTCGGCGGCGTGCGGCATTATCGCCTCATCAGTTGGCGTGTAGCGCAATGGATTCATTGTGTTATCCCCTTTAAGGCGTGTTCCCACTTCCGTCAACGCCCGAATTTTGGTTACATTTTTTGAAGCGCTATGCTCGTCATCCTTGATGCGTAATCATGGGTCACTTCGTACATCAGCGGCTTGCCTTGCAAATAATCCTTGCATACAGCAGCCAGTGATAAGCTTACATGGATATATCGGTCCGCAGTCGGCCCTGCCATATGCGGGATAAGAATGGCGTTGTCCAGCCCCATTAATTGGCTGTCCGCAGGCAGCGGTTCCACCTCAAATACATCCAATACAGCGGTGATTTTTCCTTTTTTCAAAACCGCTATTAATGCATCCTCATCCACGGTGCCGCCTCTTGCGGTATTGATAAACACCGCGTTTTCGCGCATCAAACCCAGTAAATCAGCGTCAATCAGTTTTTCCGTTTCCTTGGTCAGCGGCAGATGATTGCTGATGAGTTGTTTTGAAAAAACATCGGCCAAAGATTCGGCTCGTTTGATTTCAAATTCTTGCAGCACGCTGTCCGCTACATAGGGGTCGTATACGCAAATATCTGTGGTAAAGAGTTTAAGCATCGGCACCAAATAACGCGGTATCGCGCCGAAGCCGATCAGCCCGACGCTTTTGTTAAACAGTCCCGCATTTGTCTTGTCGATGCCGCGTTTCCAGCCACCTTCATGCATGAGCTTGTTATAAAACGGAATGCGCCGCAGCGCCGCAAGCATATACGCCAGCGTACCCTCCGCCACGGATTGGGCAAAAATTTCATTCCCGCTGATTACGCGCACGCCCCGGTTATACAATTCATCGGTGACAATACCGGCAACCGTGCCGCCTGTGTGGATGACCAAACGCAAGTCCGGTGCATTTTTCAACACATCCGCATCCAGCGCGGGGCAACCCCACCCGGTAATGCAAACATGGCAGTCGGTTAATAACGCCGCCATGTGTTGGGGTTCGTAATCTTTGCGGTCATTGACGCGCAAATTGCCCAGTTCCGCAAAAACAGCGATTACGTCGGGCGGCGCAAACCAAGCGCGGGTAAGGTCATCCGGCATCAGCAATGCGATATTAAAATTCATCCACCTTCCAGCCTTTCAGGTAGGATTTTGTGTTGGTTATCATACGTTTGAATAATTCCCTCGCGTCTTTTTCATCCAAATCGCAAACAAGATTGTCACGTGCAAAAATTTCAAATACAGCTGAGGTGTCTTTATTCAAACACGCGTCAATCAACTGCGCTTGCGCATCGGCATGCTTCTTTACCATGGCGTGAACCGGTTCGGTCAGCTTTCCGGCGCATACAGGATATACCGCGTCGCGGTGGATGATGGCGTTTGTTTCCACCACAATGCCGTGGTCAATGCCTTGCATCTGCCCTCGGTTAGGCAGGTTTAACGTCGTAATCATATCGCCCAAGCCTAATAGGGCTTTGATAAGCAACGTACCCTCTTCGCCGGAGTTTTTTACTTCAAACGCCTCAGCGCCGGATAGAATACGCGCGCGTTTTTCCAACAATTCCTTTTGATTGGATTTGCGCCATGACACCGGCGTAAGCGCGAAGCCCCATTGTTCCACATCCTTCAGGTAAGACGGCGACATAAATTCAACCAAATGCCTGTCACCCGCAACGGGTATGACACCAAATTGGTTAAACAAGTCAAAGCATACCTTATTTAGGTTCCTGAAATGGTTGGTTACATCCTCGTCGTCTGCGGTCAGCGCATAGCCGCTTTGGGCGTATTTTTTTGCGAAATCGGCGAACCTCGGCATCAAGTCGGTATTTTTGTAGCTTGCCTTGTCCGCCCATACAAAATGATTTACACCAAGGAAATTGATATTAATTTCGGACTTCGTTACCTTTTCTCCAATTTCGGTTTCCATCAGCTTTGCCAGCAGTGCTTGTATATGGAACGCCTCATGACAACATCCGAAGGCCTTCACCCCGGGAAACACGCGGTACAAGGTATTTACACAAGCCGCCATGGGGTTAGTGTAATTAATGACCCATGCACCGGGGCAATAATCCCGTATCGCCTCAGCGATCTCTGCCATCATGGGTACGGTGCGCATGGTGCGTACAATGCCCGCAGGTCCAACGGTATCACCCACCGATTGATAAATGCCGTAAGCCTCCGGCGCATGGACATCCGATTCCATGGCATCAAAAGTACCCGGCAAAATAGAAATAATAACAAAATCCACGCCCGCCAACGCCTCTTGCAAAGAAGGACAAGCGGTGTATTTCCAATTTGAATCCAAGTTATTACCGATTTTTTCATTTGCTTTAGCCGATGCAAAATCCAAATCATATAACTTAACTTCGCCGCCAATTTCATTGTCCAGGGTCAAATCACCCATGACCGCCCATGCCCAGTTCATGGAACCTGCACCGATATACCCGATTTTTATGCCGTCAATCATGTTACGCCTCATCCAACAAAGAGGCCGATGCCTTGTCTGTATACAGCGTCCAGTCAGGGTGGGTTTTTAATATGGTGGCAGGCACAAGGTTATTGACTTCTTGGGTTACGGTTGCGTGTATGGCTTTGGCTTTTTCTTTATGCGGCACGGCAGAAATGACGGCTTTACATTTTAATATTTCTTGCACAGAAATGGTGATGGCTTGCTTGGGCACATCGTCCAATGTAGGGAACCAACCCTCGCGTACTTGCTGTTGTTTACAACCATCGTCCAAGTTAACGATAATAAAAGCGTCCGTTGTATCAAAGTCCGCCGGGGGGTCGTTAAATGCGATGTGTGCATTTTCACCGATGCCGATCAGTGCTACATCAATGGGGGCTTTGTTAATTTCAGCGGTAATTTCTGCGATTACTTCTTGCGGCGGACGTGTCCCGTCGATGTAATGGGTCGCTTTTAGCGGGATATCATCGCCGACAAAACGCTCCTTCAGATACTTAACAAAGCTGGCGGGGTGCGTTGCGTCAACACCGATATATTCGTCAAGGTGAAACATTTCGACCTTTGTCCAGTCAATGTCCGCTTTGCGCAAATGGCTGATGGTGTCAAATTGCGACGCTCCTGTAGACATGAGCAGCCGTGCCGCGCCTTTTTTTTGAATCGCCTCATTGATATAGTGCGCAGTTTTTTTTGCGGCTTGTTCGCCCAATTGTTGCGGTGTTTCCAGCACATGCATTTCCATGCTATCACTCCTCGTGGGTTATTTTATTGGTGGGATTATTGCCGTAGTTTACATATTCCTTTGCCAGCCGAAGGGATACATCGTCTTTTTTTATCGCTTTTATGGCTTCGGCAACGTCCTTAACAATCGCATCATAAAAAATCTTTCCGGCTTCAGGGGTAGCGGCAGAAAAATCGCCCGCGAAATGATAAGGGAAATCGGCATACCAATTGAACCCGGTATAGATACCGTGTTTTTCCAAATGGGGTAAGCGGTTAAATGATTTGCCTTCATGTGCGGGCTGTTCGGCGGGTTTTACCAGTTCGGGATGCAAATGCATGAGCAACGCAGACTCCCTAAAACCGGCGTGCTCTCCCCAATTATCGCTATCGCAACCCACTTCGGCTTCAAGCGCTTTCCTTTGTTCAGCGGTGCACCAACCCGCGTTCCGTATATACACGCAATAATCCCGATTAACCCCCGGTTGCTCCTGCGCAAAAAACGGCAAGAAATGATTGTTGCCCCCGTGGGCGTTAAGGATTAAGATTTTTTTGCACCCGTTGCGCGCGATTTCATCGCAAATTTCGCGCAGCACTTGCATCATCAAATGGTGTGAGACGGCTACCGTACCGGGATAATGCCGCGCCTCGGCAATCTGTCCCATAAAATAATAGGGGAAAACAATGGCCTTTTCTAACTCGGCCGCGTCCTTCGCTACGTTTGTGCTGACATGCATGTCCGTGCCAAGAGGCAAGTGGTTTCCGTGTTTTTCAATAACACCGATGGGCAACACGCATACGCCCTCGCAAGCTTCAACGGCTTTCTCGAAATCTGTCGCGGTTAATGAATCCCAAAACATAGTTTTCTCTCCTTAACGTAATGTCCTTACATTCAGGTTTGCGTATTCACCCACCATGGGCGACATTTGGCGGAAGCCCACTCTACCCCCGCCCAGCAACGGTCCATGGGTAACGCCATCGTCATGGTAGAAGAAGCAAAGGATTTTTTCGATGTAGAATGCCACCAGCGGGCCGCGTTTTACAATGCTCACCAAAAACGGCGGATACGGCGGACGGATTAAACTCAACTCCGGAATCACATCGCCACCCTGCGCGGCCATATGAAAGCCCTTGCTTTTACGCAAGTTGCATAAGCGCAGGCCTTCTGCCTTGGGCACATCGCGCACCGCATTGGTGCGGTTATACGACACATGAAATGCATTGATATCGCCATTGTAATATTGCTCGTACCTGCCCGTGCGGGGGTTGGCATCAAATACAGAACCGCCCGTCAAGTTGGTAGCGGAAAAAAACATGATGCACAACCCCGATTCCGCAAGGGGTGTAAACTCCCATTCTATTAATGCATCCGATGGGAATTCTTGGTCGCACCAATATACATAGTTAGCCGCTTGGCCCAGTTCGGGGTCAAGCACCGATGATAACTGCATCTTGCCATTGGGGAAATCGACCTTTGCGGTGCCTTCTAATATAAAGTGCTTGGTGTCTGCGGCGGAAGCCAACGCGTTTTTATACACAGGCACGGTGAAATCGGCTGTGGTATATGCATAATTTAAATTAAACATGCGTTCATCCTTCCAACATGCCATACATGTAACCGCCGTAATCACCACGGTATACATCCGGCTTTATTAAAATTGTGATCTCGTTTTTTTCGAATACGGCGTTCAACTGCATGTACCCGATGGTTATGTCGTATACGTGGATGGCGAGCGTGCGTTCATCTACCCAACCGCCGCTTGCGTATACATCGTAAGGGTCGTTTAACGAATCAGGGTGATGTCCTTTGCCTTCCGGGAAAGTGGTAAGCAAGACTTTACCCATACCTAAGCTAAGTTGCATTTCGCCACGGCGGTTGGCATAGGTAAGCTTGCCTTGCCCGGCGTTAAAATCAAAAGACACCTTTTGCCAGCCGGACGGATTGGCATGCAGTTTGTATGTGCGCTGTACAATGTTGGATTCAATGGGGGAAGATGCCGCGCCGGGTGCGATGATATGCGGCAACACGGAAGGGGGCGGTTCTGCTTCCTTCAACGGCGCATCCGACAACCCCGGCAACAGTTTATATACCCGATCCAAAAACTGTGAATACAAAATATCATTTTCTACATTATAGTTATCCGTGGTGTTACCCGTGGCAACAACGACCAGCCCATTATCCGGGAAGCCGATGCCAAACTGCCCATGAATGCCAAAAAGCGCAAACCCGTTATAACGCGTCTGCCACGTAAAATAGCCGTAGCCAAACATACCCTCCACAGGAATGCCCATCAGGCTGGTATCGACGATTTTTGAGCGCAAACTTTTTACGAAATCTGCGCTGATAAGCTGTTTGCCTTCCCACATACCGTCGTTCATGGTCAGCAATACCAGCTTTGCTAAGTCACGCGGGGTGCAGAATACCGCCGACCCGCCAAAAGAATCCCCGTTCGGGGTTTGCCAACATACGCAACCCTCCGAGAAGCCCATCGGTGTTAATAACCGCGGGTACATATAATCCATCATCTTCATGCCGGTTATACGCTCGACGATGGCGGCCACCAAGTTTGTGCTGGTGGTGTTGTATTTGAAAATCGTGCCTGCAGGGTGGTTGGGTGGCGTAAGAAACCAACTTTCCAACCAGTTTGCTTTCATCCCGTAGCCGTGGGTGGTGTCGTTGTGTGGGTCGCGCATGGTGAGCATGTCGTGTATGGTTGCGGATGCAAGCAGCGGATGAATCGCACCATTATATTCCGGGAAAAACGATGCCACCTTGTCATCCAACGACAACTTGCCTTCATCAATAAGCAACCCCGCCGCATACGCGGTAAATGTCTTGCTGATGGAAAACATACGATGTTTGCGGTCTTTGTCGTAAGGTTCACGGTAGGCCTCGGTAATTAATTTGCCGTGCCGCAGGATTAAGATGCTATGCATGTTAAAACGGCTTTCCTGTAAATCGGATAAAAATGTGTTAATGGCTTCTGATGATACGCCAACGCTTTCAGGGGTAACCATTTTCATTATCATTTTCCTCTCGCGGGTGAATGACTTGACCGCCTTAATATTTTCTTCTGCCAAACATACCGATTGTTGCGGTATACATGTTGCTCAGCTCAGCGCAGGATTGCACTTCAAACCCGTTGTCACTCAACATTTGGGTATGGTTATTATCCACGCACCAGCGATACAGCTTTTCTTTCAGCTCAGTGCATATTTTTTCGTATTCGGGTAGGTTTGCGAGGTTGTTTAACTCACTGCTGTCGTTAACAGTATCGTACAATTCTTCCACCGCACCACACGCATTGTAGATGTATTTGTATTGTTTATCCGCATACATGATTCGCTTGCTTTCGGGTGCTTCCTCGGTGCAGAAATAGGCAACGTAAGCATCACGGCATTCCGCTTTATTATTGACGACGGCGGTAAGGTCAAGGCCGTCCGTTTGCTCGGCCGGTGCACCGGATAGATTCATTAACGTCGGGAAAATATCTTGCAAACCAACCAACGCATCCGAAACGACACTCTCCGGCCAGCGCTTGGGATAACTGACGATAAACGGCACGTTTACCGATGGGCGGTACATGAGCGTCTTAAAATACAGCCCAAAATCGCCCATCATATCGCCATGGTCAGAGGTGAAAATAACGATGGTATTATCGCGGATTCCCGCATTTTCCAAAAAGTCCATCATGCGGCCGACTTGCTTGTCTTGGAACGAAATAAGCCCATAATAATGAGCCTTAATCACCTGCTTGGCGGCATCCGAAACCGTGTTCCAATGATATTTAAAATGACTTTTGTGCACTGCATCCAACCCGCGTGCTTTTATTTCATCGATGGCACCCGTCGGCGGGGGGATTTCCCTCGGGTCATACATAGCGTCATACGGGCGCGGCGGGTCATAGGGTGAATGGGGCTTGGGAAACGATGCCCACATGAAAAACGGTTTTTCGGGCGTGTCATTCACATGTTTTTGCATGTAGTGAATGGAACGTGTCGCCACCCAGCTATCGACATAGTGTTCCTGCGGCAGCGGCGAAACCGTGGCGAAGATATCGTTGTTACCCACGGCATGCGCACGGGAATAACCGCCGTAACCCACTGTTTCTAAATAATCCAAATAATCTTCCAACCCGTGTGCGCCATTGTATAGATTGGCCCAGCGGCCCTCCTCTGCGAATTCAACCGTTTCGATGCCGTGGGTTACCTTGGGTGCGCCCGGCGGCGTGTAGGGGTGATAATGCAATTTTCCCATGGCGTAGGTCGAATAACCACGATTACTAAGTTCCGTACCTAACACGGGAAGGTTCGTATGAATTTCTTCCCCGCCGCTTTCGGGGTTGTACCATTGGCATTTGTGCGGATACAAACCCGTTGTAATGGAGGCACGGGCAGGCTCGCACACCGGGTACGGCGTAAACGCATTGGCAAAGCGCACCCCGGAAGCCGCAAGCGCATCCAAATGCGGGGTTTGTACGATGGGGTTGCCCGCGCATCCCATGGCGTCTGCACGCATTTGGTCGCAGGTGATTAGCAGGATATTAGGCTTTAGCATAAAGCTTGCCGTTCAAATTCTACATCGTCAAACCATTCTTCCAGCTCCCGCAGCATTTGCGCGGCGCGTTTTGGATGTTGGGTGGCTACGTCGTTGGTTTCGCCGGGGTCTGCTTCAAGGTCAAACAGCTTGGCAGGGCCCGGCGGCGGAACGGTTCTGGGCGGGAACGGTGGATTTGCGTTTTCTGTAAATGCCTCCGGGTCACGCTCCACAAGACGGTCTTGCTGCCATTCTGCGCGGTCGGTCATCATGGCTTCTTCGATGGGTGGGCGCACCAGCTTCCATTTGCCGTCGCGCATTGCTGCGTTGCACGTAACCTCCGGGGCATAGCGGTTCCATTGCCAAAAACGCTTGGCATGGGTAGGTTCGGCTTCGCCCAACAATTGCGGCAGTATGTTTTGGCCGTCCAGCTTTAACCGTTCAGGCACATCAATTCCCGCAGCCGCTAACATTGTGGGGAACCAATCCGTGCCATGCACGAAACAATTTTCGTCCATGCGGGGCTTGATTTTGCCCGGCCAGCGCACAACGCCGGGCACGCGAATGCCCCCGTCAAACACTTGGCCTTTGCATCCGTTGAGCCCGCAGTTGTAGCGGGCATGGGATTTTTCGCCTTGCCCGCCCAGTTCGGGGCCGTTGTCACTGGTAAAGAACACAATGGTATTTTCATCGATATTTAAATCCTTCAACGCGGCAAATACCCTTGCCAAGTTCCTGTCCATGTTCAAAATCATGCCATACAGCGTGCTTACCAACGTATTGTACTTTCCGCGGCTTGCGAAAATTTCGACATCTTCGGCAGGTGCTTCGTGTGGCGAATGCGGCGCGTTGTACGCAATGTTTAAGAAGAAGGGTTTATCCTTGTGCCGCGTGATGAAATTGATGGATTCGTCGGTGATTACATCGGTCAAGTAACGACCGTCGCTTTCACGCGTTGTTTCGTTGTAATGCAATTTATAATCATAATAATTACAACTAGCGCCGCGGAACCCAACGAACTCATCGAAACCGCGTTTGTTGGGATGATAATTTTTGCCGATGGTGCCGTTGTGCCATTTTCCCATCAGGCCGGTTACATATCCGTTTTCTTTAAAAACATCGCCAATGGTGGTTTCGCCGATGTGCAGATTACTGAGGCCGCGCAATTCGCGCATGTCTATGGCACCTGTGCGGTGGTTATACCTTCCCGTCAAAAATGCAGCGCGCGACGGCGTGCAAACGGGTGCTGCCGCGTAGCATTGTGTAAGGCATACGCCTTCATCCACCATCCAATCCAACGTAGGCGTTATGGCATTGCCCTCGCTAAACTTGCCGAAATCGCCGTAGCCCATATCGTCTACCATGACAAAGATTACATTTGTGTGCTTCATGCGCAATCCTCCGTTTTGTGTTTTGTGGTTATATTTTATGGTCAAGGGTGAGGCCGTCGATGTCGTCGTAGCGTTCCGTTCCCCCGGCGCGCGGGCCGTAAAACACACTGCCGCCAAAAGTGGTGATGTACATCATGTCATCGTTGTAAGGGTCCAGTATGGGATTTTTACCGGTGCTGAAATGATAACCGCGTATGCGCTCCCACGATTTGCCGCCGTCAAGAGAACGGTAGGCGGCATATTCGGGGGTTACGATATAAATCGCCAACGGGTTTTTGGGGTCAACTTGAATGCCGTAGACCGCTACGCGCTCGTCAAAAATATTCTGCCATGTTGCCCCGCCGTCGGTGGATTCGTATACGCCGCCGCCCCGTGATTCTTCTTTGGGAAGCGTGCGATAACCGCCTTGTATGGGTTCGCCGGGGATAATCGGGTATGCGGTGATATACATATGCTTGGGATTAATCGGGTTAAAATCGATGCGTTGCGGGCTGTCCACGTTTTGGGGCAGGGTTAGCTTGCGCCATGTTTCTGCGCCGTCGTCGGACACATAAACACTCCCCATCCACATCGCTTGGCGGATATCTTCGGGCGTTTCTTCATCGGTGAGCGATTTGGTCGTAACCGCGTACAATGTACAATCGTCAGAGCGGTACAGCGAAAACACATTTTTGTTCACGCCCATGCCGTTTGATTTGCTTTCCCAAGTTTTGCCGCCGTCGGTAGATTTGAGTACCCCGTCAGGATAACGAGACATATACAGCGTTCGACTGCCAACGGGCGAAGTTGGGTCAAGCACAATACAAGTGGGAATCGTTCCCGTGCTGCGCATGTCCGTTATAGCCTGCCATGTTGATGCGCTGTCGTGGGTGACGCAAATGCCACCACACGCATACGGCGGGATTTTTGCAATATGGGGGCGTATCCACATGTGGTCGGGTAGGTCGTGAACGCTGGTCCATACACCCCACGCCAATCCGGGCACTTCCGGATCGAAAATCATTTTGTAACAGGTGTTAATCCAATTGTACGGCACACCTTTAATGGCATGATTCCACGATTTGCCGCCGTTGGTGGATTTGAGCATTCCGTTGTCGGTGTAGGTGATGAGCATCGTGCCTTTATCAAAGGGGTCAAAAACAACGTCGTAGCAAGTGGTGCTTTCAAAGCCTTTTCCATACCACGAGCCGTCCTCGTATTGCTCGGTATAGACCTGCTCCCAAGTTTGCCCGCCGTTTTCGGTAATCCACGCGAAACCTTGTAACGAAGCAAGTACGCGATTGGGATTATGCTCATCCACATCCATAAACCACGGGGGGCCGAGCCAATCTACATCGTAAGCATTTTCGTACCAACCCACGGTGATGTTTTCGGGCATGTTCAAATCCATTTCTACACTCCACTGCCACGTAGCACCGCCGTCATTGGAGACGAGTATGCCCATGCGGTTATAACACGCCAGCGCATTTTCCTTCGCATCGGAGGTATAATCAGGATTCAAGAACGGATGTCGCCATTGCGGGTCATAGGCTTCGCCATCGACCTTTGCCGAGGGCAGTACCAAAGGCCAGCGTGAAATAGACAAATATAATTTGTCGGGGTTGTAATAGGAGAATGAAATATCTTTAACGATACGCGCGCTGTTCTTCTTATCCGGGAAGTCAACATCAAAGCCGCCCAATTCGTGCCACGTTAACCCGCCGTCGTTCGAACGGAAAACCCCGGAATGCACGGTGCCGTCTTCATCAACGCGCACGCCACTAGCTACATAGAACACAGATGTTCCTGTTTTCGGGTCAATGCCGCACCTAGCCACTTTCGGAACGAAGGTCAGGGGTTGATTCGTCAACGTCCCCGCTTCGTATTTATACATCCCCGTGTTGGTAAACACCGTTGGCACGCGGCTTGTACCGCTTTCGGCCATGTCAATGCAGAGGATTTCGCCGCCTTCCATATCACCCAAGTCCTGCCATGTAACCGCGCCATCGGGGGAATGGTATAGCTTCAAGCCACCGCCGGGATTCGACCGTTGATACCGCCGCGTGTGGAAGCCTACATATATATGGTCGGGATGTTTGCGGTCGATGTGGATTTTCTTAACCCTGCCGATTACGCTGTCCGGCGTTACGATATCTGCGTGCGGTAATACGAGCTTCCAAGTCAAGCCGTTATCTACTGACTTATACACCGCCTGCGCGCCCGCATATATAACGCCCGGGTTAACAGGGTCAAAGACGATGTCGTTCACCATGCCGCACAAATGGAGCATTTGCCAATGCTTGCCTGCGTCGTATGTGATGTATGTGTTGGACATATCGCAACAAACAATCCACGTATTTTTGTCATGTGGGCTTATCCGTGGCGTAAACAATGCGCCGCCGCCCCCCGCGCCAACGCTGTACCAACCGTTTTTCGCCTGCGGATTGTGCTCGGTTATGTTTAACTTTCGGCTTAATGCGTGCATGTATATCCCTCCGATTTAATCGTTATGAGAACACGTTTTTGATTTTGTCTTGATGTGCGCGGTACAGGGTAATCAACTTAAATGCGCCCGGCCATGATTGCAACCAATCATTCAAACGTCCCGGTTGCGTATTTAAGTCAAAAGTAAAACGGCATTGCATGAACATTTCGTTTTGCGTACCGGCGGGGCGCAATAAATCATGCACCACTTGTTTACCGTCCGACACACACAACATGGCATTTTTCCATAATGCGTCAGACCATATGCGCCACTTTTCCTGTTTTGTTTCTTCGTACAGCCGAAAAAAATCATAAGCAATTAAACTGCCCCACGGATCCAAATGATGGTGCTGCGTAGAAACCGATGTGCCGCCATACGTGCGGTAGCCGTGTTTAATAAAATCCGTTTCCGGGCCGTACAGTGCGTCATATTGGAAAGTGAAACTCAAAATATAATAGGCGGCGTATTGTGCATCTTCCAAGAAGCGGGGGTTTTTCGTCAAATGATATAAATCCAACCCGCACTTTAATAAAGGCCACGCCGTTTCCTTGTCTATGCAATGGGTGTCCAACGCGCCTGCGGTGCATTCCATGCGGTACAGGTCGCGTTCAACATAATAAATGTACATATCGGTAGCACAGCTTAAATATGCGGGATTGCTCGTGATTTGATGCGCTTTGATAAGCCCAAGCAATATAAAACAACCGATGGTACCGCCTGCATCCAAACACACGCCTTCCTTCGACCATATTTTACCGAACGAGCCATCCGCCGCACGGTTCATAACAAAAAAATCACAGGCGTCCAACGCCATTTTTTTATACGCAGGTTTGTCTATACCCAAGGATTGCAAAGCTTGATACGCTTCTAGCATCTGCCACATACCCCAGCCAAGGTTGCATGTGTCTATTTCAAAATGCTTGTCGGGGATGCTTTGCAACACCTCATCGAAAATCACTTCGAATAAACCGTTGGGCAAGGGCGCGTGCTGCGCCCATGTATCCAACACATTAATCCCTGCATGTAATGATGTTTTATCATTATTTTTAATGTAATCGTAAATGAGTGCCACCGCCATAGACGCGTTTTGGCCACACCAGCCGATTTCAAAGTGGCGCTCCCCGGGGGTAGTGCGTGGTTGAAACGTGACATTCGATATGTCGTGCCGCTCCGGAAAATAATTGTATATGTTGCCGTTCGGTAATAACCCCATGTCCAATAGCGTGTAATCGTTGTTTGCGCCTGTGCCGGTAAGCTGGGTATTTTTTATGTAATTTATGCGATGCGCCCAAAATTCCTCGCTGCGCATGACATTATCGATGTCGCGTTTCATGCGTGTTTGCGCACGGTCAAAGGCATCCATCCAACCAAAAAACGGCTTGCGCACCGCGCTGACCGATATATAAAACGCGACGGAAAAACAACCTCCCGCCGCAATCGTAAGCTCGGGCGTGTCGGCGGGCGCGTATGCATCGCGGGCATAATATACCTTGGGCGTTTCTCTGTCCGGCCAAATCAATCGGTGAATCATACCGCTTTCGGTTGGGGTCATTGAACATGCGGACACAAGGCTTGTTTCGGTACTGTCGTCGGCAAACAAACCAACGGAAACAACGCCATCTTCCGAAAAAGTAGCCGAAGGCAGCGCCACCCGATTATACGCAAACACCCAAGGTTCACCGTCCACAGATAATCCTTTCGGCTCGTTACCCGTTCCCCACGGATTGCCGTTGTAGCTTACCGACGGAATCATATAAAAATCGGGCACAAAAAACGTTTCCAATTCAAAGTACAGCACAACGCTGCGCGCCGTGTCGGACGTGTTTTGGAAATGTCTCGTAATAAAATAAAAGTCGTCTTGTATTTGTGTAATTTCATCCGATACGGTGAAGCCTTCACCGGAAAATACGAACGCATCTTCCGCATGCGGGCGGATGTTCAGGAATCGTCCATTTTCCGATACGGCGTTGACTTTGCCGTCGGACAATACATGCGCGCATACGGGCTTGCCATTGTGTAATACAATCCACTTGTCCATATGCGTTTGCCCCTTTGCCATTTAAGTTAGAAAAGGATATATGTAATTATTCATTGACAATTATAACAAACAACACCTATTATAGCAAACGTTATCTATAGCTTGAAGGGGGTAATAAAATGCACGCAAAACATGCAGACCCGACATGGATATACAACCCGGAAATTTTTCAAGTAAATCGCCTTCCCGCACGGGCGCATTTCTTCGCTTATGAAGCCGATGAGGACTTGCATGAACATACATATCAAACCCCGGGGCGCAATACATTCAATCTTAATGGAGGCTGGCATTTTAATTACAGCCAAAATGCCGATGCACGCCCTGCGGATTTTTATAAAGCAGATTTTGATTGCAAGGGTTGGAACATCATACGCGTTCCTGCGCATATACAAATGGAGGGATACGGCCATCCGCAGTATGTGAATGTAGCATATCCGTGGGACGGGCATGAAGCATGCATTCCCCCGGCCATCCCAATAAAACATAACCCCGTGGGGAGCTATGTGAAGTATTTTCATTTTAATAAATCCGGCGGCACGGTAACGGTCAACTTCCAAGGGGTGGAGTCGGCCTTTTTTGTTTGGCTCAACGGGCATTTCGTGGGGTACAGCGAGGATTCCTTTACCCCGGCGGAATTTGATGTCACGGAAATTGTGCAAGAAGGTGAAAATAAGCTGGCGGTGGAAGTGTACCGATTTTCTACCGGGTCGTGGCTTGAGGATCAAGATTTTTTCCGCTTCTCCGGGATATTTCGGGATGTTTTTATTTATTCTCGACCCGCAAGCCGAGTACAAGATTTCTTTTTCAAACCTATTTTAAAACCGGATAATAAACGCGGCGAATTGCATTACTCCATCGACACGGCTCATATGGAAGCGGGCGCGTTTTCGCTGGAAATCGAATTGAACACCACGCCTTCATTGACGGAAAAGATAACATTCACCGCCACAGCTGCCGCAGCAATGCAGCACAAGGGTGTGCTGGATGCAGGCGAAATCCTCCCGTGGAGCGCAGAATTTCCTAATTTATATAAGTTAACCATTTATTTAAAAGATGCGGACGGACATATAATTGAAAAGATTCCGTACCGCATTGGATTTCGCCGTTTCGAATTGGATAACGGCATCATGAAGCTTAACGGTAAGCGGATATTATTCAAGGGCGTTAACCGACACGAGTTCTCTCATGTGCGCGGGCGCGTCGTTACACAAGAAGAAATGCTTTGGGACGTAGTGAAAATGAAACGCCATAATATCAATGCGGTGCGCACTGCACATTATCCGAATGTTCCGGCTTTTTATGATTTGTGCGACGAGTATGGCTTGTATGTCATTGATGAAGTGAACATGGAAACGCACGGTACGTGGGCTGGAGCGCACGCAGGCGAAAACGCGCCGCATGTGCTTCCGGCAAGCAAACCCGAATGGACGGGTGCGGTGCTCGACAGGGCCAATTCCTTGTTTCATAGGGATAAAAACTTGACTTGCGTGTTGATTTGGTCGTTGGGCAATGAAGCCGACGCCGGGGAAAACTTGCGCAAAATGTACCGCCAATTTAAAGACAACGACGATACCCGCCTTGTCCACTACGAAGGGGTATGGTGGACGATGACGGGTTACGAAGACGTTAGCGACATGTACAGCAAGATGTATTCCAAGGCAGATGGCGTTAGGCGTTTTCTTGATAAAAACCCCGACAAGCCTTTTATTTTGTGTGAATATTCCCACGCCATGGGCAATTCCTGCGGGGGATTGCACAAATACCAACAATTATTGGACGAATACCCGGCCTATCAGGGTGGTTTCATATGGGATTTTATAGACCAATCTATTTTAATGAAAACGCCTAATGGCAAAACGCGTTTGGGTTATGGCGGGAGTTACGGTGATTTCCCGAATAACGGGAATTTCAGCGGCAATGGAATTGTGTTCGCTGACCGTACCCTTTCACCCAAGATACAAGAGGTCAAGGGTTGCTACCAAAATATTAATTTTACGGTTGAGGGAACAAATCTGCGCATCAAAAATAATTATTTGTTTACGGACTTATTTCATTTTTTATTTTCGCTCACAATTTTACGTAATGGCGTGCATTATACACAGCGTGATGAAGTCATTAACTTGCCACCCGAAGAGGAACTGGTACTGGACGATATTATCCACTTGCCTGAGCATTGCGAGGATGGGGAATATACCTTTATCTTCACTTTAGAGACCTGCAAAACAGAACCGTGGAGCGATTGCGGACACGAGGTAGCAAGCGGCCAACACGTTATCCCAAAAGGCGACAGTCATTACATCCCCTCAAAAGAAAAAATCAACGTCGTACAAGGGCTGAGGAATATCGGCGTAAGCGGCAACGGCTTCAAGTGTTATTTTTCCATGTGGGATGGGTTGGTTTCGTATAAAGTACATGGCACAGAACTGTTACACGCCCCGATTATTCCAAATTTCTGGCGCGCGCCGGTGGATAATGACTACGGGAATAAAAATGCTGCCGAGCTTTCGGTGTGGAAAGTGGCAGGTTTGTACGCCACCTATCCGCATCCGCCAACGGTAACGGTACACGAAGATTCTTGTATAATCACTTACACGATGCAGCTTGCAGCCGTGCAAACCACTTGCGAAATCATTTATACCGTGTACGGCGGTGGGGAAATAAAAATTGATTTTCAATACAACGGCAAACCCGGATTGCCGCCGTTGCCTGAAGCGGGGTTAATGATTAACCTGCCCAAAGCGTACAAAAATGTACAGTTCTACGGTTACGGGCCGGAAGAAAATTATTGCGACCGCGTTACCGGCGCGCGCTTGGGCATTTATGAACACACCGCCGCCATCACCCCCTACTTAAAGCCGCAAGAATGCGGCAATCGAACCGGAACGCGTTGGGTAAAACTTTCCGATGACAAGGGTTGCGGTTTATTTGCCTTCGCCGATGTGCCCTTCGAATTTTCTGCCATACCCTACACCCCCCACGAGTTGGAAACGGCTATGTACCCCTGCGATTTGCCCGAATCGGACAAAACTGTCTTGCGCATCAGCCCAAAACGAATGGGCGTGGGCGGCGATGACAGCTGGGGCGCGCCGGTGCACCCCGAATATATGATAGACAGCGAAGCGGATATTAAATTTACATTTTATATAAAGGGATGTGATTTGCATGTCTGATAAGCCGAATATTTTATTATTGATGGCGGATCAATTTAGAGGCGATTGCTTGGGTATCGGCGGCCACCCCGATGTTAAAACGCCATACTTGGACACCCTTGCCTTGGACGGGGTGCGCTTTGACAATGCGTACTCGAGCAGTCCTACTTGCATTGCGGCACGCGCCGCTTTGTTCACAGGATTGGGGCAAAAAAATCACGGCCGTGTCGGGTACAAGGACTTTGTGCCGTGGCGATATCCCGTTACGTTGGCGGGTGAGTTGACGCAAGCGGGGTATCATACGCAAGCCGTCGGCAAAATGCACGTCTACCCCACGCGCAATTTATGCGGCTTCCATAATGTAGACCTACACGACGGTTGCATACACACCAGCCGCAAAGGTTCCATTCCGTACAACGAGCATCAGGATGTTACGGATGATTACCGTTATTGGCTCAAAAATGAAAAAGGGATAACCGCTGACGTAACCGACACGGGATTGGAATGCAATTCATGGGCAGCGCGCCCGTGGATATACGACGAAGTGACGCACCCCACCAACTGGGTTGTTTCGCGCAGCATTGACTTCTTGCGGCGGCGTGACCGAGATAAACCCTTTTTCTTGTTTTCGTCTTTTGTGCGTCCGCATCCGCCGTTTGATGCGCCGCAATGCTATTTTGATATGTATAACCGCATGGATTTGTCGCCGCCGCCGATTGGTGATTGGGCAGACGAAGAAACCTATCAAATCCACGGGCGGCGGTATAATTCATTTGTGGCACCGCCCGATGCGGAATTGCAACGACAGTCACAAGTGGGGTACTACGCGTGTATCACCCACATGGATCATCAAATCGGGCGATTGTTGCAAGCGATGCAAGATCATGAAGTGCTGGATAATACACTGATTATTTTTGTTTCCGACCATGGCGAAATGCTGGGGGACCATCGGTTTGTGCGCAAGTCATTGCCCTATCGCGGCAGTGCGCACATACCCTTAATCATACGCCCGCCAAGAGGCTGGGAAGGTAAACGCCGAGCCATTTGTAACAACGTGGCAGAACTGCGCGATATCATGCCAACCCTCATCGACGCAGCGGGAGAAAAAATACCCGAAGGGCTTGACGGTGTTTCTCTCTTTGACGCGATAAAAGGCGGCGAAACCCGCCCGATGCTGCACGGCGAGCATGAATACGGACACCGCTCCAATCACTTTGTCGTGGCAGAAACGGACAAATATATATGGTTTTCACAAGACGGGCGCGAGCAATATTTTGACCTTGCCAACGACCCAACCGAGTGCAAAAACTTAATCAACGCGCCCGAACACCAAGCGCGGATAGACGAAATGCGGCAATTCCTAATAGTCGAATTAACCGACCGCCCCGAAGGTTACACAGATGGCGGGCAGCTTGTTGCAGGCAAAGAAACAAGATCGATGCTGTAATTCAGGAGGGTATTTATGCTAAAAAATCGTAAAATCGTCGTCATCATGACGGACACACAGCGGTGGGATATGGTTAACAGCTACCGCGAAACCGGATTGTCCACTCCCAACATAGACCGCTTGGCGGAAAAAGGGATGCGGTTTGAACGTGCATATACCACACAACCGGTGTGCCAAGCCGCGCGCGCGGGGATATTCACGGGGCAGTACCCGCATTCCTGTGCAGGATGGGCCAACAGCATGGGAATTTCGGACAACACTATCACCATTGGGCAACGGCTGGCGGATAGCGGGGTACACACCGCGTACATCGGCAAATGGCACTTGGACGGCGGGGATTATTTCGGCACGGGTGTGTGCCCGCCGGGGTGGGATAAGGAATATTGGTATGACATGCGTTGTTTTCTGGAAGAACTAACGGATGAACAGCGTGTGACTTCACGTTATATGCGTCATATGCTGGAGAAAGAATATCCGGCCGAACTCACCTTTGGCCGCCGGTGTGCAGACAAAGCCATCCAATTTTTTGATAATCACGCGGATGAGGATTTCTTCTTGTGTGTGTCCTTTGACGAACCGCATCATCCATTCCTGTGCCCGGAACCATTCATTAGTATGTATAAAGATTTTGTCTTCCCAAAAAGCCTGAATATTTATGACACCTTGGAAAACAAACCCGACTACCAGCGTGTATGGGCGGGCGATACCCTGCACAATGACAAAGACGCCATCGAAGTCAAACAACGATTTTTATTCGGGTGCAATTCTTATGTAGACAATGAAATTGGCCGTGTGTTGGATGCCATTGAAAAAACCGCGCCGGATGCGTTAATTATCTATACATCCGATCACGGAGATTTTTTGCATTCTCACTCATTAATCGGGAAAGGCCCGGCGGCCTATGACGAAATTGCCCGCGTGCCGCTGATATACGCAGGCAAAGGCATACCCCCCGGCACCGTCAATCCGCATCCCGCATCGCACATCAATATCACGCCCACTATTTTGGAATTAATGGGGTGTGACATCCCGCTGACGATTGAGGGCAAGAGCATCGCGGCTGAACTGGCGGACCCCTCTGTCCGCACCAATGACCATGTGTTTATTGAATTTGGTCGATTTGAACTTGACCATGACGGGTTTGGTGGCTTTCAACCCATGCGTTCGGTTTTTGACGGGCGGTACAAGTTGTCGGTTCATTTGTTATCAAGCGACGAGCTGTATGACATGGAAAATGATCCGTATGAAATGAATAATTTGATTAATGATGAAGCGCATTTCCCCATTCGGGACGGTTTGCACGATGTGCTTTTGCAACATTTGAACGACTCCCGTGACCCGTTCCGCGGATATTATTGGGAGCGTCGCCCTTGGCGCACCGATGCGAAGGCAGCTACATGGGAATATGACGGCATGACGCGACAACGCATTGAAGACGAGCGCTACGAAAAGCGCAGGCTGGATTATGCCACCGGACTTGCCATAACCGAAGCCGTGCGGGAGAAAGAATAAAAACATCTTCTAAACGGGAGCGTGGCGTATGCCGTACTTTGGAAATATCGATTGGAACCACATCCGTAAAAGACACGCCGATTTTTGGAACGGCGAACTCACGGATTCGTGCCTCTTGTCTGTTTATGCCCCCCGTGAAGGAGCCTTGCGGCAATCCTTTCCAATGCCGCAAAATAAAGAAGAGCGAATGAGATGGTGGCTTGACGCTGAACAAGTCATCGCACGTTTTCGCGCTCAAGCAAGTGCCATGTATTATGCCGGCGATGCATTCCCTATTTTAAATTGCAACGTTGGGCCTGCGTGCATTGCCGGTTTTTTTGCGGGGTCCATCCCCCGGTTTGAAGACAGTATTTGGTATGAACATACGCTGGATGACTATGCGGATTTAATTTTTGACCCGAACAGCCTTATGTACAAAACGGTATTTGCCAATGCAAAAATCTTTGCGAATGACGCAAACGGTGATTATGTGGTGGGCACGCCTGATATTTCCAGCGCGGCCGATGCAATTTCGCATCTGCGAGGCCCCGGTAATTTTCTTCTTGATTTTGTTGACCGCCCGGATAAATTAAAACGAGCCATTAACATCGCACTTGACGTTTGGGAGAAAACAAGCACATTGTTGCAAGATATGCTTGCCAAAGCAAACTTCGGCGGCAGTAGTATAGCGTGGTTAAACACATGGGCACCGGGGTTTATGGGACAGCTCCAAAGCGATTGCTCGGTAATGGTTTCGCCCGATATGTTTGAAGCATTTTTACTTCGGGAATTAACTGTGCAAGCGAGTAAGTTGGAATACAGCCTCTATCATTTGGACGGCGAGGAGCAGATACGACATTTGCCTTACATCTTGGCCATTCCCGAATTGGATGTCGTACAGTGGACCAATGTCGCATCCAGACGTACCGCCACATCATTCATCCCGCAGCTACAGCAAATACAAGCCGCCGGCAAAGGCGTGCTGACCGGTTGCACCCCCGCAGAATTGCCGATATTGCTCGAAAGCCTTAACGCCCGCAATCTATATTTGCGGGTGTGGGCAAACGAAGAAGACGAAGCGGATGCCATCGTGGAAATAGCGAAGAAATTATCAAGATTTTATTAAAAGGAAGGAACACAAGCATGATATCTCAACAAGACAAAGCCACCCTGCGTGAACTCGCAAAGAAGTATAAGGCCCTTGCCGAACTACCCATACAAGCCGAACGCCGCAACCGCGCCATGGACATCAATGATTTAAAACCCCGCCGCCCCGTGGTGTTAATTAACGAATTACCCTGGCACGAAATGGACATAGACGGAAAAATGCAACTCACCTGCGAAGATAATTATGCAAGAATCATGGAGTGGCGCTTGCGCTCCACGTTGTTCCGCTGGGAATATTTTCAGGCGGATATGGTGGTGGAGCCGTTCTTTCCCGTCATGCGTGCGTATGACAATTCAGGCATCGGCTTGGAGGTAGATGAAGCGCAGCTGTCCACCGATGCCAACAGCGGCATTGTTTCCCATTCCTACAAAGACCAATTGGACACGATGGAAAAAGTAATGGCGCTCAAAGAACCCATCATTACCGCTGACAAGGCACTGGATGCGGAAAGGGTAAAACTTGCGGAAGATGCCATTGGCGATATTCTACCGATTCGGTTACGTGGGCATTACATCTACCACGCCCCGTGGGATAAGATTCCTCATTACCGAGGCGCAAACAACGTGTTAATCGACCTGATGGATAACCCGGAGCTTATGCACGCCACGATCAAAAAATGGACGGAACATGGCCTTTCCATCATGAAGCAAATGGAGGCGCAAGACCTGCTGGATAGCCATATAGCTGACCTGCATTGCACCCCGGCGTTTACCTCCGACCTCAAACCGGGCAATAAACTCGAAAACATTTGGTTCAGATGCATGGCACAATTGTTTACAGAAATTTCGCCCGCCATGTGGAAGGAATTTGAACTTGATTATGTAATGCCGCTGGCAAAAATGTGCGGGCTAACCTATTACGGTTGTTGTGAAGCGCTCGAGCGCAAAATCCCGATGTTAAAAACCATACCCAACTTGCGCAAAGTAGGGGTAAGCCCCTGGGCAAACCCCGAAAGCTGCGCCGAACAACTGGGCGGCGATTATGTGTACGCACACAAACCCAACCCGGCATTTGTCTCCGCGGATTTTAACCGCGAAAACGTGAAAGCCGAAATAACACGCATCATCAAAACCTGCATGGAAAACAAATGTCCTTATGAGTTTGTATTAAAGGACATCAGTACCGTTTCCTACAAACCGGCCAATTTAATCGAGTGGAACAAAGTCGTGCAAGAAACAATTGACGAATATTATAAATAATAGCTGTTGATACTATATAAAAAAGCGATGACGGATTTCTCCGTCATCGCTTTTTTGTGCTTTTCGCTTACATTTAATTATTTATTTCTTATTTTGCAAACCATCGCGATAATCGTTACTACGTTACGGCAGACTTACGGTTATGTTAAGTCCTCTTTCTTGTGCAAATGCATTCATTTGGCGTACATTTTCTTCTCTATACTCTTCCAAGCCGTTTGCAAGGAGGGCCTCCATAAGACGGGCAATGGCCGCATCGGCGTCGCCGTTGGTCATACCGATGGAAATCATCGGAAGGTGTTCCAAGGTAGTGGCATGAAGGTTATTTCTAAGGGCTGCATTTGCAGGGTCAGACATGTCAAATACGAATTCTACAAACGGGTTTACCCACCCTCTTGCACGTGCTTGGTCTCTGAATTCGATATATTGGGGATTTTGCGTTACCAATACTCTGTTATGGAATACATTTTCATAAATGGGAGCAAATGCGATGGGCATATCCATGCCGTCCGGATCCAATATTTCAAATCTGCCGTCGGCGTGATGAATATGGTCAACGCCTTCTACGCCATAACGCCATAAGTCTTGCAGGGCTTGGTCCGTATAAAACGCGTAAATCAAGCGCAGTACGTCAGGCACGGAGTCTGCAGAGCGTGAAGGTATCGTCATGCCTTGACCCATTGCAGAGGTATGATCTGCATAGACATTAAAGACTGCACCAAAGTCAAGCAGATACAACTCTGCATTCGGGTCTGCCGCTTCAAGTTCTCTGCCAATCCAGTTTACCCAATCATGGTTAGTACCGGCAAATACGGCCGACTCACCGGCAAAAAAGGCTTCTTGCCAAGGGAACGGGTTGGTAAGAATATCTGAATGGAAGAATCCGGAATCATAAAAGCGGGTCATCCAGCGCAGGAATTCTACATACTCTTCCATTTCATAGGTGTAGTGCATAACAAAATTGGGGTAGTCGCGTTTGTCCATGGCAATTGCACTGACAGAACGCGGGGTGCCGGGTGCGAAAACATGGGTCTGCGCAAAGCCCAGTGCAGCCATTTGCCAGTTTACTTGAGCGGTTGACATAGCAATGGGAATCATATGCGGGTTGATGGTGCGGGCATGCGCCAAGTACGCATACAAATCATCCATGCTTTGAATGGAAGTAAGCCCGGGGGGGAACCAGTCCCTACGAAGCATCCAATACGGTGCGTTGATGCCTACGAAGTTGTTGGGGATGGCAAAAATTTGGCCGTCTACCGTAGCGGCTTCCAAGAATCCGGCATGATTTTCATACCAAGTCGGCATCAAAGTGCGGATAAGTTCTCTGTCAATGGGAGCAAAAGCACCCTGTTGTGCGTTGGGGATAAAGTCATTCCAACGCGCGGCAGCAACCAAATCTGCTTCCATACCGGCCAACATAACTTGATACATGGCTCCGTCGAAGAGATCAAATTCCAAAATGAAGCCTCTTTCCAAGAGCGCTGCATTCATCGCATCCAGTGCATGCTGTTGTGTAAGGCGGTCCGGCCTCGCAACGGCGTAAGTAAGGCGGATAGGGTCTGCCGGTGGTTGAGTTTCGGCAGGTGTTTGGTTGTCATCGCCCGGTGCTTGGGTGGTGTCGGCGGGTGCTTGAGTAACGGCGGGTGTTTGCTGATTGTTGCCGTCGTTATCGTCGTCATTGTTTCTGCCGCAAGCAGTAAAAGCCAAAGCCGCAGCCAAAATCAATGCGATTGCTAAAAACATCTTCTTCATTTCAAATCCTCCTTGGATTTTTATTTTATATAGATGCTATCCCTTTACAGCACCTATGGTGAGACCCTTGATAAAGTATTTTTGGATAAACGGAAACAGCAGGATAATCGGTCCTGTCGCCACGCATACCATGGCAAGCTGAAATGCCTGCGTGGGAATGCTGCGCGTAGAAACACCTGCCATCTGTCCGTACCGCATCACATCCCCGGCGGCGTTCAAAATACGATGCATTACAAGTTGGAGCGGGAACCAGTTGGGGTCATTGATAAACAACATAGCAGGCTGCCATGAGTTCCAATAATTGAGCGCAGCAAATAGGGCAATGGTTGCAATTGCGGGCACCGCCATGGGCATATACAGCTTAAAGCAAATGACCAATTCGTTGGCACCGTCCATCTTGCCGCTTTCACCGATTTCATCCGGTAATTGCTTGAAGAAGGAACGCAAAACCACGATAAAAAAGAAGCTCATCATCGCAGGCAATATCATTGACAAAGGATTGTTGCGCATACCCAGCGCAATCATAAGTAAAAAGAACGGGATAAGACCACCCGAAAACAGACTGGGGAAATAGAAGAAAAATGCGAAAGCATTACGATACGCAAAATCCTTGCGAGACAGCGAATAGCCTGTGATGCTGCATAAAAGCACCGTGCCAAGTGTGCCTGCAATCGTAATGAATATAGTAACAAAGTAAGCGCGGAATATCACTTCCGGAACCGCAAACACCATACGGTAAGCGTCCAGCGAAAACATTGACGGCCAAAAGGTAAAGCCCTCGCGCATAATAGTTGCATTGTCGGTCAGCGAACCCGATACCAGCAACCAAAACGGCGCAAGCCCGAGTATGGCCATGATACCTACAATGGTATATGCCATAATGCTAAAACCAAGCGGATTACGGTCTAAGCGATTTTTGCCTTCCATTACACACGCCCGCCTTTCTTAGAATATCGCATGCTCGGGTGCGACAAACTTGATAATGGTATTAACGGTTATGATCAACGCAAAACCTACAAATTGTTGGAACAATCCCAGCGCCGTCGTCTGCTGGAACGATATAGCCGACCCGGGCACCATCAATGTACGCATAATGTGTGCGTCAATCGTATCCGCCATGCGGTGCAGGGCGGTGTTGTTACCCACAATTTGGAAGAACATGCCGCCGTCGGTACTCATGATGCCCGCGAGCCCCATGATCGTAAGCAATATAATGGTAGGCTTAAGCATCGGCAGGCTAATATGCCAAATGCGCTGCCATACGTTGGCACCGTCTACGCGGGCGCTTTCGTGCATCTGCGGGTCGGTTCCGGTAATGACCGCCAAATAAATAATACTGCTGAAGCCGACGCTTTTCCACGCGGACAAGAACAACAAAATAAACGGCCATATCCACGGTGTGTGATAAAAGTTAAAGTCAACCCCAAAAGAAGCTAACATATTGGTAAGCAAACCGTGACGACCGCTAAACAAGGCAAATGTGATAAACGAAACAACCACCCAAGAAACAAAGTACGGCAAAAATATCATGGAATGCGATACCTTTTTAAACCATTTGCTTCCGATCTCAGACAGCAGCAATGCCAAACCTACCGAGGCAACCAAATTCACGACCATGAAGCCAAGGCTGTAGAGGATGGTCATCCTTATCAGGCCAATAATCCGCTCATTGGATAAAACTATTCGGAAGTTGTCGAAGCCGACCCATTCATGCCCGAAAATAGTAAAGAAAAATCCTTCACCAATGCGGTACTCTTGGAACGCAATAAAAACCCCGGCCGTAGGTATATATTGAAATACAATATAAAACACTATCGCCGGGATCAGCATAATGTACAACCAATAATTTCGTTTGATGTCTTGAAGCAGGCTACGGCGCTTTTCTTTAAATTTAATCGGCTTTTCCATCTCTAGGCCACCTACCTGAATAAATTATTCAATGCGTCATGCCTTATGTATTGATTTTAGTAAACGATTGCTATCGCGAAAGCAGTGTAGCATTTGTAATAATCGTTGTCAACGATTATGTAAATTTTTTGTGGCAATTCACAAATTAATGCAACGGCTTTACGCTTGATCTTTCTATCACGCGCGGCCCAAGGTTAATGTCGGTGGGCGTTTCCTTTTTATTTATCGCATCCAGCACCGCATGCGCAGCCTTCTCGCCCATTTCCACGGCAGGTATGCGTATGGTGGTCAGTGCCGGTATGGTCATCATCGAATAAGAAGAGTCATCAAACCCTATAATCGAGATGTCCTCCGGCACGCGTATGCCTTGTTTGGTAAGCTCCACCATTAGCCCTATGGCAATGGTGTCATTGCTTGCGGCTATGGCCGTATACTTTTTTTTGTTTTTTATGATTTTCCGTGCGATGGATGCGCCTACATGAAAATCATTAAAATAATCATAATCAACTTCGTCTGTGAATAAATCAATGGTTTTATGGCCCCATGCTTTGCAAGCGTCTTGTACGCCTGCCCATCTTGCCTTGCGGGTTTAGTGGGTAATGGGACATGACGCGAAGGCGATTTGGCGGTGTCCTTTGTCAAAGAGATATTCCAATGCCATCTTCGCGCCCGCAAAATAATCAAAATATACGCCCGGGAATTGATATTCCTTTAGCTCATAGTCCATGGTAATCACGGGCAGCCCGTTTTTTTGGTTTAATCCCAACAACACATTGTAAAAATTTTGCGGCATGCTATCGGTGGTGATAATTACACCCGCCACCATATTACCGACCAGCCTACTCGCTAACGAATCCGGCGGTGCGTTTAAACTCCGTGTAAGGTGCAAGGACATATTGAACGCAGATTTGGCAAGCACCGTTTCAATGCCGGTCACGATGGAGTAAAAAAACGGATAATGGATGTAGGGAACAATCACTGCGATTTCATTGGAGTGCCTGGTTTTTAACCCTCTTGCCAGCATATTGGGCACATAGCCGACTTTTTCTGCGGCATCCATAATCTTTTTCCGGGTTTCCAACTTTACCGGGTAATCGCTGCCGCTTAATACCCGCGACACCGTGGCCGTCGAAAGATTCGTTTCCTTGGCAATGCCGGTAATGGTTACGTTTGACATTTTATACTCCTTGGATTTTGTTATGGAAGAACATCCTTCACCAGACGCTCGATGATTTGCTTTTGCAAGCGGATTAACGTTTCGTTGTGCGTAGGGTCGTTGTAGAAATTATTAAATTCATTCGGGTCGGCTTCAAGGTTCATTAACTCGTGAAAGTCCTTATCGCCAAACCGTGCGTAGCAATATTTGTACACGCCGTCGGTCACCGCCATTAAACCCTCCGCTTCGGCGAAGATATAATCATATCCCCCTGCCGCTGCGTGCGAGATTAATTCCCGCCCGTCAAACCGCACATCGGTGTCAATATCGGCAACGCGCAAAATAGTGGGCAGCAAATCCATGGTATTCACCTTTGCCTCTGCTACCTCACCCGCGTGTGCGCCATGCGGAAATTGTATAAACAACGGCGTGCGCCACACCGAATCGTAGACGCAATTATGCTTACCCCAAAGACCATGGTCGCCCAAAAGCTCGCCGTGGTCAGTAGTAAAAATAATCATTGCGTTGTCGCCGAATTTTTGCCGCACTACTTCTAAAACGCGGCCTATTTGGTCATCAATCAGCGCAATGTTGGCATTGTACGCAACCCTGAGTCGCTCCCAATATTCTTCCGTAAAATTCTTGCATGCGCCGTCTTTGGCACGGTTGCAAGCGTCTATACCCGCCGGACCGTGATAACTGGTGTGGTGCACCCGATTGGGGTTGTCGAATTCGTTTTTATCATAAACGCGCTTGTTCATCTTCGAAGCATCTACGCGGCTCAAATATTGCGCCGGCGGATCAAAGGGGTAATGCGGCCCGCTGAAAGACAGCCATAAAAACGGTGCTTCTTCGCGGTCATACTTTTCTAAGTACTCGCAGGTTTTGTCTGCTACCCGAATATCAGGATGCCATTGCGCAGGGCCGGGGAAATCAAAGACCGACGCGTATTCTTTTTTATTCCACTGCCGCTCGCGATACGCATCCAGGTATCCGGCGGCCTCCAACTCTCGGCTGTAATCATCGTAAAACCAAATCGAACCCGCTTTGTCGTCTTGCAAATATAAGTCATCAATACCCAATGCAAGGTATTGGTCACGGTATTCGGTTTCGACTGTGGTGGTCGCCGTGGCACGCTCGTCTACCGCCGGCACGAAATGACACTTGCCGAACATAGACGCACGATAACCGCTTTTTTTAAGCAATGTGAAAATATTGGGTAGCCCCGTATTGAGCGGGCATTCGCGGAAATTGCTGTATGCACCGCTGTTGTGCGGAAATAACCCCGTGGCAATGGCACAGCGTGCGGGCAAGCATAGGGGGCTGGGCGTGTAGCAATTATCGAACCGCATGGACGCGGATGCCAATTTATCCAAATGCGGCGTAGAAATGGATTGGTTGCCGTACAAACTAAGGCCGTCACGGCGCAGCTCGTCGCAAGTAATTAAAACAATAGCGGGCTTATTCATAACGGCTCCTTATAAATTGCATATAATTTGTCGGAATGATAATCTGTGTATATTAAATGAAGGAAGAGGGTTTGTAAATTATGCCTACAGTAAAGGTAGCCACCACATGTATAAAGCTTCGCCTTGGTTCAAAATCAAAAAATCTCACTCATATATTAGAATTAATAGAAAAAACCGTCGCGCAAACCAACCCGGATATTGTACTGCTGAGCGAAAGCGTATTCACCCGATTAAACCCGGGTGCGATCGACAACTTCAGCGATATCGGCATGGCAGAGGCAACAGACGGCCCGATATTTACAGCATTAAAAGCCGCGGCGCAAAAGCACGGTATTCATTTGATATTCAATATAAACGCACCCTACGGAAACGATGGTCCGCAGGGTATCTTCAATTCAAATTTTATTATCGACCCGCTGGGAGAAATCGTCGGCAGATACGATAAAAATATGATTCCCCCGGGCGAAGTAAAGATGGGCATCCAAACCGCACATAACCGCCCGGTGTTTACACTCAACATAAACGGCCGCGATGTGGTGGTCGGGATGATGATTTGTTATGACGTAGCCTTCGCCGACCGCGACGACCACCCGTTTTCCCCCGGAAGCGAACGCATCGTAAAATCATTTACCGACCAAGGTACGCAAATTATCTTCAATTCAACCATCGGGGATTACATGCTTGAATCCATTTGCGAAGCCAAAAAATACGGCGTTTGGTTTGTTGTCGCAGGCCAGGATGAATATGTATGGGATAAACCGGAACGAGGCTTCCCCATGGGTGTATCCGGCATCATCGACCCCACCGGCACGCCGAAGCTGCTGTTTAGTGACAGAACCGCCAACGCTAAGTTATCCGCCGAGGATATGGCATTCCGATGTGGTGACGGTTCGTTTGGTTGTTATGAAATATGCTTGTAAATATGGTTGTTATAATTGAAAAGGGGTAATGACGTTAGGGTTAATACAAATACACAATTCGAAATCTCTTTAAGTGCAAAACTCGCATTTTATACTTTGTTTTATGTTATATTTATTGAAACAAAACTATAAAAGGAGTTTTAGGTGATGATTGATTTGTTATTGCCTTTCTTTACAACTGTAATGAGTAGTCTCCCATATCAAATAGCAGCTATAACATCGGCTGCTAAAACAGCGGTTGGTGTCGTAAGCAGTGTACGCGATTATTTCATGCTGGAAAAGTTAGAAAATTATTTTGTTGAGTTTCAATACGGAACCATAAATGATGGTGACCTACAGAGATTTCACGAAAGATTATCGCATCTTGAAAAAACGCCTGATGATTTGTACCGCCTTATTATTATAGTTATGGATAGACTTGATCGCATTTATAAAGCACGGTATCTTGCAAAGCTGACAAAAGCTCTGCGTAGCGGCAAAATTAGCTATGTCCAATTTGATGATATGATAAAAATAGTGGAAAACTGGTTTGAATCAGATACTGAGATGCTTAAGTTCTATACAGATTTTTATGATAAAAAGGCAAAAATATACGAGAAAGTATATGCCATTGAACATGTGCGCCGAGAACGTTTGATTTCACAAGGTATGTTTACTCCAGTTATTGCAGAATGGAAAGCAAATTCGCCAAACAACTCTTTACAGCCCTCCACTTATGCAAGGATTATGCTAGAATTAATTAGCGTACAAGATTTGTCAACTAACTTTTCTACACATCATACAGGTGCTATAACTTCGTCTCACAAATTATTGAAATCGCGCCCTAATTCAAGCGATACTTAGCCATACATAAACACAATGCTACCTGAATCGTGTAATGGTTTTCATTTCGTGTTCATGCTCGGCAGATGGGTGCGTTTTTGATGCGCCTATTTTAGATTAATAGTTTTACAGACTCACAAAATTGAGTGAAAATGATTTAATTAAACGCAAAATGTCTGGAAAAGCTGGTGTTTTGAGTATCTTGAAATTGTATCCAAGTCAACGTCCAATCGGAGGTATCGCCATCGCCTTTGATACAATTGCAAAAGCCCAGAGAATACGGATTCTTCGGGCTTTTTTCGATCCATTTTGAAAGTTCCATTGAATAAATTTATGATTACCCAGGAACATGCCCTATTGATTACATTCGTACCATGCACCCCCTTTTTATACTTGAACATAGGCTCAAACTTTTACACTGCTAACATTAAGTAACCGTGTAAAAGTATTAACAAGCTAAAACAATAGCCAATTTGGTTGCATTTGTAAACGATATGCGTTAAAGTGCAGGCAAAAGGAGGGCTTGAGTTGACAAAAACAGCGAGCTTAAATATCCGTTTTAACCTGGAAATAAAAAAAACGGCAGAAACCGTTTATGCACAATACGGGTTATCCCTAACAGAGGCTGTTACGGTATTCATTCATCAATCATGCAATATTGGAGGGTTGCCCTTTGATTTGCGTCCTTCTCGTCCTAATGCGGAATCGCTTTTGGCAATTGCCGAAGCGAATAGAATCAGTCGCGACCCGTCTGTAAAAGGATACAGAGACATGAATGCACTTTTTGAGGATTTAGATAATGATGAATGAAACGAAGTATGAAGTAAAAGAAACTAACCAATT